>Ga0209581_1001581_pt1 | contig 25663 bp, 26 predicted proteins | sample Coa_R2_FD_187160 | JGI IMG/M metagenome (GOLD analysis project Ga0209581, IMG submission 187160) | Surface soil microbial communities from Centralia Pennsylvania, which are recovering from an underground coalmine fire - Coalmine... | ecosystem: Environmental > Terrestrial > Soil > Unclassified ...
ATTCATCCGCAGCATCCGACATTTCGGTTTCAGGCTCACCTCGCGTTGGAATCAAGTTCCCGTTTCAGGCTCACCCCGCATTGGAATCGATCGCCCCGTTCAGGCTCATTCCGCATTGGACAATTCTGGTGCTTGACGCCGTTTTTGCGCTTGGGCTACCTTGACGTCGTTGATCACTAGCGGAAAAGCGGTGGCCCCAAAAGGTCCTCCATTACACGAAAGACTTCATCAATAAACTGACCTGCCCCAAAAACCTCATCCACCGGTAACTGGAAATTCCGGGCATTCCAACCCACACGACGCGTGTATTCAAAGAGAAGGTTCACCTGAGTCGGTGTCCTTGGCCGAAGCGGCTCTGCCCACACGCTCATTGGCTCGGCCTGAATCTCTCTCGGCTGGGTACGTCGCAGTGACAGATCGTAAAAGCGGCGCCGTTGTGGATCGATGAGGGTCTCGTACGCCTCGACCACTTGGCGGAATCGCTCAACCGATGATCCCTCCCCTGCATCGGGATGATACCGTCGAGCCAGATTCCGATATGCGCTTCGTATCGTCCCGTCGTCGGCGTCAACAGAAACTCCGAGCACGTGGTAATGCGTCATCGCTCTTCCGCCCCTTCTGTTGGGCTTCTCTGCTTCTGATTCTACCTCCGGAATTCAAGAAAAGACGCCCCGGAGCAACCGATGCCCCGGGGCGGACATAAGGGAAGAAGCGTCTGCACCAGTGCAGACTAACTTAATCTGGAGGTCAATAATCCATGTCGGGACTGTGGCCGCCAGGCACCGGAGCCGGCTTCTTTTCCGGAATCTCGCAGACCATTGCCTCAGTGGTCAGCATCAGCGAGGCGATCGAAGCAGCGTTCTGGATCGCAGTCCTGCACACTTTGGTCGGATCGATCACCCCGGACTTCACCAGATCTTCGTAGTTGCCGGTGTCGGCGTTGAAGCCGAAGTTGACATCGTTCTCATTCCGAACCTTCTCGACGACGATCGCGCCTTCCCAACCGGCGTTGCCAGCGATCTGCCGAAGTGGCTCTTCACACGCCCGTTTCACGATGTCAACGCCGATCTTCTCGTCGTTGTCGGCTTTCAGATTGTCAAGCACCTTCGCGGCCCGCAGAAGCGTTACCCCGCCTCCTGGGACGATCCCTTCTTCCACCGCGGCGCGAGTCGCGTGCATCGCGTCCTCTACACGCGCCTTTTTCTCTTTCATCTCGGTTTCGGTGGCCGCCCCGACTCTGATCACCGCAACGCCGCCGGCCAGCTTTGCCAGCCGCTCCTGCAGTTTCTCACGATCGTAATCGGAGGTCGTCTCCTCGATCTGCGCGCGAATCTGCTTGATCCGCCCCTCGATTGCCTTCTGACTGCCCGAGCCCTCGACAATCGTGGTGTTGTCCTTGTCCACCGTCACGCGCTTCGCCCGCCCCAAGTCCTCCAACTTGACGCCTTCCAGCTTGATGCCGGTCTCCTCCATGATGGCCTTGCCACCGGTGAGGATCGCGATGTCCTCCAGCATCGCCTTGCGCCGGTCCCCAAAGCCCGGGGCCTTCACCGCACACGCGGCCAGCGTGCCGCGCAGTTTGTTCACAACCAGCGTTGCCAGCGCCTCACCCTCGATCTCCTCGGCGATCAGCAGCAACGGCTTTCCGGCACGCGCAATCTGCTCCAGCAGCGGGAGCAGATCTTTCATGATGGTGATCTTCTTTTCGTGGATGAGGATGTAGGGATCTTCGAGCACGCACTCCATTCTCTCCGGGTCGGTCACGAAGTACGGCGACAGATAGCCCCGGTCGAACTGCATACCGTCCACGGTCTTCAGCTCCGTGACCATGGACTTCGACTCCTCAACGGTGATTACGCCATCCTTCCCAACCTTCTTCATAGCGTCGGCGATCGTGTTACCGATGGTCTGGTCGCCGTTCGCTGAGATCGTACCGACCTGCCCGATCATCTCACCGGACACGGGCTTGGAGATTCTCTTGATCTCTCCCACGACGGCCTCGACAGCCTTCTCAATGCCGCGTTTCAACGCCATCGGATTTGCGCCGGCCGCAACGGATTTGACCCCTTCGCGGTAGATGGATTGCGCCAGCACCGTGGCGGTGGTCGTCCCATCGCCGGCCACATCCGAGGTCTTCGACGCGACCTCGCGCACCATCTGCGCGCCCATGTTCTCCAGCGGGTCCTTCAACTCGACTTCTTTGGCGACGGTCACGCCGTCTTTTGTGATCGTAGGTCCGCCGAACTTCTTTTCCAATACGACATTGCGGCCTTTCGGCCCGAGAGTAACTTTCACGGCGTCGGCGAGCTGGTTGACGCCGCGAAGAATCGCCTGTCTCGAGCCTTCACTGTAAAGGATCTGTTTTGCTGCCATACCAGGTTGCCTCCTTGCTTACGCTGCCTTCCTTTCGGCTCCAGCATTCTCGATGACACCCAGGACCTCGTCTTCGCGCATGATGAGGTATTCCTGGCCATCCATCTTGACCTCGCTGCCTGAGTACTTGCCGAAGAGGATGCGGTCGCCGACCTTGACGTCCAGCGGCGCTACGGTCCCATCTTCCAGGCGCTTGCCCCTGCCCACGGCCACGACTTCGGCCTCCTGGGGCTTTTCCTTGGCACTGTCAGGGATGATGATGCCCCCTTGCTTCTGCTCCTGCTGTTCGATTCTTCGAACAACAATTCGGTCATACAACGGTCGTAGTTGCATTATTCAACCTCCAATTTGAGTTGTTTTGGGTGAGCCCCAGCGAACGCTGGGTCTCTCAAGATCGATTCGGTTACTGGTCCCGCGAGCGTCAAGATGGTCCTCCTTCGCGTCCGGCAACCGGTAATGTAGCGAGAGCCGTGAAATTGTGATCACGGCCGGCCTGTTTCAGAACTCCGAACTGCCCGATAGCCCAAACCGAGTCCTTGACTGCCAGCACCTGGCCCACGAAGACGGGGCCGGCCACAGGTATGGGCGTCCACGTTTCGCCATCCTCGCTCACGAGTAAGGCGTTATCAGAAGCGATCCAGCCGCGGCCCGAGTTGTCGAACACAATGGATTTCAGCCAGTCCCGCAAAGGGCTCGCCTGCTCCTGCCATGTGAGACCGCCATCGCGGCTCCGCAAAATCTGGCCTCCAAAGCCAACGGCCCATCCGGACTTCACGTCCCGGAAATAGACAGAGTCCAAAGAAAAAACGCTCTTAGGAACGCTTACCTTCTCCCAGGTTCGGCCACCATCGCTGGTTCGTAGCATGGCTGCATTCCAGCCCACGGCCCAGCCATGATCGGTGTCGACGAAGAAAATACCGTCAAGACCTTGTCGAGTGCCACTCTGCTGTTGTTCCCAGGTCTTGCCTCCGTCCGCCGAATGAAGGATCACACCTGACCAACCAGCCAACCAACCCAAATCGCCGACAAAGTGAATGGCTGTCAGATTCTCCCGGGTCGGGAGCGGCACTTGCCGCCACGTCTCAGCTCCATCCTCTGTCGCCAGCAGTGTGCCTCCATCCCCTGCGATGAAGCCTCGCCGCGAATCCAGAAATGTGATCGCCCGGAACTTTACATCGAAGGGAACATGCCTGGTTTGCCAAGTGAGCCCTTCATCGGCGGAAACGAACAGATCCTTTCGATCGCACAGCAGCCAGACATAAGGGCTGGCGGCTGCTGCGCGCCGGATGGGGCATGGCGCGGTTTCACCCATCGCGCTTGCTGGGTCGAAGGTTGCACAGAGTAGAAGTAGAAACAGGAGCCGGGTCATGAGCGATCTCCTGAGGTTTGCACCGCCGGCTTGTCCGGCGAGGGCATGGAACTGTCCGCACTCTGCACGAGTTCATCGAGATTGGTCCTCAGCCACGCACTTTCGCCTCCGGAGCGAGAGAGCATGAAACCGGGTCCGAATGCGAATACCGAGTCTCGCGTGGCCACCACTCTCGTGACAGCCATAGCGCCATCGTGCGGAAGGGATTGCCAGGTCTCACCGCCATCATCGCTACGAAGCAAGTGGTATTCCGCGGCGATCCAGGCGGTCCCGTCGGGGCTGAAATCCAGCGACGTCAACCAGGACTTGGTTGGGACAGGCTGCCTCTGCCACGTCGCGCCGCCGTCCCGCGTGCGCAGCATCATGCCGTACATCCCCACAACCCAGCCATTCTGAGCATCACGGAAGCGGATGGAACTCAACGCCTCCCAGACTCCCGGCAGATTGAGTTGCTGCCAGGAGTTCCCGCCGTCCGTGGTCCGAAGTAGGAGCCCGGACCAACCGGCAGCCCATCCTCTGTTCTCGTCGAGAAAATAAAGGCTTTCGACGGGCCGCGTCGTAAAGGTGTGTTGCGGCTTCCATGTCCCGCCGTTGTCGTCGGAATGCAGAACAACTCCCCCGAAGCCGGCGACCCAGATCTTGTCGCCAACGGCCTGAACTGCCGTCAGATTCTCACGGGTGCCGACCTCAAAGCGGTGCCACGTCTTGCCCCCATCTGAAGTCCCCAATACGAGGCCGGAATCACCGGCCACAAATCCACGATCCGTCGTGACGAAGTGAGCGGCCCGCACGCGCGCTCCGCCCGCAATCCGAACCGGTTCCCACAAGCCTGCGTCACCGCGCCTAAGTCCGATGCCGTTTTCGCACAGCAGATATACGCTCAATCGATCCGGGGTTGTCGCATCCCCCGGAAAACATCCGTCAAGCTCCTGCGTGAACGTGACACTGGACGCTGCAAAAAAGAGCAGTAGGAGAGGACCCGCACGCATAGCGCCTCCATCGAAGTAGAGCTATCCGAAAAGGGCGGGGCGGGAGAACGATGTCGCAGGCCCGCCCCGGAGGAGCTTCCTCGCCTTACTCGACCTTCACCTCGATGGCCTTGGTCTTTGCCGTCTCCGTTTTCGGCAGATGCACCAGCAGCATGCCGTCTTTGAACTCTGCTTTCAGCTTCTGTTCGTCTACGCCGTCCGGGATGTCGAAGGTCCGCATGAAGGTCCCGTACGATCGTTCCACACGGTGGAAGCGTTTGCCTTTCTCTTCCTTTTCCTGCTTGCGTTCACCTTGGATCGTGAGCACGCCGTCCTGGACCGTTACTTTGACGTCCTTCTTGTCGACTTCCGGAATCTCGGCTTTCACGAGGTATTCCGCGTCGGTCTCGGAGATATCTACCGTGGGCGCCCAGTCAGCAATCGCAAGAGCTTCCCGTGCGCCAGTACCTCGCGATGGCCAGCGAGAAAGCATGCGGCCGAAACGGTCCGTCAGCTCTTGCATTTCCTTCTCCATCTCTTTGAAGGGGTCCCAACCCCAGCGAATCAAGCTAGCCATTTTCTTATTTCTGACCTCCTTAAAACGCGCGTGAGGATCCTGGCTGGAACCGTAGGTGGCGGGTTGAACATACTCCACCACGAGCGGTATCCACGATCCGCACGCTAGTAGTAGAGTTTTGGCTCGGGTCCTGGTGGGCTGGGAGCAGTGGGCTCGGCCCTGGACCGAACCACCCTCAGATTACAACAGAGCCACCCTTGTGTCAAGAAGACATGCCAAAAAAGCTGAAGATTATATGAGTAACCAATGCTAAGAACTTGAAACGAACCCGTGTGGTCATTCGTCGGTATCGGGCGGAAGCCCCCGCAGGCTTCTTAAGGTTCGCATGAACTGCTTCAAGATCTGGAAAGGAGAGCATCAAGATGAATCGACGTGCAGTTCTCGCTGTGGCGCTGTCATTGGGAGTGAGCAGTATGGTACACGGCCAAACGGCTCCTCGCTCGCAGCAGAGACTCGAGCGGGAGGTGCGCCACGAGCTGGTGATGTTGCCGTACTATGGCGTCTTTGACAACCTAATGTTCAGGGTAGAAAACTACAGGGTCACGCTGATGGGCGAGGTGACGCGTCCGACCCTCAAGTCCGACGCTGAGGCGGTCATCAAGCAAATCGAGGGCGTGGAGAGCGTCGACAACCAAATCGAAGTGCTTCCGCTATCGCCGAATGATGACCGGATCCGGCTGGCGGTGTACCGTGCAATTTATCGTCAAGCCAGCTTGAGCCGTTACGCACTGCAGGCGGTGCCCCCGATTCACATTATCGTCAAGAATGGTAATGTTCGGCTAGAAGGCGTTGTCGCGACGGAAGCGGATAAGAACCTCGCCGGCATGCGCGCAAAAGGTGTGTCAGGCGTTTTCTCCGTCAACAACGACCTTCGTGTCGAGAAACCGCAATCCTGACGTTGGCCGGGCTGGCGGAATAAGCGGTGAGACCCCCCCCGGGCTCCGGGCCCGAAAGCTCCACGCCCACTCCGGCCGCCGCATGGCGCTGCTCGCCACAGAAGTCTTGCACCAGGATGTTGGAGTTGTGCCGCAAATAGACCAGCAACCGCCCGGCTGGAGTCTTCGCCGGAGTTCCCCTGTGGGAGACATGATTCACCGCCCGCCCGAATGAGACTAACGGAGTAAGATTTTATGCGTCTATAGCACTAAACTTTGTAACCCGGCGCAAGCGCCGGGCGTCAATATGCGGTGGAAGCCACTCACGCTTCCCAGACTTTTCGGTCTGACATCCCTACGATGAGGTGAATTGAATGTTCGATACCATGTTTTCCCGTGATATCCAACAGACGCTAGAGCACTTCCGTCGTACGATGGATCAGGCTCTCGGCGATTTCTTTGGCTCGTCGGGCCTCCGAGGCACTAGCGCGGAAGGAGCCGAGTGGACCTTCACGCCAACAGTCGAGACGGGCTGGAATGACGACTACCTGAATCTGCGTGTCGTGTTGCCAGGCGTCGGTGAAAGCGACCTCAAGGTCAACATCCAGGGCAACCAGCTCGTTGTCGAAGGTGAACGGAAGGAGCCGGAAAACTTCGCCAAGAACGGCGGCTCCCTGCGGTTGCCTTACGGGAAGTTCTATCGCGCGATCGATCTGCCCAACGGTCTTGACCAAGAGCGGATCCAGTGCCGTCTGCACGATGGAGTACTGGATATCCAGCTTCCGATCGTCGAGTCGATGAAGCCGCGCCGCATTCCGATCGAAGGGTCTGAAAGCCGTAAGGCGATCGCCGCGTAACATCCTGACAAAGCGTGAGACTGCCCCGCCCCGAGAGGGCGCGGCAGTCCACTGACGTGACTGCGGCTCTCAAGTATTTACGTTCTACGCACGAAGTGTGGGCGAGTGACGCGGAGGACTACGATTATGTCTCAGGTCATTCGAACGTTCTTTCGTTGGTTTGCCGAGGGGTGGTGCCGCGTGATGCATCCTGATCCCCTGTGGCCGGTCAACGGTCGATACCGCTGCCCGGCATGCTATCGGACCTACCCGGTACCTTGGGCCAACACGGGGTCGAGCCAGGAGGACCTGGCGCGAAGAGCCACCGATGACGCAACGAGAATTGCGCGAGTGTTCGCGAGGCCTTTTCGGATGAATCAGGCCCGATAAATCCATACCGGAGAGTGAAGGAGGTACAACCATGACCAACTTGAACAAGGTAGTGCGCTACTTATTCACCCTGGCCATGGCAATCGCCTCAGTTCTGGGTTTTGCCTGGACGCTTGGGCTGATTGCGGCCAGGCACGTGAGCGGCTTGGAAGGCATGTTTTTGCTGAACGGCAGCCTGCTGGCCGCGCTAGTGTTCGCTTTCCGTGTCAGAGAGACCGGGGATGACTGGCCGCTCTCAATTATGAGGGCAGATCCTGTGCATCCAAGAGAGTTTCGTCCTGGCCGAATCTTGTTACGACGGTCGGAGGCATGAACAGGCCATGGCGTTCGTAATCGTGGACACCTGTACGAAAGACGGGCACTGCGTCGACGCATGCCCAGTCGACTGCATCCATCCAACACAGGCAGAACGGGGCTTCGAGCGTGCCCCTCAGCTCTACATTAACCCTGATGACTGCATCGACTGCGGAGCCTGCGTGCCCGTGTGCCCGGCGAATTCTGTCTACGCCGCTGAGGATCTGCCTGCCGAAATGACCCGTTTTGTCGAGATCAATGCCTCCTACTACACACATTGAGAGGACGTGCGCCGATGCCGGTCTAGTAGGCCCCGAACCGGCGGGACATGGTGCGGCGCCCGATGCCCAGCCGACACAGGCTCTCAACTGGCTGCCCACCAGCTATTACCGTCTGCGCGACTCGCGGCTGGCCGCCCGGATCGTCTCTGTCGAGGCCAACAGGATCAGAGGCGACGTCTTCCCGGTCGCGCGACTCAGGTTAGTGAACGGCCAACCGGTCGTTGATTCAAGTGAAATCGAGGAGACCGAAGAGTGGGACTTGAAAGGCAACTGCAAAGGGAGACCGGCACACGACTTCATGGAGCTCATCCGCTGAGTCCGGCTGGTCCAGCGAAAGCGGAAGGCAAGTTATCGATAGTTCACTCAATGTGGGAGGGAAAGCAGAGTACGAACAAAACAGGAGAAACCACTATGTACACCAAAACGAGGTCTCTGGCCGTTTCAGGCCTGATGATCGCACTTGTCACAATTACGGTTCTCATGTTCACGTGCAGAGCCGCGTCCACGGGAGCCGGAAACTCACAGCAGCCAGGCCCGCAAAGTGTCTCGGCTCCGCAACAGTCATATGCGGATGTCGTAGACCGGGCGGCTCCGGCCGTAGTCACAATACGTTCGGCGCGTCGCATTCGCGCTCCACAGCAGTTCCCCTTCTTCGATGATCCGTTCTTCCGACAGTTCTTTGGGGACCGGTACCGCAACTCGCCGCGGGAAAGCCGGCCGCTGGTGGAACGGGCACTGGGATCAGGCGTGATTGTCAGCGCTGATGGACACATTCTGACCAATCACCACGTTGTGGACGGCGCGGACCAGATCTCGGTGGAATTAAGCGATCGACGCACCTTCGACGCGAAGCTGATCGGCTCGGATGCGCCGAGCGACTTGGCTCTGCTCAGAATTGAGGCCAACAACCTGCGTGTGCTGACCCTTGGCGATTCGGACAAGGTTCGCGTCGGCGATGTCTGCCTCGCCGTCGGAAACCCGCTTGGCATCGGGGAAACGGTCACGGCGGGAATCATCAGCGCCCGAGGCCGGGCTACCGGACTGAGCGACGGCAGCTTCGAAGATTTCCTACAAACGGACGCTGCGATCAATCACGGCAATTCCGGTGGAGCCCTTGTGAACACGCGCGGTGAACTGATTGGGATCAATAGTCAAATCCTCTCTCCCTCGGGAGAAAACATCGGAATCGGGTTTGCCATTCCCTCGAACATGGCCCGCAGCGTGATGGAGCAACTGATGAAGGGCGGAAAGGTGCGCCGGGGAAGGCTGGGTGTTGGAATTCAGGACATCACGTCGGATTTAGCCAAGAGTCTCAGCCTCGAGGACACTCGTGGCGTCCTGGTCAATTCCGTGGATGCGAACGGTCCGGCAGAACGAGCCGGGATTCATCCTGGCGACATTATCACCGCAGTGAATGGAAAGCGCGTCGACAGCACCAACTCGCTGCGGAATCATATTGCGGGGACGCCACCAGGAACGGAGATTGCGCTCACGATTCTGCGCGACGGCCAGGAGCGGCAGATTCGTGCCCGATTGAGCGAACTGCCGGCTGACAGAGAATCGGCAGCTTCCGCCGATGAATCGGAGAGCCGGCGCGAGCAACTTGGTATCAGCGTGGAGCCATTGACTCCCGAGCTGGTCGAGCGGTTAGGGCTCCGGCGCGGAACCCAGGGCGTCGTGGTCGTGGGCGTCGATCCGGGCGGCCCGGCCGCGGAGGCCGGCATCCAGCCTGATGACGTCATCCTGGAGATCAATCGCCAACCGATCAAGTCCGCGACGGAACTGCGCGCCGCCATGCGACGCTCGGGCTCACGTCCAGCACTGCTGCTGGTCAGTCGCAATGGGAGAGACCTGTTCCTGGCTGTGCGGCCCAAATGAGATCCACCATCGGCCGCCGAAACGGTGTGGTTAGTGCAGTTTGCGCAACTCGCCGTTGAACGGAGGTGGAGCGATGACCAATCCATGCATCAGGACATTCGTGCCGAAAGCCAATCAGGAAGAGTCTTGGAAGGACGGTCAGCCAAGGGCGGGTCCGGTGGGCGCCGTGGCGGCACATAAATCGGCCTACGACGAACTGCAACTACTACTAAAACAGCAGAATTACGTGAGGGCGGCCGCGATAGCGGGCTCACTGGGTTTGCCTACGGATGAATTGAGAGATATTCAGTTCGAAGCCCTGTGGCAAATGGCGGTCAACAGAAACGCACCTGGGACCAAGCGGTTGGCTCAAGAGTACGGAGTTTCGAGTCAGACGCTGAAGCAGATCCTCGAAGCACGAGCCAGCCAGTTGCGCCAGGCCGGGCACGACAAAGCTCTGGCAGCATGCTACGGCGCGGCTACCGGGAAGTACTTGTCGTTCGAAGAATGGATGAACCAGCTCGTTGAAAGGTGGGACAATTCAACATTCCGGGACCGGCGCGCCGGGTCGGGAAGTAGGCCGCCAACAGGGCTGGCAGGGCTCTTGACAACAGTGGCGCGATGGCTAAAATATTCTTCGTAAGCTCAAGAATGCTCCGCTGAGGGCATCAGGCCAACTCGCGGTAACGCTTCATTACTCGAACCCTTCGTTTTGTTTTTTGAAGCTGAGGAAGAACAGCAATGGAGTGGCGAGAACGTCAGGTAACCACCGGCCGCGGCATTGAAGGTTCGGCCGGCGTTGTTCTCTCAATCAGTCATGTGAACGAGGATCATGCTGTCCTCAGACGCATCCTTTACCCCGAAGATTGGCAGGTCCAGGTGGCCGATTGCTGCGAAGAAGCATTTCGGCGCCTCTCTTGCTGTCCGGTGTCGGCAATCATCACCAACGACGCCTTGCCCGATGGCGACTGGATGCGCATTTTGCGGCACGCGCAAGCTCAGTCGCGGCCGCCCAACCTGATCGTCGCCTCGCGCCTGGCGGATGAGCGGCTGTGGGCGGAGGTATTGAATCTCGGAGGCTACGATGTGCTCACAAAGCCGTTCGTACCAGACGAGGTTCGGCGGGTCGTGGCGCTGGCATGCCCGCTTCCGGTCAGGCGCGACAGCCGGCTGTCTCAGCCGGCGAAAGCGAACTTCGCTACCTCCGCCGCATAGCTCAACCGAAGCGGAAGACAGCCGGCGATTTGGAGGTACACATGCGAGTGGAAGTTGAACGATACAAGCGAATGCTCCAAGACAAGCACGCGGAGTTGCTCGCGGCGATGCGACAACGAGAGGTGATCGCGGTCGACCGGTCGCCCGATGTCATAGATGAGATCCAGGCTGCCGTGGAGCGGGAGCTTGCGGTCCTAGAACTTGATCGAACGAGCAGGGTGTTGCGGGATGTGAATACGGCCCTCTCTCGAATTCGAGAGGGCACTTACGGGGTCTGCCTGCGATGTGATCAAACCATCAGCACGGCCCGCCTGAACGCCGTGCCGTGGACATCGTTCTGCATTACGTGTCAGCAGGAACTTGACGAAGAAGGAGTTTCAGCCCACGAATTCAGCCCTGAGTACTTCCCGCATGCGGCGTAAGGATCGGGGGCGAGCAAGCACTCGTGGTGTCGTGCCGAGGAGGAAATGAACACGCAGGCATTGACCGTAAGAACAAAACTCGTGACGCGAGGAATCGCAAAGGCCTCGCCGATCCGGGACGCACGCCGGCCTCACCCGAAGGCGGACCGAAGAGCCGCCCGAGTCGTGCTAGTCGGCAATCATGTTCCGCGACAGTGTGGCATCGCCACCTTTACGGCTGACCTCTGCGAGGCTGTGGGACGGGAATTGCCAGATGGGAACTGTTCCGCAGTTCCTGTGAACGATATACCCGAAGGGTATGCTTATCCTGAGCGAGTCCGCTTCGAGCTTTTCCAGGACGACCTCTCCACGTACACGGCCGCCGCGGATTTCCTGAACATCAGCAACGTGGACGTGGTCTGTCTCCAACATGAGTTTGGGATTTTCGGGGGGCGCGCCGGGAGCCACATTCTGCCCCTTCTCCGAGAGCTTCGCATGCCTCTTATCACGACGCTCCATACCGTGCTCAAGGAGCCCGACGCACATCAGCGAGGGGTGATGGAGGAGATCGCGGACCTCTCCGATCGCCTGGTTGTCATGACGAACCGCGGCGCGGAGTTCCTCGAAGACATCTACGCCATCCCGAGGTTCAAGATCGACATCATTCCGCACGGCATCCCTGACGTTCCTTTCGTCGATCCGAATTTCTACAAGGATCAGTTTGGGCTGGAGGGCAAAAAGGTTCTGCTCACCTTCGGACTCCTATCGCCGAATAAGGGAATCGAGCAGGTTATCGAGGCTTTGCCGTCGATCGTTGCGCGTCACCCGGATGTCGTGTATGTGATCGTGGGAGCGACCCATCCCCATGTACAACGAAAAGACGGCGAATCATATCGTCTCTCGCTCCAGCGTCTGGCGCGGAGGCGTGGCATCGACGGACACGTCATCTTCCATGGACGCTTTGTGTCTCTGGAAGAGCTGACGCAATTCTTAGGAGCCGCTGATGTCTATATCACGCCCTATCTGAATCCTGCGCAGATTGTGTCGGGCACGTTGGCCTATGCCGTTGGTTGTGGGAAAGCTGTCGTTTCGACACCTTACTGGCACGCTGAAGAACTCCTGGCCGATGGGCGGGGAGTTATTGTACCGTTCAACGATTCCAAGGCACTTGCTTCGCAACTGATTGACCTGCTCGACAACGACGTTCTGCGACATAGTATGCGCAAGAAGGCCTATCTTTTTGCCCGGAGTATGACTTGGCCGAATGTCGCCCGATCGTATGTACAAACGTTCGCGCGAGCTCGGGAGGAACGAATGCGAAGGCCGCGCCTGACATTCATGGCCACCACGCTCGCCGACCGTCCGGCCGAACTCCCGGAGCCGAACCTCGATCACCTCTTGCGGCTGACCGATTCCACGGGCATTCTCCAGCATGCTGTATTCACAGTTCCGAATTATTCGGAAGGCTATACAACCGATGACAATGCTCGAGCGGCCATCTTTTCCGTGGTCGCGCAGCAATCCGGCATCGCAGTTCCCGGCGCCGAACGCTACCTTGCCTTCCTGTGGCATGCGTTCAACCCGGAAGCCAACCGGTTCCGCAATTTCCTGAGATACGACCGCCATTGGGCCGAACGACTCGGTTCTGAGGATTGTCACGGCCGGGCCGTCTGGGCACTCGGGACCATTATCGGGCGCTCAGAGGACGATGGGCTACGCGGCCTGGCGGGCCGTTTGTTCGATCAGGCGTTGCCGGTATCATTTGCATTCACGAGTCCGCGCGCCTGGGCATTTGTCCTGCTGGGCTGCCACGAGTACCTCCAGCGATTTGCCGGAGACCGGACAGCGCAGTCGGTCAGGGATACGTTGGTCAAGCAACTTGTGGGGCTGTACGAGGAGAACAGATCCGAGAACTGGATATGGTTCGAGGACGTTGTCTCGTACTCCAACCCATCGCTGTCACATGCGATGCTTGCCTGCGGCCTAGATTTGAAGCGTGATGACCTTACGGAAATCGGCTTGGACACGCTTCGCTGGCTGGTGGAACTTCAAAAGTCCGAAGAGGATTATTTCACTCCCATAGGTTCAAATGGATTCTATCGACGGGGCGGTCCACGAGCGCGTTTTGATCAGCAACCGATTGAGGCCGGCGCCACGGCATCGGCGTGCTTGGAGGCGTGGCGGATCTCCGGCGATTCTTATTGGCATCGTGCGGCACACCGGGCGTTGGAATGGTTCCTCGGCCATAACGATCTTAAACTTAGCCTTTATGACAGCCGGACCGGTGGTTGCCGGGATGGCCTGCACTCGGACAGAGCCAACCAGAATGAGGGCGCCGAAGCGACACTATCGTTCCTCACTGCCCTGGTCGAAACCAAGCAGGCATCTCAGATCGCCGGTTCCACGGCCAGAGTCGCAGTCGCGTCCTGAAAGGTATGCGTTGTGTTGATGAAAATGGTCACGCAATCCTTTTTCACCGGTATCCGAAGAACCCCATCCTGACCGCTTCGGATTGGCCGTATCCGGTCAATTCAGTGTTTAATTGCGGCGCCACCATTCTTCCGGACCAAAGAACCCTTCTGCTTTGCAGGGTAGAGGATCGAAGTGGGCGCTCACATCTCTGCGCCGCGAGATCCCGTGATGGCGTGACCGGATGGGAAATCGATCCGTCGCCGACGATGCTGCCCGATGTTGAACGCTTCCCCGAGGAGATCTGGGGCATCGAGGATCCGCGGATCACGTACGTCGCAGAGTTGGCCAAGTATGCGATTGTGTATACGTCGTACTCGCGCGGCGGCCCAGGCGTGTCGCTTGCTCTGACTGAGGATTTTTATTCATTTGAACGGTACGGCGTGGTGATGCCGCCGGAAGACAAAGATGCCGCGCTCCTGCCGCGCCGAATCGGTAAGCATTGGGCCCTTCTCCACCGTCCGGTGACGACTTGGCAGGGGGCACATATGTGGATCTCGTATTCTCCCGATCTCCGGCATTGGGGCAGCCACAAGCTGATCCTGCGGGCGCGGCAGGGCGGCTGGTGGGATGCGAATAAGATCGGGCTTTCACCACCGCCGATTGAAACCGATCGGGGATGGTTGATCATCTATCACGGCGTCCGTCCGACAGCATCGGGCAGCCTGTACCGCCTCGGCTTGGCCCTCTTTGATTCGCAGACGCCGGAGCGCTGTGTTTTGCGTGGTGACACCTGGGTCTTTGGACCGGAGGAGGTTTACGAGCGTCAAGGCGACGTGGCGAACATCGTATTTCCCTGTGGGTACACCCTGGCGCCGGACGGTGACACCTTGAATCTCTACTATGGGGCTGCCGATACGTGTGTTGCGATGGCGACCTCAAGCGTCCACGCCCTAATCGACTGGCTCCAATGCCACGGTCAGCCCTCGTGCCACGAGGTTGATGCATGGTGAGTCGCGCAAGGCCTTGTGGGCTGCCGGTTAGTGAGCGCGGCGCTGCGAAGACGAGCGAAAAGGTAGCAAACGGGATTGAGTTTACTCTGATTGGAGCGCATATGATGACCGAAGCCAATCAAAGACACCGTGGGAATTTGCAGCACGATGAACCCACAACCCTCATCCGATCGGACGACGAACCCGAACCGGAACCACAACTCGGCGTCGACGCACCTTTGCGATCTAGCGAAGCTGCGCCCGGACCGCCACCGACCCCACAACCGCAAGCGGTTTCCATTCCGAAAAAGGCCATGGCCGCTTCCGTGCCGGGCAGCGAATACTGGCTGCCGTGACGCAGTCCCCGCTTGAAGGCTTGAAGAGGCCCGACCGCAACGGAAACTGGAGTCACCGCTAAGGGGGATCCTCCTGGCGGCGACGACACGCGCTTGTTGCCCTCAACTCGCCGGAGGGGGGATTGGCGGGCGATGACCAGCCGAACAGTTCTGTTGTATTACACCATTCACTTCCGCCCGAACTCGGCTTGGTCAGCCATGCTGAACGATGACGGTCGGTCGGCGTTCAGTGGGCGCGTCGGGCGCCGGTTGTCATAGTCAGGCGGCGCCCGGACCCTGGGGCTCGGAAAACGTTTAGGCCGAATGATTGGGCGGCGGCGCGGCGCGCCCAGCGAGAGCGGGAACCGCTTCATATAGCAGCAGTCCTACAATGTTTTTGAGGTGACAACAGGCTGGCCGGCTCCGCTCCGGATCCAGCCAGCATCCTTCTGCAAATCGGGCTTATTCGAAGATCACTTTGTGCTTGCTCCCGCCCAGTTGAATCCACTGGATTCGATTCGTACCATCCGCCTTCGATATGGAGATGGCCGTCTGGTTAAACTTGTGATCGGCAACCTCTATCTTCGGCGTGGCGTTGATTGGACGGCCGTTCTTGTCCATCAGCAGGACCTGCGGTCCGTCCACCTTGAGGCTGTACTCACCCGGCTTCAATTGGGCCTGGCCAGCCTGCGCGGGCTCGGAAACGGAGAAGGTATAGGTTTTCGCGCTGGCGAGTGAAACACCCAGCAGCGCTAGTACAGCTATGCGTTTGAGCATTGCATCCTCCTTGCGTGAATTCCAGTCATTTCGACGTCGCTGAAGTCTCGGTGGGTTACAGAGGCCCGGTGTCGGAGCCTTCAACACCCTGCGGCGGCGTCTGAGCGCCACGCCGTCATCGATGCTGCAAAAGAGATCATTCAGTATGAAACCCGGCCCGGACCGCTCACGTCGCAATATCTCGGAAGCTGTAGTTGCGCGTCGAGATGTCGGCTAATGCTGATGGGCTCTCGCCCCGCATCTAATTCTTGGCATTCCGCCGCATCCCGACGCGAGACTGGTCGCCGTCCACAGAAATGCGAGAAGACGACTTGAACGCGGAGTGCCGATTGGGAATTGACCTCGGAGCGGCCGAAGTCAAACTCGTCTTATGCACGCGCGGTGGAGATATTGCATATCAGGCTCGTACGCCGAACCGGGGGCGTCCGTTGGCTTCGCTCCTTCGATTGCTGTCGGATATCCCACCCGAAGCGCATCGCGGCGCCGCACTCAAGGTCGCGACTACCGGCAGCGGCAAGTGGTTGTTGGATGGCGTTACGTGCTGCCTCCCCGTGAATGAAGTGGTGGCGACAGCGCGCGGTGTCCGGCGGAAGTTCCCCGCGGCGCGCACGGTGATCGATTTGGGTGGCCAATCCACCAAGTGGATCCTCCTCGGCCTGGAATCCGAACAGGACGCGGTCACGGACTTTCTGGGCAACGGCCTCTGCGCCGCGGGCGCCGGCGCATTTCTGGAACAGCAGGCTGATCGTTTGGGACTAACGGTTTCTGAACTCGGACGGCTCGCTGCTGGCGCCGCCCGCGGAGCGACTATCGCCGGACGATGCAGCGTCTTCGCCAAGTCGGACATGATTCACCTCCAGCAGAAGGGGACTCCGTCGGAGGAAATCGCCTACGGTCTTTGCCAGGCGATGGTGCGCACCTTCGTTGCCACTACACTACAGGGGCGCAGGATAGAGCCACCCGTTGTGCTGGCGGGAGGAGGGGCCGCCAATCCAGGTCTGGTCCGCGCATTTCGGGAGCAGCTCGCGCTGTTCGACGGCCAACTTACGTCGTCGGAGGACTCGCCATTCTTCGGCGCTCTGGGAGCAGCCAGTCTCGCGGGCCAAGCGCCTCTCACGGGATTGCAGGAGTTTGTCACCGCCCTCAAGGAACGCGAGACCGCGACCTCGCACGTCGACCGCCCCGTTCTTCCGCCTCTGCCGCCGGAGCCACCGGCATCATCCCCCAATGCAGAAGACGTTGCCCCAGTCTCGGACAATTTCAAAGCGTTTTTAGGCCTCGACGTAGGATCCGTGAGCACAAATCTGGTGTTGCTCAGCCCCGGCAATGAAATTCTCGATGGGATCTATCTTCCGACGCGCGGCCGGCCGGTCGAGGCGTTGCACGAAGGACTCAAGCGGATTCGCGAGCGATTTGGAAGCAGACTTCAAATAGTAGGTGTCGGGTCCACCGGCAGCGGAAGGCACCTTGCCGCCGAGGTCGTCGGCGCTGATGTCGTCCACAACGAAATCACCGCTCAGATGGTATCGACGCTTCTATTCATGCCCGAAGTGGACACCATTTTCGAGATCGGCGGGCAAGATTCGAAGTACATTTCGGTCCGCAACGGCCGGCTGGCCGACTTTGAGATGAACAAAATATGCGCCGGCGGAACAGGGTCGTTTCTGGAGGAGCAGTCCAGCCGGCTCGGCGTACGGATCACCGGGGAGTTCTCCGACTTGGCATTGCGCGCCACCCATCCCTGCGACCTCGGGGCACGCTGCACGGTCTTTATGGACACGGAAGTCGTCCGGGCCCAGGAACGGGGGGCTTCGCTTGAAGATCTGTGTGCGGGCCTCGCGTACTCAGTGGTCCGGAACTACCTTGAGAAGGTCGTGGCGGGCCGTCACGTCGGCCGCTGCATCGTGTTTCAGGGCGGCACTGCCTCCAACCGGGCGGTGGTCGCAGCGTTCCGCCAACTGCTGGGTAAGCCAATCCGCGTGCATCCGTACAATCGGATATCCGGAGCGATTGGCGCCGCGATGCTCGCCGCGCGGGCGAAACCGGCCCGCAGCCGCTTTCGTGGGCTGGACGCTTGCGACGGAGCTGTGTGGCGCAGTTTTGAATGCCACCGTTGCGAAAACCGGTGCCAGGTCAATCGTATCAAGGTCGGTACCAAGGTGGCGCACTTTGGTGACATCTGCGAGCGCTACTCGGAGCGCGACCGGGAAGCGAAGGAGATCGCTCGTCCCTTTCCTGAACTATTTGCCGCGCGCGAGCAACTCCTTCGCGAGCATCTACCTCCATCCCGCCCGGACGGTGAAAGACCACGCCTGGGCCTCTTGCGGGCATCGCTGAACCTGGAGTTCCTTCCGTTTTGGGCGACGTTCCTCGATGAACTCGGCTTTGAGCCGGTAGTTTCAGAGCACGTCCCGGCCGGTGCCGTGCAACAGTCCACAGGTGGTTTGCCTGCGGAGACCTGCTTGCCGATAAAAACCGCAGCAGCACACGCCAAGACTCTCCTCGATAGGAGTGTGGAGAAGATCTTTCTGCCCGCCGTACTGGAGTGCCCCCCGCGCCGCGAGGATGATCAGTCGCACACGTGCTTCTACGTGCAACAACTGCCATACATGCTGCGGGCCGAGTGGCGGAGCCGCTTGGTCACGGCCCAGTTTGCGATGCGGGACGGCGTTCTAGGATTGGTCGAACCAGCGCTGGCTCTCGCGAAGGCGCTCGGCCGGCCGGTCGATTCGGTCTGGCGAGCCCTGATCAAGGCACGGGCGGCTCAGGCCCGATTCGTCGCAGCCAGACAGCGGCTAGGAAAGGATACACTCGCGTCACCATTCGAACGCGCCGCGGTGGTCCTCGGCAGACCGTACAATACGCATGATCCCTCCCTGAACCTCGGGATCGCACACCATCTCGAACGGCTTGGCCTGCCTGCTATCCCTTGGGACCTGCTTCCGCTCGATGAGGTTCGCCTGGATGCTCGCTGGCAAACCGTCCCTTGGCACTACAACCGGGAGCAACTGCGCGCCGTGGAGGTGATCCGTCGAGATCCACGGCTCTTTCCGATCCTGATATCGAGTTACGGATGCGGTCCCGATGGGTTCATTGCCAAACACCTGGAGGAGTTGCTGTCCGGCCGGCCGCGGCTTCTACTCGAATTCGACGAGCACCGGGGTGAAGCTGGCCTGATCACTCGGCTGGAGGCTTTCGCCGATGAAATTCAAGAGCACCTCAGTAACGCCGCGGCACACGAATGCTCGTGGCGCGTGACGCCCGGGCCGCGCCCGATGCCGGCCGGGCGCCATTTCTTCATCCCGCGCTTCTCCGAGCACGCACACATCTACGCCGCCGCGGTTCGATCGGCAGGTCATCGTGCCGTCGTGCTTCCACCTCCCGACGACGATTCGGTGCGCCTCGGAGAGCAATGTACTTCAGGGCGTGAGTGTCACCCGTACGCAATTCTCGCCGGGGATCTCGTCCGCTGGGTGCGGAGTTCACCGCCCGATGGCGACAATGTGTTCCTGATCCCAAACTGCACCTCGCCTTGTCTCGTGCGCCAATATGGCGACGGTCTCCGTATCCTGCTTGATCGACATGGTCTTCCAAAGACCGAGATCTGGGAAGCAACAACCGCGCAGTTGGCACGCGTGGTGGGAATCCCGGGGATGTTCCGCCTTTACATGGGCCTTCTGGCGACCGACTTTCTCTTCACCCTGGCCACGCGATTGCGACCCTACGAGACGCACCCCGGCTCGGCACAGGAGCTCTTGGCTACTTCCGTCGAGCGGCTCAGCCGCGTTGTGGCCGAGAAGGGAAACCTCGACGAGGTCCTGACGGAATCGGCGCTCGACCTCTGGGCACTACCGCGAGTGGGAAGTCCCGGCTCAAGACCTCTGGTAGGCGTTACAGGTGACTTGTATACGCGGATCAATTCGACCGGCAATGCAGCCCTGTTCGAACGATTGATACAACTGGGATGCGAGGTGTGGCCCAGCCCATTCTTCGCCACGATGGTGGACGTTGCCTCGGCTCTCGACTCGCGCAGCGGAGTCTTGCAAGGACGCTTTGGATCGGCAGCAATCGATGGGCTGACTCAAGCGCTGACAACCGAAGCCCGGCTAAAGCTGACGAGACGTCTCCCTCAGGAGGTGGTTGACCTCGCCGTAGAGCCGTCGGCGGACGACCTGATTCGCCTGGCTCATCGGTACGTCGGCCCTCGCACGAACTACCTCATCCTTCTCACCGTTGCGAAGATGGCCGATTTTCTGCGCCGCGGCGCCGCTGGTGTGGTCAATGCCTCCGGTATCAACTGCGCCGTTGGTACCGCGTCGTCGGCCGTAGTCTCGGCGATTCGGGCCGATTTTGGTAGCGCTCCGATCATCAACCTCGTCTACGGGAACGGCGAGGGCCCGACACAGAGAATTCGCTTGGAAACCTTCGTCCACCAAGTACAGAGGCATTGGAGGCAAGCTGCCGCATGAGACTCGACTGCCCCGAGTTTGTCCCACCCCAGACGGGCACGGACATCAGCAGCACAACAGCTAACGCACAGCCGATGCGTCCACAGGTCCTGGGCATATGTCCTCGATTGGCTGTCCGGGTTTGTACTCGATCTTCGCCGGAGCGGCTCAGCCCTCTACCGGAGCCAGCAGCGGAACGTACCCCAGTTCGTCGATACGATCAACTCGTAGCGTGACCACCGGCCCAGGACCCGGCTCAACTGGTTGGCGTGTTTCGCTTCCACCAGTTCGTTCACCAGGGTGTAATGCGTCACATTCTTTCCCCTCGAACGTCTCACGCTATTTCCCGGCTGAGTTCTCAGATTGACGCCCGGACGAATGACGGGCGCGGGATAGGGTACTTGCTCGTGTAGGCAGATGCGAGTATCCCGGCCAGAGACCCATTCGGAGCGCCCGGCAAAAGCAGCCGGGCGATCTTTGCGTTTTATAGCCCAGGGCCTCCGCTCGGGAGTTCACCAAAGAAATGTAGGCTCTTTTGTTTTTGGCCGTGTCGGAAGGGAGAACCCCTCCCGCGCCCGTCTCCGAACACGGGAGGGGGAGCCGATTTCTTCGGAGCCACTCCGTCGCATCGGCCCTGGGCATCCACCCGGGCGCGACCCCGAGCGGACAACCGACACGGCCAAGCCACCGGCGCCTATAGCGGCAGCCGGTATTGGCCGTTATCCTGCACAATGCCACCTTTCAGGCAAGCTTCCTGAATCGCCAGTTGCGCGGTGCGCTTGGAGCACTCCGTAGCGCGCATGACCTGGTCGCGCAGTTGGTTGTGGCGGGCCTGCTGGCCGATGCCCGCCAATGCCTGGGTCACATCCGCGGGTTCGACCTTTCTGCGGGGGCGAGGGTGGCAGGCAGCGCCAACGGCAGAAAACCATAACGATTGAGGTTCCAGTTCGAGCAACCGTGCCCCCAGCGGTGCGGCATAGCGAAACTGAAAGCGCAGCTCGACGGCGGTCGGACTCGCCGACGGCCGCGTTAGCAGCAAGTAGCTGTCGCCCACCGCGTGCAGCGCCGAAGAGCCGCGGAAGGCACGACCGATCTCGTCGCGTCCGATGGACTTGCGCACATGATGCACCACAATCAGCGCCGCTCGCGAGGCATCGCGCAGGCGCAACAGGCTCTGGCATAACGCCGCCATGGAGCGCGTGTCGTTCTCATCCTGATCGTGGGTGGAATACAAGGGATCCAAGACGATCACTTCGGCCGCGGCTTCGCGTGCGGCTACCAGAAAATGGTTCAGTCCCTGCGGCGCGCTCAACAGATGGCCCATGGCACGGGTGTCCACCAGCAGATTCTGGTCGGCGGCGGGGGTGCCATCTGGGCCCAGCGAACGGCGCATGGCCACCAGGCGGGAGACAAACTGCGCCACCGGGAGTTCGAACTGGCAGACGAGTACCCGGCGGGCGGCAGGCACGGTGAAGCCGGCGCGGTTTTGCCCGGAAGCCAGCGCCAACGCGAGGTTGGCCACCAGCAGGCTCTTGCCGACCTTGGGTTCGCCACCGACAAACAGGATGCCCTGTGCCGGCAGGAGTCCGGGTTCGATCCAGCCGGGCGGCGGTGCCGCGGGCTGCTCGGTGAGCAACTGGGCTAGCGAGAGCACAACCGAAGGGTTCTTGGCGGCCCCGGTTTCACAGCAGAGCCTCGGAAGTGGCGTCCAGCAGGATGGCTTCATTCACAGCCTGGAGCTTGCGTCCCGCAGCCAATCGCAGCGCGGTCAGAGCCAGTTTGTTGACCTTGCGCAGGATGCCCTTGGTGGCCTGATACAGGGCTTGGCGCGCGGTGTCTCAAACAGCGGTTGCCCCACGCCGGCAGCCTGCCGCGCCTTGATCCAGGTGCAGATGAGGTCCCTGACGAACATCCCGAAGTTGCCGCTCGAGTCGTCCAGTTGCTCGGCCTTCGCGTGGCATCCCGCCAGGAAGGCCTCACAAAGAGCTACTGCACGCGCCGGCTCCGCTGGGATCAGTTTCTGGACGTCGGCCGCAACCTTTTCCAGGCCGCTGACGAACGAGAAGCCCGCGCGGTCATAGATGAACTCGCCAGGGCAGAGGGCCCACTCGATTTGCCGCTCCATCGGATCATTCTGGCCGTGACGTGCCCTTTTCATCTGCCGCTCCTCAGAATCCAGACCTCCCGCCAGATTCATGGCCGCCCAGCCACGTGTGGCTTGTGCGCCGAATAAGGCGGAATAAGGCGACTGGCAATCCGCCTCATTCCGCCTTATTCCGCCTTATTCTCACCGGGGGCGGCAATGAGGAACCAGGAAGCACCCCTGCCCCGCCCACGCAATCCTATCATTCCTAACCTCTTCAAATGCAGCAGCTCATCCCGAAACGTCCGCTCCGCAGCCGTAGGCGCGACCAGAGCGCGCAGGTCGCCAAAACTGACTTCTTGTTTACCTGCGAGCGCCTGCAGAATCTCGCGCTGGCGCGTCGTGAGATCGTGGGCCACACGGTGTGGCGCGATGTAGCCGCTGGGCAGGAAGCGCACACCCACCGCGCCGGCTTGCTCGACGAACTCCGGCTCGGGGTGTCCTGCTTGGACACACAACTCGATGATCTTCTGCGTGCCGCGGCCCCATCGTTCCACAAGGCCCCGCCGATAGAAGGCTTCCGCGATGAGCGGATTCCGCGGCCGGGACAGGTGGTCCCGCTTCAAGTCATCGACACTCAACCCAAACGGCAGAGTGCCGTCGCTCCAGATCTCCAGGCGATCATCATAGATCGCCAAACTCACCGAACTCCCCGCAATCGAATAGTCGCGGTGGCAGAAAGCGTTCACGAGCGCTTCACGCAAGGCTACGGGTGGGAACAGCGGCGCATCGGCGCGTTCGAACACGCCCGGTTCTATGCGGCCAGCAACTGGCAAATGCCGGGTGAGAAATTGCATCGCCTCTTCCAGCAGTTGCAGCGCATGGCCGTTGGTTTGTCGCTGGTCCAGGAACTCAGTTTTGTCGGTGCCACGAAAACGGGCCATCCTCAATTGGCATTGCGGATAGTGCGGTAGCATCCGCTGGCCGAAAACTACGACGGCGGCATTCAGCAATTGACCTTGGGTCCGGAGCCCGAGGCGGTCGAGCACATCCGCTACCTCCATGGACGTAGCGGCGGACATTCGTCCTGCGGCTGCCCCCAGCCTTGCCGTCTTCAAGATCTCTTCCTGATCCAAATCCCCCAACGCCAATTCCGACGGCAGATTCTCCCAGCGGCGCGACGAGTGAGCACGCTCCAACAGAAGGCGCTGATACTTCTCCTGAGGCATGACCGAGGTCGTGGAAGCGACGCGCTCATAGGGCCGCCCATCGAATGTGAACGGCCGGCTCTCGTGCGATGCGTCCGCTCGCAGCAAGAGCAGCTCGTGTGCCGAGTCCGGCAACGGGATCCTCTCAATCTCGACGGGAGCCGGTGGCTCGAACCGCCTCAGGCACTGCGCGATGTCCTGCAAAGTGCCGTCACTGACCGTCTGGCCGATGATCTCTTTTTCGGGTGTAACTCCGATCACCACGACGCCGCCGCGCCCGTTCAGGAAGCCGCAGATCGTCTCCGCGGCTCGCGAGAGCTGGCCAGTGGTCTTCTTGAACTCGGTTGTTTCGGACTCGCCGCGGCGGACGAGAGCTTCGACTTCGTTGATGGTCATGCGGGCGCGTGGAGTGCTCGTGGCGATCAGGTACGTTGGTTCCCCAACCCCTCATCATTTCACAACGGGGACGCCGTGACACGGCGGGAGGTCGGAGCCGCGCGCCATGCAGCCCGACGAAGGCCTCTCTGCGCGGCGCGGCGGTGGGAAATGGCCTTCAAAATTCTCCGTTTTTCGTTATGAAGAGGGTTCCTCTTGGGGAGCCAATTAAATCAACAACTTCCAGCCAAGAAATCGCAGTCAGCCTCATCCCGTTTTTGCCACTTTGCCCAATTCTTTGCCCACCCACCCTCTTCGAACGGCTCTTTGCCGCCTCTGAAGCTGGCGTCTCGTACTGCTTCTCGCCCTCTGCCGGTTCGGGGACCAGCGCCGCGACCGCCCGCCGCTTCGCCTCCATCCGGATATGGGAGTAATGCTTCAGCATCCGCTTTGATACGTGGCCGGCCATGTCCATGATCGTCTGATCGCTGGCCTCGCCGGATTCAGCAAGCCCAGTTATGAAGGTATGGCGGCTGTCGTGCCAACGACCGGTGACGCCGGCTTCCTTCTTGATCTTCCGCCAGACCGTTTTGAAACTGGTGCACGGTTTTGTAGGATCGGTCGGCTGAGGTTTGCCGGCCGGGAAGACGAACCATTCCGGCTTCAGATCCTTGAACTTCTCTCGATACCAGATGGAATATGTCTTGATGACTTCCAGCGCCAGCGAATTCAGAGGCACCGTTCTGCCGCTGCCCGCTTCCGTCTTCGACTCGCCGACAGCCAAGTACGCCTCGCTCAGGTGCACACGACCCCACTGAAGCCCACGAAGCTCCTTGTCCCGTAGGCCGCAGTTCAATGTCAGGACCAGAGCGGGATAGATCGCCCTTGAGCGGCGTTTCTTGGCGGCATCGTACAGCAACCCTTTTTCTTCGGCCGTGTACGCCTTGCCGACGTCGGTCCGCGTGGCCAGCTTCAGCGCCTTCTGGCGTCGCAACTTCGTTCGGATCGCATCGCCTTGTTCACCAAGAAGCCGGAGAAGAAAGCCAACTTCCTCGTTGATTGTCTTCGGCGCAGCGTTCTCCTTGAGGCGAGCGGTTTGATAATCTTTGACGGTCTTCTCCGTGATTTCGACGGCCATCTGCTTGCCTAGATGGCGCTTTAGATGGCCAAGCGCATATTCCGCGAACGTTATGGACCTTGTGCGAAGCTTATACCCGTCGAAGTAGGAGTCGGCCAAGTCCTTTATCGTTCTGACACGGTCTTCCCGGCGGTCAATGATCCCGTTGAAGCCCTCTTCGAGCTCCCGACGCCGTTTCTGTTCAGCCTGCTTCGCGAGGGTCTTCGAACTCGTTTTGGCAGACTCCCTGATGGACTGTCCGGCGAAACGGAATTTGTACCACCAGACAGCGGCCGGCTTTAGCCCTCCCGTCTTCGCGTCCCGAAACTTTGGTCGAAATAACGCCATCGTCTATACCTTCGGCGCTCGCGAGAAACAGACCACGTCTGCTTTCGGAAACTGACCCAGGCAGCGGGGTGTGTAGGCAGGTAGGTAAGTAATGCCCGGCGAGAGAATATCAAACGCCTATTCCCAACGACGGCT
>Ga0209581_1001583_pt1 | contig 25632 bp, 20 predicted proteins | sample Coa_R2_FD_187160 | JGI IMG/M metagenome (GOLD analysis project Ga0209581, IMG submission 187160) | Surface soil microbial communities from Centralia Pennsylvania, which are recovering from an underground coalmine fire - Coalmine... | ecosystem: Environmental > Terrestrial > Soil > Unclassified ...
CGCTTTCCCGTCAATGGGAGCGTTATGGAAACGCCGCTGTGACTGTTAGCAACCATGTTACCGACGACGACACTCCCCTCTAACCTTCCTGTAAAAGTCGTGTCGTACCTCTGCCCGTTTGAGGGTACGTCCGTCAACTTAAAGGAGAATCTGTCGCCGGAAACAGTGCAGTTGGTTAGCTGCTCTCTCATACCGCTGTCCGTCAGGAAGCAATTATAACCGCCGACTTCTTCACCAACCTCGAACGTGAAGGTGATGGCCTGCTTGTTAACGGTGGTACTCATCTGCCACGAGCCGACGAGGGGGCTGACCTCTGTCGTCGGGACGGAAGGCTGCTTACCCTGATTAGTTGTCGGCTGGTCGCTCTCCGCCGCGCGCGATTCAAGCCCCGCGCTTAACGGCAGTCGGCTCACAAGCTCTTTCAGTATCGCCAAATGCTTCTCCGTAAGACGGAAATCCATGACGCCTCCGAACCTGCCTTGAACCGAGTTGGCGTTGGCGATTTGCAGCAGGGTCGAAAAGGCGATTGGCTTGCGGAGCAGGACGGTGCGGGTGTTCGGGGCGAGCGAGTAGCTGTTGACGACTTCCATATCGCCCATATCCAAACGCTGGTCGTCTGCCAGCAATATCAAGTCATTTCTGGAAAGTTCGTTGGACGTGCGGAAGATGCCGTACTTGACGACGAGAAATAACTCGCCGTTCGGGTTTAGCTGCGCGCCCTTGTAGATATATTGAACCCCGAAATCTAACTCGAAACCGCTCGTAGAAAATTCGGCCACGGCCTCCTGAATTCCGAGGGTGGAAGTGTCATCGAACCTGTCGTACTGAGACTGGATGCGCGAAAGAATCTCCTTCCTTCGCTTGTCCTCCTCTTTACGCCTACGCTCATCGGCCTTCGCCTGCTCTCTGTCTTGCTTCTCCTGCTCCTTTCTCTCCTTACTGACCTGTTTGGAGGACTTGTCCGCGTTAGGCGCTGGCGTCTGCGCGCGGGCAAGGCCGGGTGCGGATAATGCGAAGGACAGGGCGACGAACAATATGACTTCCCGCATGGTTGTTATCCTTCCGTGAGACCAAAGGAGTCTGCTATCTTTAAGCCTCTTCTTTGAAAACTTATGAGCAGGGCGCGACCCAAATAGGGGGATGGTTCGAGTCGCCGTCGGGAGTCAGAGTAAAGATGCGGCGACAGGAAATCCGGTAGAGATACTAAACCACTATTGGTTTAGGTGCAATTATAATCGGGAAGCTTCATCAGGAAAGGAGCAATCCTACTGATGGGGCGTTATGCTCGAAAAAGGCCGAAGCGTTTGGCCGAGAAGCTTCTGACAATCCGCGAGGCTTTGGGCCTGTCGCAGAATGAAATGATTAAGCGATTAGGACTTGAGGACGAGCTTACTCAAAGTCGGATTTCAGGTTATGAGCTTGGGACTAGAGAGCCGAGTCTGCCGACGCTTCTTGCCTTCGCTCGTGCTGCTGGTGTTTGTGTGGACGTGCTTATTGACGATGAGCTTAACTTGTCCAAGAAGTTGCCGAGCAAGCCTAAGCATAAAAGCACTAGCGGCAACGCCTAAACTCAAGTAATTCCATCATCAGGCATCATTAGCTTCTTCAGTATGCGGCCCGCCTTGGCCTTCTGAAGCATCCGTCTGTCCGCTTGAGCCACTGCCTTGTTCCTGAGCTTCACGCTGCACATGTTGATGCAGGCGAATAAAGGCTAGTGCCACTTTATCGTCCGTGATTTCTCCATCCTCATCGGCAGACAATGATTGTGTTTCTATGCCCGGATAAAGGCTATGAAGTGCTGACATTATTATTTCAGGATTCACCATACTTGCAATGGCATTGTAATCGTTGCGCTCAAGGTTCATCCTGAACGAAATTCCAGAATCTAAATTCCACCCTTCTCGTGTCTGAGAAGAAAGGAATGCCAGCACATCTATGGGACGCGCTTTGAAGCGTCGCTCAAGGTGACTATTCAAACTTTCCGCATCGTGATACCGCCAATATTGATAGATGTGACTCACGCCTTTGGGGTAACGCTTTTCAAGTGCTTCTTCCTCTGCTTCAGCAGCTATCCGAGCGACGATACGCCTATCAATTTCAAGCTCGCTCTCGTCGGAGATTACGGAATTACGTTCTTCTTCTGAAGAAGAGAGATTACGAACCCACCGCACATACTCAACTGCAAATGGCAATGGAGTCGCACGCTCGGCAAGTTCGATGGCAAGGCTTTCCCTTTTTTCATCGTCTTCTATTCGCTTAACAAGATGGCGAATTAGAATACAGGCTTGGGAAAATGTGGATGTCCCTAACATGCCAAACATGCCTTTATCTATCGGGAACTCATCCCCGCTTAGGGCAATTGTCATTGCCAAGTTAGCAGCGGCGGCTGGTTGTATCGAATCCTCTTTCGCCCTCAACTTTTCGATTAATAATGCGGCTCGGTTGTTGGAAACTAATTGACGGATTTTTTCAGTAGCTTTCGACATGTCGCCTTCAGCCACGGCATCTAAAAACTCGTCAAGCTGCCGTTCACTAATATCGTGAGGCGGTACACCGAAACTAAAATAACGATTGAAGTAGCTGGGTGTGGTTATTCGCTTCTCTTTACCCCATACTGAATACCACTCCGAGCCATAATTGACAGTGCCAAGAACCCCTAATGCCCCCGTCCGTGGGAACAGTTCTTGAATAACTTTTCTCGCGGCTTTTTTATCCTTTTCGGATAAGTCCGAAAGCGCGTCTTCAATTACTGCTTTAGTAACCTCTCTTACCTGTCCGCCGCCTCGTTCAAGATTAGTTCCTAAGAACAAATCCGGGTTGTTGCGGATTGCCCAATACAGGCGCGGATAGAATGTTCGCACTGCGGAAATAAGCATCAAATCCACAGGGTTAACTTCGCCTTTAAGGATGGGTAGCGAGAACGTAAGGGAATTAGTGTAACGCTTTGCGAGCCTCGGAGTGGCGAGGCGCGACTCGAAGGCCAGAAAGAAGGTGTTGACGAACTTCTGTGCCTGCTGTTCCGACAATTCGATTTCAGCAAGTTTCAAAGCGGCATCCACACCCTCGAATGTTAGAGTGCGTAACGCCTCAGTGCTAGCCGACGGCAGTGGCAACGAGACTTGTACGATTTTCTCTAGGAAATTGCGTCCGGCCTCAACGCCTCCATATTTCTCCGCGAGCGCCGCAGCTACCCTCTCTTCATCGAAAGACAGAATGTAGGCGGTGTGCGGAAAGTCGGCAGACAACTTTACGAGTTTGAAGACCGCTTGGACTTCCTCCTTATCGAGTCTGTCAATATCGTCCATGATGACAACGACGCGCTTGCCTGATTCAGTAAGCGCATCAGCCATGCGCTCCTTCAGTTGCTCTAACGTCGCAGACGGAAGCAAATTCGACGCACCCTTGGCAACCTCCGAAGCGTTAAAGCCAAGCAGCGACACAGGAGCGAGAAGGCCAGCATATTTTTTAGCGACCGCCCCAAACTTTTCTCCGCGAGTTTCTAAAGTTGCGTCAACTGTGCTGGATAAAGTAGTGAAGAAGCTATGAAGCAATTGCGCCTCATCGGGGAATCGCCACGGGTTGAAGTGAATGACTAACACATTCTCATGCTTCTCTAACTCTTCAACAATCATGTTCAAGACCGAAGTTTTACCTTCACCCCAAGGCGCATGTATCCCGACCACGATGCTGCTCGAATCGTCTCGACCAGCAATGACTTGGGCTGCACGCTGCGCGAAGTGCCAACGCCCGAAGCGGTCTTCAGATGATTTTTGTATGGGGCGGTCAGACTCCATAGTAGCCTCAGAGTTTTGATTAGTTTTCAGCGAATCGCTCTAGTAAGACTTGCGGGCTTCTGTCGTAAATGCGCCTGTACGACTCTTGCCCTTTCTCGTTCAGACTCACGACCCACCCGACATACGGCGGGAAGCCGGGCGGCAACGCGGGTTGCGGGTGGAAGGATTTTGTCTGATAACTTGTCCTGCCATCTGCAATCTGAACAAGAGCGATTCCGTGAGCCTGTGCGAACTCTATCGCGCCGCGCTGATACCCTGACGTTGAGAAAATCATTCCCTTATGACCGCCAACGGCGCGGAGTCTATCAAATAGGATTTGCACTACTTCTCGTTTGATTGGGTTTTTGTGCTGCTTACACTCAATGAGAACTAAAAAGCTGCCGCCAAGTGCCTCGAACCTAGCCGTAACATCAATCTCAAATACGCCGTCCGCAGCCGAAATCTTTTCTAGTCTCTGTACCTTAAACTCAGACAGATGAATCCCTGTTTGCAGAATAAGGTTTTCTACTTCTAGCTCAAATTGGCTTGGAGTAAGTTCTACTTGTTCGTTTCGCATTAGGTATCATTTATAGCTTTTTCGACGGTCTTAATTAATCCTATGATGCGCGGCTTATTTCTTGCAGGACTCACGCTCCGCCTATCAATGGAATTAAGGAATACCGTTGGGAATGAATATCTTGTCATGCCGTACACGGTCGAAAGCTTATCCTTATAAGCCTTTAATGCGCCCTCACTTTGATGAACAATATAGTTACGAATCGTACTTAGGGCATCAAGGTAGCCTCTCATTGGACGCAGGCTATCGAATGGGTTTTTTGTTTCACCAACCATCGTCCTACCATGCTTAATTAACTCATCCGTGCTGCGAAAATCGAAATACTTATTTCGTCCTGTTACAAGTGTTGTGGCTAACCCCAATGGGATTCTTTTGACTCCCCTGACATTCTTCTCCCTAAGAAAGTGTTCGGGGTGGTTTGACAGTGCTATGGTCAGCCGTGTCTCTGCATACCGTTCCCATGTCGCGTAAATTTCGACCGCAGTCATGGCAGCAATCCAAGCAACAAAGCTCCTTTGCAGCCCTGTGTTAAAACACGCGTCTTCGTATCTGGCCCTAGAATAATAAAGTCTTTGTGAAGCAGAATCTTTTACCCTCTTGACGTTGGCTGTCTTGGGCATGAACTTTATGTTGCTGCGTGGAACACAAGTCGTGTTACGCGGGTGAGTAGTCTATCAATGTGAGCCGCGCTAGTCGCTATGACAAATCCTCGACCACAGCAGTAGGAGCGTTTCGCTTAACGGAATCAATCCCATTCTCCATCGCTGAGGCTGAAGAGTATGTTTCACTGCGTCCAACAACCTCACTGTTAGCTGCTTTCAGCACGAAGTAGGGTTGCCCGTTGCTTGCTAGCCTCCGCTCGTAACGCGCGTCATACGGCGCGTTAGTCCTTACTGACTCTATGCCCCTTTTCGCGCCCTGCTTGTCTTGGTACGTTTCGCTACTCAAGATTATCTCGCCGTTTCCGGCCTTCAAGTTAAAGCGGTATAGACCGCTACTACCCTTCTTGATTTCAAATTTAGCCGCCATTCCATCCTCCTTAACCGAAATGGATTCTAAGTGAACCTTACTTACATGCGAAGCAGCCAAAGTCTAAGTAGCATTAGCTCCTTCTTAGTCTGCGTATTAGTTCAGGCGATACATTATAGATTTCAACAGTACCGTCTATGGATTTAGATACTCTTACCAACCCATTATTATCAAATAAGTCAAGAATGTGATTGATTATCATTATTGGTTGCTGCAATGCCGATGAAATGGCTGAGTTAGTCTTTAGGTTGTGGTTAACGATTTGTAATGCTACCGATTCAGCAATTGAGCGATAGTTACTGACATAAAGTTTCGCATATTCTTCAAAGCCAAAAAGTGTCATTAGGAAAGTATCAATTTTGTCCTCACTTCCTAGAGTTTTATGCCCCTCTATGAAACCTCTTGAGTGTAAAATCTCAAGACTTTCAAAGTAGTTTCCCTCTTCAATGTCTAATGCTTTCACTTGCTCTAAAATATCTCTTGCACCGCCGAATGGATAGCCCTTAGCAATAGCGTGGTCGCCAGCAAGTTTAAGTACCAAACTATCCACTCTTGTAAGGCCGGGGACGATGCTGATTGCTGTTTGAGTATAGGCGGGAGGCGCACCAATGGACGGCTTTTCTCTATGGCCGTATATCGCGCTGACGATACGCCCAAGTTCGGCATCGTAGTTGTTTAGGTTATTAATCTTCTCCCAAACTGTAGTTTGTAGTGCTTCTGGAACTTGGCAATCGTCAATAACAACGGGAATGAGTTTGGTGAGGCCATCTATCTTCTTAACGACAGCGGCGTTTAATTCTTCTCTGACCCATTTCTTATCAACGCTGTTTTTTGAAAGCACAACGATAATAGCTTGTGCGTCCTTAATGCCTTCCTCGAAAATCTTGTCTATCAGGCTATCGCCGGGAAGAATTTCCCACTTGTCTAGCCAAGCGTCTATCCCTTTAGCGCGCAATTTTGTGGCGAAGCCTAAAACGAAACGCTCTTTATCATCGCTCGCGTGACTGACGAATACTTTGGGGTTCATTAAGATAACCCTGAGTTGTGACGCTAAACTTACAAGGCATTGCGACAAATTGCATCCACGATGGAAATTCTATTCCATCCGACAACTTCCCAAGCTGCTCGGCTTACAATTCGAGGAATCTGTCGCGCACCCCAAGGAGCTATACCAACTATTGGTTTCTCTATGTCTTGAGCAAAGTTAAGTTCAAACAGAATGAACTCCCTATAATTCACTTCCATGCCTGCTGGCACTAAGACAATTTGGGAAAGCCTTATAAGGCGTTTTAGTGCCTCTCTAAGTTGAGTCTTATTCTTTGCGATAAGTGAATTGTTATGAGGGACACTATAATCGCTGTACAGGAAATTTGGAGTTGAGTTCAGGAACTCCTTTATCTTATGGTATTCGTCAAAATCCCAAGCGTGAGAAATGAAAATGCGGTATCTACGTAGCTTCGGCATATTTAATCACCACCAATTGCTTTAAGTCATACCCTTGATTAGCCAGTAAGCCGAATAGGAAATCACCGACGCATATAGCAACATGAATATCCAAGGGACATAATTTTCAATGTGGGTGAAGGGCCAGTAAAGCTTCTTGTTTTCTCCTCTGCCGAGGGCTTCCCATTCTGCGTCATAAGGACGTACTGGCAAGTATCTCTCAATTTCGTGAACCACTTTAAATTTAGCCGTATTCAAGTCTCGATAAGACCGTATCAATCTGTACCATGAATAAGATAAAAGAATTGCCGCAACTCCACCGACAATGAACACGACAGGTGATGTCTTTTGTTCTAGGAAATTGGCAATACCGAAGGCAGATAACAGACCTGTATTGACAGTGAGGAAGAATGTATTAGCGGCAGACCGTCTCTCGCTTATCTTGTCTGCCATTTCAAGATAAGTTTTATACTGCTCAAGTAGATGAGCACGGTAATTCTCGCCATACACATTCTCAGGGACACTTAGTAATGTGTCAGCGATGATTGCAGTTTGACCAGACCCTAGTTCCGCATCATTTGTTCTACGGCGAATGACGCGGAGAAACTTAGTCTTAAGATGGCTGCGTCTCATGCCAGTGATTCATAACGAGTTGATGAAACTCTTGACGTTATCCCACGTCCAGACATCAACTCTTGCCGTACCAAGCTCGACAGGTTTGCAACAAGGGTCTTCACGGTGAACCCAAAAGCCTCTAATTGGAATACCTTCTTCAATCGCACATTTGATTTCCCAACACGCCCCATCTGCATTGGGTGTTTTTCTGCTGATAAAGGTAACGACACCATCACAGCCTTTGATTCTATCCCGACATTGAGTTTTCCACATGGACGTGAAAGGCTCTTGCACAGACATATCTACAAATTCAAAGGGTGTATGTTCTTGTTTTGCTTGGAAGACCAAATTATCCCTTGCGAATTTGTCCTCGATAGCGAATGCAATGAACACTTTTTTCATGGCTCACTCCTTCATTAGAAATTAACGCGAGGGGAACTGATAGCCGACTTATATCACAAGTCAGTTGCGCGAGCAATACTTAGTTGCACATACGCAACTCAATTCAAAGAAATTATTGATGCAAATTGGAATCTATAAGTAGAATCCGGCCATCTTGTTTCATCCATGGAAGGACACCAGCCTCTTCGCCGCGTTGGTCAAGCGACTCAATCTCACTGAAGAACAAAAGACGGAAGACCGCTCAAAGCTCGGAGGTAGGATTATGTTATTGCATGAAGCGTTGAATCGCGGCCTACGGTTGCTTTCTCAGGAGATTCAAGATAGCGACGACTAATAACGATTGAACCAAGCTATTCATTCATGCTATTTAATCTTTAGACCATAGTACGAATCAGTCTTCTCCTCTTCCTTCCACATTTCTCCGATTCTCTTGTTGGCAACATAGAAACTCATTCCATTAGACCACGCCCGCCAAACTTCGTCGTAAATGTAGCCCTTACGATAAAACAGGAACTCCTCAGCACACAGGTTGAAGTAGTCATTGAGTGTTGATTTCTCTTCTTCGGTCAGAGGCTTATTCGACTCTTCAGAAGCAACCCGATTCAATGAATCGTTTAGCTTGTCGTATCGCGCGTTGAACTCGGTAAACAGTTCCTTAAAAAGCTCCAACTCCTCAAGCTGCTGCTTCTGGATAAAGTAGAAGAAGCCAATCAGTCCGGCGGCGACAGTCACGAACAGGCTTATGTCGTCTTTGCTCTTATCGGAGATTAGGAACAATGTAATAAGCAGGATAAATCCGGCAAGAATGATGGGAGCATAGAATTTGAAGATAAAGCGTTTCACGTAATTGACAAATCAAGTAACGGCGTTTGTAACTACGCTTTCTTGCTACTAATGTCGGCTAGAATCTGCGGTATATCGTCGGGATGTTTTGAAATGGCTGGCTCAGGATGCCAACGACCGAACCCGCCGTTCGCATTCACGGCGCGAATCCACTCCCGTAGAGCCACACGTTTGGTCTTGTCCTGCTCCGTCTCCTGCCCTTTCGTTTCCAGAACAAGTATTTCATCCGTCGCCAAACGTATCAGAAAATCGGGCCGATACTTGTGCTCGCCGCCGTTATAGATGTAGGAGATATCAAAGCCTAGATGGTCATTCTTGACCCATGCCTTGACGTTCTTACTGCGGTCGAGACTCAGCGCCTCATTTGCTTCCCATCCACTGTCACAGACACAAAAGTTGATGTGAGACTTCTGCGTGTGAACACAAGCCTTGCTCGTGTCCCACGCCTTCATGTCTGCGGTCGAGCGAATCGGAAAGTTCTCGTCAACCACGAGCTTCAATTCTTCGGTGTTCTCGCTCTGAACGTGGCGGCTCAGGTGGTTGACAATCTTCTCGGCGTTGAGCCTGACGAGGATGCGCCGTTTCACTTCGTCAAGCGCGAACATCGGGGGCGAAAACTCCAACCTGTCTGAGCCGATGAAGCCCTCGACAATCGGCACGAGTTGGGAGAACAGTTGAATTGGACTTCCCTGCCAACTCGTCCTCATGTTGCCGGAAATCGCCAGCGCCTCGTTAAAGATGCTCGACTGCAAGCGCACTTCATTCTGCAACTTCTCAAGGTCAATCTCTTTAATCTTCGAGAAGTCGTGCTTGCCGTCGAGTATCGGTGCGAGTTGAGCGAAGCGCGGAGTGTCGTATGCGCTCAAGGTCAGCGGCTCGACCTTGTTCATGTCGAGCTTGAGGACGGGCTTGTACGTGTACTCGATGCGAATGACGTTGGGGAACTTTATTGCCAGTTCCTCACGCTCGGCCACCGGCTCGACGCGAGTTTTAGGCGCGGGAATCTTCGGAGACTTTTCATCGTCTGCCGACTCGTAAGGCATGAAGGTGAACGGCACACCGAAGATGTTGACGTACTCGGCCTTGAACAGCCCGTCCTCCTCGATGTCATAGGACGTGCGGCGCAGACCGCGCCCGACGACTTGCTCACATAGAAGCTGACTGGAAAATGCCCGCAGCCCCATGATGTGCGTTACGTTCTTCGCGTCCCAACCTTCGGTGAGCATTGCGACCGAAATAACGTGCTGAATGTTTTGACCGAGACCGCCGATTTTCCCGATGGAGTCAACGGTGTCGCGTAGTCGTTGCGCCTGCTCTTTCTTAGACAGCTTGCGCGTCGGCTCGTCCGCCTCGCTCTCGTCGCCGGATTCTTCGTCGCCCGCTTCCGCCGCGCCTTCCGTCGCTTGAGCCGCAGATTCTTCCGTCTGCGCCTCGGCCATTTCTAAAACTTTCGAGTCAATGTGCAGCGTGCGGTCAGGGTTACACAGTTCGCGCGTCGTGTCCTGCCCGCTGTCGAAGTAATATTTGACGCGGGCTGCCGTCTCCGTCCTGTTGGCGACGGTAATCATTACGGGCGGAACAGCCTGCCTCTTCTCTTTCCAATCCTTTGCTGTTTCAAGCCAGTCTGCGCCGAGTAGCGTGTAAGCTACCTGAACGAGTTGCGGCAGCGGCGCGGTTTCGGGCGCGTTCCTCTGGTTGAGTGAAGTCCTCACGTCGGGCGTGCTGTAAAGATGATAGAACTGCGACTTGTAATCGCTCGTCATCTTCCCGTCGTCACGTACTACGACGCGCGGCGTCTTAACCAATCCTGATTCAATGGCATCGTTCAGGTTAAAGTCACTGACGACCCAACCGAACAGATTTTCCTCATCAGCAGCTTTTCCCGTCGGCGTGAACGGTGTCGCGGAGAAGTCGTAAGCCGTCAGGATGCCGCGAGCTTTGTTGAGGCGGTCAAGACCGCCAATCCAGATAGTCGCTTCCTCCGCTTCCTTCTTTTCCTCGCCGCGCAACTTCGCGCCAGCCGGAACGCGCCAAGCGTGGTGCGCCTCGTCGTTAATGACGACGAAGTTACGAGCCGACTCCATTTCTTCCAAGACCGAGCGGGCGTAAGCCTCGTCTGACATCGCGCCCCGCTTGTCAACGCTCTTACGCTTCTTAACCTTCTCGTCGGTCTCCCACGCGAGCGCGTGCCAGTTGCGAACCTTCACCTTCGCTTGCCGCAACTTCTCTCGCAAGCCCACCGGCACGATGTTGAACTCGTCGTAATAGTTCCCCTCGCCAGCGGGAACAAGGACGCTCAAACGGTTTCTGACGGTCAGGCCGGGCGCGACCACGAAGAAGTTTTTGGCGAAGCGGGTGTCTTGCGGGTAAGTGATTTTGTTGAGCGACTGCCACGCAATCAGCATCGCCATAACAATGGTCTTGCCCGTCCCCGTAGCCATCTTCGCGCACAGGCGGCGGAACTCGCCGCCGTCATTCGGAATGTCAATGCCGACCTTCTGTGCGTCCGGCGCTTCCGTTAGCCAGATGAGAGTTTCGATTGCCTCAAGCTGGCAGTAGAAGAAACGCCTGCCCTCGCGTTCTTCCGCGTTGTGCCAGTGTTCGAGCAGACGCTTTGTGATGCCCGTCACGCCAGCGTAAGGGGGCACGCCTTCCTGCGGATTGCCCGTGCGCCACTCTTTGACGCGACCGCGAATCTGATTGACGAGCGGGAGCGGGATGAACGTGCCGGGGTCGTTGAGGATTTTCTTGTTTGCCGACGCGACCATGTATCCGGCTGGACGCCGACCGTCGGCAAGCTTGAAAGACATACTCGGAGCGTCGTACCGCCAATAACGGCTCGGCTCGTCGTAAGGCTTGTTAATTATCAGGTGGTCAATGCCGGAGGATGCCATAGCTTCACGCGAGGTCAACTAACTTGATGCTCTCGATGCCCCTGTCGTCAACGATTTTGACGGCTGCTCGTCGTTCTTTGCCTGCCGCAAATGGAAGAGAGACTTTACCGCGATAGGATTCAATCAGTTCCTCGTCAATCTGCGCTTTGAGGTTCTTCGCCAACTTCGCCCAACCTTCTTTGTCGCCAGCCATCGGGAAAAAGACTTGATGCGGGAAAAGGCTGCGACCGTCGTAATCTGTGTCGAGCAACCAGACGGCGATGTGGTCTGCGCTGCCGGAAATGATTTTGCCTTCCTTCGTGTCGTAGTAGTCGAAGCCGAGAACTTCGACCTGATAAAGCTTTTCGCCAATCTCATTCTTTCCGGCTTCAATCAACTTCACGTCCGGCTGGCCGATGAGCCAGAAACTTTCGTTGCTCGAACGCTTCTTCTTCAAGTCCTCGGTCTGCAAGTCGGTGTTCATCTGCGCCTTGAGAAGAGTAACGCCAGCCCAATTCGTTTCTTCGATGTCTTGTGCTGCTTCGGGGTCAAATTGATAGGCAGCGAAGATAACAAACTTCGGTTTCGGAAATAGTTTGTTTGCTTCTTCGAGAGCGCGTGCGACCTGAACGCTGCTGAGCGGAAAATGCTCAGGACTGAAGCTAATAACGGCGCGGCTTGCTTCGCTGCCATTCTCGCCAATCAATTCAGCATCGGCATGAAGGAAGCGAGTGCCGGACATTGGCTCGACACGAGAGAACATTAGCCGTTCACCTTTCCTGCCCCGAATACCTGTTTTCAACAGTTCATCGCGCAGTTCTGATTGCCGCACGGTTTCCCCGCTCCGTGCAATCGAAACATCGGCTTCAGCGGTTATGCTTTCTATTTCATGCAAGGCTTGAACGGTTGGTGCAGGCACAGCCTCGACGGTAAACGGACTTGTAACGCGAGCTTTAGAAGTATCTTTATTGGGAACGTCGTACAGAGTCTCAGTTATAGGCGGCTCATTTTTAGCTATTGACTTCAATGTGATGTGTGGAGCAGTTCTGTAACGAAACCCGCTTGAAACTCCCTCATTTGCTTTTGCCAACTCGTAATAATCGAAGTTAGAAACCAACAATCGCTGCTTAGCTAACGTGACCGCGACTCTGCTTGTGTCGCACGTTATCCAACGTCTGCCCCATTGCTCTGCTACAAATGCTGTTGTGCCACTTCCGCACGTCGGGTCAAAAACTAAGTCGCCGGGGTCTGTTGTCATCAGAAGGCATCTTTGGATAACTTTTGTTACCGTTTGCACTACATACACTTTGCCTCTTTCAGCCGTCCCCATCGTATCAGTCCATAGGTTTGTTATTGGGGAGTATGGGAAATCATCAAAGTAGAGCTTGTAGTTTAGGAAATCACGGGTTACTAGAAGCCGATTATTCTCAGCAAGCCTATTCAAACCTTCTATGCTTGTTTTCCAGTGCTGGTTCGGTTTGGGCTTATACGTTCGCCCTTTGTATTCAAATTCTTGTGGAGAACTGGATGCGCCTTCTGATGTAAGGGGCGAACCCAATAGAACCCGTGCTCCTTTCGGTAGTACGCTTGGGTTTTCAATTTCTTCATCGGTGATTGGCCGAAGCATTCCGTCGGATAGCTCAACGGTCGTATAGCGCCCACCCGTGCCCTCGCCTAAGATTTTCGGCTCGAATAATGTTCGATGCTTGACTGAGCCTTTATCCTTTGCAAACCACAGGATGTAATCACCGATGTTAGGTAGAAGCAGCGTACTGAACGCGCCTGTTTTTTTGAAGGTAATAAGGCTACAAAAATTATCAACTCCGAATACCTCATCTAATAAAGACTTTATGAGATGAACGTTCTCATCTGAAATCTGTACGAAGATGCTGCCTGATTCATTTAGAAGTTCACGAGCAAGCAATAAGCGGTCGCGTAGGTATGTAAGATAAGAATGAATACCAAGCTCCCAAGTGTCGCGGAAGGCTTTGAGGGTTTCTGGCTCTTGCGTCAAATCCTCATCTTTGCCGTCTTTGACCTCCCGCTTGTTCACGAATGGTTGGAAGTTAGAACCATACTTGATGCCGTAAGGCGGGTCGAAATAAATCATCTGCACCTGTCCCGCCATACCTTCTTTGACGAGAAGGGAGTTTATTACAAGCATACTGTCGCCAGTAATGAGGCGATTCGTCCAATTCTGCCGATGCTTGTAAAACTCAATCGCTTGGCGCAATGGCAGTTCCGCCATTTCAAACAAAGACGGCTGTAACTGTTCCTCTTTCTTGCGGACGGCTTCGATAATCGTGCGCGGGTCAATCCGCTCGTGAACGTGAAGGCTCACCGTCGGGACTTCAAAACTCGTGCGCTCCGCTTTGCCCGCCCATTGCAGTTGCGGGTCAAGATGCGGGTCGTAAGCATACTTCTGCTTTCCCGCATCCTTATCGGTGTCAGGCGTGACGAGTCCGACCGGCGGAATGTTCACGCGGTCTTTGTCCGGGTGCGTGTACTGCTCAATCGGCTTGCTCTCAGGGGCGACTGCTTTCTTCCGTCCTCGTGCCATGTCTTTAGCTCTCTGCTCTCGGTTATTGTCCAATGCTTTTGGTTCGGGTGTGGCGAAGCTCCCTGCCGGAGACGCTATAACTTTAGGAGACTGGCAAACTTCGCGGTCATCAGCTTCTTTCTTTCAGCAATGAACTCCTCGAAGTTCTCCAAGCTCAAGTCAACGTCGGGGATGTAATGCTTGCTCATAAAATCCCGCCGCGCCTGTTCACTCGGATACGCCTTTACGAGCCAGTCCTTAAAGTCGGTGTCGGTCTTCTCGATGTTTTCCAGCCCTTCGAGCAACTGAAGGTTGGCGAGGTTATCAACCTCGTCAAAGTAGAACCCAAGTTTCTCGTCCGGTATCCCGCGCTTTTGCAGATTCTTCCGCTTGAACGAACTCCTCGGATGGATGTGGTCTAGGTGAAACCTGTTCCTGAAGTCCAGCGTCGGATACAACACCGCGAGCGTCGAGAAGGTGTAGGCGCTCCCGTAGTAGTAGTAGAAAAGGTTCTGTATCTCGTCGTTGTTGAAGTTGATTGACTTCGGCTTACCTCTGAACTCTTCGACAATCTGACTCAGCGGGAATGACTCGTGATTCTTGTCTATCACCTGTCGGAGCGGTCGCAGCACGTTGTCCGGCGTGCCGCTGAACGCACGCTTTAGCAGCGAGGCAATCAGCCACTTCTGGACTGCGCCCCGGTCTTCCCTGAAGTGCGACGACAGGACGTAATTATGCGGCGAGCCTTGCTTGAGAAGGTAGTAAGCAATCGGTATCAGCGCGTTGTTAGAAACGAGCGTGTCGCGGTTGTAGCCGAAAGCCGCGACGAGATTGACCGTAAGCTTAAGCGCCCCGGTAATCTCCTCCCAACGCCGCTCGATGGTCAGCATATTAGACTTGTTAAAGTTATCAACCTTGAAAGCGATATCTGGAAAGTCGCACAGCACCAAACAGGTCTTGAGCACGAAATCCTTGTTGAAGTTGAAGCCGTCCCCGATGTTGCTGATTTCGTCAACGAAGCGCGTAATTTCCTCCCGTGCGTCCCTGTCCTTCCAACTCGCGGAAGCAATCGAGAGCAGTAAATCCGAATGGCTCAGAGGCGTGCCGCCGCTGTTCACCCGGACGAAGATGTTTAGCACCTTGTCTAACTCTTCGCCCCTCTCCAAAAAGTAGTTGATGACTCGCTCCTCGTGTATGACCGAATACAGCTTGAAAAGCGTCTCATTGGCGAAGACTCCTTTATCCTCCGACGCCATCAGGCCGTTCTTCATCAGGTAGGCGTTGACCTCATACGGCTTTTTGAACTGAAGAACATCCCCGACCTTGAACCAAAAATGATTTTCGTCCCGCTGCTCCTCCGCCTCCTTCTCGGTCAGGAAGTAGAAATCATATTCGAGGTCTAACCCCTCGTCGTCTTCGTCGGAATACTTTTTCAGTAGGTTGAGGTGAAGCTTGCGAGGCGGAAAAGCGGAACTGTTGTCCCAACGCTTCCTCGGCTCTTTGTAGGCGTAAGAACCCTTAAGACCGATGTAAAGCGAGGTCAGGCGTTGTTGGCCGTCTAGGATGGCTATTATGTCATCCTCGCCCGTCACGTCGGCCTTCGGATTGTGCTTCCTGTCCCGCTCGTGATAGTCGCGTATGAACTCGTAAAACTGGAACTCGTGAGCCTTGCGCTTATCAACGTACCAGAACAGAAAAGAGCCGACGGGGTAATCCCTCATCAAAGAGTCAAAGAGCCTTTCAATCTGCTGCGTGTCCCAAACCAATTCCCTCTGTATCGCCGGGAGTAGGTATCTCTTGGCGTGGACGTTATCAACCGCCTCTTTGACAGTTATTGGCGTCTGAAATGACATGGCAATCCCCGTGAGTTCCTAAGAGCGCAGACGGTCGGGTTGAAATGCAATCAAAGGCGGAAGTAAAGCGTGAGCACCGCCTTTCGTACCTTCGGGAGACAGTAGCTTAACCCATCGGCAGAATTCTGAAAAGTGTTCTTAACCCTGCCTAGTCCGCCTCGTACTTCAACAAGTCGCCGGGCTTGCAACGCAGCACGCGGCACAACTTGTCCAGCGTGCCTAGTCCAATCATTTCAAACTGGCCTTTCCACAACTTAGCAGCCGCCGTCGGGGAAATCTCTAAAGCAAGTTCCAGCCCGTGCGCGTTCTTGATGCCGCGCCTCTCCGCGATTTCTTTAACGTGCTTCGTAATCATGCCGCGCACCATATCACATCTAACAATTTTACTCAATCTTGTAAAATTTCGCTTGACAGTATTTACATAATCATGTAAATTACTTTCACCGTCGGGACGCCGACGAAATCAAAAAACGGAGACACGAAAGATGTTCGCAATCGAGACCACAGACATGAGCCGGGCGATACAGAACGCTAAGGCTCTACACCCGAAAGTCCGCATGGTTCGCTTTGGTGAGTATGCCGTGACGGGCAGCAAGGGGAACGACTACACGGTGAAGTGCTACCGCTTCTTCGGTGAGAAGGTCGTTGACTGCACTTGCAAGACGAAAGACGGCGTGGCCTGCAAGCACGGGGTTTCTGCCTTGCTCCTGCACTTGCACGTCGCCGCGCAGAGAGTTGCCGCGTAAAGCGAAGGGCTTAGGTGAGTGCGCTAACACTCCCTAAGCCCCAATTATCCACCCGCAGCCCAACCGCTAAGAAGGGAGCAAAGCAGATGATGAATGATAGCCAACCGACACAAGCCGCGCAATGGTCTCATCTATTGGCCGAAGCAGTCAGCAAACCCGGCTTACTGCTCGAAGCGTATTCGGCCTTTCACAACTACTCAATCGGCAATCAAGTTCTCGCCCTCACGCAATGCCAGAGGCGCGGGATTAAACCCGGCCCGCTCGCCACATTCCAGACTTGGAAGGATAAAGGCCGATTCGTCCGCAAAGGCGAGAAGGCTTTAACGCTCTGTATGCCCGTCACCGTTAAGGCCAAAGACGAGGCGGGAGACGACGCGAAATTCACACGCTTCATATACCGCCCGCGCTGGTTCGTACTCTCGCAGACCGAAGGGCAGGACGTAGAGCCTAGCTTGCCGCCAACATGGGATAAGGCTAAGGCTCTCGCGGCTCTCAACATCACTGAGACGCCTTTCGAGTTGATTGACGGGAATACTCAAGGCTACGCGAGAGGCCGAAGCATTAGCGTATCTCCTATCGCGGCGCTCCCGCACAAGACACTGTTTCACGAACTCGCGCACGTTACGTTAGGCCACACAACCGAAGGACAGACGCACGACGGCGACCATACTCCGCGCAGCCTTGCGGAAGCGGAGGCCGAAGCCGTGGCGCTTATCCTTTGTGAGACTCTTCAACTGACGGGCGCAACTTACGCGCGCGGATACATAGCTAATTGGCTGCAAGGCGCGACCATACCTGAAAGGAGCGCACAGAAAATCTTTCACGCAGCCGACATGATTCTTAAGGCTGGCAACTGATGTATAATGAGGCTCTGGCCGAGCCGCCGATGCCTAGTGCGGAGGCGGCTCATACTTTCAACCTGACACGGTGAAGGATGTTTGAAGCTTGAACGTGTCCTCGAACGTGTCCACGGGCGGCAATTTCGACAGCCGGTTAACACGTCGGGGCATCACGGATGGCAAATCCCGTAGGAAATTCTCACGTAGGACAGTTCCGGCGACTCCGCTCGCTCATAAAAATCTGTCCCTTTCACGGCGGTAACACGGGTTCGATTCCCGTACGGGACGCCAACTCTCTTCAATGAGTTACGGCAGGCTTTATGGCGCGCCTTCCTGACTGATCATCTTTTCCCTAACTTTATGAATACGCCTCGTTGACCGCCTCAGCGCTGCCCCGAAGAGTTGACAGCCGAAATGGCTAGATTGTCGTTTGTGCCGAGCAGCATGCGCGGGTTCTGTCGGTACTCCGTGTCGAGGCGCACGCGCTGCCGCACGAAGCGGAATAGTTCGCCCACGGTCACGACGAGGTCAACGTTCGAGTCGGCCATCCCGCGCATCCCTTCGAGGAGGAAGTAAGTGAAGACGCCGTGACCGCCGCCCCAGCGCGGCGACTCCTGTGAAGACTCGTTCACGTCGCTCGAAGTGATGACGGCCTTCCCCTCCTCCTGGTAGAGGAGCTTTTCGGCGTAGAGGTTGACGAGGTTGTTCTCAAGCCCGCGCGAGGATTCGCCGCGCGAGCCGGTCAGCCCTGCGCTGTGGCACGTGTCCACGAACAGGATCATCCGGCGCGTGCGCACGTTGCTGTCGAGCAGTCGCTTGAAGTCCTTCATGGCGAACGCTGTGTCGGCCATCCGGTCAACGTCCGTGTCGTGGGTCAGGAAGTAGAGGTTCTGCGGCGCGAATGGGTCGGGGCTGCCGTGGGACGCCAGGAAGATGAGCAGGAGGTCGTCGGGGCCGGCCCGGACGATGAAATTCTTCATGGCGCTCTGGAGCGCGGCGAGCGTCGCCTGCTCGTTCACAAGGAGCAGGAGGTTCTCGGCCCGGAAGCGCCCGCCCGCAGGCGTCTGTAAGAATCTGGCGATGGCCTGCGCGTCGGCGTCCGCGTACTTCAGGTCGTTGAGGCCGCCGGCGTGGTTTGCGAACTTCGAGATGCCGACGACGAGCGCGTACTTCTTCCCCGAAAAGGCTTCCGCCGTCTGCGGCTCGCTGCGGCGGACGGGGATTTGAAGGCTGGTGCGGTTGCCCGCCGCGTCCGTCGCCTCGACGACCACCTCGGTCACGTCGCCGCCGATTGTATAAACCGCGTCGAAGCTCACGCGGTTGTTCTCGTTGACGAGGCCGAGGCCGCGCAGCGTGACCTCACGCCCGCGCTTGAGAGGGACGGACTCGCCGCCGATGGTGACGCGCGCGACCGAGCCTGCGGCGGTTGCGACGCCGACGAAGCGCACCTTCTGCGCGCGCGCGACCGGCGGGAGCGTGATCTCGTGTTCGGGTTCGAGCAGGACGAGTTCGGGCGGAACCTGCTGCTTCGAGTTCGCGGCGGGCGAGACCTGATATGTGAAATCCTGGTTGCGGTTCTCCGTCGCCGTGCGCAGGACGAAGCTGGCGTAGAAGGTGCGCCCGCGCTGGTTGTGCGCGGTGATCTCGACGGTGTTGCGCCCCGCGACGAGGCCGTAGCCGGGGTAGCGCCGGAGGTTGATGCGGACTATCTTGCCGCGCGGCCCCGTGTTGATGTCGGTGAGAAGACCCGTTGACTGGCCGTTGACCTGCGTGCCTATCTGTCCGTAATCAATCAGGTCGGCCTGCGGGCGCAGCACGTGCAGGACGATGGTGTCCACGTCCGGCGTCGGGATGACGACTTCGGGCTGCGAGGTCGGGGCGACGTTTAGGTCAGGCAGTTCCACCTCGAAGACCGCCGCCTGCGCGGGCGGCGACTGGAGCGGGGCGGCGGTCGCCGCGAGGAGAAACAGAATGGCGAGCGGCCCCACGAGCATGCCTGGGGCCGCCCGCCGCTTCCGCGGGCGAGTCTTTCCCTCGATCATCGTTACGCCTCGCTTACGGCCTCTTGTGCGCGGGGGCCGGCGCGCTCGTCTTGACGGGGACGTTCGCCGCCGGGTTCGAGTCAGACCCCGGGGCGGCGGCGAACGACGGCGCGGCACGCGCCGGGTCGGTCGGGGCCTTCCAGCTCTTGTCGCCGAGCAGGCGCATGTAGTCGTAGAGGATGTCCACGTTCGGCGGCAGAGTCCCGTCCTGACCGCGCGCCTCCATCCGACTCTTCTGGTAGGCGAGTATGTACTGCTTCAGAGACTGGACGGCCTCGGCCTGCTGCGCCGGCTCCTTGCTCTCGATGAGGAGCAGGGCGCGGTGGAGTTGAATTTCGGGGATGCTCTGCCGCGTGTCGAGGCGTATGGCCGTCAGGATTAGCTGCTCGGCCTGATCCATCTCCTCCCTGCTGCGCCCCACCTGCTTGAGCACGCGCGCGTAGTAGTAGGCGGCGAGAGGGTCGTCCGAGCGCAGCGTGTACGCCTGCTGGAGGTTCATCTTCGCCATCTGGAACATGTCGTAGTAGAAGGCTTCGATGCCGTTGTCGCGCTTAAGCTCGGCCATGATGAGGTTGAACTCGGGGCTTGTGCCGACGAGTTTGCCTGACTTCATCAACTCCTGGTACTGACCCTGCAAAGGGCCGCTCAGGAGGCGTTGTGAATAATCGCTGCGCTCGCGTATGCGCGAGCGGTTGCCGAGGAATCCTAACTGCATGCGGCTGTCCGCGCGCGCCACCTGCGCCATGACGTTGTAAAGCTTCGGCACCTCCTGCGGGTCGTAAGAGCGGTCGAGCATGGCCTTCAGAGCGAAGTCGTCGGCCTCGTTCTCCTGCGCGGTGTACCAGTCGGTGGACATCTTGTGGTTATAGACGCTGCCGATGACGTAGCCGGCGGTCAGGCCCGATAATCCTCCGATGGCCGCGCCCTTGCCTCCGTTGATGGCCGCGCCGATTCCCGCGCCGGCCACCCCGAAGATGCCGGCCCAAAGCGCGCGCTTCCGCTCCTGTCTTTCGTTATACTCCTGCTCGGCCAGCGGCATCATCACCTTAAGCCGCCAGTGATCCTTGTAAACGTGCGCCAGCTCGTGCGCCAGAACGTAGGAGAGCTGCGCCTCGTTGTCGAGGAGCGAGATCATTCCCGTCGAGATTAGTATCGTGCCGGTCGAGAGCGTGTAGGCCATGGGGACGGGGTTGACCATGACCTTGAAGGCGTAGAGCTTGTCGCTGTCGTCGGGCACGAGGCGCTGGCCGAGGCGGTTGACGTACTCTGTGACGCGCGGGTTGTCGTAGAGCGCGCGCCTTATCTTCAGAGACTCGCCCTCGTTCTCCGTCTCCAGGTACTCTTTGGCGTGGCTGGTGTTTATCCGGTAGGCTTCGAGGGCGTGCTCCGACTGGAGGTCGAGGTAGGCCACGTCCACCATGTCGTGGAACTCGGGGTCGCGCGCGTAGAGGTCTTCGGCAAAGTCTTTCAGCGTGTTGTACTTCTTCGCCTCCTGCGTGCGGGCCTTTGCCTCCTTGTCCTTCCGCTCGTCTTCCTTCTTCTTGGCCTTGTCCTGCTGCTCGCGCAGCTTCTTGTCTTCGGGCGACTCGTCCTGCTGCTGCGCAGCCGCGGCGTCCTGTTGTTGCGCTGCGACGCGGAGCAGGGGCAGGTGCGTGATCGTGACGGCGAGTAACACGGCGAACAGCGCGCGACGCGCGGCGTGCGATTTCATAGGTGGGCCTCCTTCTTGGCGGACGGTCTGCCCCCGCGGTCAGCGGGAGAACTTTTTGTAGAGAGCGAGGATAAGAAGCGTTTCGCGTTCGTCGTCGAGGCGCGGTCTAAAGTTCTGATTGCCGCCCTCGCGCTTGATGTGGAAGAAAGACTTGTGCCGGTTCTGCTTGATCTCCGTGACCTCGGCGTAGGTCATGCGGAAGCCGTGGTCGCCCTCCTCGGGCACGAACTCCAGCCCCCCGCGGCGGAGGTGCAGCCAGCCGCGGCAGTAGCTCGTGATGTCCTCGCCGCTCAACATTGACTCGTGCGAGTGGAACACGAAGAACGACGCGCCGCCGCCCGCGCGGTACGCGCGCTCGAACATCTCCTCCGCCTTCAGGTAGTCGTGGTCGGCGTACAGGTGCGCGGTCGCAAGGTAGGTCAAAGCTTCGGGGTCGTCCGGCGATGTCTCGAGGTACTGTTCGAGCCTTGTGACTGCCGAGTCGTAGTGCTGCTGCCGTATAAGCCCTCGCGCCTGCGCCACGATGTCGGACGAGCGTTGTGGGCGCGGGCACGCCGGGCCGGGAGTTATCAGCAGGAGCGCGATAGAGACGAGGAGAGATACCAAGGGAGACGCCTCCCCGCCCGCGCGGGCCGTCGTATGCCCGGAACGTCGCGCGGGCTGTGAACAGGGGTTTAAGAAGACTCCGAAGAGAGCGGGACTTTTACGGAAGAACTGAGGCGTCTGGAAAGCAACGTTTAGAGTTCGCCGGTGAAGCCGCCCTTCGGCCCGTTTGATCGTTAAAGCCTGCCGCGCCGTATGGAAGCGAGGTGCTGCGCGCGAACGCTCAGGCTTGTGAACGCTTGGAGCGGCGCGGATACTATCACGGAGGCCGAACTGCGTCAACGACTTTATTGGGTTAAATTCGGTTACATGAAGGCAAGGCGGGTCGCTTCTTTTTTAAGGCATGGCACTACGCTCCGTCGAGGAGGTTCTTAACGAGTTGGTCTTGCACCTTCTTGCCGTTGGCGAAGTAGCTCCGGGCCTGCGGGTGATGAGCAGTTCATCATGTTCCCCGTACCCAAGCCGCCTATATCGAGACGACTTTGATTTGCATCACCTCTCTAGCGGAGACGGCAAGGCAAGGAGAGCAGGCACACCAACAAGAGTCCTGAACGAAAGACGTTTTGTAGCCTGAGGCATCCTTGAGTTACTCGACAACGCCGAATGCCGCGAGCAGCGCGGCGACATCCTCGTGCTCGTTGTCCTTCGCCAGCTTCAAGGCCGTCTCCCCGTCGTCGTTCTTCACCCCGGCGTCAGCCCCGGCCAGTATCAGCGCCTTCACGTTCTCGACCGCGCCCTCCTGCGCGGCCAACATCAGCGCGGTCTGCCCGTCCTTGTTTCTGGCGTTGACCTTCGCCCCGGCTTCGAGCAGGACTCGCAGCACCTCTGCCTTCACGCCGCCAGCCGCTTGTATCAGCGCCGTGTTCCCGTCCTTGTCCTTGAGGTTCACAACCGCCCCGGCGTTGATGAGCGCCCGCGCCACGTCCGGCGAACTCTCCTCGCTCAGTGACATCAGCGCCGTCTGCCCTTCGCCGTTCCTCGCGTTGACATCCGCGCCCGCGTCAATGAGCGCCTGAAGCGCGTCGGTCTTCATGCGCCCTGCCCCCGCCGTCAAGACCGTGTCGCCGTCGCTGTCCGAGGCGCTCACCTCCGCCCCCGCCGCGAGCAGCGCGCGCACGATGTCCGCCGAGGTGTCCTCCGTCACCGCCATGATCGCCGTCCGGCCTTTGCCGTCTCTGAGATTCACGACGGCCCCCGAACCCAGCAGCACGCGCACCATCTCCGCGTCGCCGTGCTCGACTGCCTGGGCGAGGGCGGTCGTGTCGGTGTCGGTGTCAACAACGTTCACGTCCGCGCCTGAGACCAGGAGTTCCCTGACGGCCTTCAGGTCGTCATGAAAGGCGGCCAGCACCAGCGGGTCTTTCGGCAGGGCGATCATCGCGCCGCCGTTGACCACAGAGACCGTCTCCACTGTCGCCTCGACGTTGACGGTCTCCTGCGGGCCTTGCACTTTCAGCGTCGCGTCCCGCGTCTGCTCCGCGCCCTGCCGAAGTTCGACGTTGTTTACCTCTCCGACGTTGAAGCCGGCAGCCGTGGCCGTCAGCGTGTACGTCCCCGGCGGCAGCGAGTCGAAGTGATAGACGCCTTCGAGATTCGTGTAGGCGGTCTGAGACTGTCGCGTCTCTGCGTTTGAAGCGACGATTTCGGCGTTGATGACGACAGCGCCGTTCGGGTCGAGGACTCTCCCGGTCAGCGAAGCCCCGTCGCGCACGACGCGCCCGGCGACGTTCCGCGGGTCAGCGCCGGCAGGCGTGGTCGTCTGCGCGACCGCCGCGGCGCTCAACGTGAGGACAGCGCCGAAGGCTCCCGCGGCGACTTTCGACGCGCGGCGCGAGATGCGGACGAGCCGCTCAGCCGGGGCCGTGAGCAGCGAGCCGCCCGGCTTGCGGTAGTAGCGGACGCAGAGTTTCCCCCCCGACTCCCGGACGAGGCGGCGGGCGTCGGCCCTCGTCATGGCAGAGAGGTTGGCGACTTTCAGGTTGCAGTGGTTGCAGAATCTGACCTGGTCGTTGCCGACCATCGAGTCCCAGTCGGCTGTGCATGGCGCGGGGACTTGCAAGCGGTCGAGCAGGTCTGGTCGTCTCGGCATGGGCGTTCTCCTCCCGTTCTGCGATGAGAATAGACGGAGAGCCTGGGGAGCCGCTCTGACGTTCTGTCGGACGTTACGACCCCGAACCTCGGAGTCCGTGGCTTTCGCACTCAGATGCGGCCAGTCGGAGTCTCTGTTGTCGAGGGGCGGAGAAAATTCTCGGCTGAGCAAACACGAGTGGCAAAGACGCCGTGCGGACTTCAGGCCCGGGCAGGCTCAGGCTTTGAGCCGCGAGCCAGAGGCGGACGGCAGAGGTGCCGACGAGGAAGCTGCGCTCCGAAAATGGTAAAGTTCCACGTTGTGCCCGCACATTGCCGGGCCGAATAAACCATGCCGACTCGAAAGAATCACCGCCAAGTCCGTCGTCTTGTACTTGCTCTCTACCTGTTCCAGAAGTCGCTGAATACGGAGGGCGTCGCCGACGAGCGAACAGAGTTGGAGAAGGACAAGCCGGACTTCAGCCGCATCCGATGCCCGCTGTGTAAATGGCGGCCCGACGCGCGGAGCCGCTGGATTTGCCGGGACAGCCCGCACCCGGAGAACTTCACCGGCGGCTGCGGCACGGTCTGGAACACGTTCGACACGCGCGGGCTGTGTCCGGGGTGCGGCCACCAGTGGCGCTGGACTTCGTGCCTGCGCTGCCACCGCAAGTCGCCGCACGAAGACTGGTACGCGACAGAGGCGGATTAGAAATCTCAGGGCGCAGGCTCCAAGCCTCGCGCAAAGGCACTGGCCGAATTACGAAAACCGGTTTGAGAAGGAGACGACATTCATGCACTCTCGGCAGACGTTTCAGAAGCGACGACGCGCGTTGTCGTTCGTCGCGTCGGCGTTATGTTTTCTGTCAGCGTCAACACCCCTTCGCGCGCAAGCTCAGACTCCCGAACCGAACAGGGCCACGCTGGTGATCCGCGCCGACCAGCCGAAGGGCACGATCAACCGAAACATCTACGGGCAGTTCGCCGAACACCTCGGACGTTTGATTTACGGCGGCCTCTGGGTAGGCGAAGACTCGCCGATACCGAACACGCGCGGGCTGCGCAACGACGTTCTGGCCGCGCTCAAGGAGTTGCACGTCCCCGTCATACGCTGGCCCGGCGGGTGCTTCGCCGACGAGTACCACTGGCGCGACGGCATCGGCCCGCGCGACCAGCGCCCGCGTCGGCCCAACGCGAGCTGGGGCGGCGTGGACACCAACGCCTTCGGCACGCACGAGTTCATGGACTTGTGCGATCTGCTCGGGGCCGAGCCATACATCAACGGCAACCTCGGCACGGGTTCGCCGCAGGAGATGATGGAGTGGATCGAGTACATGACCTCCGACTCGAACTCCACGCTCGCCGACCTGCGCCGCCGGAACGGGCGCGACAAGCCGTGGAAGGTTCCCTACTTCGCCGTCGGCAACGAGTCCTGGGGCTGCGGCGGCGAGATGCGCCCGGAGCAGTACGCCGACGAGTTCCGCCGCTACGCCACCTTCATCAAGGACTACTCCGGCAACCACGTCCGCAAGCTCGCCGTCGGGCCGCACGACGAATACTACGACTGGACGGAAGTTCTCATGTCGCGCGCGGCGAGACAGATGGACGGGCTTTCGCTGCACTACTACTCGCTGCCGACCGGCGACTGGAGCCACAAGGGTTCAGCGACCGACTTCG
>Ga0209581_1001588_pt1 | contig 25555 bp, 19 predicted proteins | sample Coa_R2_FD_187160 | JGI IMG/M metagenome (GOLD analysis project Ga0209581, IMG submission 187160) | Surface soil microbial communities from Centralia Pennsylvania, which are recovering from an underground coalmine fire - Coalmine... | ecosystem: Environmental > Terrestrial > Soil > Unclassified ...
GTCCAGTATCTCTTCTTCTAATTTCTTGGGAAAAGCAGACATGAGTCATCCCGAATTTGAAGGATGGGCTTGTGAAGGAAGCGGGCATTTCTTGCACAGGAGTGGAGAAATGCCCGCTTCGGCTATCGACGGGAAAAGCAAGTGAAGCGGGAAGGCCATCGCCAACTGCCAGGAGAAAGCTTTCTGGGAAGAGGAGGAAACTCAAGGAAAAGAGAAGGAACGTGCTCTTCTCCTCAGAGAAGAATGAGAGCAGCATACAGAGAGAAACGAGCATACCTCTTTTTCCTGTTTTTCAAGAATCTTGATTTCCGTGCTTGTTTTGCCGCATGTCCGGGAAGCAAACGCGCCTGTGACCAGGAGCAAGCAGGCCATGGGGAGCCTCATCCGCGTGGGAAACCGCTCCTGTCAGGCGAGCGTGACGGAGATGACCGGCTGAGAGCGGCCAGAAAGCTGCTCCCAGCGCGGAGGAAAGGTCTGCCACAGCCGAGAGAGAGCCATGCGCAGGCGAGCGAAGGGAGCGTGGGCCTGGCGGCAGTGTCGCCCTGTGCGATGGCAATAGCGGCGCAGGAGCCAGCGGCGCAACAACGCATAGAAGGGCGAAAGCAGCGTCAGCAGAAAGGCGTAGGCCAGCGTCGCGAGCAGCAGCAGTTTCTCGCGCGGTTCCCAGTGCCAGAGGCGCGGACTCTGGAATGCCAACTCGCTCTTGTTTTCCTTCCAGGTCAATTCGATCTGCCACCGACGTGCATAGGCAAACATGATCCCCCAGGCATCCTCCGCACAGGGAATGGACTCATTGGTGAGTAAGTACCAGGGCAAGCCCCCTTTGCGCCGAGCAATGACCAACCATAACGCCTGTGCGTGGTGGTCCGGGTGACGGACTGGCAGCGCAAGAATGCTGGCAGTGACCCATTGATGACGACGGCAGTCCCACACGGTGCGCTCTTGCCACCCCCGCTTGCCGCGCGCGATTTTCCAGGCGGCTCGCCGGTTGCCTTGTGCATCGACCAGGTGGTACTCTTTTTTCCAGCGCAGGACAAAGCGCAGGTTGAAGGCAAAGAGCAGGCCGAGCCAGAAACTGCTGGCGAAGCCCTGATCAAAGACATGCAAGACCCAACGCCCCCAGTGGGTGGCCAACTGGACCAGGAGCTTGCCTTGTTCCTCGCGTTTGAACGACTCGCGGGGACCTCTGCTGGTCCACCAGCGCATGCTTGCCAGATCGGGAGGATCGTGCTGCTGATCACGGCCCACCAGGACCACCGCCAGCCAATGTAAACCTGGCACAAAAATGGGACCGCGCGGCGGGGTGTAGTAGCCTTTCTTGATGCGCGTCAGCCGCTTTGCTTTGCTCGAACGCACCGGGCCATACTCCTCTGGGGCAATGCTTTCTGGCTTCTCCCACGGACTCTCATCCCAGAGTGCCAGCGCATCCACCCCGACCTTTTTCCACCTGCTCAAGCGTTCGGTGGCTCGATGCCACAGATAGAACCGGATCAGTTCCGCGGACCATTTGACGCAATGCAGCAGGCGGGAGAGCCGCTTGGTGCCCGCTGGCGCTCGATCCGGGGTGTCGAGATAGCCCCCCATTTCCGAGAGCAGCAATCCATTGACCCGATCTCGGAAGGTCAGGATGACTGCTACTGTTTGCAGAAAGGTGCGCACCAGTCGCTTATCCATACGTGCATCCAATTCCATGAGCAAAGGGGCCAGAAACCGGGCCAACGCGGCGTACAATCCCTGTGCCATCTCCGCTGCATCATACGGCGGAACTGGCAGATTTTCGACTCGTGTGAGATACTGTGAAGACATAAGAAACACCTCCTGGCGAAACTGATTGAGTCTCTTTTTGTTGCTCTCTCAGTCTCGCTCAAGAAGTGTTTCTTTACCAGCTCATCCTTTACAACCCCATCTGTAAAATTCGGGATGACTCATGTCTTGTTTGTTCAGACAATTCGCTGCAAAAAAGCTCCAGGTTGAGGACTATTGGCGATGAATTCTCAGCAATTGTTGCGCATTTTCCCCTAAAATCATCCTTTGTATGCGCTCATTCAAGCCCGCTTGCCTGATGTGCTCGATCACTCTCCCCGGGCGCAGCAGACCATAATCGCTGCCAAAGAGGATGTATTCCACACCAACCAGGTCCGCCACAACTGAGAAGATTTCTGGCCGATAGAGATAGATCGTAGCAGCGGTATCATACCAGACCCGCCCGGCGGTCAGGCGCTGAATCTCCGGCATGAGCGTGTAGAACGGCAGCCCCCCGCCCCAGTGCGCGGCAATAAAACGAACCGCAGGGAACGCTGTGAGAAAAGCGATTACATCGGGCAGCGCGACATCACCCTTGCCGGGGTAGAGATGACCGATCGGCTCGCTGCAATGCGAGAGCACCAGGAGGTTGTAGCGCTCAACAATCTCCATCAGCGGCCTCAATAGATCTATATCACTCAATTTATAGCCCTGGCCATGAGGCATAAGCTCGCCCAGGCCGATCATGCCGCCTTGTGCGCAGCGTTCGAGCTCGTAAAGCGCCTGGTCGCCTGCGACAGGTTGCAGGACGGCCATGCCATAGATACGTCCTGGATAGCGGCGCATGGCGTCCAGCAGATAGGTATTCGTTTCGTGAACCAGGCCGGGATCGCTCCAGCCAAACGAGAACGAGACAGAGATATCCACGCCCGCCGCGTCCATCTCCGCGATGAGGTCATCCGCGCTGGCCATGCTGGCTTTGGGATTGCTGTAGAGCTGACCAAACCAGGGATCGCGCTCGCAATAACGTTCGCGCTGCCGGCAAATCTCCGGCGGAAAGATATGCGTATGAAAATCGATGAGCATGAACCTATCTCTGCCTTTCGCCTTTGCTGGTGACTCTATTGTAGCATGTCTATTCAGGCGGTAAATTTAGCACCAGAGTCCTCCCATCGAGGACGCCATTAGAAACGAATAAACGCCGGTGGGATAGGATCGGCCAGCCAGATATCCTCATTGCCGGGATAGAAATGAACGCCCTGCCGGTGTGCTTCAAGCGCGGCAATGCGCAGGATTACAGGCTGAGCGGTACGGCGGAGAGCAACCAGCCGGGCCGTTCGCTCGTCGGTGGAGAGATGTACGTACTGGCGCTTCATCGACCTCAGGCCCTCGCGGCGGATTGCGCTCGCCGCCTGGGGTGTGGTGCCGTGATAGAGAAACTCCGGCGGAATGGCCGGCTGCTTTTCGATCTTCTCAGCCGTGGAATGTCCGTAGAAGGCACGAATCTTGTCCCCCTGTACCTCAAAGCGCTGCTTCTCAGACTCGACCATAATCCTCTCAATCTCAGTCATACCGATCTGTCGCCAGGCGCTACGACGTCTGCGCAGGGCGTCGAGCAGTTCATCGATAGATACCCAGCCCTCGGCGTCGAGACGCAGACCGTACTCCTCAGGTTTATGACGCAGCGCATGCGCGATGGTTTTGCTCAGTCTGACCAGGTGTTCTTCCATGCCTTTTCTCTTCTTCTCTCAAAATGACTCCGCAATTATAACACCTCGCAGGCCCTTCCGTCATCCGGCGACAGAGCGTTGGCCAGAACTCATCCCTTGCGATATACTTCAGAATAATCTCACAGACAAAAAGGGACAGGCGGAATGATGAAACATCGGCTGAATCGCTTCAAACTGATCGGCGCGGTCCATCTCTTCCTCATACACAACGGACAGGTTTTGCTGCTCAGGCGCTTCAACACGGGCTATGAGGATGGCAACTATAGCGTGGTGGCCGGACACCTGGACGGCGGCGAGGAGATCAAGCCTGCTATGCAACGTGAGGCGCGCGAAGAGGTGGGCATTGAAATTGCCGACGAGGATCTGCAAATTGTGGGTGTGATGCACCGTAAGTCGCAGGACGAACGCATCGATTTTTTCCTGGTCGCCGAATGCTGGACAGGCGAGATTCGTAACCGCGAGCAGGAGAAATGCGATCAGTTGCTCTGGTGCGACCTGGATCGACTGCCAGAGAATGTCATTCCCTATGTGCGGCGCGCACTGGAGAATTATCGCGCAGGTCGCTGGTTCGATAGCTTCGGGTGGACATAGATCCAGGTCCGGGCGATTCCCCTATATGGCCTATTGCCGGCAATGGACTGCACCAGCGAGAAGTTACTTCTTGAGGCCCTCGAAGAAATGAGCGCAAGGCGCAACGCTATCTCCAGTCCCTGCGGGATGAAGAATAACATTCGCTCCCCGGATTTTCACCCGGAGGAGCCTTTCCGCGAGAGCGGCTGGCTCAATAACTTTAAGGAGAACAGAGCACATACGAAGGCTGAGCCTTTGAAAACGCGCGTTTTCAAAGGCTCAGCTTCATACAGACACATGCTAAAGGTTAAGCATCGGGATCTTTGAGACGGTCCAGCGGTCGTTAGGACTGGCGACCTGGAACTGTACCATCGAGATGGCGTCCGTTGGGCAACGCACGATGCAGAGGCCGCAACGAATGCACTTCTCCTCGTCGATGATCATATCGGCACCGCCGGTCCAGGTTTCGGTGCCCTGGTGCATGGGATCGCCTTTGACCACGCGCGAGAGGCCCTCCATGCTGATGCAGTCGTAGGGACAGATATCGACGCAGCCGGAGCAGAGGATACAGATCGAGGGATCGATCATGATATTCAACTGGCACTGCAAGCAGCGGCGCGCCTGCTCCACAGCCTGCTCGGGAGTATAGCCGGTTTCAGTTTCGCGTGTGTTGCTATAGCGGTCCTTGAGCGGCAGGGCCGGGATCATTTCGTGCGGGATCGACTCGTAGTCATCGACCATGCCACGGCGATAGTCGGGCAGCTCGATCTCCTCGGCGGGTTCGGCGGGCTTGTCCTGACCGCCCAGATAGCGGTTAATCGCGCCGGCTGCGTCGCGGCCGTCGCCGATTGCCGAGATCAGGTTGCGCGAACCCTCGGTATAGTCGCCGCCGGCGAAGAGGCCGGGATAGCTGGTCATCCAGGTCTCGCGATCGACCAGGGGCACGCCATTGCGCTTATTGACCTGTACATCGAGACCATCGAGGTGCAGCCAGGAGGAGTCGCTGTACTGGCCGAAAGCGGGGATGATCATATCAGCCGGGATGACATACTCGCTGCCCTTGATTGGGATCGGGCGGCGGCGCCCGCTGGCGTCGGGATCGCCCAGCTTATTGCGAATGACGCGCAGACCGCTGACGTGGATGCCATCCTCGCTGAGAACCTCGACGGGAGAGACCAGGTACTGGAACTCAACATGCTCGAACTCGGCTTCGTCCACCTCATACTCGTCGGAACCCATCTCCTCCTTCGAGCGGCGATAGAGTACATAGACCTTCTCGGCACCAAAGCGGATCGAGGTGCGGCAGCAGTCCATCGCAGTAAAACCACCGCCCAGGACGATCACCCGCTTGCCCACGAAAGTCGGCTCGCCGAAGTTGGTCCTGGAGAGCATCGCGATACCGTGCTCGACTCCTTTGAGATTCGCACCGGGAATAATTTTGTTGTCGGGACCGGTCAGGTCGTTGGAGATGTAGCAACCGGCGGCCAGGTAGACCGCATCGTATTGTTCGAGCAGATCCTTCACCTGGATATCGCGACCCACGCGCGTATTATATTTCACCTCCACGCCGAGATCGTGCATATACTCGGTGGTCTCTTCGGTGGTCACGCGGCGCGGGAGACGCCAGATGGGAATGCCGTTGACCATTACGCCGCCAGCGACGGGATCAGCCTCGTAGATCGTCACGGGATAGCCCATTTCGCGCAGGTCGCGGGCGCAGGCCAGGCCGGCAGAGCCGGCTCCCACAATTGCCACCTTCTTGTCTCTGGTGATCGGCGGCGGCGAAACGCGATGACGGAACTCGCGGTGATCGGCGGCGGCGCGTTTGAGCCAGCAGATGGCGATTGGCTTGCCATCGATCTTATTGCGGCGGCAGACAGGCTCGCATGGGCGGGCACATGTGCGTCCGAGTACGCCGGGAACAACATTCGCTTTGCGGTTGAGCAAATATGCCTCGTCGAAACGAGCCTGAGAGATAAGACCGATATAAGTAGAGACGTCAGTATGGGCAGGGCAGCCGACCTGACAGGGAATATTCGTCTGATACCAGTCGGGCGTTGTCATGATCGACTGGTATCGAGGTTCCAATTCACTATCTGGATCAATCATTCTATTTCCTCCAAAGGAGCGTGAGGCCGGGTAGATTATACGTGCTCTGGCAGTCCTTTTTTCAGATTATAGCACACGCCTGGTAGGTGAACAAGCTGAGAAAGGCCACAGGCAGAGGCTTCAACGAGGAATATCTTCACCTTTCTTGCCGGTTGTCTCATGCGATATACTGGGGAATATGAGCAACGGTCCATCCGGTCGAGGTGCGGTGAATACCTGTCCTGGCCGGATAAGGAAGCTACACGCAGGTTGGTAAGCAAAGGAAGCGCGCACCATGGCTGTATTCCAGGTCTTATCAAGAAGTATCGCGTCTACGATGCCACCCCCGAAGCGGCATCGCAGACGCCTCCCCCGGGAATGGGACGCAATTACCTCTATCGGCCTCAGCATAGCCATCTCTGTTCTGCTCTTCGGGCTGGTTATTTTTGTCTGGCCTTTCAATAAGAGCAGGCGGGAGGCTCGCAAAGTCCTCGATGCCTTCACAGCTTCGTTGCGTGAGATAATCAACCTCGAGGAGTTGCTTGAGGGCACGCTTTCGGTGATGCAACAGATGATGCAACCGGCTACGGTTACTCTCTGGGTACGAATGAGCGTCCGCCAACAGGAAGCGACAGAGGGCCCGGCACAACTCACCTGTCAGGTGGCCGACGATGATCCCTTGCTCGCTTATCTGCTCAGCCATGCTGGTGCGTTAGAGGTGGAGCGGTTGCAGGTAGCCTCAGAAACATTACAGGATCTCGACGCTCAGGGAGCGGAAATCCTGTTGCCGCTGGTCAGCCAGGGAGAGTTGCTGGGTCTGCTCATCTTATGGCCACGCATGAAAGGACAACGCTATACTTTCGAGCATCTCTATCTGCTGCGCTCATTAGCGCAGCATGTAGCGCAGGCACTTCGCGTGGTAGAGCTGGTGCAGGAGCAGCAAGCGCGAGCTACCGAGCGTGAACGCATCGAACAGGAATTACGCACTGCACGCGAGATTCAGCAAACTTTCCTGCCGAAAGAGGGGCCAGATGTACCCGGCTGGCAGTTGGTATCATATTATCATCCTGCTCGCGAGGTCGGTGGAGATTTCTACGATTTTATTCCCCTGGCGGACAACTGCCTGGGACTTGTGATCGGAGATGTCGCAGGCAAGGGCGTCCCTGCGGCCCTGGTAATGACGGCCACACGTACTATGTTGCGCACGGTCGCACAGAGCGGCGATGCGCCGGGCGAGACGCTTGCCCGCGTCAACGATTTGCTCTGCGCCGATATCCGGCAAAGTGTGTTCGTCACTTGCTTCTACGCTATTCTCGATCCCGCCAGCGGGCGGGTGCAGTATGCCAATGCCGGCCACTACCCCCTTATCATCAGCAGGGCCAGGGCGTCTCCGAGCTCTGGGCAGTGGGGATGCCACTGGGCATGTTACCCGGCAGTCGCTACGACACGCACGAAGCCCTCATAGCCCCAGGCGAGAGCCTGTTCTTCTATAGCGATGGCGTGGTGGAGGCGCATAACCCCGATCGCGAGATGTTCGGTCGGCCACGCCTGCTGGCTTGTATGAGCGCGCACCTCGGCGGTCGTGAATTGATCGACCTTCTGCTCATCGAGCTTGGCAACTTCACCGGCGCAGACTGGGAGCAGGAGGATGATGTGACCCTGCTCGCCCTGCAACGTGCTCTTCTCTCCCCAGCGGAGGAATGCAACGAAATAACACGCATCCAAAAAGGGCAGGTCGCGGCCTATAGAGGCGTCCAGTAATCGGCGGCCTCGTCGGCGTTTTGCTCGACAACCTGAGCGTCCGCACTGGCCACGACATCACTGACCGGCTCAGCCGGGCGGCTCTCCACCGCTTGAGAGCGCTGAAGACGCGGCATCCTGATCGCGGCGGTCGGCTGCTGCTCCGGGGGAACGCCCCCGCCCGGAGTGGCCGGCGGAGGCGTATGCCCGTTGCTGCTGGCAGGAGCAGGCGTGATCGGAGATACCGGAGGCGCAATTGGGGACGCTGGAGGCGCGACCGGCATAGCAGGTGCAGGCCGCGAGGTTCCTCGCGTTACCATCTCATAATATTCAGTCAGGCGCAAAGCGATTAACTTTTCAGGCTGATCGATCATATGATAATTTAACGCATCCTGCCAGAGCGCGTTTAACGCGAAGGAGCCTTTCAGCAACTTGATAGTAAATTGCACATATTGATCTCGATCCTGAGCCATGGGCTGCTTTCCTTTGTTTCTCTATGCGCTAGACCTTCACTCCGTTGGATGAAGCCTGGATTTTCCGTATCAGGAGACGACCGGCCAGGCTGCTATAACCCAGCGCGTTCGCGTGGATCGGGTCTTCCGGGCGCGTCAGGTGAGGAATGCGTTTCTTCAGGAAATCATAAAAATAGTAGACCCCGCCACCAATGCAGAGCACAGGATTGAAACTCGCCGCCACCGCGTCGCGATCGCTCTGTCTCCAGGCCGAGGCTACAAACGAGACGATTTCACTGCCAACCTGCATAATTGCCTCCCTCGCCAGGCTGCCCAGCTCGTACTGATCGATGAGCTTCCCGTAGACCGCAAGTTCGGGATAGTGACGCTTGCCGTTTGAGGCATACGCATACATCACTTCGCGAGCCTCAAGCAAAGAGAGCGAGCGATGATACTGGGCCTCAAAGGTGTCCATGAGCATTTGCGTGGCCGATTCCACCCCGATCGGTTTCCCTTTGCAATACTCCGTCACCGGCACCTGCCCGCGCGCCACATACAGATCGGTAGTGCGCCCGCCGATATCAATGGCCGCGCTCTCCGCTAGCTTGCTCACGCCCTTATCGCCATAGGCGATCAGCGCACCCGCTCCCTCCATGACCACAGTGGCGACCTCAACGGTCACGCGCCGCCAGCTCTTGCCGTTATCCATCGTGAAGACGTGGACGCCATCCAGGCTCTCTTTAATGGCCTTGCGCAGTTCCATATTTTTGATATAGGTTTCTGCGGGCAGCCCGGTCACGACATAAATGCCAAATTCGGCATCGGGAATCAGCAGGGAGGCGATGGTGAGCAGCCCGCGCAGGCTGTACTTGCTCGCGTAGCGCTGAATATCGCCGCGCCCGTGATACGCATCGGCGGACTGCTGCAAGGCCAGCTCACCAACTGCGTAAGCCATCGTTTCGTTATGGAGACGAATCACGTGCGTGTTGACATCCTCGACATTGATGCCAAGATTGTGCATGGCTGTGGTGTCAACCTTGGCAAAGGCCGTCGGAATGCTGCGCGAGTAGACACTTCCGTTGATAATCGTGACTCCCCCTATGTCCGCGTTCCCAAAATCATGGCCGTATGGATACCATTTCATACCTCTATCTTCTCCTTCGTATCATAGGTCGATGGTTTCTGTCGCAAAAATCCGCGTGAAATATGCTCTTCGTGGTTTTTAACGAAGAAGGACGCCGGTTGTATCTCGCATGGCCCGATCGAACAAGGAAGCAGGCGCCGTTTGAAAGGTTGGATATTTCTTTCTCCCGGTGCGATATACTAGATCAGCCGAACATTGTGTGTACCGGCTTCTATCCGGGAAAGGAGCAACGAAGCATGCCTGAAAATGAGCGAGGAAGGGAAGCGGGGCCGCGTGTTGTGCGGGCGCCGCGTGGCACTGAAATTTCCTGCAAGGGCTGGCAGCAGGAGGCCGCCCTGCGTATGTTGATGAACAATCTGGACCCCGAGGTGGCCGAGCGGCCCGACGACCTGGTGGTGTATGGCGGCTCCGGCAGGGCCGCGCGTTCCTGGGCGGCCTTTGATGCGATTGTGCGTTCTCTGCGCACGCTGGAGAACGATGAGACGCTACTGGTGCAGTCGGGCAAGCCGGTGGGTATTTTTCGCACGCATCCCGACGCGCCGCGCGTCCTGATCGCTAACTCGAACCTGGTGCCGCACTGGGGAAACTGGGATGAGTTTCGCCGCCTGGAGGCCCTGGGACTGACGATGTACGGGCAGATGACCGCCGGTTCATGGATTTATATTGGCTCCCAGGGCATTGTACAGGGCACATACGAGACGTTCGCGGAGGCCGCGCGCAAGCATTATGGCGGCACGCTCAAGGGCAAGTTTATCCTGACTGCTGGTCTGGGCGGGATGGGGGGGGCCCAAACATTGGCGGTCGTAATGAATGAAGGCGTTTGTCTGGCGGTCGAGGTCGATCAGCAGCGCATTCAGCGCCGCCTGGACACCGGCTATTGCGATGAAATCGCCAGTACGCTCGATGAGGCACTGGACCAGGTGCGCGAGGCGTGCAGCCAGGGCCAGCCGCTCTCGATCGGGTTGATCGGCAACGCCGCCGAGGTCTATCCTGAACTGGTGCGGCGCGGGATCATCCCGGATGTGGTGACTGACCAGACCGCCGCGCACGATGTGCTGAATGGCTATATTCCCGCCGGCATGAGCCTGCAGGAAGCCGACGAACTGCGGCAGCGCGATCCGCAGGCGTATATCCAGCGTGCGCGCGAGTCGATAGTCGCCCACGTGCGGGCCATGCTGGAGATGCAGAAACGCGGCGCGGTCGTCTTCGACTATGGGAACAACCTGCGCGGCCAGGCTTTAGAGGCCGGGGAGACGCACGCGCTGGACTTTCCCGGCTTTGTCCCGGCCTATATTCGCCCGCTTTTCTGTCGTGGCAAGGGGCCGTTCCGCTGGGCCGCGCTCTCCGGTGATCCAGAGGATATCTATCGCACGGACGAGGCTATGCTGGAGCTCTTCCCTGAAAACCAGGCCCTGCGGCGCTGGCTGACGATGGCCCGGCAGAAAATTCATTTCCAGGGCCTGCCCGCGCGCATCTGCTGGCTGGGCTACGGCGAACGCGATAAGGCCGGGCTGAAGATGAATGAGCTGGTCGCGCAGGGAGTCGTCAAGGCGCCGATCGTGATTGGCCGCGATCACCTGGATAGCGGTTCGGTAGCCTCGCCCTATCGCGAAACCGAGGCGATGAAGGACGGCAGCGATGCTATCGCCGACTGGCCGATTCTCAACGCGCTGCTCAATACTGCCTCCGGCGCAACCTGGGTCTCCGTCCATCACGGCGGCGGCGTAGGCATCGGCTATTCGCTGCACGCCGGTCAGGTAATCGTCGCCGATGGTACGCCGGAGGCCGCCAGGCGCCTCGCCCGCGTGCTGACCAACGATCCTGGCACCGGCATTATGCGCCACGTGGACGCCGGCTACGAGGAGGCCATCGCGTGCGCAGATGAGATGGGCGTGAAGATTCCTATGCGCATGTGATTCACGAAATCAGCAGAGCTTCTGTGGATGAAGCGGCCCTTGCGCCCGCCCCTAAAACCGCGCTGCTGGCGACGGGCACGCGGGCTGCTTCATCCACAACTCTCTTCTTAACCTCTTGCAGAGCTACATTTTTTCGCGTATACTGGTCGGTAGTCACAAGAGAAGATTCCAGATTTTCAAAGGATTGCTCCAATGAGTAACCGTTAACTTATTCTTCGCGTTTGCAATTTTGAGGCCATAAACCCCGGCCTTGTTTTGTTGCGCCCTTCGTCTCTGCCCTGCGGTCCCAGGGAACATCGCGGGCCATTTTACGCTCATTTGCGTCTGTTTGCACATTGGTGGATTTTTCTTGACCTGTTTTTTGCGTGCCTTGATCTCCGGGGGATTTTTTCGCGGTTTGCAGGGGTAGATCAGACATGAACTGCAAGAAGAAAGGGATATAACCCTATGATTGCGTCCTTGCAGAAGCGCCTGCGCTTTGCGCGCGCTCTGAAATCTCGACCCTACGCTATGATCTGGCTTGGACAAACCATCTCTGGTCTCGGCGACGGGATATTTTATATCGCGCTGGCCTGGCAGGTGCTGCTGATGACCCATTCGGGCACGGCGATGGGCATCGTGCTGGTGGCCTCAACGATCCCGCGCCTGGTCTTTATGCTGATTGGAGGCGTGACGGCGGACCGCCTGCCGCGCCGCATGATTATTCTCTGGTCCGATGGCGGACGCGGCATGGTAGTGCTGCTCATCAGTTTGCTGGGCTTTACGAACCTGCTTCAGTTCTGGCACCTGGTCGTCGAGTCGCTGCTTTTCGGCCTGGTGGATGGCTTTTTCACGCCTGCAATCCTGGCGATCACGCCCGACCTGGTGGAGAAAGACGACCTGCCCTCGGCAAACGCGCTGGTCTCGATCAGTTCAAATGTCACGCAGCTTATCGGACCAATGCTGGGAGCCGGCCTGGTCGCGTGGATCAGCCCGATGGGCGCCTTCGCCCTCAACGGCCTGAGCTTCCTGCTCTCGGTGGCCTTCCTGCTCCCGGTCCAGATCCCGGAGCGCCATGTGCGGAGCGTTCCCGTAGAGATGAACCAGCCGGAGGGCGAGCGGGTCCTGGTCGCCAGCGGTGGAGAGGTGATGGAAGAAAATGCGAGCGAGGGGAGCATGGCAGAGGAGAGCGAGCCGGAGAAGAAGCCGCGAGGCGTGCGGGGAGTCATCGCGGATGTGCGGGAAGGACTCTTCTACGTCAGAAGTTCGCGCTGGCTCTGGGTGAGCATTCTCTTTCTTTCGCTTGGCAATATGGGAGTTGTGGGATCGCTCACCGTCGCCATGCCCAAGCTGGTCCACGATGTCTATGGGCAGGGGGCATGGCTGCTTGGACTGTTCAACGCAGTCGGACCGGTCGGCTCGCTGCTGGCGCTGGTGCTGGTAGGCCAGGCCAAAAGGCTGAAGCGAAGAGGTCTGATCGCGTATCTCTCGCTGATACCCGCCGGAGCAGGGCTGGTTCTGTTCGGATTGCCCTGGTCAGTACCTGCCTTTGTCGTTGTTGGAATACTGGCCAGTGCGATGTTCGGCTTTAGCGTCGCGTTTTTCAATACCACCTGGTTCACGATCTTGCAGGAGATGATCCCTGGGGACAAACTTGGACGGATCATCAGCCTGGATGCGCTCGGATCGTTTGCGCTGACCCCGCTCGCCGAGGCATTTGGAGGAGTCCTGACCGACCACGTGGGACCGGCGATGGTCTTTGTGCTGGGCGGTTCGCTGGCCCTGGTAACGAACGCTCTCCCCCTGCTGGTGCGCGAGGTGCGAGAGATGGAGTAGTTCGAGTACCTATCCCATGATGGTGTGGACGTAGTTCTGCGTCTGGGCCGGCATGCAACTGAGCCAGTTCGCGCCGCAGGAGTTTACCGCATTTTGCAGGCTGGCGGGACCGGCGTTATAGGCAGCCAGGGCTTTGGCGTAGTCGCCGTACTGATGATAATAGCGGGCCATCATCTGGGCAGCAGCCTGCAGGGCCTGAATCGGATCGAAGGGATTAATGCCCAGACCGGCAGCGGTGCTCGGCTCAAACTGGGCAATCCCTTCGGCTCCTCCAGGGGAAACGGCGTTCGGGTTAAAGCCGCTCTCCAGATTGATCTGGCGCACAAAATAGGTGGGATCGATGCCCGCGTTTATCGCGTCCTGCTGAGCGATGGCCACAAGCTGGCTGCGCGGAATCTGCATCGGCGGCAGGCCCTTGCCGGTGGCCGAAGCCTGGGAGGAGCCCTGCTGCGTGAGATTCTGCAGGTCGGCCTGGATCGAGTGGAGCAGCGAACCCAGGCCGGCGGGGAGGTTAAAGGGACTCTGCCCGGTCGCCAGCGGCACAACCGTAATGAGAGTTACGCCGAGAACGAGCAGGGTCGTCAGAAGCATTACCGTTTGCCGCAGGCGCGGACTCAGATGCCTGTCCGGGGACGAAGCGACCTGCTTGCGCTTCATCTCGGCACGGATGATCGTGAGGCGACGCCCGCTATTTTCAGCAGGTTGCAAAGCGTTGAGTACGGAGGGATCGATCTTTACCCTGGAAAGCGCGCCTGTGGTGACAGAGGTTGAACGCTGCTCCTCATCCGGGACGAGCAGTTGAGCTGTAGAGCGAGCACTCATCGGCGCAAGCGCATCCGTCGCAGGCACGAATGGCTCGTCGCTCGCTTCAACTTCCTGTATCTCATCGGTCTTCACAAATGGACGAAACTGCTGCATATGCCGCTTTCTTAACCTGGTAGCGCAACAAAAAGATCAACCTCCCCGCGACTACGGCCCAGGAAAAGTCTACCTATCTCGATTGATGTTAGTCAATCTAACGAGAAGAGGGGAAAGGAAAAATAGGATGAAACTCCCATCCTCTCCCGTCACACATTCGCGAACACCACGTGCTGCACCTTCTGCGCCAGAACAGGCGAATCGACCGTGGCGAGGTTGCTCAGGAAGATCACGGTGATGTGATCGTCGATGTAGCGGCCAATGTAGGTGCGGAAACCGTCGATCACCCCGTCGTGCCAGATCAGGCGATGGCCGGGGACGGGCGATTTCGCGATGAACCAGCCATAGCCATAGGTTGAGCCGGCGAAGAGGCTGCCGCTGGTATACGAGGTAAATGCCTCATTGAGCGTTTGCTGAGAAAACAGCAAGGGGGTATAGAGCGACTGATCCCAGCGATAGAGGTCGCCCACGTTCGAGTAGAGCAAGCCCGAAGCGAAGAGAAACGACCAGTACGGACCCATCTGCCAGCCTAGCTGATCGGACTCGTTCTTCCAGGTATTATAGCCATGCGCGTCGATGCCCTGGTTATAGTACAGCGTCGAGTCAAAGCCGGTTGCGTCCATATGCAGGGGCTGGAAAATGTTTTGCAGCATAAACTGGCTATAGGGCATGCCGGAAACCTGCTGCACCACGTAGCCCAGGATCTGATAGCATACGCTACAGTAAACGAACTCGCTGCCAGGAGTAAAATGCAAGGGATACGCATCGAAGCTGGCGATCCAGGCGGCGGGCGAGGCGCCGGAGAGTTGCGAGGTATCCAATTCGGGAATGCCCGAAGTATGAGTCAACACGTTGTGAATAGTCACCGGCTGCCAGGGCGGAGGGCAGGGAGAGATATAGACGCAAATGGACTTATGCACGTCCAGCTTGCCCCGTTGTTGCAGCAGCAGAATTGCCATCGCAGTAAATTCTTTGGTCACGGAACCGAGATAAAAGCGAGTCAGGGGAGTATTGGGCACCTGGGTCTGCCAGTTGGCCATGCTGTAGCCCTTCGCCAGCACAATATGACCATCTTTCGCAACCAGCACGGAGCCGCTAAATTGATTCTGCGCGACCAGGCCGCTGAACAGACTATCCACCTGGCTGGCAAGCTGCGAGGTCGAAGAGTTAGTGAGCGCGGGGCGCACCGGGTGGGCCGTAGGGGTAACGTGCGTCACAGTGGTAGCTACGGTCGGCGTGGGGACACCGGATGCTGTGGATGGATCATTACAGCTCGCGAGCACAAGGGTGAGCAGCGGGATCAAACAGGTTGCCGCGCGCAGAAGTGCGGTTCGCGCGGCGCGGAATGTAGCGTGTTGAGATAGTCCGGCCTGACTGCGCCGGGTTCTGGCAAGAGATTGCTGTAATATCATGATTTCCCCCTTATTAACCCCATTTTTCCCTTATTCTCCCCCGCCTCTTTAAAACAGATACTCAGTTTTTCACATGAAATTAACAATAAACATAGCATTGAACGGGAACGTATTTGGAGAGTAACCGGACTTGAAGCTGTATCGGAGCGAAACCTGCGTGTCAGGAAATCAACAAGATATTCTGGACCGGGCCCCCATGTTCGGCCAGATTACCATTGAACAACAGAACAATTTCCAGACAATTTCAGTGGAAATCGTTCTCTTGATAGCCCCCTTATAGGTAGTAACGCGTTTTGCCGGCAAATGTCACTTCCGTCGGTTCAGTATTTCTACTTAGCCAGCGAGGCTCAGGGCTGCATAGATTTCCCGCAAGAAACGGCTGGGAACGGTCGTGAGCAGGCGGGTAGTGGCGAAGCCATGCTGCCCGGCCAGCGTTTCCCAGGTGGGATAGGCCAGGGGATAGGGCACCCACATATTGCCGCGCTCGGCGTTGTATTCGATCAACAGCAAACGCCCGGCGGGACGCAGATAGGAGCGAACGAGGTCCAGAACGGGACCTTTGTGGCGCACAAAGTGTAGCGAATTGGCCATCAGAATGCCATCAAGCGGCGGCAGAGGCAGCTTCTGGGTAAAATCAGCCTCAAGATATTCCACGCTCACACCAGGGAAGTTCGCGCGCATAGCCGCCGCTTGCTCACGCAGAGCACGGCGATCCCGGTCAATGGAATAAATCTGCGAACCGGGGCCGAGCAGATCGGCCAGGGCCAGCGTGAACGCACCGGAGCCGGAGCCCAGGTCAGCCCAGACACCGCCGGGCGCGCCGATGCCCTCGCGAATAAGACGAACGTGATCCTGATGTTGCATAGAATTTTTGCTTCCCGATGGATTTTTTGGAGAAATGCGGGTGATTGAGGTAAAAATGACCTCGATCACCCACATTTCTCTCACGTTTCTTTATTCTCGCAGTGAGCCGCCGACGGCGCTGGAGACGCGGCGGATAATGCGGTTGCGCAGGTCCTGCACGCGGGCCTCGCTAAGATTGCCCTCCTGGCTCTCATAGGTGAGCTGGTAGGCCAGCGATTTGTGGCCCGCCGGGATGGACTGGCCGCGATAGATGTCGAAGAGTTCGACATTCGCCAGCAGCGAGCCGCCGGCCTGGCGAATCGCGTTCTGCACCTGCGCCGATGTGATCTCTTCGCCCACCACAAAGGCCAGGTCCTCGATCACCGGCTGGTAGACGCTGATCGGCTTCATAGGCTGGAGTCGCCAGCCCGGCTTGACCAGCGGGGCAATCGCCAGATCGGCCACGTAGACGCGAGCCGAGGTAGGCAGGCCGAAAGCCTGGAGAACGAGTGGATGAATCTCGCCCAGCACGCCCTGTACCGCACCATGCATGCGAATCTCCGCGCAGGCCGCCGCGAAGGTTGGGGCGCCGTCCTTCGCTACGTACTCCACGCCGTTGTTGGCAAGGCCGAGACGGGCGAAAAGCGTCTCCAGCACACCTTTGACGTCGAAGAAATCGAACGGCTCGGCCCCGGCGGGATCGGGATGAACGCTCGCCGGGCGGCGGCGTCCGGTCAGCAGGATGCTCAGGCGGCGCTCCTCCAGCGGCAGCTTCCCGTTGCCCTTCTCAGGCAGGTAGACGCGGCCAATCTCGAAGTTCGCCAGGCGCTGGGTATAGCGATAGTTGTAGGCCGCGTTCTCCAGCGCGCTGACCAGCATCGAGCGGCGCATGACGCGGCGATTCACGTTGAGCGGATTGAGCAGCGTCACGAAACGCTGTTCGCGCTCGGCTGTGCCAGGCTCCGCCAGAACCAGCTTGTCGTGATTCTCCGGCGTAGTCAGCGCGTAATTGATCGTCTCCATCAGCCCGCAGCCGGTCAGGATATCGCGAATCTGCTCCTCGGTGCGCGAGGTTTCGTTGACGTGCGCCGGCGGCAGGACATCGCTCATCAAGGTTGTAGCGATATCCTCGTAGCCGATGATGCGCGCAACTTCTTCGCAGAGATCGGCGGGCAGTTGAATATCCAGGCGGTGCCAGGGCGCGACCACGCGCAGCACCTGCTCGCCCGGCTCGATGCTCAGACCAAGCGCGGCCTCGCCAAGTTCCGCGCGCGGCGCGGGCAGCGTGGACAGAACCTCGCAGCGCATATCGAGGCGGCGCAGGCTCTCCGCAATCGCCTCCAGGCTGACCTCCATGCCCAGCAGACGGCGCACATCGCTGGCGGTCGTGTAGACCACGCGCTCGGCCTGGCGGACCGGGTATGCATCGACCATGCCGGGCACGATTGTGCCACCGGCGTAGTCGCGCATCAGGACAGCGGCGCGGCGCGCCGCGATCGGATTAAGCTCGGCGGGAATGCCGCGCGAGAAACGCTGGCTGGCCTCGCTGTGCAGCTTGAGCCTCTGGGCCGTGCGCCGATTATTGATGTTCTCGAAAGTCGCCGCCTCCAGAAGGATTGTGCGCGTGCTGTCGCTGACCTCGGTTTCGCTGCCACCCATCACGCCGGCCACGGCGATACTGCCCAGCGTGTCGGTAATCATCAGCATCGACTCGTCGAACTCGCGCTCAACGCCGTCGAGGGTGGTCATCTTCTCACCAGCGTGGGCCGTGCGCACAATGATCGTCGGCTTTTCCCGGCCAGACTGGCGCGCGCGCGCCTTGAGCAGGTCGTAATCGAAGGCGTGCAGGGGCTGGCCCCATTCAAGCATCACATAGTTTGTGATGTCAACGATATTATTAATCGGGCGCATCCCGGCCAGCGTCAGGCGTTCCTGCATCCATTTTGGCGAGGGGCCGATTTTTACGTCCTTGATAATGAGACCAATGTAGCGGTTGCACAGTTCAGGATTGGCGATCTCGACCTGCGCGTAGTTCGCCGCCTCGTCCCCACCGGCCCTCTCGGTCTCATCCGGTGGCAGGTGCAGCGCTGCATTGGTTAGGGCTGCCACCTCGCGCGCCATGCCGATCATGCTCAGACAGCGGGCCATATCGGGGGTCAGAGCGATATCCAGCACCTCATTGCCCAGGTAGTCGCGCAGGGGCGTACCCACCGGCGCGTCCTCCGGCAGCAGCAAAATGCCCTCATGTTCGTCGCTCAGGCCCAACTCACGTTCCGAGCAGACCATGCCGTTCGAGGGAACGCCACGAATCTTCGAGGACTTGAGCCGCTTCTTCGGGCGCGGCGTCTCCTCGCTATAGGCATCGATCAGCACAGCCCCGTTGCGCGCGAAAGCGACCTTGAGGATGGGCAATGCCTCGCGATCCTTATATTCGAAAAGATTCGGCGCGCCGGTCACAACCTGCTCAACGCCGGAGCCATAGTCCACCTCAACCAGGGTCAGGCGATCGGCGTTGGGATGCTGCTTCACCGAAACCACCTGGCCGACCACGATCGTCTCGGGGTCCCACCAGTCCCCTTCGCGTTTAATCTCCTCGACCTCCATGCCGGCCATCGACAGGCGGCTGGCCAGCTCGTCGAGCGGCACGGTGAGATCGACGTATTCTTTTAGCCATGAAACGGGTACGAGCATAGCTTTGTCTCCATATATTCTTCCTGTTATGTTCAACCGATCCGATCTAAAAACCTCACATCATTCGCGTAGAAGTAGCGGATATCGTCGATGCCGTACTTCAGGAGAGCGATGCGCTCGGGACCCATGCCGAAGGCGAAGCCACTGTACTCGGCGGGATCGTAGCCGCCGTACTGCAGGACGTGGGGATGGACCATGCCCGCGCCCAGAATCTCCAGCCAGCCGGTATGTTTGCAGATTGAGCAGCCCTTGCCATTGCAGAGCACGCAGGCGATATCCACCTCGACGCTTGGCTCGGTGAACGGGAAGTAGCTCTTACGGAAACGCATGGCATGTCCCTCACCGTAGATCTGGTTCGCGAAATTCGTAATCACGCCCTTGAGATCGCTGAATGTAATCCCCTTGCCAACGGCCAGTCCCTCGACCTGGTAGAACATCGATTCGGAGCGGGTCGTCACCTGCTCGTAGCGGTAACATTTGCCGGGCAGGATCACGCGAATCGTCTCAGGCGCATACTGGCGCATCGCGTGGATCTGGCCTGGGCTGGTATGTGTGCGCAGGAGTACATCCGGGTCGGTGGTGTAGAAGGTGTCCCACATATCCCTGGCCGGGTGCCCGGGCGGCATGTTGAGAAACTGGAAATTGTACTCGTCAGTCTCAACCTCCGGGCTGTCGTAAATCTGGAAGCCCATCGAGCCGAAGATTGCATAGATGTCGCGCAGGACGCGCGTGGTGGGGTGAACCTTGCCCAGGGTCGGCGGACGACCGGGCAGGGTCACGTCGATGCGCTCCCGACTGCGCTCCGCCTCCAGTTCCGCCAACTCTAGCGCGGACTGACGCTCCTTCAGCGCACTCTCCAGGACCTCGCTGACCTCGTTGGCCTGCTTGCCAACCAGGGGCCGTTCCTCGGCGCTGAGGCTGCCCAATCCACGCTTGATGGCGGTCAGGCGGCCCTTCCGACCAAGATACTCGGCGTGCCAGGCGCGCGTCTCTTCGGTTGTGCGCGCGCGCGCCAGGGACTCGGATGCCTCCCGCTGGAGCTGCTCAAGCTGCAGTAGAAGGTTTTGTTGATCTGTGTTAATCATGCAATGCCACCTTTTCGCTTATGAATACATTCCAGGTCTTTTTCCAATAAAAAAAGCTGACACACGTTCGTCACCAGGGACGAAGCTGTCAGCAAACTTCGTGGTACCACCCTCATTGTTTCGGCCATAGCCTGCCTGAGCGCAAGAGATGGCCGCCCAGGCTCCGCGCCCATGCGCAGCACCTGAGATACTTCTCTTATCCTTTAACGGAGACGATCCGGGGCCATCTACCCGCGCGCTACAAACGCGCTTCAACGGCCAGCTCAGGGGCGAACTTCGGCGGGTGTATGAGCGAGAGGCTTGCAGCCGGCGACCTTCTCTCTCTGGCAGCTCACGCTGCCCGCGTACTTTTCCCCTTCGGCGCTTTTTATCTTTTTGTTCTCCTCAATTATGCCAGATTTGCGCGAGGTTGTCTACCCCTCAAAAAGCGAATTAAAAATATAGCTCGAATTGCCGGGAATTTTTGGCAAAGAGAAAAATTTGCCTGAAAAAATGATAACTTAACGCGTCCTCAAACGTTATAATAGTAGGCCCGGGATGGAGGCGGGGTGGGCGTGAGCAAGCAGATCCACCTCGACGAGCAAGCTTGTAGCGCTCATCTACGATTACGTGCAACCTTTTCCCCATAGGGTTAGCGCGCGCCCCTTCTGGAGCCTCGCGTTGCCCCGCACAGCGGGTATTGCAATAGCGTGGTAAGGGGAGAACGAGCTGGCACCCCGTTCTCTCCTTACTTTTGTTTTTGGCGAAACCGTTTTTTATCTGTGGAAAAGTTTGTCACACTCCCGAATAAAAGAAGAGGCCCAAAAGGGCTAGAGATTCCGCTGAAACTCACGCTCCCGGTCCGAACAGATTAAAATAAGCTAGACTCTTATGATACAGGGAACAAGTCTGGCTTTTCTTTCGTCAAGCGCAGCAATTACATCTATTTGTCTGAAAAAGGGAGTCAGGGCACAGAGAGGCCATGAACGGTTTACTCCAGCAACAAGAGAGCGAGCAGAGACAGCAGGGAGTAGCAGAGCTTGCCAGAAGGGGACGCGTGCGCTTTACCGTGCGCTCGCTGGGCGGGAAGCTGGTGATCAGCGCGGCGCTGCTGCTGCTGCTCTGTATGCTGCTGTTCGGCACGCTCTCCTGGTATGCCGTGAAGGCGTTTTATGAGCGGGCGGCGCGCGGGAGCGCCGGCGCCAATCTGAACAGCATCAGCCGGACGTATGTGGAGCAGAGCGGGGAGCATTTGAGCGCGCTGGCGAGGCTGGCAGCGAGCACGGAGGTGGCGGGCGTCTTCACACAGCAGGTGGGCGCGCAGAAACGGCTGACCACAGAGTTCACGCTGGCTCTCGTTCGTGATCGCCTGACCGGCCTGGCCCTTGTAGACACGGACGGGAGGACGCTGGCGCTGGCGGGAGAGAGCCTGCCGGGCGGGCTGCATGCGCTCATAAGCGCGGGCCTGCGCGGGCAGAGGGCCTCGACGCTGGCAAAGCAGGGAAACGCCTGGGCGCTCACGCTGACAGTTCCGGTACGGAATGGAAGTGGACGAGTGATCGGCGCGCTGATAGAGACACAACTGCTTGATAACCACTTTGCCGCCGACCTGGCAGGAAGCAGCGGACTGCATGTGCTGCTCTGCCAGGGAGGACAGGTCCTGGGGAGCAGCGAGCAGGCGCTGATGGGAGGAATTGAGGGGGCGGCGGTCTGTATCCCTGGCCAGGCGCAGGTTGTCAAGAGCAGCGGGGATTACCTCACGCTGTGCGCGTTGGTGGGAGCCGCCGACCAGCTCGCGGGTACGCCCCGCCTGGGGCTGGTAGATGTGGAGCCGTTGTATAACTTCAGCGCATACGGCGGGCGGGTTCTGGCGCTGGTGCTGGCCATTGGCGTGTTCGTCATCGCGCTGGGAATGACGATCTATACCATTATCGCGCGGGTTTTCTTTATTCGTCCCCTACGTCAGGCGCAGAGCTACGTGCTTGAACTCGTTCCCGATAGCGTCGATGGCGAGAGCTCGCTTGACGAATTGCGGGGATTAACGCGCTCGCTCAACCTGCTCTCTCAGTCGCTCACCACGCGCGAGAACGAGAGCCAGGAGATCACAAAACAGATGAGCGAACTGCTCACAATGGGCGATACCCTGCTTTCAACGCTGGACCTGGAGCACCTGCTCGGGGAGATCGTCTCGCGCCTGGGACCCATTATGTCCGCCAGGGGAGTGGTCCTGCACCTGTATGGACGAGAGATGACCTCGCCCTGGGCGGTGGCGCAGTGGACGCAGAGGCCACAGATGTTTCTGGAGGCTGAGAACGGCACGGAGGACGGGAAACCGCGTGCGGTCTATATCGATCCGCAGGGCGATGTAACGCTGGCTGTGACCACCAAAATGGCGGCGATCAGCGCGCCGGCGCGCCGGGCGGTCGGCCAGACCTCTAGCGGCAAACGCAAGGCGCTGCGCGCCCCCAAGCTGACGCCCCCACCGCCGACGTATCTCCCCCGCCGACCGCGCATCCCCCAGCGCGTCCTACGCGACCTGGACATGACCCTGGCGCGCATGACCATGCAGAAACACAAAATCGTCTACGCCGAGGATATCGCGGCCATCTACCAGGAGCGCGGCGAGTCCTGGGCGCAGATGGCCCTGGAGAACGGCTACCGTTCGGTCATCGCGGTGCCGATGCTTTTGCAAGAACAGGCAATTGGCGCGTTTATTTTGTACGACGACGAAGCCAGGTCGGTGACGCAGAGCGATACCTTCCTGCTCTCCACCGCAGCCATCCAGATCGCGATGGCGATTCAGAACGCGCTGCTCTTCGCCGAGGTGCGGGACAAAAACGCGGCGCTGGAGCGTGTGAACCACCTGAAATCGCAATTTCTGGCCACCGTTACCCATGAATTGCGCACGCCGTTGCACAGTATTATCAGTTACGGGGCGCTGATCCTGGAGGGCTTCCTCGACGGAGAACTGACAAGCGAGCAGGAGGAGCATATCCAGTTTATGGTCAACCGCGCGGAGGACCTCTCGCGGCTGGTTGACGATATGCTGGACCTCTCCAAGATCGAGGCCGACCGCCTGGAGGTCCGGCCTGAGCCGATGGAACTGGAAAAGAGCCTGCGCGAGGTAGTCGAGCAATTAAGACCAATGGCAAACGACAAGGGGCTGGCGCTTACCCTGGAGCTTGAAGAGAACCTGCCATACGCCCTGGCGGATGGACAGCGGCTGCGCCAGATCGTGCTGAACCTGGTTTCAAACGCCCTGAAATTTACCGAAAAGGGGGGGGTGACGCTGCGCTGCAGCGTTTTGGAGCGCTACGACATGTTGCGCATCTCTGTGCATGACACGGGGATCGGTATCTCGCCGGCAGCGCTGGACTATATCTTTGAGGCATTCCGCCAGGCCGATGGAAGCACCACGCGCCGCTTCGGAGGAACCGGGCTGGGCCTGACGATCGCGCGTAAACTGGTCGAGTTGCAGGGAGGCGAGGTCGCAGTGGAGAGCGTGGTTGGACGAGGATCGACCTTTTCTTTTACTCTGCCTATCGCCTCGCCGGCGACGGCACATCTTTAGATTGGAAATACACATTATGAGTACAACAAATACATCGACATCATATCGAGCCAACGAGACTCAGGCTCCAACTATCCTGATTATCGAGAATGAGGTCTCAAACCGCATTTTGATCGAGCGTGTGCTCTCAACACGCGGCTATCGCTGCCTCGCAGCCTCTAACGGTCTGGAGGCGCTGAACATGCTGGAACACGAACGCGTCAGCCTGATTCTGACCGACCTCTCCATGCCGGTCATGGATGGATACCGCACGACGCAGCTCATCCGCGAGCGGCCCGGCATGGAGCGCGTGCCCATCGTCGCCGTGACGGCTTACGCGCAGAGCGATGAGAATGAGGCGGCGCTGCAAATCGGCTGCAATGAGTATCTGACCAAGCCTTTCAAGCCCCGTCAATTGCTGGAGGTGGTGGATCGACTCCTGCCGGGAAGAGGCTAACTTGTAGCACTTTCTCTGCCGATTTGCTATGATATCTCCATCAGATCTATTTGCTTAAGACCGGTCCCCGCAAAGCCTGACCGGTCTCTCGCTTTTTTGTTCCACTCTATTCGGGCAAGCAAAGGAGCTCCTGCGTCATGGACATGAGATTGGTCAACCAGGCACTCACAGATGTAGCGTGCGACGTATTAATTGTTGGGACGATCCAGGCAGAGAAGGGAATGGAACCTCGATCAGAAAGGCCATTTACAAAATCTATTCTACGTAGTAGTATCATCTTCATGAGCTTTTGTGCCAGAAGAGTTTAAAGAAAGGCGACACATGTTACAACAAGACGAAGCGTTAATGCCAGGCTTCACGCACAACCATGAGCACATTGCCAAACTGCTCGAGCGCATGCGTGAGATTGCGGACCTGAGCGCCCTGGGAGCGCTGGCGGAGTGGGATCAGAACACCGAGATGCCGGAGGGCGCGGGCGAGATTCGGGGAGATCAGATGGCAACCTTGCAGGGAGTTCTGCATGAGCGCTGGACCTCGGAGGAGCTGGGCCGTCTGCTGGATAAACTGGAGGGATCTGAGGCACAGGCGGGTCTGACGGATGCCGACAAGGGGCTGATCCGCGAGGCGCGGCGCGGCTATGATCGCTCGACCAAGCTGCCACGGACGCTTGTCGAGGAACTGGCACGCGTACAGGCTGCGAGCTTCGAGTCCTGGCGGCGCGCGCGTGCAAACAACGATTTCGCCAGCTTTGCTCCGTGGCTGAGCCGCACAATAGCCTTGCAACGTGAGGTCGCCGATCGCCTGGGCTTTGCCGAGACGCGCTACGATGCGCTGCTGGACCAGTACGAGCCGGGCATGACCGCCAGTAAGCTGGACACGCTCTTTGCCCCGGTGCGCGAGGTCAGCACGCAACTGCTGAAGCGCATCCAGGCCAGCGGGCACACCGTGGACGATAGCTGCTTGCAGGGCGATTTCCCCGAAGAGAAGCAGATGGAACTGAGCAAGACCATTCTGCGCGCGATGGGCTACGAGTTCCCTTATGGCGGAATCTCGCGTTCGCCCCATCCCTTCACAACCAGCTTCGGCAGTCCTTTCGATGTGCGTCTGACGGTCAACCCTGATAGAAACTTTATCCAGGCTTCGGTGATGGCGGCCATTCACGAAGGCGGGCACGCGCTCTACGAGCAGGGCAGCGCACCCACGATCGTGCGCACGCCGGTGGCGGGCGGCGCGTCGATGGGAGCACATGAGTCGCAATCGCGCCTGTGGGAGAACAATATCGGGCGCTCGCTCCCCTTCTGGCGGGGACAGTACGCGGCTGTGCGCGAGACCTTCCCGGAGCACTTTGCCGGCGTCGATGTCGAAACCTTCGTGCGCGCGCTCAATAAAGTGCAGCCCAGCCTGATCCGCATCGAGGCCGAC
>Ga0209581_1001590_pt1 | contig 25527 bp, 28 predicted proteins | sample Coa_R2_FD_187160 | JGI IMG/M metagenome (GOLD analysis project Ga0209581, IMG submission 187160) | Surface soil microbial communities from Centralia Pennsylvania, which are recovering from an underground coalmine fire - Coalmine... | ecosystem: Environmental > Terrestrial > Soil > Unclassified ...
CCGAATTTTGCAGGAAGCGGTAGCAAAAGGCATGCGCCCTCTGGCCAATGAAAACTGAGTCCCAAGTCGATGCTATGAATGCGAGCGATTCCCCGGGAGCAAGCAGCTCTTTGAAGCAGTCGATCATTACCTGCCCACAATGTGGGCACCATGCCACAGAAGAAATGCCGCTCGATGCCTGCCTCTATTTTTACGATTGCCCCGTGTGCGGCGCGAAGTTGAAACCGAAGCCCGGCGACTGCTGCGTCTTCTGCAGTTATGGATCTGTGGCGTGTCCGTCGAGGCAGAAGGCGTCGCCGGGTTGTTGAAGGGCGGTTTTTGACCCGGAGAGACAAGAGACAGAAGGGGGGCGCAGTTTGCGTTTGAGTACATACCTTAACAGGTATATAGAGCAACCATGACGCTCGCGGATTTGCAGAATGCGCTCGAGGCAAATCCCAACCGGTTCTTGCGATTTGTGTTGCCTGATGGCGATTCCATTCCGGCGCACGCTCACCTCACTGAGGTTGGGCATGTGGTCAGGAACTTCATTGATTGCGGCGGACTCACCGGAAGAGAGGAGAAAGTTTTGCTGCAAATGCATGTGGGTCGCGACAGCCGTCATCGACTCCGAGCGGATCGGGTCGCAAAAATTCTGCAACTGGCGAAGCGCGTGATTCCCCGCGTGAATCTGGAGGTCGCTGTGGAATACGATTGTTGCGTCGTAGCGCATTATCCAATCACAGAGGTCAGACCGGCGGCCAGGCATTTGGAGCTGCTACTGAGCCGTGGCCGGACGCAATGTCGGGCGCGGGAGGCTGGCGAACCAAAACGCACAGCGGCATGTTGCGCGACATTCGCGGAGTGCTGTTGACCACCCATGGATCTGATCCAAATCTACCAGTGCTTTTGTGATCGCACCCGATTGCGCATCCTCAATCTTCTAACGAGATCATCCCTGTGCGTCTGTCATATCCAGGAAATTCTGGGTGAACCGCAGGTGAAAATTTCCAAGCATCTCGCTTATCTGCGCCGTCGAGGCATGGTGACGACCAAGAGGGAGCAGAACTGGATAATCTATTCTTTGCCCAAAACACAGGCGGAAGAGTTGGAGCGCAACCTGAAATGTCTTCAGGATTGCATTCAGACCGAGCCCGTTTTCAAACGCGACTTGGAAAAGCTTTCCAAACTTTACGGGAAGCGTTTTGGTCCGCAGCGGCTTATTGCGCGCCGGGGCAACACAAGGAGGAGAGATGCAAAAAGATAAAGTCCTGTTTATCTGCGTCCACAACAGCGCTCGCAGCCAGATGGCGGCGGCGCTTTTGAACAACAAATGCGGCGAATTCTTTGAAGCACATAGCGCGGGCTTGGAACCGGGCGCGATTAATCCCCTGGCCGTGGAGGCGTTGCGAGAGCTGGGAATCGATATCTCGAATAACCGTACGCAGCGCGTTTTCGATGTCTGGAAATCTGGACAGATTTTCCAGTTCGTCATCACCGTCTGCAGCGAAGCGGAAGCGGAGGGTTGTCCAGTTTTCCCAGGCGTGACTACTCGCTTACACTGGCCCTTCGATGATCCATCGAAATTTACGGGAACGCACGAGGAACGGTTGGAGAGGACGCGTCGAGTGCGCGATCAGATCCGCACCCGGATCAATGCATTCTGCGAAGAACAGTGCGTAGCGGGCAAAGCGTGAAAAAGCTCGGCGCGGAATTCATTGGAACCTTCGCTCTGGTCTTCGCTGGAACCGGCGCGATCGTGATCGACGAAGTGACGGGCGGCACGGTTACCCATGTGGGCGTTGCGCTGACATTTGGCCTCATTGTAATGGCGATGATCTATGCAGTCGGCGACGTTTCCGGCGCGCACCTTAATCCTGCGGTAAGTCTGGGATTTTCTGCGGCGGGGCGCTTTCCCTTTCGCCAAGCCACGCTTTATGTCGTCAGCCAGTGCAGCGGCGCGCTGGCAGCCAGCGCTCTGTTGCGCATTCTCTTTCCGCAGAACGAGACGCTGGGCGCGACGGTTCCCGGCGGAACAATAATCCAGTCGCTTATCCTCGAACTGATTTTGACCGCCACTTTGATGTTTGTGATCCTCGGAGTATCGACGGGCGCCGCTGAAAAAGGCATCACAGCCGGAATTGCGGTTGGCGCTGTGGTCGGACTCGAAGCGCTGTTCGCGGGGCCGATTTGCGGCGCGTCCATGAATCCAGCCCGATCACTCGGACCCGCCTTGATTTCGGGCCATCTCCAACACGTCTGGATCTACATTGTCGCTCCTCTTATCGGAGCTGGGCTTGCCGTCGTGGGCTGCCGCTGCGTGCGCGAATCGGGATGTTGTCCGCGGCCAAGGTTGACTTTCCGCATAGCTGTGGTCCACAAACCAGCGGCGAAAGCCGGCCGGTTGGGTCAATCCTGATACTGGTTGGGCACCTCGCGTCGCCACGGCAGCTTCCCCTCGATCTCCAGCTGGAGGGATAAACTGAGAAACGTGCGGATGAGAACAATGATTCCCAGGACAACCACGTTTTGCAAAGTGGGCGCCACCACGACGGTGCGAATAATGTCGCCGGCAATCAGAAACTCCAGACCCAGCAGAATGGCGCGGCCGACGTCCTGCCGGTAAAGGGAATAATAATTGCCTGTATCATGGGCGCGACGCGCCGCTAGCCGGGCCGTGGCCGCCAGCATGCCACCGGCAACAATCAACACGCCCACGCCGTCGACGCTGGTGCCAATGATTTCCATGACGTGCCGAAAAGAGTCCATGGTCGGTTTCATAGCTGGAAGGCGCGTTGATTTTCAATGCCATTCTGGCCACCGCGTCGAGCTATCTCGATTATCCTTCGAGAACCACTGCCGCCATGGCGTGGTGCTCGGTGTGGCTCAACGTAACAAGCGCAACGGTAACGCCACGCTCGGCGGCAAGCTGTTTCGCCAACCCGGAAAAAACCAGAAACGGTTCACCGCTCTCTTTTTTACGGATGTCGATGTCGCGCCAGCTCATCCCTTTGCCGATGCCCGTGCCGAACGCTTTGGAGACCGCCTCCTTCGCTGCAAAGCGCGCAGCGAGATGGCGCGCCGGAAATTTCATGGACATCGAGTATGCGATCTCGCCTTCGGTAAAGACGCGCTGGAGAAAACGATCGCCAAAACGCTCCAGCGCGCGCTGAATGCGCGCACACTCAACAAGGTCAATGCCTGTGCCAATCACGCTCATGCTTTTACTAATTCCGAAGGATGTCTCGGCGAAGCTGCTTCATCCACGATATTTCGCCATGGCGCCGAGCATCTCTTTCACTGCCGTTTCGAGACCCACCCAGAGAGCGCGCGCGATGATCGCGTGACCGACGTTGAGCTCTGTCAGGCACGGGATCTGAAGGATGAGCGCAATGTTCCGGTAATTGATGCCGTGACCGGCATTGACCTGCAGGTGCGATTCTGAAGCGGCGCGCGCCGCGGCGCGCAACTTTTCCAGTTCTTCCTTTTCGATCTTTTCGGTAAAAGCGTTGGCCAGGCCGCCGGTGTGGAGTTCCACCATTTCCACGCCGAGCTCCGCCGCAGCATCCACCTGTTCCAGAGCGGGATCGATAAAAAGACTAACCCGGATGCCGGCGAGATGGAGGCGTTTGATGGTCGGCTCGAGTTCCTTGCGGTGCGCAATGACGTCCAGGCCGCCTTCGGTGGTGATTTCCTCCCGCTTTTCCGGCACCAGACAAACTTCGTCCGGAACGATGCGCAGAGCGCTATCGACAATCTCTGGCGTGTTGCCCATCTCCAGATTCAGTTTGGTCATGATGTTCTGGCGCAAACGTTCGATGTCCCGATCCTGGATATGGCGACGGTCCGCGCGCAAATGCGCCACAATCCCTTGCGCGCCGGCGCGTTCGCACATGCGCGCCGCAACAACCGGGTCCGGCTCGGCGTTCTTGGATTCCGGCATGGTCGCGTAGCGCGCCTGTCGCAAGGTGGCTACATGATCGATGTTAACTCCCAAACGCAGTCCATTCATTCGCTCGCGAAGCTATCGCAGATTAAACGCAAATTGTTGCCGTTTCATCGCGGCAAAATAGGACTCACTCAACGAAATTGAGCAAGCAAGAAACGCGCTTCAACAGAGCGATCGCTTTCGAAGGACGATGCGCCCCTTTGTGGGTTTGGCAAACAGGCGCGTGCAAAGCGCGTGCAGCTTCAATTTGATGGCTCACCCGGCGTCGGGGTCGCGGGCGCCTGAACCGATGTCTGCTGTTTGCCGCTTTGAGATTTTGCCCGGCCAGATGCGCGCCTTGTCCTTCGGTGAACTTTTTGCGCGCTCGGTTTGGTGGCTTCGACGACGCTCTGTGCGGTTTTTTCGGTCTTGCTGCCGACCATCCGGGCGGTCTGTTTGGTTTTTCGAACCGCCGTTTGCGCCGTCTCCCTGGTTTTCTCCGCTATCGTCGCAGCGGTCTGCTTCGTTTTTTCCCCGACGGTTTCCAGTCCATTCTTGATGGTTCTGCCGGCTTTCCTTGCGCCGCTCTCTACCTCATGCACGGCGCTGTCCTGCCCAAACGCAGGCAGCATCGCCACTGCGATCAATGCTGCAATCCATTTCATGAATTTCATCTCTCCTGGCCCTCCCGATCAGAGTTTCTCCACAGATTCGAATCAGGCGCTTTTTACGGACGTCAGCGCCAAGAAATCAACTTGCTCCGATCGGCTCGTTGCCGACGCAACACGCGCGCTGGTAAATTCGGGCCAGCAACGAGAGCGGGGCGCCGAAGAGATAGAGCGTCGCAATCAAGCCGTAGGCAAACGTCAACCGCGCCGGGCCAATCGTCTGGTAGCGGCGTGGGCTCACCACGATTCGTTCGTTGCTATGCACCACGGGCCCGCATCGACGGAGTCGCCGGAAAAATTCCACGTCCTCCATCAATGGAACCTCTGGAAAACCGCCGATCTCGGCAAAAACGCTGCGCCGGCAAAATATTCCGTGATCACCGCACCGCATTCGGAGCAGGATGCCTGCGTAATGCGCAAAGCTGTCGGTCAGGCGATAAATCGCGGGGCGCGGCGGGAGGCGGATTCGGAAAAAACCGCCTGCCACACTCGGATCGACCATGATGCGTTTGATTTCATCAAGACATCCCCACGGCACTTCCGTATCCGCATGGAGAAACCAGAGAAGATCGCCGCGCGACACACTGGCGCCTGCGTTCATCTGTAAGGCTCGCCCGCGTTTACTGAAAACCGCCTGGTCACTAAGACGGGAGGCGAGATCAGGAGTGTTATCGCGGCTTCCTCCATCCACGATCACGATTTCCGCCCCTGGAGCGCGCCGGCGCAGATGTCGCAGAAACGGCTCCAGCCCCAAAGCTTCATTGAGGACCGGCACAATAATAGAAACCTGCATGCGCCCGGAGTTCTCACGGCGCCGCGAAATGTTAGACCTCACGAGATTAGCCGTCTGCATGTGCTGGAATATGTTTTGGTTCGCGCTATCGAACTTCCCACGCTCAGGCAGTTTTGGTAGGATGAGCGTTCCCTGGGTGATTTTAGCAGCTTTTCGACCGCCCCGGCGATGAACCGTTTTGCGCAGACCCTGGAAAGGCAAGCCCTCTCGCTGCGGCGGAGTCGCGTTGAGATTCTTCAGGTGAACGTGGGCAAGCTGTGCAATCTCACCTGCGTTCATTGTCATGTGAACGCCGGGCCGGGGCGCAGGGAAATCATGACGCGTGAGACGGTTGACCGGATCATCGACTGGCTGGCAAAGACAGACATCCCCACTGTTGATCTGACCGGCGGCGCACCGGAAATGATGCCGGATTTTCGCTATTTCATTGAGCGCGTCAGGCGACTGACGCCCGCTCGAAGGGTAATCGACCGCTGCAACCTGACGATTCTGCTCGAGGCGGGCTATGAAGACCTGTGCGATTTCCTCGCTGCGAACCAAGTGGAGATCATCGCATCGATGCCGTGCTACTCGCCAAAAAATGTGAATGCCCAGCGTGGCGAAGGCGTGTTCGAGGGCAGCATCGCCGCGCTGCGACGGCTAAACGCACGCGGCTATGGGATCGATTCGAATTTGCCGCTGCATCTGGTTTACAATCCCGTCGGCGCGCACCTGCCTCCGTCGCAGTCCGAACTCGAGGCCGAATACAAGCGCGAGCTGCAAAAACATTTCGGGATTGTGTTCAACAAACTCTACACGCTGACGAACCTGCCCATCGGCCGGTTTGCCGCGTACCTGCGCCGCAACAACAAACTGGACGAATATATGGAGCTGCTGACCAACGCGTTTAACCCGGCAACCGTTGACGGACTCATGTGTCGCAACACGATCAGCGTCGGATGGCGCGGCGAAGTGTACGATTGCGATTTTAATCAGCAGCTCGGCATGCAATGGACGCGCAACGACAGGCGTTTGTTTCTTTGGGATATCGAGCCCGATTCGCTGGAGGATCGCGAGATCATGACCGGCAATCATTGCTTCGGCTGCACGGCCGGCGCCGGTTCCAGCTGCGGCGGCGCGATCGTCTAGGTGGATCGACATCTCCGAGGACGCTGCGAACGCGCTCGGAAAGCGCCTGCCTCGATACGGAGAGCACGTGAGCCGCCATTGGCAGGGCAAATTCTTTTCCCTGGGCGTATCGTTTAATTCCATTTTCGATCGCCGCCCAGATCGCCTCCAATCTTTGTGGCGACTGAAACCTCGGCGGCGCGAATCAAATACGGAACGAATTGACGCGTCAGTGATGACCATACGGCGTTGTATTTGTCCGCCCAGGCGTTCCCAGCCAGCGTGTTCGAAATCTTCATACGCTTCGCACGAGCGAAGCGGCTGCAACTACTCCAGCGGAAATTCGATGCGCTCTTCTTCTCCGCGCGGCACGAGATGGTTTCGTTCGATAATGCGCGCGCAGGTGTTCCAGCGCAAAATCGCGTCATCGTGACCAGGTGGGCGAAGTGGTTCGGCCCTTTCGAACCAGTCCATCGCTTCGCGCAAAAGGTCGTATGCCTGGAACCGGCAATCGGGCGTGTTTTGTCGAAGTTTCATTTTTGCCCGCCGCTCGGCTACGATTCCCGAGTAATAGGCGCGGTCGTAGTCTGATTTGAGGCGGGCGAGCAACTCTTTTGTCTGCGTTTCGCTGACACCGTAGCCTTTTTCGAAACGATCCGTTAACGCCAGCAGCAGGGTGACAATGGCCCGTTGGTTTTCCGGATCGACGGCCAAAACATCCAGGCAAATGCTCTCGGCTTCCGCAGGCTCATTGAGCAAACGATAGTGTTCGGCTTTCTCCAACGCGGCGGGGATGGCGTCCTTGTGCAAGCTCTTGAGCTCAGGCATGGCCTCGTTCGTGATTCGTGAACCGTTACATCGTTAAATCGTTCCATCGAAAAGACAACCCGATTCCCGATTCATGGTTTTGGGCCTGGTTTTTTCTTTAACCGTCTCCAGATCCAGCCTGCCGGATCATAGAACTTATCCACCACGCGTTCTTTCAAGGGAATGATTGCGTTGTCCGTGATCTGAATGCTTTCGGGGCAAACCCTGGTGCAGCATTTTGTGATGTTGCAATAGCCGATCCCCTGCGTGTTCCGCAGTTCGTCGATGCGGTCTTCGGTGTCGAGGGGATGCATCTCCAGTGCGGCCACATGGATCAGGAGGCGCGGGCCGATAAATTTGTCGTGCATCTGATGGTCGCGCAGCACGTGGCAGACGTCCTGGCAAAGGAAACATTCAATGCATTTGCGAAATTCCTGCACACGGTCGATGTCCTGTTGTTGCATGCGCCAGGTGCCGTCTGGCGCGTCGGGTGGCCGCGGCTTGAACGGTTTGATTTTCTGCTTTGCTCGAAAATTCCATGAGACGTCGGTGACCAGGTCTTTGACCACCGGAAAAGCTTTCATCGGCTCGATGGTGATCGGTTTGTCCAGGGGCAGCTCGCTCAGCCGGGTCATGCACATGAGTCTGGGTAATCCATTGACTTCCGCTGAGCAGGAGCCGCATTTGCCGGCTTTGCAATTCCATCGGCAGGCCAGATCGGGCGCCTGGCTTCGCTGAATATCGTGCACCGCGTCGAGCACCACCATCCCTTCGCTAACCTCGGCGCCATACTCGCGGAAAGCGCCGCTTCTGGCGTCACCGCGCCAGATTTTGAAGGTGGCTTTTGTCATTCGGGATTCGTTAAATCGAGATTCGTTAAATCGAGATTGGTTAAATCGGGATTCGTTAAATCGAGATTCGTTAAATCGTCCGCATCACGATTGGGATACGTGCCTGAGTCCTCACGAACGGACGCAGCCTTCTGCGCACGCAAGTAGCGAATATAGCCATCGATTAACTTGCGAACTCGCCAGCCTTTCTCTTTGAGCAAAGTGATTTCTTCGGTCGGCAAATAGTGTTCGTCTTCACAAATATTCAGGTCGTCGATCAGCTCTTGCAATGAGCCGCGTGATTGCAGCATGAACTTAATCTGCTCGAGGTAGTAAAATCGGCCATGTCCTTCCGCGATGTTATTGGTGAGCGAGATGCCTGCCCGCCGTATCTGGTTTGCCAAGGTGAAGTTTTCAAAATTCGGAAGACGCTTGGCTACTTGGTACATTGCCCGTCTAAACTCCGCCGCAATTTGATAAATCTCCAACTCTTCGAATGTGGAATGTGAGTTTCGCTCCATTGCAACCTTTATCAGCTGGATGGATTCGCGACTTACGATTTACGGTGTACGATTTACGATTTACGATTTACGATTTACGATATTTACGATTTAACGGTATAACGCTTCAATCCTCAACGATTCTCCTCGATAATCCGTTTCAAATACTCCGGCATTTCCGGCAGTGGCTCCAGGCGCATCCGCATCGAACCTTCCACGTCTTTCCAGATGATGGTGTTTACCCTGGAAAAGTTTTCCTCCCTGGCCGGATAATCTTCGCGAAATTGCGCGCCGCGACTTTCTTTGCGCTCCAGCGCAGCGCGGGTGATCGCTTCGGACACGACCAACAGATTTTTCAAATCGAGCGCGGTATGCCAGCCGGGGTTGTACTCGCGATTTCCGGTCACACCGACCTTTGCAGCGCGCGATTTCAATTGGTCAATCTTTTGTAGCGCTGTCAGCATTTCCCTTTCGTTGCGCACAATGCCGACCAGATTTTGCATGGTCTCCTGCAGCTCTTTTTGAATGGTGTAGGGATTTTCGCCATCGCTTCGTTCAAATGGCGCCAGCGCCGCGCGCGCGGCCAGCTCCACCTGCTCTTTGTCGATCTGCCCCAGGGAATGCCCGTTGGCAAATCGGGCGGCAAATTCGCCGGCGCGCTTTCCAAAGACCAAAAGGTCGGAGAGCGAATTGCCGCCGAGACGGTTGGCGCCGTTAATTCCCGCTGCGCATTCGCCTGCAGCAAACAGACCGGGCACGCGCGACATCTGAGTATCTGGATCGACGCGCACGCCGCCCATGATGTAATGCGTTGTGGGCCCGACTTCCATCGGTTGCTCGGTAATATCGATGTCGGCGAGCTGTTTGAACTGATGATACATGCTGGGCAGCTTGCGTTTGATGTGCTCAGCCGCGTTTGGGATTTTGGATTTGATCCACGAGATGTCGAGATAGACGCCGCCGTGCGGGCTTCCCCTGCCCTGTTTGATTTCGCGCACAATGCAGCGCGACACATGATCGCGGGTGAGCAACTCCGGCGGACGTCGCGCGTTCTTGTCGCCCTGGCAATAGCGCCAGCCTTCCTCTTCATTGTCGGCTGTGTGGGAGCGATACGCTTCCGGGATGTCGTCAAACATGAAACGTTTGCCGTCCTTGTTGAGCAATATTCCCCCTTCGCCGCGCACCCCTTCGGTGACCAGAATTCCCATCACGCTGGGCGGCCAGACCATTCCGGTGGGATGAAACTGCACAAACTCCATGTCGATGAGCTCGGCCCCGGCCTCGTAAGCCAGCGCGTGTCCGTCGCCGGTGTATTCCCAACTGTTGCTGGTGATCTTGTATGCGCGTCCGATGCCCCCTGTCGCCAGCACGACTGCTTTGGCGCGGAAAATTCTGAAACGTCCGCGCTCGCGTTCGTACCCGAAGGCGCCTGCGATGCGCTGCCCATCCTTGAGCAGCGCCACAATGGTGTGCTCCATGAAGACGTCCATCCCCTGGTGAATGCCGTGGTCCTGCAACGTGCGAATCATTTCCAATCCGGTGCGATCGCCCACGTGCGCCAGGCGCGGATACCTGTGCCCGCCGAAGTGGCGCTGGAGAATCCGGCCGTCTTTGGTGCGATCGAACACAGCGCCCCAGGCTTCCAGTTCGCGGACGCGATCCGGCGCTTCCTTTGCGTGCAACTCCGCCATGCGCCAGTTGTTGACATACTGGCCGCCGCGCATGGTATCGGCAAAATGCACTTTCCAGTTGTCGCGCTCATCGACGTTGGCCAGTGCCGCCGCGATCCCGCCCTCGGCCATCACCGTGTGCGCTTTGCCCAAGAGCGATTTGCAAATCAGCGCAACGCGCGCTCCGGCCGCTGACGCCTCAATGGCCGCGCGCAACCCAGCGCCGCCGGCGCCGATCACCAACACGTCGTGTTCGAAAGTTTCGTAATGCGGCATTGCCAGAGCTTTGAGCGTTACAAAGGAAAAATTTAACTTTGTAACATTTTTAACGAAGCATCTTCAGCTACAAAAGCCGCGCATCATGCCAGAGACCGAGCGCACACAGGCGCACGTAGAGATCGGCAAAAGCGACCCAGAAAAGACTGAGCCAGGCCCAGAGCATGTGGCGACGATTCAAACAGCTCGCGCAGGCGTACGCGCGATAGCAGGCTGGCGATTTGGAAAACTGATCCAGGAAACCGCCAGCCAAATGCCGCAGCGAATGACAGCCCAGTGTGTAGCCGCTCAATAGAACGACGTTGACGGCCAGCACAATTGTGCCGACGCCAATTCCAAATCCATCCGGAAACCAGAGCGCTTTCCAGACGTCGTCGGCCAGGATGCCAAGGAACAGAAGCGCCAGATAGAGAAAATAGCGGTGCACATTTTGGAGGATGAGCGGGAACGATCGCTCGCCCCAGTAGCTGGTGCGCGGTTCTCCCACGGTGCAGGCCGGCGGATCGGCCCAGAACGCCTTGTAATACGCGCCGCGATAATAGTAACAGGTTAACCGAAAACCGGCGGGCGCCCAAAGAACCAGCAGCGCGGGCGAAAAAATCAGCCAGCGCGGCCACCAATTCGGTTTCGGCCCAAACCAGCTGTGCGGTGATTCACCAAAAACCTCCGGCGAATAGAACGGCGAGATGTAGTTGCCAAAAAAGTAGTTCTTGCCCTGGAACGCCGCCCACGTGGAATAGACGATGAAGGCGGAGAGCCCAAGAAAAACGAGCAGCGGTTGAATCCACCAAACGTCGGCGCGCATGGTCTGGCCAAACGATCTTCGCGGGAAGAGCGTTGTCGTTGATTCGTTCATGGCGGCGATGTCATTGGACTGCGCCGGAACAGAGGCGGCTCAAGGTCATTCCCCGTTGCCTCCCTCGACTGGCAGCTTCGCTTTTTTCCATGCTTCCCAACTGCCGGGAACATTCCAAAGTTCCTTAAACCCGCGCGGCTTTAAAATGCTCGTGGCAATGCTGGCCCGGTAACCGCTCCCACAATAGACCGCAGTCGGTTTCGCGGGATCCAGTTCGCCGATGCGCGCTTGCAATTCCGGAACAAAAATGTGTCGCGCGCCGGGCACGTGTCCCTTGTTCCATTCGCCGGGTGAACGCACGTCGAGAACCTGAAGCGAAGCCTTTCTGGCGTTGAGCTCGTGCACGCTCATTTGTCCGATGCGTTCCAGTGGAAAACCTGCTGCGTCCCAGGCCTTCATTCCGCCGATTAAATATCCGGCGAATCGGGTGTAACCGGTGCGCACAAAAAGCCGCACGATCTTCTCCAGATCATCGTCGTTTTCCAACACCAGAAGAATCGGTTTTTGTGGATCAAGCATCCAGCCCGCCCAGATGGAGAGAATTGGCGTGCCACCGATGTTGAGCGCGCCGGCAATGTGCCCGCCGCCAAAGGCCAGCATATGTCGCACGTCCACCAGCACACCCGCGCCTTTTTCAATCGCGGTTTTGAATGCCTTTGGCGGAAGCCCGGGAACGCGGGGCAAACTGCCGAGAATTTCTGGTCCTTCGGCGTTCACGCGTTTCATGAGAGGATAATAGCGCGGCACTGGCGGCGCGGTTTTGATGGCGAACTCGGTGAAACTCTTCGCATCGGCGAATTGAAGGAATTTGTTGAATTTTCGCTCGTAACCGATGGTACTGGTGAGGCGCGCGCCGATGTCGGCGCCGCAGGGCGAACCGGCGCCGTGGTTTGGGTAAATGATGACGTGATCCGGCAGTTTGAGATAAAAATCGCGCAGCGTATGAAATTGTTGTTCGGCGAGTTGCCTCGTGAATTTTTCGCCTAACAAATCCGGTCGTCCGGCAGAGGAAACAAACAGCGAGTCGCCGGTGAGCACCGCCCACGGTTCGTCCGGGTGATCGGTTTCCGCGAGTAAATACGACATGTGTTCCGGTGTGTGCCCCGGTGTGTGCCGGGCAGTCACCAACACTTCGCCGAACGTGAACTGGTCGCCATCTTTGATCCGCTCTGGATCGAAGCCATACTGCGCGCCGCCCTCGCCGCTCGCATAAATTTTGGCCGAGTCCAGCCGGGCGCATAATTCGCGCGAACCGCTTACCAAATCGGCGTGGATATGTGTTTCAAAAATATGAGTGATGGCCACGCCCGCCTCGCGCGCCAGGTCGATGTAAACGTCGCAATCCGCCCGCGGATCGAAAACCGCGCCCACGCCCTCCTCGTCGTCGCCGATGAGGTAGGAAATTTCCGCGATGCCTTCGGTCGGGACGGCCCTGAAAACCAGCGACATTGCGATGATTTAACGCGAAGCCCGATCGTGGCGCAAGCCTCCGGCTTACTGGAGAAAGCTTGTCAGGCACGGAGAACGCGTCGGCGGCGCGAACATCTCTGGCTGGCATTGCTGCTGGCCGGTCTTCCTGGGGCGCCAACTCCTATCAACCAGGCGCGCTGGGACATTCAGTTCCGAGATGCATCCCAGCCGGGCGTGCACGGCCTGTCAAATCAAGCGAGGCGACAGCCCCGCGGTTGCCGGTTACCACGGCGGCAGGCGCGAGGGCTGAAGAAGCTGTGCAACGCATTCGCTCGATGCGCGGCTCGCACGACAATCAGCGCACTTCCACTTCGATCGGCAGCAAATGATTGATCATGTACGTGCCGCGATCGGGGTCGCGCGACACCGGTTGAGTGCGCCCTGCCGAATCAGTGGCGCGGGCGATAAGAGTTTGCTTGCCTGGTTGTGCTGGTGTTTGCCAGCGGTACTCCCACAGGCGCCACGCGTTGGGTCTCGATTCACCGAGCAGCGTCGCTTCTTTCCACGTGACGCCGCCGTCCGTACTGAGATCCACTCTTGTGATTTCTGCCTCGCTTGTCCAGGCAGCGCCCTGGACGCGCACGACCGAATTCGCAGGCACAATTTCTCCCTGGGCCGGGCGCGCGATCTCGGCTTTGACCTGTAATTCGGCAAGGGGCGTGAGCTCAGCGACGTTCGCGCGCCGTTTCCAGTAAGCGTAATCGATGGTCTGATAATAACCGGTGAACGGCCGACTCGTGACGAGAATGCGCTGAAGCCACTTGATGGAGGCCATCGCGTACCACCCCGGCACAATGGCACGCACCGGGAAACCATGCTCGGGTGGCAGGTCTTCGCCGTTCATTTTGTGCGCGAGCAATACGTCACGCCGCGCTTTCTCCAGGGGAACGCTGCGCGCAAAAGTTAACTGGCCTGGCGGGCTTTTTGGATCGTCGAGCGCGCCATAATCGGCGCCTTCGAGGATCACTTCCGCGGCGGTTGGCTTGAGCCCAGCGCGAGCGAGCAGATGCGACAGAGGCACGCCAGTCCATTCGGCCGTGCCGACTGCGCCCAGTCTCCACTGCACGCCTTTCACTTTTGGCTCGAGAAAGCTGCGGTTGTTGCCCGCGCACTCCAGGGTCACAGCAACCGTCACCGACTCCAGCGCGGTCAGTTGCTCGTAGTTGATGGCAAATGGATTTTCCACCTCGCCTTCCACGCGCAACCACCAGGCGTTTTTGTCAATTCGAGGAATGGGAAAATGCGTGCGGACAAAAAAAGATTTCGTCGGCGTGATGAACCCCTCCAGCGTTTCAAATGGCGTCTCGAGATTGAGCGGATCTTCGGCGCGGACAATTTTGCCGCCGATGAATTTCTCCGGTTCCCTGGCCATCAGTGAAAGCCGAAAGACTACTGCCCCGGCGCGATAAAGACGTCTTTGCGCGGAAACTTTTCGAACAGGGACGCTGGCTTGCCAAAGTTTGTGGCCAGGACGTCAACGGGATTGCCGGCAATCCACGCGGACAGGTCGATGGCCTGGTAATTGCCGGTGTTAAATCCGATCAGCATTCGGCTGGGTTTAGTGCCGACATTTTCGATCGAATGCCCGTAGCCCTGCGGAATGTAGGCGACGTCGCCCGCGTGCAGTTGCTCGGTGCGAAACCGGCCATGGGATCCAAACAGCGTGACGCTGAGGTCGCCCTCGATGACGTATTGCCATTCATCGGCGTTGGGGTGCCAGTGCAACTCGCGCAACGCGCCTGGTTCCAGATCGAGTATCACGCCGGTAATGGTGGTGGAAATTGGAAAGCGCGACGAATCCACGCGCCATTCGCGACCTCCTTTGAACACCGCGTGCGGCGCGCCGGCAAGCATTTGGAACCTGTGCGTCTGCGGCGGCCAGAGCCGGGGCCCCTGCAAATTTTCCGGCGCCTGTTCCGGCGGCGCGCTCCCGCGCGCGAAGTAAACTTCCTCTTTGGGAAACCCGTCAAAAGCCGATTCAGACAATCCAAAATTTTTTGCCAGAAGCGATTTGGGCGCGTGCCCGATCCAATCTGTGATGCTGAACGTGCCGAATTCGGAAAAATAACCGTTGTCGAAGATCAAAATGAAATGCGTTGGCGCGTTGCCCAGGCATTCGAGCATGTGGGCGTGCCCGCGGGGAAAGTACCAGATGTCGCCGGGTTCAAAATCGTTCGTTTCAGTTTGGCCGGCGGGATTAATGACCGTGGTGCGCACGCGGCCTTTGATCACGAAAGCCCATTCCGCGGCGGTGGCATGCCAGTGAAGCTCCCGCATCACACCTGGCTCCAGTTGCATCGACACGCCCGCGATGCCCTTGGAGATCGGCAACTGTTCGACCGTTGCTTCCTTGCCAAAACTGTTGCCGAGCACCTTGCCCCTGGATTTCTCCAGCTCGAATTTAAAAGAAGGCAATTCTTTCCCAGCCAGTAACGGGTCGGGAACGTTATTGAGGAAACTGATATCTCCGCCTTCTGTTGGCATTGCAAACGCTCCCGCGGCTGCGGCCACGGTGCCGATAAAATCTCGTCTGGTCAACTCATTCATGAATTGATCTCATAACGCGTTGCCACGGTAGTGATCAAGACAACGATTGCTCACGTGCGGCATAAACTGGCCGAAACATTTCGCGCCTGCCTTGGATCGTCGGTTTGACAGAGCAACGATCCCTGGCCTGATCGGCGATGGCCAGTTTCGCGGCGAGTTTATTCCAAGCCCAGCGCTTCAACGGTGGGTTCGTCGATGGCGCCGGTAATCTCCAGACCGTAATCGCGCTGGAAATTGGCCAGGGCCGTGCGCGTCTCGGGGTTCAACGAACCGGTGATAGGGCCGAAATAGTACCCGGCTTCCTGAAGCGCTGTCTGGACATTGGCGATTACTTCGTCCGGCAGCAGATTACTGTAGGTGTAAATGGGGCCATCGTAATCGTAGTAGCTGTTGAGCGGATCGTAGCCAAGAGCCGGGTACCAATAGCTGCCATCGAGAAAGTAGTAACCGGTGCTGATGAACACAATCGTTTCGCAATGCGCATGCCACCAGGCGCGATCGTGCCACTCGTTTCGATGGCGGCCACACGCATCGGCGTAACTGATACGATCCTTCTTACGCTTAGTCGCTTTCGCCTTGTCCCGCCCCAAATCGTTGTCGCCGGTTAGAGAGCGGGCTACGGAATCATCAGTGATCGGTTGCCGTTGAGGATTCGCGGAGGCCAGCGTCATTGCATTGTTGTTCCAAGCGCGTCGTTGCCGCAGGGCAGCGAGGGCTTTTACCGCTCGTTCGCGCGTGGCCGGATCTGACGCGCTCGTGGGAAGGGCAATTCGGGGCGCCTGTCTCCAGGCAGGAACACGATGCAACGGAAGCGCTGTCGACGAAAAATTCGGGCGGAAACGTTGTTGTGGCGGAACCGCTACCCGTGGCGCATACGAAGCGAATCTTGGAGAGTTGTTAAATGCCAATGGCCGCTGGATGATCTGCGGCGGCGCGACCGGCCTGGCCGCGAGACGAATGACAGGGGCTGGGCGGCTTTGCGCCGTGTGAGGCGAATTGTTTTGACGGCCTTGACTCGTCATTTGCCCAAAGGCCGGCTGGGTGGTTCCCGCTGCGGCTGCAATCACGCAGAGCCATGCAAATCTGACTGGGTTCATCGCCTGCTCCGCCCATTCAACATCACAAATCCGTTCGAGTTGCAAGCTTTTACGAAGGAATTGTCATCCCGGCCCTGGTGCTTGAGCCGGTTGCAAAGTGCCAACCGAAATTTACAATTGGAAGTCCGCTTGGGGTCTTAGCTCAGTTGGTAGAGCGCCTCAATGGCATTGAGGAGGTCACGGGTTCGAATCCCGTAGGCTCCATTCCACCGCGGCGCGGCGGTAACAGAGGCGTAACCTTTCCAAGCTGGCACCGAGCAGGTGTGACGCAGAGTAGTACGCATGAAAACGCACAAGCCTGTAATCAATGATCTGGCCATGCATCAGCACGTTTCTGTGAAAGCGACTGAGCAAGGGAACGAAAGGGGAAAACGCCCGATCAGCCGGCGTTCTTTTCTGGCAAAATCGCTGGCCGTTGGGGCGGGAACGCTCGGCGTGGGGATCTTGCCCAGGCCGGAGACAGTAAAAGCAAGAGGCGGCCTGACACGCGGCGACGCAGCCTTGCTCCGTTTTGCAGCAGCCTTGGAAATCCTCGAGGCGGATTTCTGGATCCAATACAACGAACTAGGCGGAGTGCAGGACGATGAAGTCCCCGGTGGAACCGGCAATGAAGCTTACACGGAAGCCATCGAGGTGCTCGATGAGGATATGCCAATCTACATCCACGACAACACCGATGATGAAATCACTCATCACACATTTCTCGATGCGTATCTGGAGTCCAAGGGGGCTGCTCCCGCTAATCTTGAACCGTTCCGCACGCTCCAGGGCAGCACTGCGAATGGCGTGAATCCCGATCTTGTCGGCAGACGGCTGACAAACCTGACGCAACTAACAATCGACACCAGCTGGTGGACGCGTTACCGCGACGACAGCCATAACCCGGATCTCGATCCGCAGCATGTTTTTCCTCAGGCTGTCCCGACTCTGGGAGAGAACCAGCATACGGCAATCCCTCGTACGGATGCTGACACACAGGATCCCAACTTTCTTCAAGCAATCGCCAATACGGCTGCCTTCCATTTTGCAACCATCGAGCAGGGCGGCAGCAGCCTCTACCCTGCCATGGCGCTCCGGGCGACGCATGAAGAAGTGCTGCGGATTTTGATCAGCATTGGCCCTACGGAGACCATGCACTTCCAAACCTGGTCCGATAAAGCTGGGAACGCACCGCCCCTTACCGCTGTCGATCCGGTAACCGGGGTTTTGGTGACGTTTCCGGATTTGGAGGTGGATGATGAGCTGTTCAATAAAAGCCTGATCATGCCCGAACCGTGTCCGTTACTCGACCGAAGCCTGCCAATTGTTTCCATTATCAGGCCCACAAATACCGAAGGTGTCGCCATGGGCACGCTTCAATTCCTCACCGATATGGGTCTCTTCATCGGCCAATCGCGCGCGTTCTTTGCGTATATGACTCAACTGGCGCGCGACGCCGATCACGTCAGGCACGGCCGCCGTTGATCGCCCGAGAGGCGAAGTCGGAGGACCAACCCGGGGGCCGCAACCGGCCGCGCATCAAAGCGTCGAAGGTCTGCGGCCCCCAAAAGTGCTATTCCTGCGCCCTTTTTATTCTTTGAACAAAAGCATTTTGAGGGAAGGTTCGATGTGAATTCGCGAAACATCGTCGGCCTGCGCGGTTTTGAATCTCGCGGGCAGCGTTAGCGAAAACCAATGCACAAAACGAATTGCCTTCTCATGCGCGCGCCGAAGAGGGCCATCTTCGAAACGGCAGCCGATCTGGATCTGTGGCCAAAAATTTTGCCGCATTATCGCTACATTCGTTTTCTGGAGCGCGGTCCCAATCGCAACGTCGTAATAATGGCTGCGACGCGCTCGGGGATTCCGGTTTCGTGGACCTCGGAACAGATCATCGATCGCGACCGCTTTGAAGTTCGCTTTCGTCATTTGAAGGCGTTCACGAAAGGGATGCGCGTGGTTTGGAGCTTCAAAGATGTTCCCGAAGGCGTGCTGGTGGAGATTTGTCATGACCTCACCTTTTGCATACCGGCATTGGCGCCGGTTGCTGAAAAAGTGATCGGCGACTTTTTCATCCATCACATCGCGAACAGGACGCTGCTCCGCATGAAAGAATACGTGGAAGCGAACGCAAACAGGATTGTGGCATGAACCGAAGACGCGCCGTCATCACCGGCATCGGACCGGTCACATGCATCGGCATAGGGGTCGATGCCTTTTGGAAAGCGATTCTGGCGGAGAAAAGCGGCATCGGCAGCATCACAAGCTTCGATCCGGGCGTTTTTCATGTGCGTTGCGCGGGTGAGATTCGCGATTGGAATGCGGAGGAATTTTTCCCGCCGCACCGCCTGAAGCGGCTGGATCGCTACGCACAGTTTGCAGTGGCGTCTGCGAAACTGGCGCTGGAGGATGCCGCGATTAGCTGTTCCCGGGAAAATCCGCAAGACCGCGTGGGCGTCAGCTTCGGGACGGCGCTGGGTGGCGTCTGCAAGGCGGAAGAGCAATACGTTCGCTATCTGAAAAAGGGTGCGCGCGGGGTGCAACCGACGCTGGCGGTACAGGTTTTTGGCGGGTCGGCGCATTCCAACATCGCCATCGAATTTGGCTTTCGCGGCGTGGGCACCACGAACTCGAACAGTTGCGCCAGCGGAACGGTGTCGGTGGGCGAAGCGCTTCGTTATATTCGCGATGATTTTGCGGATGTGATTGTGGCCGGCGGCGCGGAAGCGCCGCTCACAGCCATCACCATTGGCGCCTTCGACATTATCAAGACCATGAGCCGTTGGTCGGGTGACCCGGCCAGGGCCTGTCGCCCTTTCGATCTGATGCGCGACGGTTTTGTCATGGGCGAAGGCGCCGCTTCGCTGGTCATCGAAGAATTGGAACACGCGCACAGACGCGGCGCTCACATTTACGCCGAAGTGCTCGGTTACAGCCTGAACAATGACGCTTTTCATATGACGACGCCACTGCCCAGCGGCGAATCATCCATTCGCGCCATGCGCGAAGCGCTCGCGGACGCGGGCTTGAGGCCCGAACAGATCGATTACATCAATGCCCATGCCAGCTCGACGCAGCTGAACGACAGCGCGGAGACCGCCGCCATCAAGGAAGTATTTGGCGAGCACGCGACGCGAATTCCGGTCAGCGGCACGAAAGGTTACTACGCCCATCCGCTGGGCGCGACCGGGGCAATCGAAGCGGCGCTGTGTGCGCTGGCAATAGACCGGCAATGGGTGCCTCCGACGATTAACTATCAAAAGCCCGATCCCGCCTGCGATCTGGATGTTGTACCCAATCACGGCCGCGCCGCGGAGCTGAATTATGTGATGAGCAATTCATTTGGGTTCGGCGGAATCAACGCGTGCGTGATTCTTGGCCGGGTATAGCGCAACGGGCTCTACTCTGCCGAGCTCGGCAGGCTCCGCTCCAACTGCCACGGGGCGCAATTTCAGTGTGAAAGCAAATCGGGGCGATTCTGGAGGGTCCGCTTGATCGCCTGTTCTTTTCGCCACTTGGCGATCTCGGCGTGATTTCCAGACAACAGGACTTCGGGCACTTTCCACCCGCGGAACTGTGCGGGGCGCGTGTATTGCGGCGCTTCGAGCAAGCCGCCGCTGAAGCTATCGTCCGCGGCGGACTGCTCATGGCCAAGGGTTCCGGGCAACAAACGCGCAACTGCATCCACCAGCGCGACGGCGGCGATCGCGCCGTTGGTAAGCACGTAATCGCCGATGGAAATCTCCAGATCAATCAGATGATCGATCACTCGATGATCAACGCCCTCGTAATGTCCGCAAACAATGATCAGGTGCGATTCCTGCGAAAGCTGTTGCGCCATCGGCTGATCGAATCGGCGTCCCGCGGGCGACATCAGTATTACTTTTGTCTTGTGCGGATGGATGCGAGAGGCCTGTTGCCTGAGATCCTCCACGGCTGCGAAAATGGGCTCCGGCTTCATCACCATCCCCTGCCCTCCGCCGAACGGCGCGTCATCCACGGTGTGATGTTTGTCGCTGGCCCAATCGCGCAGGTTATGAATGCGCAGCTCGATAATCCCTTTCTCCTGCGCGCGTCTCATGATGCTTTCGCTCAAGGGCGCGCGACAAATTTCCGGGAACAGAGTGACGATGTCGATCCTCATCTGCAAACCAACGTCGAATGTCCAAAACCCGGCGTCCAACGCTCATTGCCCCTCTTCGTGGGGATTCTTGGCGCGGCACGCGGAGGCTTCGCAAAAAAATTATTCGACAATTTCCAGCACCGCTCGCTGGCCGTGGCGTGCGGCGGAACTTGCCAGCAGGGCGCGGATGGCGTGAATCGTCTGGCCGCCACGGCCAATCACCCGCCCCACGTCTCCCCGCCGAAGTTGGAGCTTGAAAATAACGGTGCGGCCATTGGGAATTTCCGTAAGCACCATGTCATCTGGAAACTCGATCAGTTGCCGAATAACAAACTCAAGAAACTCCCTCATGGAACCAAGAGTAATCGCGATTTGATTGCGGATAAACAGCAATCTTCGATCGGCTGGCGAATCGCCTTCTGCCAAATGACAGGCGGCTGCCGATTCGCGCCCGGCTAGCCCGCTTCCGGCTCTGGCGTCGGCGGGGTTGCGGCTGCCTGTTTTCTATTTCGCCTGATCAGGCTGCGCACCGTCTCGGAGGGTTGCGCGCCTTTGCCGAGCCAGTGTTCAACCCGGTCCATTTTCAACACACTGTTGTGACCGGGCTTTTTCGGATCGTATGTCCCGACGATTTCGATAAATTTTCCATCGCGCGGGCTGCGCTTGTCGGCCACCACGACCTTGTAATAGGGCCGGTTCTTGGTGCCTTCTCTGCGTAATCGGATTGCGACTGCCATAATTCAACAGGTTACAGGATCAAAAACGTATTTAACTGCTTCAACGGTGGAACCGATGCAACTCTTTCAAGGCCTTCTTCATTTTGCCTGCGTTCTTCATCATTTTGCGCATCTGGTCAAAGCGCCGCAACAGATCGTTTACCTCGGTGACGGTGCAGCCGCTGCCGCGCGCGATGCGCTGACGACGCCGGGCATTGAGGATCTCGGGACGCGCTCTCTCCTCATTGGTCATCGAAAGCACGATCGCTTCGGTGCGTTTGAGCCGCTTTTCGTCAACTGAGAGGCCTCGCACATTACTCATGCCGGGCAACATGCCAAGAATATTCTCCAGCGGCCCCATGCGGCGCATCATTCTGAATTGCGCCAGAAAATCGTTGAAATCGAAAGAAGCGCTGCGCAGCTTTCGCTCCAGCCTGGCAGCCTCCTCTTGATCGACGGCTTCAGCCGCTTTCTCCACCAAACTGACAATGTCGCCCATTCCCAGAATGCGGCCGGCCAGGCGCTCGGGAATAAACAGTTCGAACTGCTCGAGTTTTTCGCCGGTGCCGGTGAATTTAATGGGCCGCCGTGTGACTTCGCGCATGGACAAAGCGGCGCCGCCTCGGGCGTCGCCGTCGAGCTTGGTCAGAATGATGCCGGTGATCGACAGGGCCTCGTTGAACCGCGTGGCGACGCTCACCGCTTTCTGTCCCGTCGCGGCATCAACCACCAGCAACGTTTCCTGCGGCTGCACCAACTCGCTGAGCTCTTTCAACTCGCGCATCAGCGTTTCGTCGATTTCCTGCCGGCCAGCGGTATCGAAAATCATAACGCCGGGGGCGCCGGGCGCGTCCATCCCATCGAGCGCCGCCTTTGCGGCGCGGTGCAGGTTGGTCTCGCTCGGATCCGGCGCAATCACTGGAACGCCGATCTGTCGTCCAAGAATGCCGAGTTGCTCTATCGCCGCCGGGCGCTGCAAATCGCACGCCGCGAGCGCCACGCTGCGATTTTGTTTCTTCAGAAAAAGGGCGAGCTTCGCAGACGAGGTCGTTTTTCCAGAGCCATTCAGGCCCACAATCAAAATGCGCGTCGCGTTTTCCAGGCGCAGCGGCTCGGCATCTCCTCCCAGCAACGCGGTCAATTCGTCGTGGAAAATTTTGATGATCTGCTGGCCCGGCGTTACGCTGCGAAGAACGGCTTCTCCGAGCGCCTTTTGCTTGACCCGAGCGATAAAATTTTTCGCCACCTGAAACTCGACGTCCGCTTCGAGCAACGCCAGCCGCACCTGCCGCAGCGCAGCTTCGATATTCGACTCGCTGATCACTCCGTGGCCGCGCAGATCCTTGAAAATTTCCTGAAGTTTGTCGCTAAGCTGTGAAAACATGGTGTCTGCAGTGCAAATCAGTCGCCCAATCGCTCCGCCACCGGTTTAAGAGACTGCCGCCCGACAAGAGCCGGTTACTTTTTCGACGCTGGCGTCGGCGGATTTGCGCCCCCCGCCGCGCCTTCGTCGATTCCAAAAGTCCAGTGCGCCTCGATTTTTTTCCCGCCCGACTTCGCGCTTAAGATGACGCTGCAGGATTTGTCGCGCAATTTTTGCGTGACCTGGTAGGACACGGTGCCAGTCTTGGGATCGTAGCTGGCCGGCACGAGGCCCAAACCGCTCACCCGCATCTGGACGCTGCCCGGGTCGATTTGCCCGATTGCGCTGAGGTTCGCTTTTATTAACGGCAGCGCGGTATGCACCGTTTCGCCATCAGCCGGTTGCGGCGCGATGTCTTTGGCTCCTACTTCCGCCACGGGAGCGCCACCGCTGGTTGGCGCGGCAATCATCCTGACTGCGTCGGCAAATACCTTCGGTTTGTTGGCCTCAATGGCGTAGCGCCCGAGCGAATCCATGGGAGAGGTAAACGTGATCGGCTGCCCGTAAACGGTGAACATGGCTTCGTATCCGGCGTTTCGCGCCACCTCTTTGACGTGTTCATTGTAATTCCCAAACGGCACGGCAAAACAATTGACCTTGATGCCGAGTCGCTGTTCGAGCAGTTGTTTACAGCCGACCACTTCGTTTTGCAGCCACTGCTCGTATTCGGCGCCGGTCAATTTCTTTTTGGTTCGCTTCCCGCCAGGCTCGATCACCATTATTGTGTGTCCCTCGCGCAAATCCTGGTGCGTGGCGGAGTGTGCCTGAATATCGACGCCGGCGTCGCGCATCTCGGCCAGCTGTTCCCACGTAATGGCTTCACCGCCGCCGAGCGCTCCCCCTCGAACCCCCTCGCAGTAGATGAACAACGTAAACGGGTAGCCGAATTTCTTCATGATTGGCCAGGCAACGTCGTACTGCGATTTCCAGCCATCGTCGAAGGTAATGACCGCGCATCGCGGCGGGATATTTTTTTCGCCGCGTTTCCAGGCCAGAAAATCCTGCATCGAAATAACGGTAATCCCCCGATCCTTGAGTTCCTTCATCTGCGCTTCGAATGCGGCGGGCGTAATCTCCGTGCCCGGATAACGGACCTTATCCACCAGACGATGGTAACAGAAAATGATCACCTGGGCGGTTTGATCGACCACGGGGCGGGAAATTTTCGGCGTCGTCTCCGCCGAGGCGGCTGTCGCACCGGCGGCACTCTCAGCCGTCGCGGTGGGGGAAGCAGTCGGTTGCGGGGCGCCGCGGGAAACAGTCTCGCCTTTTTTGCAGGTCGAAAGGTTTAGCGCCAGCAGCAGCGGCACAAGGGCGAATCGGATCATCATAAGGGAGTAAACGCATTAAGCGCGTCGGCACAAAACACAAGTGGTTTCTGTGCACTGCGCCGCCGAACAAGAGCCGGCGTTCGACGTGCCTTTTGCAAGGCCAAGCCGTGGCAAAACAAAATTTTTGGTAGGGCCGCCCTTTTTTGCTATTGAATCAGAATGCGCCTTCTGGCCGTTCGCATTTTCACCGGCGGCGCGGTGGCCTGCATGGCGGCATGCTCCACTGTGCCGACCGGCGCAGTCAAGAATACCAGCAAAACTTTTGACACAGTGGTGGTCGACGCCGGTCACGGCGGCAGAGACAGCGGGGCGTATCGTCGCTACGGGCCGCCGGAAAAAGTGATTGCTCTCGACGTCGCCCAGCGGCTCAACCGCAAGCTGCGGGAGTCCCAGATAAAAACGGTGATGACGCGCAACTCGGATGTTTTCGTCCCGCTGGACCAGCGCGTCGCCATCGAGAACGCCCAGAAAAACGCCATCTTTGTCAGCATTCATTTTAACGATTCGCGGCGACGCGGTATTCGCGGGTTCGAAACTTACTATCATTCTCCGGCCGCGATGGATCTGGCTCACCGCATTCAGCAAAAACTGATGACTATTCCGCGCTCCGCCAACCGCGGAGTTCACACAGCCAACTTTCGGGTATTGCGCATGGCGACCTGTCCGGCGGTGCTGGTGGAATGCGGTTTTCTGAGCAACCGCGCGGAAGGTAATCAAGCTCGCGACTGGGAATATCGCGAACTGCTCGCCGACCGCATTGCGGAAGCGATCGTGGAACAGCGCTACGGTCCCGGGGTGTATCGCGGGGCGTCACAGGTGGCCGCACAATCGCAGCCGCAGGCCAAAGTTTCCAACGGCGCAGGCCCGACTTCGTCAGGTTCGTTGCGCTAAAAAAGAACTGCGCCCCGCGATGCACGCAGCGCAGCGCCTGACCGCGTCTCTCTAAAACTCTTTACCGCGTTCTTCCCGACCGATCGCAGCGAGAAAGATCAGAGTCAAAAAAATCACGAGTGCAAAGAGAGCCAGCGCCTTCGCGTAGTCCGGATGCCCCTGCGCACTTTGAAACCGCTCGGCCAGACGCGCCTCAATGACCGCGGTGTTGGCGGCGAAAAGATTTCCCAGCTGATAAGCGAATCCCGGGAACGTGCCCCGCACTTCGGGAGGCGACAATTCATTCAGGTGCACCGGCACAATCCCCCACGCTCCCTGGACCATGAACTGCATGAGGAAACCGCCGCCCACGAGCACGGGCAAGGTGGGCGCAAAGACCCATGCCGGAATCACAAGGATCCCGCCGATTGCGCTGGCAATGATCAGCCGCCGCCGCCCAAATTTCTGAGACAAATGGCCGATCAGAACCCCGCCGCAAATCGCGCCCACGGCGTAAATGATTCCAATCACTGACTTCGTCTCCACTTTAAAGCCGC
>Ga0209581_1001593_pt1 | contig 25510 bp, 26 predicted proteins | sample Coa_R2_FD_187160 | JGI IMG/M metagenome (GOLD analysis project Ga0209581, IMG submission 187160) | Surface soil microbial communities from Centralia Pennsylvania, which are recovering from an underground coalmine fire - Coalmine... | ecosystem: Environmental > Terrestrial > Soil > Unclassified ...
GTTGGCGATGGCTGCGGGTCTGGCGCAACTCCGCGAGCTCGACCGCATTAATGGCTGGAAACTGCTCGAAGAATGCGGCGCGCAATTCGAGGAGCTGACGCGCGCGGCTATCGGGCGCGCAAAGCAAGATGTTACCTTTCATCGCATCGGTTCGATGTTCTGTCTGTTTTTCACGCCCGGTCCTGTGATCGATCTGGCCAGCGCGCAGATGAGCGATTTAAAAATGTTTGCGCGTTTTTTTCACGCCTGTTTGGACAAGGGCGTTTACTTCGCGCCGTCGCAGTTTGAGACGGAATTTATCTCAACCGCTCACACACCGGAGGACATCGAGCGCACCAGCCATGTCGTTCGCGAAGCGCTGGCCCGTCTCTAGCGCTGGCCGCCCACGGGGATGCGCCGTGCGTTCGCGATTCGTGGCGTCGCGCCGCGCCGGCGAAGTCGCTTGCCTCAATGAAGCTTTATGCGAAGGCTGGAGAAGTTTCTTCGTCCAAGGCGTGGAGATCGCGATCCCGCGGCGGCGAAGAATTGGCGCAACAAGACAATGAACGGCGACTCACGAATTCGACCCAGGGCGAAATTCTTCTTCCAGGGCGACAGGAAGTTTTTTGTCAAAGGCGTGACCTATGGCCCGTTCAAGCCGGATGCGGACGGAAATTATCTGGGGCGACCGGAGCAGCTTGACAATGATCTGGCTCTGATGCGTCAGGCAGGGCTCAATCTGGTGCGTGTTTACCACGCGCCGCCGCGCTGGTTTCTCGATCGTTGCGCCAATGCCGGGATGCGCGTGCTGGTTACTCTGCCCTGGGAAAAACACATCGAGTTTTTGCGAGACAGATCAATCCGCAGGCGGATTGTTGAAAACGTCCGCAGCGCGGTGGCAGCCAATGCCGGGCATCGGGCGATCTTCGGTTATCTGGTGGGCAACGAGATTTCGAGCACCATGGCCCGCTGGCTTGGCGCCCATCGGGTGATTGAATTTGTCGAGGAGCTGATTCAGATCGGCCGCAGTATCGACCCCGAGGCGCTCTTCTCTTATGCCACTTATCCGCCTACCGAATATCTTTTGCCCCAGAATGCCGACTTTTGTTGTTTCAACGTCTATCTCCATCACCAGCGCGAATTCGAAGGTTACCTCTTGAGGCTGCAAAATCTCACCGGCGAGCATCCTCTCATACTCGGCGAGTTCGGCATGGATACCATCCGTCACTCGCAGGAAGAACAAGCCGAGATGCTCGGCTGGCATATCGACACGGTGGCAAAGTGTGGGTTGGCCGGCACGGTGCTTTTCACATGGACGGACGAATGGTTCACCGGGGGACAGGAAATCACGGATTGGGCCTTCGGCATCGTCACTCGGGAACGCAAACCAAAAAAAGCCTTCTACATGCTGGAGAAAAAATTTGGCGGGAGCGATTCCGCAGTGCCGCATCCTCCGCTGCCACGGACGCCGTTTGTCTCGGTGATCGTCTGTTCCTACAACGGCGGCCAAACGCTCGCAGCCTGCCTGGAGTCGTTAGGCAAGCTGAATTATCCGGCGTATGAAGTGATTCTGGTTGACGACGGGTCCACTGACGACACGGCGTACATTGCGGCCCAATTTCCGTGGGTGCGTTACGTCTATCAGACTAACCAGGGGTTGAGCGTGGCTCGCAACACCGGCGCCGCTGCAGCCAAAGGCGAAGTGCTCGCCTACACCGACTCGGACTGCATGGCTGACGTCGATTGGCTCTATTATCTGATTGGCACGCTGCTCAGCGGCGATTACGCCGGGGTGGGCGGCCCGAATGTTCCGCCGCCAGCGCAAAATTGGATCCAGGCATGCGTCGCGGCGGCGCCCGGCGGCCCGAGTCACGTACTGCTTACCGACACCGTGGCCGAACATATTCCGGGGTGCAATATGGCCTTTTACCGCTGGGCCTTTGAAGCGGCGGGCGGCTTTGATCCCGAATATCGCAAAGCGGGGGACGACGTCGATTTTTGCTGGAGAATTCAACAGGCCGGCTGGGTGATCGCGTTTAGTCCCGCTGCCATTGTCTGGCATTACCGGCGTTTTACCCTGCGCGCCTTTCTAAAGCAGCAGGACGGTTACGGCGAAGCGGAATCCCTTTTGCGCTTTAAACACCTGATCTTTTTCGGTCCCACAGGGACAGCCAAATGGCGGGGCCAAATCTACGGCGCCCCGCGCTTCACCTGGTTCATCACGCGTCCGGTGATTTATCACGGGATTTTTGGCGAAGGGTTTTTCCAGTCAATTTATCCCGCGCCGCAGTCCGACGTGGCTGCGTACCTGAGCAGCATCGAGTGGTTTGCATTGACGCTATTTCTGTTTGGGCTTGGAATTTTTCTTCCGGCGCTGCGGATTGTGCCCTACCTGATGCTGGGCGGGACATTTTGTGTCGCGCTTTCCTACATGGTGCGCGCCTCGATTGAACCGAAATTCGACACAGCGCGCGCGCGCTTGCTGGTGATGTTTCTGGCGTTTGTGCAACCCCTGGTGCGCGGCTTCTCGCGCTATTTCACCTGGTTGCGCTTCAAACGGACGCCGGCCAGCGTGATCCGCCGGCACGAACATCTGCCGGAGCGCGGGCGCGTTTCGCCCAGTCTCAGTCGGAAGGTCTTCTGGAGCGAGGAGGGAAGGGACCGACATTACCTGCTGGGCGCCATTTTCCAATTATTGGATGAAGAAGGCTGGCGCTATTCAACAGACAGCGGGTGGAACGAATGGGATATTCAAATTTACGGGAACTTTTGGTGGAGCATCGCGTTGCAAACTGTGACTGAATATCATGGCGGCGCGAAATGTTTGACTCGCGTACGGCTTCGCGATCGGCTGGTTACCACAACGGTCATCATCAATCTCATTGCGCTGAGCGTTTTGGTGTATCGCCAGCTCAACGTGGCCCATTTTGATTTTTGGTTCGTTCTCGCTTACTCGCTGTTTTTGATATTTCTCGGCACTCGGGCGCGGGCCTTGAAACGGCGCGTGGCCGAACTGGTTGATCTTGCCGCGCATCGCGCCGGTCTTCATTTGGTGCTGCAAAAACAGAAAAGTGCACCGGTAAAGGCGCCGATGGAAGCGGCGGTTCCGCCGGATCTGATCGATCCGGCATCTCCGGATTTGCCCGGCTAACGCGTCATGTTGCCAGCGGCGCCGAATGGGCGGCCGGCAGATCGCAGGAGCGCCGCGTCGGCCTGGAGCTTTCTCTCCATCATTCGATCAAACGAGAAATGCTCTGCGGCATATCGGAAAGCGTTTTCCGCGCATCGCTTCGCGAGATCGCTATCGCAAATGAAACGCAAAATTGCCGCGGCGAGCGCTCGCGGGTCTCCGGGTTCAATGAGCAGGCCGTTGCGCCCGTCTTCGAGGATTTCGGGAATATCGCCGACCCTTGTGGCGATGACCGGTCGGGCGCTGGCGAAAGCTTCGCGCAGCACAATTGGGGAGGCCTCGGTACGCAGCGAGGCAATCACAATCATATCGCACGCGGCGTAGATATCCGGCGTGTCCCAGCGATAGCCGGGCATGAGAATTTTTTCGGCCAGGCCGGCCCGGTCGATGGCATTCCGCACACGGATGCCGCGCTGTAAAATGCCGGTGCCCTGGCCGACAATGACGAAGCGGGCGTCGGCTCGTTTCTCCAGCACCAATCGCGCTGCCTCGACCAAAACCAGCTGGCCTTTGTCGGGCCGGATCATCCCAATGTTGCCAATGAGCGGAGCGTCCGGGGCGACGCCGATCTCGCGGCGAAATTTCAGACGATCTCGCGGCGGCTTGAATTTTTCCAGATCCACAGCAGATCCGATCACTTCGATTTTCGCAGCGTCGATTCCGTGTTCCTGCACGAGGTGACGTTTGATCGCGGAGGCGTCGGCTACGATGTTGGAACAGCCGTGTTTGAAAATGAAGGCGCGGCCTCTGGTGCCAAGAGGGTCGGTGATGCAGCGGGCGCGGCTCAGAGGAATTCCGCAAAAATACAGGGGCAGACAAATCCAGTGGTCCTTTGAGCTGTAGGCTTTCACCAGGTCGATGCGGTTTTTGCGGCAAAATCGCCACAGCCGCCATGTGCAGAGCGGATCAAATCTCCTGCGAAAGGGGATGGCGATGGACTGCGTGCCGAGTTCCGAGGCTTTCGAATGCAGCTGGCTGCCGGGGCTGCAGGCCAGCCACGCCCGGTGACCGTGCGCGTTTAGCCAGTTGATCTCCAGGCAGGTGCGGTACTCCTGGCCGCCCCAGGCGCGGCTGCTTTCGACGTAGAGGACGTTCACGTGCAATCCCTCTCACAGCCGCGCAGCGCTGCAATGGCTTCTAACAAAGAGCGATTTGTTTCTGAGGCCTAGGCGGCTGCTGCGCGCTTTTCCAGAATGTAATCGTGAATGGTATTGACCGTCCGGAGCGCTTTACTGGCCACCTCGGAACTGGGCACGCCGACGCCGAACGTTTTCTCCATGCTGACGACCAGCTCCAGAGCATCGATGGAATCCAGGCCAAGACCCTCAGGGCCGAACAGCGGCACATCATCTGCGATTTGGTCGGGAGTAATTTGCAGCATCAAGTTTTTAACCAGCATTTCCTTTATGCGAGTGCGAAGATCGGGTTCGGACATAAACGAGCGGGGATTTTGACGCAAATTGCGGGCAGGGTCAAACACGCTGCCGGCTTTCGATAAAGTGAGCGGCGGTCTGGATGCAGCCTGTCGCCGCTTCCCGCAATCAGCGTTCTTAAACTGCGCTGCCTTTGTCCGGACTTGAATCTGCCCGGCTTTCCGCACTGGTGGGCTGCGCCTCGTTGCGCGCAATCGTCGAAGGCGCCGGCCTGGGTTGGGCCTGCGCCATATCAGTCTCCGACTTTCCAGCCTTGTGCAGTTCGTCGGTGAACTCGTCCTTGGCCTTTTGAAATTCCCTGACCGCCTGACCCATTCCGCGGGCCAGTTCCGGCAATTTCTTCGCGCCGAACAAAACCAGAATGATCAGCAGGATTACGATTAAGTCCGGCCCGGCCAAATTCATGAAGCTGGCGAGGATGTTCATGATTTAGTGGGAACATCAGACGGTTTGGCAAACATGCAAGGCAAATCGGCGCGGCGGCAAAGAACCAGCCCGGCGGTTGACACTGGGGAATTACTGTGTGAGAGGGAAGCTACGAGTCGTATGCGTCCCATTTGGAAAGGCAGCATCAGCTTTGGCCTGGTTTACATTCCTGTGGCTGTTTATCCCGCCACGCGCGAAGAAAAGCTAAGTTTTCGGCAGCTTCGCTCCAGCGATCTTAGCCCGATTCGCTATAAAAAGGTGGCTGAAGCCGATTCCAGGGAAGTGCCTGCCGATCAGATCGTCAAGGGTTTCGAATACGAGCGCGGCCGGTACGTCGTGCTCAAAGACGAGGATTTTGAGAAGGTGCGCATCGAATCCACTCATTCGATTGATATCACCGACTTTGTGGAGCTGGACCAGGTGGATCCGAAGTTTTTCTACAAACCATATTTTCTCGAACCGCAAAAAGGCGGCGAAAAGGCGTATGCCGTTTTGCACAAGGCGCTTTCCGGGACAGGCAAAATCGGCATTGCCAAAGTGGTGATCAGCAATCGCGAGCATCTGGCGGCGGTCAAACCCGACGGTCTGTTCCTGATTTTGGAGCTGATGCACTTTGCCAGCGAAATTTTGAGCGCGGACGTCCTGAAAAATGGCTCTGCAACGACAGTCGGCGAAAAAGAGTTAAAAATGGCGCATGCGCTCATTGAGAGCATGACTGTGCCATGGCAGCCCGAAAAGTATCGGGACGAATACCGGGCGGCGTTGATGGAGATCATCGAGCAAAAAGCCCGGCACAAGGAGATTGTCGGCAAAGCGCCCGCGCCTCCGCCGCCGACCAACGTCGTCGATCTGGTTAAAGTGCTGCAGGAGAGCCTGAATCGGAGCCAGTCGGCGCGACAGAAGCGCGGAGGCAGTCGGCCGGTTGGGCGCCGTTCCACGAGCGCGCTGGTCAAACAAAAACGACGCGCCACCGCCCTGGGCTAAATCGGAAAGCAGCGTTGCTGCCGCCACGACGCGCTTTTTGGCTGTCCGGTTGCAAATCCGGGTGCTCCAGCTAGATTCAGACCTCTTCGTATGGCTAAAACTGCCTGGATCAATCGCAACGAACGCAAACGCGCTACAGTAAAAAAGTACGCCGCGTTGCGCGCCGAATTAAAGGCAAAGAAGGATTACGTTGGTCTCGCGCGATTGCCGCGGGATGCCAGCCCGACCCGCGTGGTGAACCGGTGTGAAGTTACTGGTCGCCGCCGGGGGTTTATGCGCCGCTTTAAGATGTCCCGGCTCACGTTTCGTGAGCTGGCGTCGCAGGGACTGATACCTGGCGTTACCAAGTCCAGCTGGTAGATTATTTGCCATTGTGGCGTGGTGGAGCGCGCGGTGACCACCGCTTCTTCATTGTGCCCAATCGATCACAAATGAATGTTCCCCCGATTTTGCTTTCAGGCGCACAACCAATGGCCGATGCCGTCGCGCGCCACTGGGACCACCCGGCGGCCATCTTCGCCAAGCTATTGACCATCCTCGCTTTGGTTCTGCTGAACGCCTTCTTTGTAGTGGCCGAGTTCGCCCTGGTGAAGATTCGCGGGAGCCAGATCGAGATGCTGGCCAGGGAAGGCAGCGCCCGAGCGATATTTGCCAAAAGAGTAAAAGACAATTTGAACGCCTATCTGTCGGCCTGTCAGGTGGGCGTGACTGCGGCCAGCCTGGGACTCGGCTGGCTGGGAGAACCGTTTGTCGCCCGAATGCTTCAGCCCTTTTTTGTGCTGGCGGGGATCGATTCGCCTGCGGTGATCAAATCGATTTCGTTCGCCCTGGCCTTCTTCATCATCACGTTTCTGCACATCGTTTTGGGAGAACAGGCGCCGAAGATTCTTGCCATTCGCAAAGCCGTGCCTGCCGCGCTGTTTGTCAGTGCGCCGTTGCGTTATTTCTATGCGATTTTCAAGCCGGCGGTTTCGTTTTTGAACGCCGCCAGCAACTGGGTGCTTCGTTGCCTCCTGCGCGTGGAACCCATCGCGGAAGGAGAATTGGCTCACAGCGAAGAGGAATTGCGCCTCATCGTGCGCGAAAGTGAAAAGTCCGCCGAAGTAACACCGCTTGGTCGGGAGCTGGTTTTTAACGTGCTGGATCTGCGCGACCGCGTCGTGCGCGACATCATGACGCCGCGCGGTGAGATTGTTTATCTCGATCTGGAAGACGACTTCGAAAGCAACCTGCAGAAGGCCATCCAGTCCCGACACACGCGCTTCCCCCTGTGCCGCGAAAATCTCGATAACACCGTCGGCCTTGTGCACATCAAGGAATTGCTTCCGATGATGCGCGATCCGCAGCCGGATTTGTTAAAAATTAAACGCGAATTGATTCCGGTTCCCGAAATGATGCCTCTGGAGAAATTGCTAAACCTGTTTCTGAGCAAGCACGCTCATCTGGCTCTGGTGGTCGATGAGTTTGGCGGAACGGTCGGCATGGTGACGCTGGAAAATGTGCTCGAAGAATTGGTGGGCGATATCCAGGACGAATTCGATTTTGAGAAGGAAGAGTTTCGCAAGTTGAGCGCGGACGAGTTCACCGTGGACGGCGCGCTGGGGCTTTACGAGCTGAACGAGCTTGCGAAATTGGACTTGGAAAGCGCCGACGTCAGCACCATCGGCGGCTACGTCACCCACCTGCTGGGGCACCTCCCACGCCAGGGCGAGCAGGTCAAGATCGACAACTACCTGGTCACCGTGTCTCAGAGCGACGGTCGCCGCGTGAAACAGCTCCACTTTAAAAAACTGGCCGCGCCGGCTGCAACGGCCGCTTCCTCCTGAGGAACAATCAAGTTTCCCCAGCAGTTCGCTCGGTACATCCGCCTGGGGGGATTTCCAAAGGCGGCGAGTCTTTCAGGTGAGAGCGGCTTGCAACTGCGCTCGCAACGCCGGCCGGCGCCGCAGCTGATCAGTCAGAGCCGCGATTGCACGCAGGGTGGGCGGGCTGATGTGGTGTTCCATGCCTTCCACATCATCGTGAATGACGCGTTCATCCAAACCCAGCAATCTCAAAAAATCGGTCAAGAGCCTGTGCCGTTGCGCGATCTTGTGCGCCAGGTTTTTGCCGGCGGCAGTCAGGATCAAGCCGCGATATTTTTCGTATTTCAAGAGCCCTTCGGCATCGAGGCGCTGGACCATGTTGGTGACGCTGGCCTGGGAAATTTTCAGGGCCGCGGCGATATCGACCACGCGGGCGTACCCCTTGGAATTGATCAGCTCCAGAATCCGCTCCAGGTAATCCTCGACCGCGGTAGAAGTGTGAAGGGCGGATCGCGCGTATCTGCGTGCCATGGGCCTGGATCATAAGCGGGGCCCGGTGATGAGTCAACGGATAAAATTTATTTGACTGGCTAAAGAACTTAGGAGACACTAACTTTTTGAGTCTGGGAAAGGAGAAGGCAATATGCATCCCGGTCGCACGCCATCAGCCGCAAACTCTGTCGCCCCGGTTCCATTGGCGACATTGGCTATGCGTTCCAGTGGCGGAGGACGAGCGAGACGGGGGCCGATGATTGTTTTGCTGGTCATCTGCTGTTCGTCACTGGTGGGGTCTGCGTCTGCCGAGGTGCCGGCAAGAGCAATTCAGGATAACTCGTTTTTCGTCGAAGAGGCTTATAATCAGGAGCCTGGCGTGGTTCAGCACATCTTCAGCGTTACAACGTTGTTCTCTTCGGGCGACACCGACGTCTCCTTAAGCCAGGAGTGGCCTCTCTTTGGCCAGAGACACCAATTCTCCTACAGCGTGGTATATGGCCGGACGACGGAGGAAGAGGCGTTCGGCGACACTCGGCTCAATTACCGGCTCCAGGCGCTGACCGAAAAGGATTGTGTGCCTGCGTTGGCGCCGCGTTTTACTCTTGTCATACCAACGGGCGACTCAACCAGAGGGTTTGGTCACGGCCGGCTGGGTTACGAGGTGAATTTGCCCTTGAGCAAGGTGGTCTCGGACCGCCTCACGTTGCATTGGAATGCCGGCGGATCGGTTTTCCCCGCCATCAACGGCCGTGATTTATGGAATGGCAATCTTGGCGGAAGCGCTATTTACGCGGTAACGGAGAATTTTGATTTGATGCTGGAATCGGTAGCGGACTGGGAACAAGACATCGATTCCCAGGGAAAGATGAGCCAGAGCGTGAAGGCATTGTTATCTCCGGGGGTGCGCTGGGCATTTAATTTTCCGGACGCCCTGCAAATTGTCGTGGGAATCGGTGTGCCTTTTGGTTTGACGCCTGCTGCCTCCGATTGGGGCATCTTTTTCTATTTGTCGTTCGAGCATCCGTTTGCCCGGTGCGCGCCTTCGCGATTGTGAGCCGATGAATCCACCTGACCAACCGAGCGCTGTGAAAGAAGTTGGCGCCTGGCGCAGGACAACGCCGCGCGTTTCACTACCGGAAGTTCATCGCAGCGTAGTTGTGCCGGTCACGGCTTCGTTCTGGCGCAAACTCTTCGCCTTTTCGGGACCCGGCTTTCTGGTGGCGGTAGGTTATATGGATCCTGGGAACTGGGCGACCGATCTCGCTGGAGGAGCCAGGTTTGGTTACTCGCTGTTGACGGTCATCATGATCTCCAACTTGATGGCAATTTTGCTTCAGCATTTGTGCATTAAACTGGGCGTGGCTACCGGGCGCGACCTCGCTCAGGCGTGTCGAGATCATTATCCAAAGGCGGTGGTCTGGTTTCTTTGGATTCTCTGCGAAATCGCGATTGCGGCTTGCGACCTGGCGGAAGTGGTCGGGTCAGCCATTGGTTTGCAGCTTCTGTTTGGGATTCCCCTGGTGTGGGGTTGTATCATAACGGCCTTGGATGTGCTGCTGGTATTGTATCTGCAAACCAGAGGCTTTCGTTATATCGAAGCGATCGTCATTACTCTGATTGCGATCATCGGCAGTTGCTTCACGCTGGAGCTGATCTTTTCCAAACCCAGCCTTGCCGGAGTGGCGCTGGGGTTTGTGCCCGGGCCGCGGATCCTTGCCAACCAGGATATGCTTTATGTGAGTATTGGCATCCTGGGCGCTACGGTGATGCCGCACAATCTTTATCTGCATTCGTCCATCGTGCAGACGCGTAAATTTCAGCACACCTTTGAGGGGAGACGCGAGGCGATCAAGTTCGCCACGATCGATTCAACCGTTGCGCTCATGCTGGCGCTGTTTATCAACGCCGCGATCCTCATCTTGTCCGCCGCTGTGTTTCACTGGTCTGGGCACCAGGACGTCGCAGAGATTCAGGATGCTTACAAGCTGCTGAGTCCCCTGTTGGGTGTGAGCGTGGCGAGTCTGCTGTTTGCGGTGGCATTGCTGGCGTCGGGACAGAACTCGACCCTTACCGGAACGCTTGCTGGCCAGATCGTGATGGAAGGTTTCCTTAACATCCGCATTACGCCATGGCTGCGGCGGCTTATCACTCGCCTGATTGCCGTAGTCCCGGCGGTGCTGGTGATTGGGATTTTGGGCGAAGGCAAGACGACCGAATTGCTCATAGCCAGCCAGGTCTGCCTGAGCATGCAGCTGGGTTTTGCCGTCTGGCCGCTGATGCGGTTTACCAGCGAACGAGCCAAGATGGGCGAGTTTGTCAATCCGCTGTGGATTAAAATTCTTGGCTGGACGGCTGCTGGACTTATCATTCTGTTGAACATAAAACTGCTGCTGGACACATTTCTTCCGGCGGCAGTTTTAAAAACGCTTTATGGCGCGCTCGGTTTTCCGGCGCCGGAATGAAGAACCGTTACCAGCCGTGTACAAGCATATTCTCATCCCGCTGGAGAACAGCCCGGCGGATGACACCATCCTCCGGCACATCCGGCATCTTGCCCGCATGACCGGCGCCAGGCTGCTCCTCGTGCATGTGGCCGACGGCTGGGTGGCGCGCAACTTCAATCAACTCCAGCTGGCCGAGAGCGAGGAAATGAAGGAGGACCGCCTTTACCTGGAAAAGCGGGTTCGCGAACTGACGGCAGAAGGTTTTTCCTGCGAAGCGGTTCTGGCGTTGGGCGAACCTTCGGATGAGATCATCAAGCTTGCCCGGGATAAAGAGGTTGACTTGATCGCCATGACGACGCATGGACATCGCTTTGTCAGCGACATCCTTTACGGCGCGACCGCCGACAAGGTCCGTCACGCTGTCGATGTGCCCGTGCTGTTATTGAAGGTAAAGACGTGACGCAACTCCGAAATTCTTGATTTTGCTTGAAAGTCCTTTTCCTGACGAACGAATACCCGCCTTGCGTCTATGGCGGTGCGGGCGTGCATGTGGCTTACCTGTCACGGGAACTGTCGAGGACGATGTCGGTCGAGGTGCGTTGTTTTGGCGACCAACGTATCGAGGAAGGCAACCTGAAGGTTAGGGGCTACGGGCTGGACGCCAGCGGCTTTACCTGCCCCGAGCCGTTGCGATCCGCTTTCGGCGCGGTGCGGCGGTGCATCGATTTTAACACCACAAACATCGATGCCGATCTTGTCCATTGTCACACCTGGTACAGTCATTTCGGCGGGATCCTGGCCAAAAAGAATTACGGTCTGCCACTGATCGTCACCGTTCATTCGCTGGAACCGTTGCGGCCATGGAAACGCGAGCAGCTTGCCGGTGGTTACGATTTCTCCCTCTGGGTGGAGAAGACTGCGCTGGAGATGGCGGACGCCATCATTGCCGTTTCGCGCGAGACCAAGCGCGATGTTGAGCGGCTTTTTCGCGTGAATCCCGCGCAGGTGCACGTGATTCACAATGGAATCGACCCGAATGAATATCGCAAACTCCATTCGACCCGGGCACTTGAGCGGTACGGAATTGATTCGAACCAGCCTTATTTGCTCTTCGTCGGTCGGATTACCCGCCAGAAGGGGTTCCAACATCTGCTGCGCGCGATTCCGTTTATGGATCGCAACTTCCAGATTGTTCTGTGCGCGGCGGCGCCGGACACGGCCGGCATGGCGCGGGAGATGCAGGCTGCGGTGGAACGCGCCAGAGCGCAACGTTCAGGGATTATCTGGATCAACGAAATGGTAGACCAAAGGACAGCTTGCGAATTGTATTCGCACGCGGCGCTTTTCATCTGCCCATCCATCTACGAGCCGTTTGGCATCATCAATCTTGAAGCCATGGCCTGTGAAACCGCGGTCGTGGCCAGCGCTGTCGGAGGCATCAAGGAAGTCGTCGTGGATGGCCAGACCGGTCTCCTCGTTCCACTGGAGCAGATGCAGGAAAGCCCGTTTGAACCGATCAACCCCGAGAAGTTCGCGCGCGATCTTGCCGCCAGAGTCAACCAGCTGATGCGCGATCCTCGGCTGCGCGAGCAATTTGGTAAAGCCGGCCGCGAACGCGTGGAACGATATTTCAGTTGGGCGGCGATTGCGGAGAAGACAAAAGCGTTGTACGAAACCTTGAAACGTTAAGGCGTTGAAGCGAACGCAAAAAGTGGCGCCCGGCGCTTCAACTGCGCAACCATTCGGCGCTGTAACTCGGGGAAGCGATGTTTGTCGATCGCATCAGAATTTTTGCCCAAGCCGGCAATGGCGGGCGTGGGTGTGTCAGTTTTCGCCGGGAGAAATTTGTGCCCAAAGGCGGCCCCGATGGTGGCGACGGCGGGCGGGGCGGGGATGTAATTTTACGGGCCGATCGCCACGTGGATAATCTGGCCGCGCTGTTTTACGAGCCGATCGTCAGGGCCAGGAACGGCGCGCCGGGAATGGGAAAGAAAATGTCCGGCCGCGCAGGCGCGAACAAGATCGTAAAGGTGCCTGTAGGAACAATCGTGTACGTTGAAGAGGACGATGGTTCGGCGGAAGCGCGTGTTACCGACCAGGTTCGCAAAGCGCAGCCCGTAGTCGATCTCATTCGCGACGGGCAGGAGTTCGTTCTCTGTCGCGGCGGAGCGGGAGGCAAAGGCAATGTGCACTTTAAGAGTTCTCGCAATCGAGCGCCTCGCCAGTACACCGAAGGCGAACAGGGGCAGCAGGGGCATTTCTGGCTGGAGCTGCGAACCATCGCCGATGCTGGCTTGGTCGGATACCCGAATGCCGGCAAATCGACGCTATTACGAAAGGTTTCCGCCGCGCGACCCAAAGTTGCTGCATATCCATTCACCACGTTGCATCCGGTTGTGGGCGTTGTGGAATTTCCCGGTTATCGTCGAGCCACCATCGCCGACATCCCTGGTCTGATTGAGGGCGCGCATCGGGGCCTTGGCTTGGGGCACGAATTTTTGCGCCACATCACGCGATGTCCGATTTTGATTTTCGTGGTTGACGCTGCCGGCAGCGAAGGGCGCAATCCGGTGGAAGATTTGCAGAACCTGCGACGGGAAATCGATCTGTATGACCCGGCGCTTTCCGCTCGCCCCTGGTTCATCGTTGCCAACAAAATGGATTTGCCGAACGCGGAGGAAAATTTAAAGGCGCTCTGCGAACGATTCCCCAGGGTTACGTTAATTCCAGTTTCGGCTCTGACGGGCGAAGGAATTGATCGGTTCAGGGAAACGCTGGCCGCCAGAGCGCTGCCGGCTAAAAAAGCCGCTTCTTCGGCAATTAGGGGTGGACAACCTTCGGATGTCTAGCGAAACTGGCCGCTGTTTATGGGTAAACTGGTCGTCGCAAGCTACTGCTCCAGTTTTCTCAAGCCGGAGATGTTGCACATTTATCGGCAGGTAAAAGCCCTGCGCGGCGTGGACACCTTCGTTGTCACCAAGGAAATTCAGAATGCTGAGAGATTTCCCTTTGCGAAAATCGAAATTGTTCCCAAAAGGCGAACCAACCTCCTGGTGCACGGCTGGCTCAAGTTTGTGGAGCGGCGTCCGCCAATTGTTTATCGCGGGGAATATCAAACGTTGGACGCGCTTCTGGAGCGCCATGGGGCCGATCTCATGCACATTTATTTTGGCCATACTGGCGTGCACCTGCTCCCGTTCATTGAGCAGTGGGACAAGCCGTGTGTGGTCTCTTTCCACGGAGCGGATGTCGCGCACAAGAGCGATATCAAAGATTATCCGGCAAAGTTGCGGCGGCTTTTCGACGCGGTTCCGCTCGTGTTCGCTCGCTCGCAATCGCTGATTGATCGGCTGATTCATCTGGGCTGTCCGCCCGAGAAACTGCGCATCAATCGCACCGGCATCCCACTGGAGGAGTTTCCCTTTGCGGAACGCCGTCGGCCGACAGATGGCAAGTGGCGAATCGTTCAGGCATGCCGGTTGATTCCCAAAAAAGGCGTGGCTACAAGCCTGCGGGCCTTCGCCATTTTCAAGAAGGACAATCCCAAAGCCGAGTTCTTTATCGCTGGCAAAGGCCCCCTGCAACCAGAGCTGGAAATGCTCGCGGACGGGCTTGGGATTATCAGGGACGTCCACTTTGTCGGGTTCCTGTCGCAGTCGCGGTTGCTCGAGCTCTATCACAGTTCGCATCTCTTTTTGCACCCGAGCGAAATATCCGTGAACCAGGATCAGGAGGGTGTGCCCAATTCGGTTTTGGAAGCGATGGCCACCGGCCTGCCGGTGGTCGCGACGCGCCATGGCGGGATTCCCGAAGCGGTGGATCACGAGCGCAGCGGCTTTTTGGTGGATGAAGAAGACCACGTGGGATTGGCGCGCGCCATGCAGCGCATTGTTGACTCACCGGAATTGCTCGAAAAGATGGGAGCTGCGGCTCGCAACACCGTGGCTGCGCGCTTTGAACAAGGCGCTCAAATCCAACAACTCGAGTCGTTCTATCAAGAAGCGGTGATGATGAATGGCGCCACCGAGCCAGCCCGCTCGCGCTCCACCCACCGATTGACGCCGCGCTTCGCCGAAGGTGTGCCGGTCAAATAGAAACGGGCTAAGAATTTTGTTTGTCAATCGGGCAAAACGCGCTTTGGTATGCGCGTCGAGTTGTAGCTGGAGTCGCCCCTCCCGTCTTGGCATCTGCAAAGGCGGATGACTCCGGCGCGCCGGCATCGCTGATGCCGGCTACAGCTGTACTTTAAAAATGCGGAACCGTTGTTTTTTTGTGTTGGTACTGATATTGGCCAGCGGGTTTGTCGCGGCGACATCGGCGGCGGCGGCGGAAGCCGAGCCTGCCGTGCCGCTGAAGCCAGCGGAGTTGTTCCACATCGGAAAATTCTCCGTCACCAATTCCATGCTGGTGACCTGGTTTGTCGCGGCGGCGGTAATCATTTTTGCGCAAGTGGCGACACGCAACCTTCAACGGGTACCGAGCGGAATTCAGAATTTTTGGGAATGGCTCGTGGAAACGCTCTATAATTTTCTGGAAGGCATCATCGGCCGCGATCTGGTCCGAAAGACGTTCTGGTTTTTCGCTACGATCTTTATCTTTATTCTGTTTGTGAACTGGTTTGGGCTGGTTCCCGGCGTGGGGACGATTGGCTGGGGCCATTACGATTCAACAGGGTTGTTTCACGTTGATCGACCGTTGTTGCGAGGCGGCAACGCCGATTTGAACATGACCACAGCCATGGCAGCCATCTTTTTTGTGCTATGGTTGATCTGGGCCCTCCAGGCACAGGGTCCCGGTGGTTTTCTCAAACATCTGTTCGGGCCAAAAGGCGAGACCTCCGGTATCCTCAAGCTGCTCATGGCGGTGATCTTTTTCATGGTTGGCTGGCTTGAGGTGGTTTCCATCCTGTTTCGCCCGGTCTCGCTCAGCTTTCGGCTCTTCGGCAATATTTACGCAGGGGAAAGCACGTTGGAAGCCATGTCCACCATGGTTCCGTGGTGGCTCTCCTGGTTGCCGCCCATTCCTTTTTATCTTTTGGAAATCTTGGTTGGGATCGTGCAGGCGCTGGTGTTCATGCTGTTGACTGCCGTTTTCACGCTGCTGATCGCGCAGCACGACACCGCCGAGCACACCCACACGTGAGCGAACGAGTTTCTCCCCCCTGATTAACCCACAACAAAACCTATGACATTACCACTATTAGCTGAAATGACTGGAAGTATTCACGTCGGCCTGGCCGCCATGGGCGTTGGCATTGGTATCGGTCTCACCGGTTTGGGAATGGCCACCGCGGTGGGACGCAATCCCGGTGCGTTCACGCCGATCCTTGTGCAAGGAATTCTGGCCATCGCCTTCACGGAAGCGATTGTATTCTACGCGCTCTTCCTGCTTGCCCACTGATGGCAGGGAAGCCGGGAGTGATCGCCCCGACGCACCCAACTTTTCAATATGAACGAATTCATTGCTGCCGCGGCCAGCGGAGGTTTTGGCAATATCCTGCATGATACGGCCGACACTTTTGGGTGGACGCCGCAAATGTTTTTCTCGCAGGTGATCAGCTTTGCCATTGTGGCCTATCTGCTGAAACGGTTCGCTTACAAGCCAATTCTTGCCGTTTTGGAAGAACGCCGGCGCACCATTGAGGAAGGCCAGCTCAACGCCGAGAAAATCAAGAAGGAGTTGGCGGAGGCCGAACAACGCTATCAGGAAATCGTTGCCAGGGCTAACGCCGAGGCGCAGAGGATGATCGATGAAGCCCGCGAGAGCGCCGCGCATGTGGCCGAGCGCAAACAACAGGAGGCGATCGCCGCCGCCGAGCAAATTCTGGCCAAGGCGCGCGAAGCTGCCGCAATGGAGCATGAGCGCACCATGGCCACGCTCAAGCACGAGCTCGGCCGTCTGGTGGTGGACACAACGGCCAAGGTAACCGGAAAAATTCTCACACCCGAGGATCAGGCGCGCCTGCAACAGGAGGCCGCGCGCGAACTTGTCTCGTGAAACAGACCAAGGAAATTCGCCGACTTTCACGCCAAATGTTACGAGCAAGCTTTACCGACGGCCAGCTCGACCCTGGCAGGATCAAAGCGCTCGTGGATTCATTAGTCGCCCGGAAACCGCGCGGCTATGTCGATGTTTTGAAGCATTACCAGCGACTGCTCCGGCTTGAGCTGGAAAAGCGGCGGGCTACTATTGAAACCGCCAGCGAAGTGGACCCGGCCAGGCGCGAGGAGCTTGTCGCGACCTTGAAAAAGAAATATGGTAACGACCTGACCGCTGAGTTCATCGTTAAACCTGAGCTCCTCGGCGGAATGCGCATTCGCGTCGGCAGCAATGTCTGGGACGGCACGGTGCGCAATCGGCTGGAACGTCTCCAGCACGAACTCTAATTGGAAAAAGGCAAGAACTTATGAGCAGCATACTGGAAGAGATCGAAAGCAAGATCGAAGAACTCAAGACAAGCACCGAGCGCCGCAACGTCGGTGTCGTGCGTGAAACCGGCGACGGCGTAGCCCGCATTGAAGGCCTCAGTGACGTGATGCTCAACGAGATGATCGAATTTCCAAACGGCGTTTACGGTCTGGCGCTGAATCTCGAAGAGACCGAGGTCGGCGCCATTTTGCTCGGGGACAACACGCTGGTGGAAGAAGGCGACGAAGTCAGAACCACAGGCCGATTGCTTTCCGTCCCTGTAGGCAAAGCGCTCCTGGGTCGTGTGGTCAATACTCTGGGGCAGCCGTTGGACGGCAAGGGGCCCATCAAGACCGACACGTTTTATCCGGTGGAAAAGATCGCTCCAGGTGTCGTGAAACGCCGCAGCGTAAATCAACCCGTGCAAACGGGCATCATGGCCATCGACGCCATGATTCCCATCGGGCGCGGCCAGCGCGAACTGATCATCGGCGATCGCTCGACCGGCAAGACCACCATCGCCATCGACACCATTATCAGCCAGGCCCGCTTAAACAAGGCGGCCCAGGAACAGGGAGACAAGGATTACCGGCCGCTTTACTGCATCTACGTCGCAATCGGCCAGAAAAACTCCAACGTGGCTCGCGTTCTGGCCGTGCTCGAGAAGGAGGGAGCCATGCCGTACACCACGATCATTTCAGCGCCGGCTTCCGATACCGCCACCAACCAGTACCTCGCCCCCTTTGCCGGCGCGGCCATGGGCGAGTGGTTCATGGATAACGGAATGGATGCCCTGATTGTTTACGATGATCTTTCCAAACACGCCGTCGCCTACCGGCAGGTCTCGCTGGTGTTGAAACGCCCCTCCGGGCGCGAAGCATATCCCGGTGACGTGTTCTACCTGCATTCACGTCTGTTGGAGCGCGCAGCGCGCATGAACGAGCAGTACGGAGGCGGGTCGCTTACGGCGTTGCCGATCATTGAGACACAGGCCGGCGACGTCTCCGCGTACATTCCCACCAACGTCATCTCCATCACCGACGGCCAGATTTATCTGGAAACCGATTTGTTCTATCAGGGAATTCGGCCGGCGATTTCCGTGGGGCTGTCGGTGAGCCGCGTCGGATCCGCGGCACAAATCAAGGCCATCAAACAGGTGGCCGGCAAGGTAAAGCTGGACCTCGCGCAGTTCCGGGAACTGGCGGCTTTTGCGCAGTTTGGATCGGACCTGGACGCAGCCACAAGAGCGCGCCTGGAGCGAGGCCAGCGCATCGTGGAGCTTTTCAAGCAAAAACAATACAACCCTGTTCCCGTCGAGGAACAGGTGGCCGTGATGTGGGCGATGCAAAACGGTTATCTCGATGCGGTTCCGGTTGATCGGGTCAAGGAATACCAGTTGAAGCTTCAGGATTGGCTGCAGACACGCAAAGACGGCTTACTGCGTGCGATCCGCGAAAAAAAGGAACTGGACAAGGATATCGAATCGCAATTGAAAGCCGCCCTCGATGAATTCAAGGCTGCGTGGCGATGAGCGGGCGGGCAGTTTAAACAGAGCAAAAATCCTGAGCGATGGCGAACACACAGGAAATACGGCGCCGGATCAAGGCCATCCGCAACACGGCCCAGATCACCAGGGCCATGCAAATGGTGGCCGCCTCCAAAATGCGCCGCGCACAGCAGCATGCCCTGGCCGGGCGACCTTATGCGGCACTGATGAACAAGGTTCTGGTCTCGCTGCAAAAACGCACAGATCCCAAACTGCATCCTCTCCTGGAAATCCGCCCGCTGAAGAAGGAATTGCTTTTGGTGATCAGCACCGACAAAGGTTTGTGCGGCGCTCTGAATACGAATCTCTTCCGCGAGGCCGCCAACTTCGATGAGACCAAGACCGTCTTTGTAGTGACGGGAAAGAAGGCTCGCCAATTCATCGCCCGAACCAAACGCGAGTTGCTGGCGGATTTTGAGCTGAAAGATTCGCCCAGTTTCGTGGAAACCAAGCCGCTCTCAAAATTTTGCATGGAGAAGTTTCTCAAGCGCGAGGTGGACAAAGTCTCCGTGCTTTACACCCACTTTATAAACACCATCAATCAGCGCACGGTGGTGCAGACGCTGCTCCCCATCAGCAGTTTCGATTTTGTGAAGAGCGATTTGGCTCCGCCAACTGCGCAGGATACCGACCCGATGGTGGGTTACGTCTTCGAACCCAACGCCGAGTCCGTCCTCGACGCCATGCTGCCCTATTACGTTTCCTATCAGGTCTTCCAGATGATTCTCGACGCGCGCGCCTCGGAGCACAGCGCCCGCATGGTCGCCATGAAAAATGCCACCGACAACGCGCACCAGTTCATTCGAGACCTGACCCTGGAATACAATAAGATGCGCCAGGCCGGAATCACCACCGAGTTACTGGAGATTGCCACCGCGCAAATGGCCCTGCAAGGATGATACAGTTTTATGAATAAAGGAACCATAGTCCAAGTGATCGGTCCCGTTGTGGACGTCGAATTCCCGGATGAAAAGGCGCTGCCGAAAATCTATAACGCTTTGGAGATCGAGTATGAGCTGAACGGCAACCCGACGAAGCTCACCCTCGAAGTGCAACAGCACCTGGGCGAGAACTGGGTGCGTTCCATTGCCATGTCCTCCACCGAGGGTTTGAAGCGAGGCATGACCGTACGGGACACCGGCAGCCCAATCAGTGTGCCGGTAGGCGACGGCGTGCTGGGTCGCCTGTTCAATGTCACCGGCGACCCGATCGATGAGCGCGGGCCGGTGAAATACGAAAAGCGTTATCCCATCCATCGCCCGGCTCCGGCTTTGACTGAGCAGGACACAAGAGTGCAGATCCTCGAGACGGGCATCAAAGTCATCGATCTTGTCTGTCCGTTTTCCAAGGGCGGAAAGGTCGGCGCATTCGGGGGAGCGGGTGTTGGCAAAACCGTCATCATCCAGGAACTGATCAACAACATCGCGATGAAACACGGCGGTGTCTCGATGTTCGCGGGGGTGGGCGAGCGCACCCGCGAAGGCAACGATCTCTATCGAGAAATGATCGAAGCCGGTGTGATCGACGTGAACGATTTATCAAAATCAAAAGTCGGCATGGTCTATGGCCAGATGAACGAGCCTCCTGGCGCGCGGCTGCGCGTAGGACTCTCCGCCCTGGCCATGACGGAATATTTCCGCGACGAGCGCGGGCAGGATGTGCTCCTTTTTATCGACAACATCTTTCGATTTTCGCAAGCCGGCTCGGAAGTCTCCGCGCTGCTGGGCCGCACGCCGTCGGCAGTCGGTTACCAGCCAACCCTTGCGGCTGAGATGGGCGACCTGCAGGAACGCATCACTTCTACCAACAAGGGATCGATCACTTCCTTCCAGGCGGTTTACGTTCCAGCGGATGACCTGACTGATCCGGCGCCGGCAAATACTTTCGCGCATCTGGATTCCACGATCGTTCTGGAGCGCTCCATCGCCGAGCTGGGAATCTATCCCGCCGTCGATCCGCTGGCCTCCACTTCCAAGGCTCTGGCTCCGGAAATCGTCGGCGAGGAACATTACAACGTCGCCCGTGGCGTCCAGCGCGTGCTGCAGCGTTATAAGGATTTGCAGGATATCATCGCCATCCTGGGAATGGACGAACTGAGCCCCGAAGACAAACTCACGGTGTATCGCGCCCGCAAAATCCAGCGCTTCCTCAGCCAGCCCTTCCACGTAGCGGAAGTGTTCACCGGTCACAAGGGGCAATACGTGCCCATTGAGGAAACAGTGCGCGGGTTCAGGGAAATTCTGGAAGGCAAACACGATGACGTGCCCGAACAAAATTTCTACATGAAAGGCAGCATCGACATGATCAAGGAGAGTTGAAACGTTCAGGTATTCAAACGTTGAACATTCCTCCATTGAAACTGCAAATCACTCGGTTTGCTGAACTGGTAAATTGAAGCCATGGCTACCTTGAGACTCGAGATCGTAACGCCGGAAGAAAAAATTTATTCCGAGGACGTGGACATGGTGACGCTGCCCGGTTCGGAAGGGGAGCTTGGCGTTTATCCCAGGCACGTTCCGTTGCTCACCACGTTGAGACCCGGCGAACTGCGCGCAATCAAAGCCGGGCACGAAACGGTGATGGCCATTGGCGAAGGTTTTGTAGAGATCAAGGCCGATGCCGTTTCGGTTTTGACAGACATGGCGCTGGAATCGGAAAAGATCGACATCGCTGCTGCAGAGGCGGCAGTCGAACGGGCGAAAGCGGCGATGAAGGAGGATCACACCGCCGAGGAAGTGGCGGCCATTCAGGCCTCGCTGCAAAAAGCGCTTGCCCAGTTGCACGTCAAACGCCGTCGCCGCCAGAGCGGGTAACGGCGCGCAACCAGGCTTTTCAGCAGCCTTTGCCCGGCTCCCAGCCGCTGGTAGTCTTAGAGCGTGCAAAGTCCAGAACTCCTGGGAATCATTGCCGGCAACGGCGTTTATCCCCGCTTGCTGGCTGAGGCCGCGCGGAGAAACGGCGTCAATAAACTTATCGCTGCGGCATTCACCGGCGAGACTGACCCCGCCCTGGCTCAGCAGGTTGACATGCTCGAATGGATGCGCGTGGGACAACTCGGCCGGCTCCTGAAATTTTTTCGCGCAAACGACGTGCGTCACGCCATCATGGCGGGTCAGATCGCGCCAAAAAACCTTTTCGATCTTCGCCCGGATTTAAAAGCGCTGCTGCTTTTGGGAAAACTAAAGCGGCGCAATGCCGAGTCCATTTTCGCAGCGGTCGCGGATGAACTGGCGAAGATCCATGTTGAACTTCTGTCGGCGACAACCTTCCTCGAAGACTCGCTCGCCACAGCAGGCTTGGTTGCCGGGCCGAAACCATCGCGACGCGAAGAGCAGGATATCGATTATGGCTGGCAAATCGCCAGGGAAATGGCGCGGCTGGATGTTGGGCAGACCGTTATCGTCAAAAATGGCACGGTCGTGGCAGTGGAAGCTTTCGAGGGCACAAACGACGCGATCAGGCGCGGCGGCTCTCTGGCGCGCGAGGGCGCCGTCATGGTCAAGGTGGCCAAGCCAAATCAGGATATGCGTTTCGATGTGCCGGTCATTGGCGTAGAAACAATTCGCGCGGCTGCGGAGTCGAAACTGCGCGTCATTGCCATTGAAGCCCAGAGGACCCTGCTCCTCGAGCGAGATGCCGTTGTGCAGCTCGCCGATCGATCAGGGATATCACTCGTTGCCCGTTGATTTGACCAGCGAAACACGATTCGATTCGCGGGCGCGGCCTTGGAGAGTTTGTAAGCCAGGATGGGCGAGCGTCGGCTCCTCCAAGCGCGGCGGGATGCAGTTCACCGACGCAGCTTCATCGATCAGTAGTCATCAGCTTCTCGGCCCGGGCGCTCGGACAGAGAGGCTGCCGGCCCGCTCTGTCTCATTTCCGATGCCGCCTGGGTTTGATCCGATAGGTGAGAAAACATTCGTCGCCGATCGTGCGCAGACTGATCAGTGAACAATGCACGCTGGCCGGCAGGAATTTCTTGCTTAAACCCGTAAGCGTAGGGGCATGTTCGCCGCCGAACAGCAGGGGCGTGACCGTCAGATTTAATTGATCCACCAAACCTTGTTCCAGCAACGCGCGAAACAGCGTCGGCCCGCCCTCGCACGCCACGAAGCGAACCTGGTATTCTTTGCGCAAGATTCCCAGCATGCCGCCAAGATCGACGCGCTTTGCATTGAAGAGATGAAGCGTGGCTTTCTTCTCCAGAACCTGCCGATAGCTTTGTGGCATTTGTTTGGTTGAAAAAATAATGATGGGCGAAACGTCCGACTGAAAAATTTTCAGCCGATGATCAATCTTGCCCTGGTTGGAAACGATCACCCGCAATGGCGCGCGGCTTTTTCCACGACGCATTCTGGTTTCCTGCAACTGAGCCGGCAGCCCGAGCCGAACGTTGTCGCGTTTCAAGCTGGTATGTCCCAGCAGCACTGCATCCGCCGCAGCTCGCTGCCGAAACAGGTGCAGCTTGTCTTCGCGGGAAGTGAAATCGACCGGCGCCAGGTTTTTCGTGGTGACCTTGCCATCGACAGTCATGGCAAATGTGGCGACAACGAATGGGCGGTCGGCTTTCATCGGAATTTTTTCGCTATCGAATTGCCAGGATGCCCAATCACCGGTGAGCTATTGCCGTTCACGGATTGCAGCTCTATTCGGCTTCGCCGATCTCATGCTCGAGGGCTACCACCTCGTGTTCCATATCGCTGAGTTTAACCCGCTCAACCGCGCCGCTTGGCTTGTAAAACAGATAAACCAAAGCGCCCGGGAGGCAGCAGACCAGGATGATAACAAAACTCAACGAGCCGATGAGAATCGCCTTGGCTTCCGGCACGCCGCAAAGACCGTTGAGCATGATTTGGAGAACCTTCTCACGCAACCCGATGCCGGCGAAACTGATCGGTAACGCGGAGATGGTCCGTTCCACAGGCATGACGGCGAAAAAGTCCACCACCGGCACGGGCGCGCCGAGCGCGTACGCGGCGCACAGGAAAGTCGCAAAGGTGGCCAGGTGCGCCACCAGCGACGCCCCAAAGGCGACCAGCGTCGCTCGCCAGTGACGGGCGTACAGGTGATAGGCGGCGGAAATCTCGATCAGTTTGTCTCGTCCGGGAAAATGCGCCGGAAGCGAGTGGAAGAGTTTGAAGCCGCTGATTACGAACGTGGAAAGCAAAAACACCACCGACGCCCCGAGAAGCAACAGCAAAATCCGCAGCAGGAACCGGGTCTCAGGTTTCTGCGAAAGAAAATCGTAACGCAAGCTGATGAGCGCGACCGTGATCGCTACCAGCGCCACAAGACCGATGAAGCGGTCAAATACCACCGCGAGCAGGGCGCCTCCTTTTTTATCCGGCGTTTCCTTGAGCAGGTAATAGCTCTTCATGATGTCGCCGCCGGTTCCTCCCGGGAGAAATTGGTTGTAGAACATGCCGATCAGAAACAAGCCCGAAAGACGCGGAAGAGTCAGCCGAATCTTTTGCACCTTCAACAGGACCTGCCAGCGAAAAGCCGCGGCGATTTCCACCACGCCGTAGGTGAGAATGCCGATGAACAACCACTGTTTTTGCGCGTTTCGGATCGCCTCGAGCATCTGCGCGCGCCTGGCCGGATCGTGATAGACCCAGTAGAGAACCGCGACGGTAACGCCAATTTGAAAAAGAGTGACCAGGATTTTCTTCATTCGCCAAAGCGTTTTCTCCAAATCTCGACGGAGCGCCGAATGTCCGTTGCGCTTTTGTGGGGATTCATTTCCCAGACAAATAAACAATGCGCGGGCAGAAGCGGAACAAGTTTCTCAAAATCGACGCCGCCGGTGAAAGGGGGTTCGCGATCGCTGGCTGGCCATTTGCAATCCTGCACGTGGCAGCCCACCGCGCGCGGGCCAGTCGCTCGCAACCATTCGGCGTGATCGAGAAATGCAAGGTTCTCCTTGATCTGGCAATGCGCGAAGTTGTGCCAGTAACCGACCTCAGGAGAGCTGAACTCCGCCAGCAGCGCCGATAGCTCGCGTTCGCTGGGAATCTCTTCGTACGCGCGCCGGTTTTCAATTCCCAGCCTGATGGTTTTGGCCGCCGCGTATTCCACCGCGCGGAGCAGACAATCTTTCACCCGCTGCAGATGGCGCGGCGCGATCCGTTCGCGTTCCTGCACCGCTTTCAATTTCGCCCTCACATAGGCGCGCGAAAGGTGTTTTCCCGTCTTTGCCATTTGAATCAGCAGCTCGCTGATCGGCTGCATTTTTACCCGACCCAACTCCAGAATAACAAACGAGGCGCCCAGGCGCGCCGCCAAATCAATGGCCTGCGCAGTTTGCCGCATTGCCCGCTCGCGGTCTTCGGCTGAATCCGAGGCGAACTGCCAGACATTCGGCGGGTGAGTTTCTGCCGAAGCGGCAATGGCGGCGCGCACACTGCAAACGCGAACGCGCTCCGCCTCGCGCATTTTTTGAATGCCTGCGAGCAGCGAATGGCGAATTTCGCTTCCAAGTTCAATCTGATCGAATCCCAGGCCGAGAATCTCGCGCAACATCTCGGCCCCGTCGCTGTGCCGGTGGGAGTTCCAACAAGTGGAAAATGCAATCACGCTACACGGCCGCTGGCATCGGCGGAGCCGGTTCCTCGGCAGGCGCCGGTTTGGTTGCCGGGCAGGGCTCGGCGCATTGGCGACGCACCCGGGCCAGAACGCTCATGCCAATCGCGACGTAACACAGAGCCGCAATCGCCAGCGCCGTGCGCATGCCGATTAGATCGGATAACCCGGTGATCCCCAGGCCCGCCACCGGCATGAGACCCACGAAGCTCAACATGAAC
>Ga0209581_1001594_pt1 | contig 25492 bp, 29 predicted proteins | sample Coa_R2_FD_187160 | JGI IMG/M metagenome (GOLD analysis project Ga0209581, IMG submission 187160) | Surface soil microbial communities from Centralia Pennsylvania, which are recovering from an underground coalmine fire - Coalmine... | ecosystem: Environmental > Terrestrial > Soil > Unclassified ...
CCACCGCGGTCGGCATCGGCGAGAAGGGGTTTGACGGCGACGGCGGCCCGGCGGCGCAGGCGAGGCTGAACGGGCCGTTCGACGTCGCCTTCGACCGCGCCGGCAATCTCTATTTCTCGGACACGTTCAATTACCGGGTCCGGCGCGTCGCGGCGCAGAGCGGCATCATCGCCACCGTCGCCGGCAACGGCGAGAAGGGCTATTCGGGGGACGGCGGCCCGGCGACCGAGGCGGCGCTCAGCGAACCGTACGGCATCGTCCTCGACCGCGCCGGCAACCTCTACATCGCCGACCGGCTGAACCGGCGGGTGCGGCGGGTCGATGCGGCGAGCGGGGCGATCACGACAATCGCGACGGACCTTGCCGAACCCAACGGCCTCGCCTTCGACCCGACGGAGACGCGGCTGTTCATCGCCGATGTCGCCGACCACCGGGTACGGGTGCTCGATATCGCCAGCGGCCGGCTCGGCACTTTCGCCGGCACCGGCGCGGCCGAGCACTCGGGCGACGGCGGCCCGGCAACGGCGGCCGGAGTGTTCGGGGCGCGGGCGGTCAAGGTCGCCGGCGACGGCACCGTCTACATTCTCGAACGCCAGGGCAGCAGCCTGCGCGCGGTCGATCGCGCCGGCGTCATCCGCACCGTCGCCGGCACCGGCGCGCGCGGCTATGGCGGCGACGGCGGGCCGGCGCTCGCCGCGGTGTTCGACGCGCCGAAGGAGATGGCGCTCGCCCCCGACGGCGACGTGCTGATCGTCGATACCGAGAACCACGCGATCCGCCGCTTCGATCCGCGCGCCGGCACCGTCTCGGCGCTGGCGGGCGGGCGCCAGGGGGGCGGCGGCGACGGCGGCCCGGCGGAAGCAGCCGGGCTCGACCGGCCGCACGGCGCCGTCGTCGGTCCCGACGGCGCGATCTATATCGGCGACACCAACAACCACCGAATCCGGAAGCTGGTGCGGGGCTAGCTCGCCGGCTTCAAGAAGCGCCGCAGTTCGGCGACGAGGTCCTTGGGATTGTCGCCCTGCACGGTGTGGCCGGCGCGCGGCACGGTGACGAAGCGGCCGTTCGGCAGGCGGCGGGCGAGGCTGATGCCGTCTTCCTCGTGGAACACGTCGCTTTCGCCGCCGCGCACGACCAGGGTCGGGCAGGTGATGCGCCCGAGCCCCTCGGCGAGCCTGGCGCGGTCGGCGCGGTGCGAATCCTGGCTCAGCGCCTGGAACCGGCGCGTGTCGTATTTCCACTTCCAGGTGCCGTCGGGCTGCCGCCGCAGATTGTGCATCAGGCTGCGCCGCAGGATCGTCGGGTCGCGGCGCGGGTTGAATTTCATCGCCTTCTCGATGATCGCCTCGACCGTGACGGTCTCCTGCACCGAGTTGACGAAGTCGCGGATGCGGCTCGATCCCGGGCGGCGCATCTCGGGCCCTGCGTCGATGATGACGAGATGGGTGAGCCGCTCGGGCTGCGAAATGGCAAAGGCGAGCGAGTTGATCGCACCGAGCGACATGCCGACGAGAATGAACCGGTCGAGGCCGAGCTTGTCGACAAAGCCGGTGGTGTCGCGCAGCGCCGCGGCGATCGAATAATCGCCGTCGGGCGCCCAGTCGGTGTCGCCGTGGCCGCGCTGGTCGGGCGCGATGCAGCGGTATTCGTCGCGCAGGGCGAGGCAGACAAGGTCCCAGGTATGCGCGGTCAGCGCGCCGCCGTGGAGAAAGACGATCGGCGGCAGATGCTTGTTGCCCCAGTCGAGATAGTGCATGCGCAGATCGCCGACCTGCACGTCGCCCTCCTCGGGCAGCACGACGCCGGGAAAGTCGAACCCGGCGCGGACGGCGGTGGCGGCGAGATGCTCGCGGTACTCGGCGGGCGACAAGCTCATGGCGGCAACAGGCTCCTTTTCCTTCGCGCAGCGGCATCATGGCGTGCCTGGGTTGCGGCCGGGAAGTGTTTTCCGCGCCGGGGAAAGCCGTTAGCATCGCATGGCTGGACAGCGAGAGGGCGCGATGAGCGAGATTCACCTACGCCATGGCATCTTCCTGCCGCCGTTCCATCCGAACGAGGAAGACCCGACGCAGTGCCTCGAACGCGACCTCGAGCTGATCCAATGGCTCGACAGGCTCGGCTTTCACGAGGCGTGGATCGGCGAGCACCACTCGGCCGGATACGAGATCATCTCCTCGCCCGAGATCTTCATCGCCTTCGCCGCCGAGCGCACCCGCCATATCCGCCTCGGCACCGGGGTCATCTCGCTGCCCTACCACCACCCGATGATGGTCGCGGACCGCATCGTCCAGCTCGACCACATGACCCGCGGCCGGGTCATGTTCGGCGCCGGGCCGGGCCTGCTGGCCTCGGATGCGATCATGATGGGGATCGACCCGATGACCCAGCGCGACCGCATGGCCGAGTCGCTCGATGCGATCCTCAGGCTGTTCCGCGGCGAGGTCATCACCGAGAAGACCGACTGGTACACGATGCAGGAGTGCCGCCTGCACCTGTTGCCCTATACCAAGCCGCACCCCGAGGTCGCGGTGGTGAGCGCGGTGACGCCGTCGGGCGGCCGGCTCGCCGGGAAATACGACCTCAGCATGATCTGCGTCGCCGCGACCAACCCGTTCGGCTACGACGCGCTCGCCTCGAACTGGCAGATCGCCTGCGACGTCGCCGCCGAGCATGGGCGCCGGATGGACCCCAATCGGCTGCGCCTGGTCGGCCCGATGCACATCGCCGAGACCCGCGAGCAGGCGTTCAAGAACGCGCGGTGGGGGTTCGAGCGCTATCTCGCCTACCTCAACAACAACCAGCCGCGCTTCATCGTGCCGCCGGGGCAGGACGCGCTCGAATGGTTCGTCGAGAACCGCTACGGCGTCTGCGGCACGCCGGACGACGCGATCGCCCTGATCGAGCGGCTGCAGGCCAAGCAGGGCGAATTCGGGGTGTTCCTGCAGCAGGCGCACAACTGGGCCGATTTCGAGGCGACCAAGCGCTCCTACGAGCTCTACGCGCGCTACGTGATGCCGCATTTCTCCAAGCTGAACCGGTCGCGCGCCGCCTCGTACCAGTGGTGCGGCGACAACCGCGCCGAGTTCAGCGCCAAGCGCACCGCCGCGGCCAAGGCGATGTTCGACAAGCACGAGGCGGAGCAGCGCGGAAAGCGCGAGTTCGCCGAAGCGGCGCCGGCGGCGCGTCCGGCAAGCGGGCGCGAGGCGTGGTAGGCTAACGCGCCGCCGCCTTTTCGAGGACGCGCCGGATGCGCTCGGCGGGAAAGCCGAGCTGGACAAGGGCGACGCCGCGGTCGAAGGCCTCCTCGTAGCGGGCGATCAGCCCGTTCGCGAAGCGGAAGCGGCCGATGCCGTCGAAGGCGACGGGACGGCCCGCGCAGCCCGGGAGGCGCGACACATAGGCGAAGCGGTAGGCGGCATAGCCGATGGCGCCGTCGCATACCGGGTCGCGCCAGTCCCAGCGATAGTCTCCGCCGGTGTCGTGAAAGCGCTGCAGCATCCGGGCGATCGCGGCGCGGCCGGCGTGGGCGCCGAAAAAGCCGTCGTCGTAGGTGCCGTCTTCGGTGAACAGTGCGGCAAGCCCGGCGCCGTCATTGGCGACCACCGCGGCGGCGAAACGGTCGAGCAGGGCGGGGAAGTCCATCGTCTCTGGCCTCGCGTGCGGGTCGCGACATAGCATAGCGCGAGGCCAGCACGGAGGGGCAGGGATGAAGATCAGCGCTGCGGTGGTGCCGGCGCGCGGGGCGCCGTTCGAGGTGCAGGAGCTCGACCTCGCCGGGCCGGCGGACGACGAAGTGCTGATTCGGGTCGTCGCCTCGGGCCTGTGCCACACCGACCTGCACGCGCGCGACGGGTATTTCCCGAACCTGCCCTATCCGATCGTCTGCGGCCACGAGGGCGCCGGGGTGGTCGAGGCGGTCGGCCGTGCGGTGAGCGACCTCGCGCCGGGCGACCATGTCGTCGTGTCGTTTCCGTGGTGCGGCGAGTGCGAGCCGTGCCGCAGCGACCATCCGGCCTATTGCAGCAATGCGCGGGGGCTTAAATCGGGCGGGCGGCGGACCGACGGCTCGACCCCGCTGTCGCGCGACGGCCGGCCGGTCTATTCCTGCTTTTTCCAGCAATCCTCGTTCGCCACCCATGGCGTTGCGCCGGCCAAGGACGCGGTCAAGATTCGCCGCGACGCGCCGCTCGACCTCCTGGGGCCGCTCGGCTGCGGGCTGCAGACCGGGGCCGGCGCGGTGCTCAACGTGATGGCGCCGAGGGCCGGCCAGAGCTTTGCCGTGTTCGGGGTCGGCGGGGTCGGGCTGGCCGGGCTGATGGCGGCGCGGATCGCCGGCTGCGACCCGATCATCGCGGTCGATATCCATCCCCACCGCCTCGCCCTGGCGCGCGAACTCGGCGCCACCCACGCGCTCGAAAGCCGCGGCGCCGAGACCCTCGCCGAAATCCGCCGCATCACCGGCGGCGGCGTCCACTGGACCCTGGAGACCTCGGCGCAGCCGGCGGTGTTCCGCCTCGCCGTCGATGCCCTGCGCGGCATGGGGACCTGCGTGCTGGTCGGCAGCGCGCGGGCGGGGACCGAGGCGAGCTTCGAGATGCCGGTGGTGCAGGGCGGCCGGATCATCCGCGGGGTGATCCAGGGCGACAGCCGGCCGCGCGAATTCATCCCGCAACTCGTCGACCGGTTCATGGCCGGCGAGTTCCCGCTCGACCGGCTGGTGACGCGCTACGAGCTGGCCGCGATCAACCAGGCCGCCGCCGACGCCACCGCCGGCACCGCGATCAAGCCGGTATTGCGGCCTAATCCTTGACGTAGTCGAGGCGGAAGCCGTCGCCCCAGCGCTTGATGTAGCCGACCGACGGCGAGGGGAAGTGCATCGTGCAGCACAGCGTGTCGGTATCGCAGTAGCGCTCGAAGAAATTGCGCCGGGTGCGCACCGCCTGTTCGCGGTCGGTGTCGACGCGCATGACCAGTTCGGGATAGCGCGCCTGGATCGGCGAGTGGATCAGATCGCCGGTGAACACCGCCTTGTCGCCGCCCTTGCCGGCGCAGACCGCGAAATGATCGGGGGTGTGGCCGGGGGTCGGGATGAGGCGGATGTGGTCGTTGAGCGCATGGTCGCTGGTGACCAGCTCGGCGCGGTTGGCCTCGACGATCGGCAGCACGCTCTCGTTGATCGGGTCCATCGAAAAGCCCTGCGGCACGTTGGGGCCGGTCCAGAACTCGTATTCCTTTTTCGAGAACAGGTAGCGCGCCTTGGGGAAGGTCGGCACCCAGCGGCCGTTTTCGAGCCGGGTGTTCCAGCCGACATGGTCGCCGTGCAAATGGGTGCACATGACGAAGTCGATATCCTCGACGCCGAGACCGGCGGCCTTCAGCGCCGCCATCCAGGCGCCGTCCGACTTCTTGTTCCAGGCCGGGCGCAGCGGGAAGTTCTTGTCGTTGCCGATGCAGGCATCGACCAGGATGTTGTGGTGCGGCGTCCTGACCACGTAGGACTGGAAGCACAGCACGACATTGCCGCTCTGGCGGTCGTAGCCGGCGGGGGCGAGCCACGAGAGATTTTCCTCGAGCCTCTCCTTGGACAGCGTCGGCAGGAATTCGAGCATCGGGGTGAAGCCGTGCTCCTGCTCGACGATGCGGTGAACGGTCATGTCGCTGACGGTGAAACTGGTCGGCATGTCCCGGCCTTTCGCTGGAATTTCGCGGCGCCGATGGTAGCCCGCCGCCCCGGTCCTGCCTACCCCTCCTGGTCGACGCCGACGATCAGGTGGCACTCGACGACATCGGCGCGCGGGATGCGCAGTTCCGCTTCCGGGTTGAGCTGGCGCAGCACCAGCTCGTCGCCGTGCCAGCCGACGAACTGCTTGATCAGCACCGCCTGGCCGGTCTTGTAGACGACCACGTCGCGGCCGCGGGTCGGCGGCTTGAACGGGTTGACGTGGAGGAGCCAGCCCTGCTCGTAGCGCGGCTCCATGCTGTCGCCGACCATGTAGATCGCATAGGCGCCGCGCACCCCGCCGAGATTGGCGGGGCGCGGGGTGTAGCCGATCGGCCCGTCGTCGAGAAACATCTGCTGCTCGCCGCCGCCGCGTGCGGCGCTGCGGATCGGAATCCTGTCGCCGCGCACCGCCCCGGTCTCGAACGGCGGCGGCCGCGGCGGCCGCTGGCGCCGCGCCGGCTCGCCCCCACCCGGCTCGCCGGCGCGGCGCAACACCTCCTCGGCCGGCACGCCGAGAAAGGCGGCAATCTGCACCGCCTCCAGCGCCTTGACCTGGCGCTCGCCCTTGAGCACGCGCGACACCGCCGACGGCGCCAGGCCGAGATGGCGGGCCAGATCCGCCTGGGTCGCGCCGACGCGGTCGAGGGCCTGCTGAAACCATGCCGCATCCATGATGCGATTCCCGAATTGCGATATTGACATCTAATCCGTAATGATATATCCGCCATGCGGCTTTGGCAAGACCGGGGTTGGGAGGAAGGATGAGCGGAGAGGGGTGCGCCTATATTGTCGACGACGGGGACGGGCGATGCGGCGCCGCCTGCCGCGCCGGCTCGCCGTATTGCCCCGAACACCACGCGCTGTGCCATCTCGCCGGCGGCAGCCGCGCGGCGCGGCGCCGGCTGCGCGAAGAGGCCGCGTTGGCCGCGCTGGTCGGCGGCCGCTCGGGGCGCCCCGGCCGGCTGCCGCCGGAGCGTTTTCTCAAATGGCTCGAGCGCGCCGCCCGGGTGTTTGCGTGGCCCAAAAGTTCACGTTATGTTCGAAGGGAAGCGCGATGAAGACGCGGCGCAAGCGCGTTTCCGCGCCCGACACGGCGCCGACGCCGGAGCGCCGGCGTCACGATGCGATCGAGCCGGTCGAGCGGGCGTTCGCCGACGCGGCGGGCCGGCCGTCGCGGCCCTATCGCGTCGTCGACACGCTGCAGATCATGGAGCGGCGCGGCACCATCACCGCCGGCATGCGCCAGGCCGGGGAGGCGTTCCGGGCGCGCTTTGCCTGCGCCCAGCTCGATCCGCTGCGGGCGCTCGATCTGTCGCGGATGCGGGTCGGCGAGGCTCCGCCGCGCCGCGAGGCCGAGGCGCCGAGCGCCCGGATCGAAGCGGCGCGGCGGGCGGTGTGGCAGGCGATCCAGGCGGTCGGCGGCATCGCCTCGCCGGCCGGATCGTGCCTGTGGCACGTGCTCGGCTGGGAGCGCTCGCTGAAGGAATGGGCGCTCGAGCAGGGCTGGAGCGGCAGGCGGGTAAGCCAGGAGGCGGCCTCCGGAATCCTGGCCGCCGCGCTCGGCGCCCTCGAAGCGCAAACGCGCTACCGGTGATTGCTATTATAGCATTTTTCTGTTGACAAATCCGGATGAATATGCTACACATCCGGCACACTGGCGGAAGTGCGCGAGGCGCCGTTGAGAACTCGGTCATCGCGGCGCAGACGGGCGCGCCCGGCTAAAAGGGTTGCGCCGGCGCCGGGCGAGATCGAGGAGATCGCCGCCCGCGCCGCCCGGCTCGGCGTCACCGTCGAGCGGGTGCTCGAGGAATACGCGCACATCGCCTTTGCCGATCTGCGGCACATCGTCGAGTGGGGGCCGCAGGGGGTGGTGTTCAAACCGGCCGAAACCCTCAGCGAGGCCGACGCGGCGGCGATCTCCGAGATCGCGCCGACCGGCGGCCCCGGCAAGTACCGGGTCAAGCTCTACAACAAGAAGGCCGCACTCGATGCGATCGCCCGCCATCTCGGCATGTTCCCGGCTCCGCCCCGGCGCCGCGACGACGACGCCCCGGCCGAACAAGGGGAAGACCCTCGCGACGTGCTTGCACGCAAGGTGGCTCGCCTCGCTGCCCGAGGTGATGCGGCAGAGCCTGATCCGGACCCTGAGCCGGGCGCAGGCGGATGAGCTGATCCACGACTGGTCGTTCTGGGCGCGCGACAACCAGCTGCCGCCGGCCGGAGACTGGCGGGTCTGGCTGCTGCTCGCCGGGCGCGGCTTCGGCAAGACGCGCAGCGGCGCCGAATTCGTGCGGGCGCGGGTGGCGGCGCGGACGGCGCGGCACATCGCGCTCGTCGCGCCGACCGCCGCCGACGCGCGCAACGTCATGGTCGAAGGCGAAAGCGGGCTGCTGGCGATCGCGCTGCCTCGCGAGCGGCCGCTTTACGAGCCGTCGAAGGCGCGGCTGACCTGGCCCAACGGCGCGGTCGCGACGCTGTTCAGCGCCGACGAGCCGGAACGGCTGCGCGGTCCGCAGCACGACCTCGCCTGGTGCGACGAGCTGGCGGCGTGGCGCTACCCCGCCGCCTGGGACATGCTGATGTTCGGGCTGCGCCTCGGCGACGATCCGCGCGCCGTGGTGACGACGACGCCGCGGCCGACCAAGCTGGTGCGCGGCCTGATCGCCGACCCCAACGTCGCGGTGACCCGCGGCCGCTCGGCGGAGAACCGCGCCAACCTGGCGCCCGCCTTTCTCGACCGCATCGTCCGCCGCTACGAAGGGACCCGGCTCGGCCGCCAGGAGCTCGATGCCGAGCTGCTCGACGACGCGCCCGGCGCGCTGTGGAGCCGGGCGACGGTCGAGGCGGCGCGCACCGACACGGCGCCGGAACTGCGCCGCATTGTCGTCGCGATCGACCCGGCGGCGACCAGCGGCGCCGATGCCGACGAGACCGGCATCGTCGTCGCCGGCAAGGACGAGGCCGGCATCGGCTATGTCCTCGACGACCTGTCGGGCCGCTATGCGCCGGCGGAATGGGCCAGGACGGCGATCGCCGCCTGGCGTCGGCACCGGGCCGACCGCATCGTCGCCGAGATCAACAACGGCGGCGAGATGGTCGAGGCGACGCTGCGCGCGGTCGAGCCCGACGTGCCGTTCGCCGCGGTGCGCGCGGCGCGCGGCAAGGTTGCGCGGGCCGAGCCGGTCGCCGCCCTGTACGAGCAGGGGCGGGTGCGCCACCTCGGCGCCTTCCCGCATCTCGAAGACCAGATGTGCGGCTTCACCGCCGATTTCGACCGCGCCGCCGCGGGCTATTCGCCCGACCGGGTCGATGCGCTGGTGTGGGCGCTGAGCGCCCTCTTGCTCGAGCGCATGCCGGGCGAGGCGATGTTCGAGATCTACCGCCGGCTCGCCGCGAAAGGAGAGTGAGCGAAGATGACGCTTCTCGTCAAAGACGCGAATACCACCGTGCAGGCGCTCGCGACCGAGAGCGACGGCGGCGGCAACCTGGTGCCGGTGCACGCCCCCGCGGTCACCGCCGGCGGGGTCGCGGCGCCGGTCGGCGCGGCCAACCCGCTGCCGGTGATCAATGCCGCAGCGGCCGCGGCGAGCGACGGCAGCGGCACGGTCGCGGCCGGCGGCAGCGCCCAGCTCCTGTTCGGCGGGGCGGTGCCGGCCAACGGATTTCTGGTGCAGAACAACTCGGCTTCGCCGCTGTGGGTCTGCGACGTCGGCACCGCCTCCGCCGGCGGCGCCAGCATCCAGATCGCCGCCAACGGCGGCCTGTTCGCGACGCCGTCCGGCTATCGCCCGGGCGGTCCGGTCAGCCTGTTCGGCACCGCCACCGGCCAGACCTTTGCGGCGCGGCGGTGGTAGGCGATGGCAAGACGGCTCGACCGCGCCGTGGCGGCGGCGCTGGCGCTGTGCCTGACGACGGGGCGCGCCGCGCCGGCGCAGGCGCCGGGCAATTTCTCCACCCTGTCGGCCAGCGGCACCGCGACCTTCAACGGCGACGCGCTGATGTGCTCGGGCCGGCCGTGGCGCGACGTGCGCTGCGACGGCGCCGCCGGCGACGGCAGTCGCGACGACACCGCCGCGGTGCAGGCGGCGATCGACGCCGCAATCGCCGGCGGCTGGCCGCTCTACCTGTCGGCCGGGACCTACAAGATCACCCGGCCGGTGACGATCGACTATGCCGGACGCTCGGGCAGCGGCTTCCGCCTGATCTCGGCGGGCGCGACGCTCGACGGGCGGAGCGTCGCCGCCGGGCCGGTATTGCAGGTCGAATGCTCCGGCGGCACGCCGGCGAGCCCGACCGGCTGCTTCTATTTCCACGCGGAGGGTACGCTGTTCGTCGCGGCCGACACGCCGGGCTACGCGGTGGTGATCGGCAAGCCCGATTTCTCCGACGCGCACAACTCGCTGCGGCTCGACCATCTCGTCGTCAACAATGCGAACACTGCCGCGGCGGCCGGCGCGCTGCAGCTCAACTATGTGCTCGACGCCGACATCTTCGCCATCGCCGACACGGCCGGCGGAGCGGCCGGGCTGGCGCTCGAACAGACGCAGTTCTCGCGCCTGTCCGGCGCCGGCTCGGCGAACGCCGCCGGCGGCACCGCGCTGCTGCTCGAAAACGGCTACAACTTCTCGAACACGATCTTCGCCTTCGACATGGAGGCGTCGCCGACCTGCCTCGGCATCACCTTCGATCACGACGGCCAGAACAGCTTCGTCTCGCCCTATTTTGGCTGCACCACCGCGGTTTCGGCCACCGCCAGCACGCACAATCGGCTGATCAACCCGAACTATTCCGGCCAGGTCGTCAACCGCGCGAGCCAGGCGGTGGGGATCGAGATCAGCGGCACCGGCAACTGGGCGGCCTGGCAGTTTCCCGCCGCCGCGACCTTCACCGCGAGTGCGGTCGACAGCGGCACCAGCGTGTCGTCGTACAACGCGCCGGGCGCGGCGCTGGCGGTGACCTTGCCGGCGCCCGCGGCGGTCGGCGCCGGCTGGCGCATGGGTTTCGCCACCGACAACGGCAAGGGGCTCACCGTCGCCGCGCCGGCGGGCGCGATCCTCGCCGGCGGCAAGGCGATGTCGGCGCTGACGCTGGGCCCGGGCAATTACGAGTTCGTCGCGCTGGAATGCGACGGCAACAATTTCCGCGTCACCGCCGCCACCCGCAACACCCTGGCGGCGAACGGCGCGGAAAGCCGCGACTGGCCCGGCAACTGGCTCTATCCGTCGGGTCCCGGCTATGCCGCCGGGCTCGGCGACAACGGCAACGTCGTGTCGAGCTACAACACCGCGGCGGGGCTGACGGTGACGCTGCCGCCGACCGCCGGGCTGCCGTCCGGATGGTCGATGGGCTTTGCCACCGACCACGGCAGGGCGCTGACCGTCCAGGTCAACGCCAGCGGCGGCGGCCACATCCTCTACCCGCTGCTGCGCGGCGCGGCGCAGACCTCGCTGACCCTCGCCGGCGACGATTACGAGTACGCCACGCTGCAATACGACGGCAGCGGCAATTTCCGGGTCGAGCAGCTGACCCCGGCGACGGCGCAGCAGCTCGGCCTCGCCGGAATCGGCGGCATCGCGCGGTGGAGTTTTCCGGCGGCAAGCGCCTACGCCGCGACCGTCGCCGACAACGGCAACGCGATCTCGGCCTTCAACAGCCCGCTCGGCTATCTCAGCGTGACCCTGCCGCAGGCAAGCGCGCTCAACCCGGGCTGGACGATCGCGATCGCCAACGACAACGGCAAGACCGCCTCGGTCCAGGTCAACCCGAGCGGCGGCGGCAGCATCCTCTATCCCGGCAGCGGCGCGACGGCGACCTCGCTGGCGCTCGCCGCCGGCGATTACGAAACCGCGGTGCTGCAGTTCGACGGGTCGAATTTCCGGGTCATGCAGGTGACGCCGCGCAGCGCCGCGGCGATCGGGCTTGCCGGCGCCACCTGCACCGCCAGGTGGAGCTTTCCCGCGATCAGCAGCTACAGCGCCGGGCCGGGTGATTGCGGGCTGACGATCTCGAGCTACAACTCGCCGATCGCCGGGCTGACGGTGACGCTGCCGCAACCCGCGTCGCTGCAGCCGGGCTGGTCGATGGGGTTCGCCAGCGACAACGGCAAGACCCTGACGGTCGCGGTCAATCCCACCGGCGGCGGGCAGATCCTGATGCCGGGCACGCGCGGCGCCGAGCCGTCGCTGACCCTGTACGGCCAGAACTACGAGCTGGTCCGGCTCGAATACGACGGCAGCGGCAATTTCCGGGTGGCCGGGGCGACGCCGGCGACGGCCTCGGCCAACGGCATGTTTCCGGCGACCGGGACGCCGGCAAGCAGCGCCGCCGCCTGCCAGACCGGCCAGGTCGAGTTCGATTCGAACTTCCTCTACGCCTGCACCGCGCCGAACACCTGGAAACGCTCAGCCTGGAGCAATTTCTGATGCCTCCTCAAGGCGGTATACGCACCCCGCTGGCGGGGCTGTTCTCGCCCGGCGAGCCGCTGGTTCCGCCCGAGCGCGAGCGGCTGCGCGGCTGGGACTATCCGGTCGGCGCCAACACGATCTACACGCCGCGCGCCGGCGAGCCGGTCTCCTTCGCCGAACTGCGCGCGCTCGCCGAGGCGCACGACATCACCCGCCTGGCGATCGAGACGCGCAAGGACCAGATCGAACGGCTCGACTGGGCGATCAAGCCGCGCGGCGCGCGCCGGCTGCCGCGCGGCGACATTCCGGCGCGGATCGCCCGGGTCGAGGCGTTCTGGCGCCGGCCCGACGGCGAGCGGCCGTTCGCCACCTGGCTGCGCGACCTGCTCGAGGACCTGCTGGTGCTCGACGCGCCGGCGCTCGAGCTGCGGCGCAACCGCGGCGGTGCGCTGATCGGGCTCGACGTCGTCGACGGCGCGACGATCAAGCTGCTGATCGACGAGACCGGGCGGCGGCCGCGGCCGCCGGCGCCGGCCTTCGAGCAGGTGATTCACGGGCGGCCGTGGAAGCTGCTCACCGCCGACGAACTGCTCTACCTGCCGCGCAACCCGCGACCGCACAAGGCCTACGGGTTCAGCCCGGTCGAGCAGATCGTGATGACGGTCAACATCGCGCTGCGGCGCCAGGCGATGCAGCTCCAGCACTTCACCGAGGGCAACGTGCCGCCCGGTCTCCTGTCGGCCCCGGACGGCTGGAACCCGGAGCAGATCCGCCAGTTCCAGGAATGGTTCGACAGCGTGCTTGCCGGCAACACCGCGGCGCGCACGCGGCTCGTCTGGGCGCCGGCCGGGACCAAGTACCAGGCGTTCAGCGAGCCGCCCTACAAGGACGAGTTCGACGAGTGGCTGGCGCGCATCGTCTGCTACGCCTTCTCGCTGCCGCCGACCGCCTTCACCCGCCAGATCAACCGCGCCACCGCCGAAACCGCGCAGGAAGCCGCGGCCGACGAGGGCATGGCGCCGCTGATGGGCTGGGTCAAGCGGCTCGCCGACCATGTGATCCAGGACCGGCTGGGCGAATCCGATCTCGAATTCGCCTGGGGCGAATTGCGCCCGGGCGACCCGATGGAGCAGGCCCGGATTCTCGACACCTATGTCCGCGCCGGCATCTATGCGGTCAACGAGGCCCGCGACCTGCTCGGTCTCGACCCCGTCCCCGGCGGCGAGCGGCCGGCGATGCAGCCGGCCGCGGCCAATCCCTCCCGATGAAGGAAGCTGACGCGATGCGCTTTTATGCCCCGATCGCCAAGATCGACGCCGACGAACGCATGGTCTGGGGCTATGCCTCGACCGAGGCGGAGGACGACCAGGGCGAAATCGTCACCCGCGCGGCGCTCGCCGCCGCGCTCGCCGACTACATGAAATTCGCCAATATCCGCGAGATGCACCGGATGTCGGCGGTCGGCGTCGCCGAGGAGGCGACGGTGGACGAGCGCGGCCTGTTCGTCGGCGCCCGCATCGTCGACCCCGCCGCCTGGGAGAAGGTGCGCGAGGGCGTCTACAAGGGCTTCTCGATCGGCGGCAAGGTCAAGTCGCGCGACCCGGCCGACCGCCGCGTCATCACCGCGCTGGCGCTCAGCGAGATCAGCCTGGTGGACCGTCCGGCCAACCCCGAGGCGGTGTTCGACTGCTGGAAAAGCGACGGCGGCGAGGCGACGGCCGAGGCCGACGACCGGACGATGACCTGCCTGCACGAGGTGATCGGCCGGCTCGACGCCTGCCTCAAGGCGCTCAACGAGATCGAGCTGGCCAAGGCCTTCGTCGGCGAAATCCTGCCGCGGCTCGACGCGCTGGCGAAGCGGGTCGACGAGATCGCGGCGACGCCGCTGCCGCCGCTGACCGCCGGGCGCGGGCTCAGCGCCATCGCCAAGCGCGACGACGGCGCGGCCGCGTCCGCCTCGCCCGACGAGGTCGTCGCCGCCCTCGCCCGGATGAGCGAGGAGGAACGCACGCTGGCGCTGATCAAGGCGGCGCACGCCACCCCGATCCGGCCGCCGATGCGATAGCCGGCCCGGACCCGACAGGTTTCCCGTACCCGCCGCTTCGGCGGGTTTTTTGCTGCCCGCTGGAGGGAAGGAAAGGATGAACCCCACGCAAGACACGCTCGACCTCGTCAAGGGCGCGCTGCGCTCGCCCGACGACCGCATCGCCAAGGCGATCTCGACCGGCACCGGCCTCGTCGCCTTCGACCTGCAGGCGCCGGCGAAGAACCTCTACCCGTTCGTCACGCCGATCCGCAACGTCATCCCGCGCGTCGGCGGCGGCACCGGCACGGCGACCACCTGGCGCCAGGTGACCGCACTCGTCGGCTCCGGCTTCGACGCGATGGGCTGGGTCCCGGAGGGCCAGCGCTCGGGCCAGATGAGCTACACCACCGCGACCCGCTCGGCGACCTACGTGACGATCGGCGAGGAGGACGCGGCGACCTACGAGGCGATCAGCGCCGGCCGCCAGTTCGAGGACGTGCAGGCGCGGATGACCTTCCGCCTGCTGCAGAAGATGATGCTGAAGGAGGAGATGGCGATCCTCGCCGGCAACGCCTCGCTCGCGCTCGGCACGCCGGCGACGCCGGCGCTGTCGGCCTCCGGCACCGGCGCGACGCTGCCGGCGGGGACCTATTACGTCAAGGTCGTCGGACTGACCCTCGAAGGCTACCAGAATTCGAGCCTCGCCGGCGGCGTCGCCACGACCAAGGAGATCACCGGCGCCGACGGCAAAAGCTACACGCTGTGCGGCGGTTCGTCCGCCATCTCGGCGGAGGCGAGCCAGGCGGTGACCCTGGGCCAGACGCTGTTCGCCAGCGTCACCCCGCTGCAGGGCGCGGTTGCCTATGCCTGGTATGTCGGGACCGCGAGCGGCGCGGAGAAGCTCGAAGCGATCACGACGATCAACTCGGTCGCGTTCCCGGCGCCGCTTGCCGGCACCGGCCAGGCGCAGTCGGCGATCACCGGCGACAACTCGGCCAATCCGAGCTACGCCTATGACGGGCTGCTGACCAGCGCGCTGAAAAGCGGCTCCAACGCCTATGTCCGGGTGCTGCCGACCGGCACCGCCGGCACCGGCACGCCGCTGACCGCGTCCGGCCGCGGCTCGGTGGTCGAGATCGACGCGATGTTCCAGACGATGTGGAACAATTTCCAGCTCTCGCCGACGGTGCTCTACGTCAACGTGCAGGAGCTGAAGAACATCACCGACAAGGTGCTGTCCAACGCCTCGGCGCCGCTGCTGCGCTACGAGGTGGCCGGCGACGGCAATGCCTACGACCTCGCGGCGGCCGGGGCGGTGTCGTACTACTTCAACCCGTTCGCCCTCAATGGCGGGCTCCGCATCCCGATCCGCATCCACCCGCGGGTGCCGCCGGGCACGATCGTCGGCTGGGCCGAGACCCTGCCGATCCAGTACCAGTCGAACGAGGTGCCCAACGTCGCCGAGGTCAAGACCCGGCAGGACTATTACCAGATCGACTGGCCGGTGGTGACCCGGCAGCGCCAGGTCGGCGTCTATGCCGAGGAGGTGCTCGCGGTCTACGCCCCGTTCGCGATGGGCGTCATCACCAATATCGGCAACGGCTGAGGCGGGGACGGGGCGATGGCGTTCGGCGACCTGACCACGCTCGACGACGTCAAGGCGTGGCTGCAAAGCGGGCAGAACCCGTTTCCGGCCACCGACGATGCGCTGCTCGGGCGGCTGATCACCGCGGCGAGCCGGTTCATCCAGAGCTGGCTCGGGCGCCAGATCGCGGTTGCCGACTGGCTCGAAATCCGCGACGGCAGCGGCGGGCAGCGCCTCGCCTTCGCCAACTTCCCGGTGCTGGCGGTGCTGTCGCTGACGATCGACGGGCTGGCGATCCCGCCGGCGCCGGCGGACGGCCGCTTCGCCGCCGGCTATGTCTTCAGCCCGACCGAGCTGGTGCTGCGCGGCTATGTCTTCACCCGCCGCGCCCGCAACGTCGTCGTCAGCTATACCGCCGGCTACGAGGCGACGCCGCCCGACCTCGCCCAGGCCTGCATCGAGCTGGTGTGCCAGCGCTACCGCGAACGCGGCCGCATCGGCGAGGTGTCGAAGGCGCTCGGCGGGGGCGAGACCGTCACCTTCTCGCAGAAGGACATGAGCGACGACGTGAAGACGGCGCTGTCGCAGTATCGCGCGGTCGCGCCGAGCTCGGGCTTTGCCCGCATGCTGGCGCCGACGGCGACCGATCCGGCCTTGCTGGCGGGCGGGCTGTGATCACCGCCCGGCTCGACGGCGGCGACGCGCTCGCCGCCCGTCTCGCCGCCCTGCCGGCGGCGCTGAACGCCAGCCTGGCGCAGGCGGTCGCGGAGCTCGGCCGGGCGCTCTATCTGCGGGTCGAGCGCAACCTGTCGGGCGCGGTCTTGCAGCGGCGCAGCGGCCGGCTGGCGGCAAGCGTCGCGGTCACGGTCGAGCGCCGCGGCTCGGCGGTCTCCGCGACGCTGAAGACCGATGTGCCCTACGCGGCGATCCACGAATACGGCGGCATCCTGCCGGCCCGCCTCGTGCTGCCGCAGCGCGGCCGCGCCCTGGCCTTTCCGTGGCGGGGCCAGGAGCGCTTTTTCGCCCGCGTGTCGGTCCCGCCGGCGGCGATGCCGGAGCGCTCGTTCATGCGCTCGGCCCTCGCCGACATGGCGCCGGAAATCCGCGCCGCGCTGACCCGCGCGGCGCTCGCCGCGGCGGCGCGGGCGGTGACGACATGATCGCGCGCGAGGCGATCTATGCGGCGCTGTTCGCCCGCGTCGCCGCGGCGGCGCCGTTCGTCACCTGCGAGCGGCGGCTGCGCCACTGGAGCGACGTCGCGCCGCCCGAGCAGCCGGCGCTGTTCCTGGCGCAGAAATCGGAGACCGCCGAGACCAAGGCGCTCGGCGCGCCGACGGTGTGGACGCTCGCCGTCGACCTCTACCTCTACGTCCATTCGGGCGATCCGTACCGGCCGCCGGCGACGCTGCTCAACCCGCTGATCGATGCAATCGAGGCGGCGCTGGCGCCGTCGCCGGCGACCGGGCTGCAGGATCTCGGCCTGCCCGACATGGTCCGGCACGCCTGCCTCGCCGGCAAGATCGAGACCGACGAGGGCGTGCTCGGCGACCAAGCGGTGGCGATCCTGCCGATCGAAATCCTCTGTCTTTAGAAGGAGTGCCGATGATGGCCGAAACCGCCGCCGCGAAGGACGGCGCACCCGCCCCGCCGCACCCGCTCGACGCCGTCGTCGAGCGCTGGTGGGACGACCACTTCCCCGGCTCGGCGGTGGCCCGCGTGACCGCCGCGTGGAACCACGCTTTCGCCGCCAAGGAAGAGCTCAAGCGGCGCTTGAAGGAGGGCCTGTAACATGCAGCTGGCATTCGGCGCCGGCGCGCTGTGGGGCAACCGCACCGACGTGACCGGCTCGGGTATCGGGCCCGACCAGTTCGGCATTCTCCAGGACGTCCAGATCGACTGGGACTGGACGACCAAGGAATTGTGGGGCCAGTACCAGTTCCCGCTCGATATCGCGCGCGGCCAGGGCAAGATCACCGGCAAGGCCAAGTTCGCGCGCATCTTCGGCGCGATCTACGGCGATCTGTTCTTCGGCCAGAGCCCGGCCAGCGGCCAGCTCACCGTGGCCGAGAACGAGGCGGCGACGGTGCCGGCGACCACCCCGTTCACCGTCAGCGTCGCCAATGCCGCCACCTACAGCGACGATCTCGGCGTCTATTACGCCGCCGGGGTCAATGCCGGCAACCGGCTGGTCCGGGTGACGACGCCGGCGGCGGCGGGCCAGTATTCGGTCAACCTGGCGACCGGGGTCTACAGCTTTGCCGCCGGCGATGCCGGCGCCGCGCTGCTGGTCTCCTATCTCTACAGCGCTACGAGCGGGCGCAAGCTGGTGCTGACCAACCAGCTCGCCGGCTTCACCCCGACCTTCAAGGCGACCTTCTACACGGTGAAGACCACCCAGGGGGTGCCGGCCGGGCTGTCGCTGGTGCTGAACGCCTGCACCGCAACCAAATTGTCGCTGCCGACCCGCACCGACGATTACGAAATCCAGGAATTCGACTTCAGCGCCTTTGCCGACGCCACCGGCACGATCGGCACGCTCAGCACCGGCGAGTGACGATGGCGAGGCTCAAGCTGGCCGGCCGCGACTACGAGCTGCGGCCGCTGACGCTCGGGCAGCTCCGCCTGCTGCTCGACGCGATCGCCGCGCTCGGCGGCAAGAGCGGCGGCGCCCTGGTCGAGGCGGCGGCGCAGATCATCGCCGCCGGGCTGTCCCGCGCTCACCCGGAATTGACCGTCGAGGCGGTCATGGCGCTGGAGATCGGCCTCGACGAGGCCAACGCCGCGGTCGCCGCGATCCTCAATGCCGCCGGGCTGTCCCGCGCCGAGACCGCGGCGGGGGAAGGGTTGCCGGTGGCGAGTGCCGAGCCCGGCTCGCCGGCGTCTACGGCGCCCTCGCCACCGGCTGCGGCTATTCCTACCCGGTCATCGACCGGATGACGCTGGCCGAGGCGGAGGAGATTTTCGCCTATTGGGCCGACAACCCGCCGGCGCACCTGATGCTGCAGGCGATCGCCGCGATGCTCGGCTGGAACAAGAAGGCACGCGACGAGCCGGCCGACCTTGCCGCGCTGGCGGCGGCGCCGGGGATTCGCGTGATCTCCGGCCCCCACGGCATGCCGGAGCCGGTGCTCGATGCCGAGGCGATGCGGGCCCGCAACCGGCAGCGCCGGCTCGCGCTGCGGTTGCCGGACGGCGAGGCCAGCCGCTAGGTTTGCGCGATGCGCCCCGCTCTCCTCGCCGCCCTGGCGGCGGTCGTTGCCGCCTGCGCTGCGCCGCCGCCGGTGCCGGCGGTGCCGCCGCCGAGCCAGCGGCCCGGCTGCGTCGGCACCGCGGTGGCCGACTGCATCCTGTCGCTCGCCGCCGCGACTCGGTTCGACGCCGATCGCGCCGCCGCCCAGTTGATGCTGCGGCGCGAGCTTGACGTCAACGGCAAGCCGGCGCACCGGCTGATCGCCCTGCCGGTGCTGTTTCCCGGCAGCCAGGTGGCGCTGATCCTGCATCTCGAGCTGGCGCCCGATATCGCCGACGACCGCGTCGTGCGGGTCACGGTGCTGCTGCCGCACGACCCGGGCACGCGGCACACCGAGCGCGAGTTCGACGAATTGTTTCTCTACGACATCGTCGCGGCCGCGCTCGGCAACCGCTGTCCCGATCTGGCCAAGCCCGCCTTCTACCGGTTCTTCGAAAACCGGCTCAAGGCGGCGGTGGTGACCGACAAGAAGGTCGAGCGGCGCGGCATCTTCAACCACACGACGCTGTTCTCGCACGCCGACGACGTTCCCTATTGCGGGGTCCGGTTCAGCCTGCGCGGCATCGTCGAGTTCGACGGCTACCAGCCGGTGCCGTCGGCCCGCGGCATCAAGACCGCGACGACCCTCGTCCTCGAATAGCGGCGGCGGCCCCGGCGGCCGGCGCGCCCGGCCCAGGGGTGGTTCATGGCGGATGACGTCCGGATCAGGTTCGGCGCCGACGTCTCGGCGGCCGAGGCGGCGATGGACGCGCTCGGCGCCGCGATCGGCAACGTCTCGTCCTCGCTCGACCTGCTGTCGCAAAGCGCGCTGCGGCGCTTTCGCAGCGCGATGCAGACGATGGTCGACATCAAGCAGATCTCGACCCAGCAGGCGCTCGGCTTCGACATCCAGTACACGGCGCAGCTTTACGACCAGCTCAGCGACCGCCTCGAGGCGATCGTGCGGACGGACGGCGCCTCGCTCGAAGAAAAGCAGGGGGTGATGGCGGCGCTGATGCAGCTCGAGGCGCAATACGGCGAGACCGCCGCCGCCGACCAGCAGAAGCTCGCGGACGCCGCCCGCCGCGAGGCCGACCGCATCGGGCGCGCCTACGAACAGGCCTTCGACCGGCTCGGCAGCGGCGTGCAGCGCACTTTCAACGAGATGCTGACCGGGCAGACCACCTGGGCCAAGGGCTCGGCGCGGCTGATGCAAGAGGTCGAGACCTTCTTTCTCGACCAGATCGAGACGATGGCGGCGAAATGGGCCGCCTCGGGCCTTGCCGGCCTGGCCGGCGGGGCGGTGTCCGCGGCGGTGACGGCGGCGCAGGCCGCCGGCGGCAGCGGGCTCGGCGCCGGGCTGATGGCGCTGGTCGGCATCAACCAGCCCGGCGGACTGTTCGGCAGCGGGCTGTTCTCCGGCGCCGGCACGGCGGCCGAGGCCACCGCGCTTGCCGCCAACACCACCGCGCTTGCCGCCAATACGACCGCGATGGCGACGCTGACCGCGGCGCTGACCGGCGCGGCGGCGGCGAGCGGCGGGGCGGCCGCGGCAAGCGGGCTCGGCGCCGCCGGCGCGGCGGCGGGCGGGGCTGCCGCCGGCGGCGGCGGCATCTTCGCCTGGCTCGGCGGGCTGTTCGGCTTCGCCAAAGGCGGCATCGTGCCGAGCGCCGCCGGGGGCTGGGTGCTGCCGAACTTCGCCGGCGCCACCCCGGCGCTGCTGCACGCCCGCGAGATGGTGCTGCCGGCGCCGATCAGCGACGGGCTGCAGGCGATGATCGCCGGCGGCGGCGCGGCGCATTTCCACGCGCATTTCCACGGCCCGGCCGACGCGCCCGCGATCAGCCGCTGGTTCCGCGACAACCTGCGCCAGAACGCCGGCGCGATCCGCGACATGTTCCGCCAGAACGCGCTGACCCCGCGCAATTTCTAGGACCGCTCGTGACCGCAATCTTCCCCGAGCTGCCCGGCCTCGGCTGGAGCGTCAGCAAGCAGCCGCGCTTTGCCACCCGGGTGCAGCGCGCCGTCGCCGGGCGCGAGTTGCGCGCGCTCGACCAGCCCGCCCCGATCTGGACCTGGACGCTGACCTATACGCTGCTGCGCGACGGCTCGGGCTACGACGAGCTGCGCACGCTGATGGGGTTCTTTCTGCAGCAGCAGGGCGCGTTCCAGCCGTTTCTGTACCGCGACCCGAGCGACAACAGCGTCGCCGGCCAGGTGCTCGGCACCGGGAACGGCAGCGCCGCGGCGTTTCAGCTCGTGCGCTCGATGGCCGGATTTGCCGAGCCGATCACCGCGCCCGATGCGGTCGGCGCCGTCTATTTCAACGGCGTGCGCCAGAGCGCCGGGCTCTATTCGGTCGATCCCGCCAGCGGGCTGGTGAGCTTCGCCACCCCGCCGCCGGCGGGAGAGAGCGTCACCGCCGACTTCACCTATTACTTCCGCGTCCGCTTCAGCGACGATTCGGCCGAGTTCGAGAATTTCATGTACCGGCTTTGGTCATTGCGCCAAGTCAAGCTGGTGTCGGTGCTGCCATGAGGCCGGCCACGCCCGCGCTGGTGGACTACCTGGCGCAGAACGACAGCTTCGTCATCACCGATCTGTACGCCTTTGCGCTCCCCGGCGGGACGGTGCTGCGCTATTCCGGCGGCGCCGCGGCGCTGACCGTGCCGGGGACCGCCTTCCCCGCCGGCAGCCTCAACTACGACGCCGCCGGCTACACCAGCTTTGCGCTGGGGCCGCGCTTTGGCCGCTCAACGGTGACCACCAAGATCGGGGTCGAGCCGACCGAGCTCGACCTGACCGTGTTCGCCGGGGCCGACGACAAGGTCGGCGATTTCACCTTCGCCGAGGCCGTGCGGCTCGGCGAGTTCGACGGCGCCACCGTCGAGCTCGACCGCTTCTTCGCCCCGCCGGATGCGCCCTCGTCCGTGGCGCTCGGCGCGATCATCTGGTTCTACGGCATCGTCGCCGACACCGATGTCGGGCGCAGCCGCATCGACATCAAGGTCAAGTCGCTGATCAACCTGCTGGCCTTGCAGCAGATGCCGCGGCGGCTCTACCAGGCGCCGTGCACCCATGTGTTCGGCGACGCGATGTGCGGCTTCGACCGCGACAGCCTCGCCGCCACGGTCGCCGCGCTTGCCGGCTCGAACCAGGCGGCGATCGTCACCGGGCTGGCGCCGAACCCGCCGACCCTGTTCAACCAGGGCACGATCGCGGCGCTGTCCGGCGCCAATGCCGGACAGACCCGGACGATCGCCCAGCTCCTCGACGGCACCGCCTATCTGCTGAAGGCGTGGCTGTATCCGGTGGCGGCGGGCGATACGTTCCGGCTGCTGCCGGGCTGCGACCACACGCTGGCGACCTGTCGCGACACCTTCGGCAATCTGGCCCATTACGGCGGGTTTCCCTTCATCCCGCCGCCGGAACTGGCGGTGTGAGATGAGCGGGGCGGAGGCGAGGGCGGCGGTGGTCGCCGAGGCCGAGCGCTGGCTCGGCACCCCGTTTCACCACCAGGGTCGGGTGCGCGGCGCCGGCGTCGACTGCGCGATGCTGTTGGCCGAGGTCTACGAGCGCTGCGGCCTCGTCGCGCATGTCGATCCGGGCTATTACCCGCCCGATTGGCACATGCATCGCGACGCCGAGCGCTATCTCGATCGGCTGCTCGCCCATGGCCGCGAGCTCGACGGTCCGCCGCTGCCGGGCGACGTTGCGGTATTCCGCTTCGGCCGCACCTTTTCGCACGGCGCCATCGTCGCCGCCTGGCCGCGGGTGATCCACGCCTACTGGGCGGTCGGGCGGGTGGTGTGGGGCGACGCGACGCTCTATCCGCTCGCCGGGCGGGCGGTGAAATTCTTCCGGGTGATCGATGACTGACCGCGCGGACACCGGCAAGGGCGGCGGGCCGACCCCGTTCGTCAACGCCTTCGACCATCCCCAGCTCGGCTCGCTGCGCTACAACACCAGCCAGGCGGGCAGCCCGATCGCGCTGTGCTACGGGACCCACCGGGTCAGCGTCAACGTCGTCGAATTGTGGGGCTTCGCCGCCTCCGGCGGCGGCAAGGGCGGCAAGGGCATCGGCGCCGCCGGCGGCAAGAAGGGGGCGAACCAGAACTACGCGATCAACGCCGCCTTCGCGCTCTGCCAGGGGCCGGTCTCGTTCACCGGCTCGACCTTCGGCGGCGCCGCCGGCAACCGCATCTGGGCGAATGACGGGGTCGCCACCGGCCTCGCCAGCGTCGGGCTCAACGGCTACGCCGGCGGCGACGGCCAGGCCCCCGACCCGGTCTTCGCCAGCGGCGACACCAACCAGCCGGTAATCGGCTATTCCGGCACCGCCTACGTCACCGGCACGCCGCTGCAATTGGGCTCGGCGCCGGCCCTGCCGAACGTGTCGTTCGAGATCACCGGGTTCTGCGCCGGCACCTGCGGCGCCACCTTTCCCAACGACGCGCGGCCCGACCTGATCGTCACCGACCTGTTGACCAATCCGCGCTACGGCGCCGGCTTTCCCGCCGCGCATCTCGATGCGGCGGCACTCGCCGACTGGGGCAATTACTGCCAGGCGGCCGGGCTCGCGATGTCGCTGCTGCTCGACCGCCAGCAGCCGGCGGCGCGCTGGCTCGACGAGATTGCCGCGCTGACCGTCTCGGCGGTGGTGTGGTCGGGCAACATGCTGCGGGTGATCCCCTACGGCGATCAGCCGCTCGCCGCGTTCGGCGCCAGCTGGGAGCCCGACCTGACCTGGCGATACAGCCTCGGCGATGACGATTTCCTGCCGTGGAGCAGCGGCGCCGGCGCCAGCGACCCGGTGCTGCTGACCCGCAGCGACCCGGCGCAGGCCGCCAACTGGCTGTCGATCGAATACATGGACGCCAACAACAGCTACAACCCCCAGATCATCGCCGTCTTCGACCAGGGGCTGATCGACCGCTACGGGCTGCGCACCCAGCCTTCGGTGCAGGGCCACGAATTCACCAACGGCGGCAGCGCCGCGGCCTCGGCGCAGCTCCAGCTCCAGCGCGGCGCCTATGTCCGCAACACCTACAAGTTCAAGCTCGGCTGGAAATACTGCCTGCTCGAGCCGATGGACATCGTGCTGATCAGCGACGCCACGCTCGGCCTCGCCGGCGCAGCGGTGCGGATCACCGCGATCGAGGAGGACGACAACGGCGAGCTGACGGTCACCGCCGAGGAAATCCCCGGAGTGACGCCGTAGCATGAGTGGAACCATCACCCCGATCGGCGTCGGCACCGCCGTCGCCCACCGGAAGCAGGTGAGCGCCGGGGCGCCGCTCGACCCGCTCGTCGATCCCGGCGACACCAACGCGCCGATTCTGTTCGAGCCGCCGCCGGGCCTCACCGCCGGCAGCAACGAGGTGTGGATTATCGCCACCGGCGGCCCCGACTGGGGCGGCTGCCAGATCTGGGTATCGAGCGACGGCGACACCTTCGCCTATGCCGGCACCGCCTATCGCGGCGGTCGCCAGGGGGTGCTGGCCGCGCCGCTGCCGGCCGCCGCCGACCCCGACACGGCCGACACGCTGTCGGTCGATCTCGGCGAAAGCCAGGGGCAGCTGCTGTCGGGGACGCGGGCCGACGCCGACAACGCGGTGACCCTGTGCTACTGCGGCGGCGAGCTGATCGCCTACCAGACGGCGACGCTGACCGGCCCGTACCGCTACAGCCTGTCTTATCTGCGGCGCGGCCTCTACGGATCGCCGGTGGCGGCGCACGGCGCCGGCGCCCAGTTCGGCCGCTTCGGCCCGAACGACCCGTCGCTGTTCCGCTACGCCTATCCGCCGAGCTTCGTCGGCCAGACGATCTTTCTGAAGCTGCCGGCCTTCAACATTTTCGGCCAGGCGCTGCAAAGCCTCGCCGAGATCGCGCCGTACAGCTTCTCGCTGCTCGGCACCGGCAGCAATCCGCTCGACAACCCGGTGCTGTCCGGCATCGCCGGCGGCTTCGGCGAGGATTGGGGCAGCGCCGGCTCCGGGGTCATCGCCGCCGCCGATCTCGCCTCGGTCGCGGTGGCGACCGGGCTGACGGTCAATCTCGGCACCGTGGCGTAAGGACGCAGCGCCCATGTCACACACCCAGGTCCAATGGGCCCGCGGCACGTCGGCCCAGGTGGCCGCCTATACCGGGCCGCTCGGCGAGATCGTCGTCAACACCGACGATTTCACCCTGCATGTGCAGGACGGCAGCACCCCGGGCGGCCACCAGGTCGGCGGCGGCGCCGGCGCGAATTATTCGTACCAGACCCCGACGAGCGGGGCGACGCTGACCGCGCCGGCGTTTCTCGCCGCCTATGTTATCGACCCGGCGGCGAGCCTGGCGGCGCTGACCGTGGTGACGCCGCCCGGCGCCACTGACGGACAGCTCTTCGAGATCTCGACGACGCAGACGATCACGTCGCTGACCGTTTCGCCGGCTGCGGGACAGACGGTCACGGGCGGCAGCCTGATGCTGACCGCGAACGGCGGCGCCGGCTGGCGCTTCAGGGCGGCCAACAACACCTGGT
>Ga0209581_1001602_pt1 | contig 25392 bp, 25 predicted proteins | sample Coa_R2_FD_187160 | JGI IMG/M metagenome (GOLD analysis project Ga0209581, IMG submission 187160) | Surface soil microbial communities from Centralia Pennsylvania, which are recovering from an underground coalmine fire - Coalmine... | ecosystem: Environmental > Terrestrial > Soil > Unclassified ...
GCGACTGGAAAAGCGCGGTCGCGACCGTCGCCGCAGCGCTGCGCGATCTTCAGACAGCCGGAAAAGAGCAAGATCCATCAAAAGGTTGATGATAACCGCCATAAGTTTCGCTTGCACCGCGCGGGCGCCTGCCATCTAATAGATGCCTTCAATCCCGAACTGCCGGCGCGTGGGGTTGAGGGGGCGCATGCCTGCGGAACGCATGCCGAGGATACGAGGCGACGAGATCTCGCGCGTGAAGACGCGGGCGAAAATGGAACAACGGCAATGGCAGCCGATCGTGGGCAAAATCTGCAGGATACGTTCCTCAATCATGTTCGCAAAAGCAAGGTTCCGCTCACCATCTTCCTGGTGAATGGCGTGAAGTTGCAGGGCGTGGTCACCTGGTTTGATAATTTTTGCGTTCTGCTGCGTCGTGACGGGCATTCGCAGCTCGTCTACAAGCATGCGATCTCGACCATCATGCCGGGTCACCCGATTCAGTTGTTCGAGGGCGGCGAGGAACCCTCCGCCGCAGAGAAGGCCTAGTTGGAACCGCGTCGGCGGGACCAGGGGGAACTGACACGAGGCCCGACGCCGCAGCCGGGCGTTTCGGGGCGCGCGCTCGTGATCGAGCCGTGGCTGAAAGGATCGCCGCGATCCGGCACCGCGCAGGCGGGCGGGACGTTGCGCACGCCGCAGGCGCGGCTGGAAGAGGCGGTGGGGCTTGCGCAGGCGATCGGTCTTGCGGTGGTGGAGCAGGGGCTCGTCACGCTCGCCGGCATCCGCCCGGCGACCTATATCGGCGCAGGCAAGGTCGACGAGATCGCCGGACTGGTGAAATCCCGCGACGTCTCGATCGTCGTCATGGACTGCCCGATCTCGCCGGTGCAGCAGCGCAATCTGGAGAAGGCCTGGAATGCCAAGGTGCTCGACCGCACCGGGCTCATTCTGGAAATCTTCGGCCGGCGCGCACGCACGCGCGAGGGCGCGCTGCAGGTCGAGCTTGCGCATCTCACCTACCAGAAGAGCCGGCTCGTGCGCTCCTGGACCCATCTCGAACGTCAGCGCGGCGGTTTCGGCTTTCTCGGCGGACCGGGCGAAACCCAGCTCGAAGCCGATCGCCGTCTCATCGAGGAGCGCATCGCCCGCATCGAACACGAGCTCGACAGGGTCAAGCGCACGCGCAAGCTGCATCGGGCCGCGCGCCGGCGCGTGCCCTATCCCATTGTCGCGCTTGTCGGCTATACCAATGCCGGCAAATCGACGCTTTTCAACCGCATGACGGAAGCGAGCGTGCTCGCGGCAGACATGCTGTTCGCGACGCTCGATCCGACCCTGCGCGCGGTCGCCCTGCCGCACGGCATGCGCGTCATCCTGTCCGACACGGTGGGCTTCATCTCGGATCTGCCCACGATGCTGGTCGCGGCCTTTCGCGCAACGCTCGAGGAGGTCATCGAGGCCGACGTCATTCTGCACGTGCGCGACATGTCGCATGATGACGCGTCGGCGCAGTCGCGCGACGTGATCGCCGTGCTTGGCGAGCTCGGTATCGAACCGAACGATCCGCGGCTGATCGAGGTGTGGAACAAGATCGACCGGCTCGACGTCGCCGCGCGCGTGCGGCTTGCCAATCTGGCGGCGCGCGCCGAATCCCGCCCGGTCCTGGTTTCGGCGGCGAGCGGGGAGGGGCTCGACCGTCTTGCCGAGGCGATCGAGACGCGTCTGTCGGCGGCGCGGCAAACGCTGCGCCTGACGCTCGATGCCGCGGACGGCGCGGGCCTGAGCTGGCTCTATCGCCATGTCGAGGTCCTCGACCGGCGGATGACCGGTCCGGACCGGCTCGCGCTCACGGTGCGCGCCGACGCCGAGAAAGCCGCCCGGGTGAGGGCGAAGTTCGGCGCTTGAAGCGCGATGCGTCGCGATGGAACCGCGGTGCTCGCACCGTCAGGGCGGTTTCTCGGCCGCCTTGGCCTCGTTCCACAGCGCGTCCAATTCGGCAAGGCTCGCCTCCTGCACCGTCCTGCCGCGCGCGGCGAGCGCGCGTTCGACGGCGCCGAAACGGCGCATGAACTTGACATTGGCGAGCCTGAGCAGTCCCTCCGGATCGGCGTGCAGATGGCGCGCGAGATTGACGACGGCGAACAGGAGGTCGCCGATTTCCGTCCGCACCGCATCCGGCCGGTCTTGGTCGAGCGCCGCGGCGATTTCGTCGACCTCCTCGCGGATCTTGGCAAGCACCGCGCGCGCGTCGTCCCAGTCGAAACCGACGCGCGCGGCTTTCTCCTGCAGCCTGAGCGCGCGGGTCAAAGCCGGCAAGGCGGGGGGCACGCCGTCGAGCGTCCCGGCGGGCGCGGCGCCGCGCTGCGCCCGTTCCTCCGCCTTGATGCGCTCCCACAGGCCCGCGACCGCCTGCGGCGTCCGTTCCGGCCCGTCGGCAAACACATGCGGATGGCGGCGCACGAGCTTGGCCGTGATCGCCTCGACCACGTCGCCGAAATCGAAGGCGCCTTTCTCCTCGGCCATGCGGGCGTGAAAAACGACCTGGAGCAGGAGGTCGCCGAGCTCTTCCTTGAGGCCCGGAAGATCGCCCCGCGCGATCGCGTCGGCCACTTCGTAGGCCTCCTCGAGCGTGTAGGGCGCGATGGTCGAAAAGTCCTGCGCGAGGTCCCAGGGGCAGCCGCGGCCAGGCGTACGCAGCCGCGCCATGATCTCGATCAGGCGGACGATGTCGCGACTGGGCTGCACGGGCACTGCCGGAGAGAGCGGCGCAAGGCCGCGGAACGGGGCGGTTCGCGATCCTAGCGCAGGATTCCGGAAAAGGGGACCCGGTTCTCGGAAGGGATCATGCCGCCGCGCAACCTCGGCGGCGGAAAGCGAAGCCGGCGCACGGCGGGCGACCCCGAGCGCGTCCCGGCCGTGAGCGGATCGGGGCGATCTCGACCCGTCCGATGGGCCGCGCGACGCAGCCGCCCGGGATTGCCGTGGGCGGCATCGCCGCGCCGGCAATGCCGAGGCCGCTTCGCTCCGCCTCGGATCCTGCGCCGGCCCGTGCGCCTTGCGCCGCGACCGCAGCCCCGCGATTCGCAGAAGATATATTATGGAATATTTCTGTGACGCCCTTTGTTCGCAGGCGGATGGCCGATGGTTTAACTGTATCCGAGAACCCCTTGATAACACGACAGATGACCGCGTCTGTCCCGGTCGGAAACGGCCGTCCCGAGGAGAAATAGCTGCGTGTTGCCAGGCCCTTCGGTTGCCCTGCGCGCGCGGCCCGGCATGGCGAGCATCCACGCGCAAGCGCGGCGGGCGCGGACTGCGGGCGGACCGAGCGCGGTGAGGAGAAACGGCGGTGCAAGCGCGAGGGCGGCGCGCGAAGCCTTGCTCAGGGCGATTCGAGGTCGCCCTCGAACCGCATGCCGTCGAAGGCGGGTTCGATGTTCGGCGGAAGGCTCGCGCGCAGCGTCGCGTAGTCGAGATCGCAGTGCAGATTGGTCAGCACCGCGCGCCTCGGCTTGACCCGGGCGATCCAGGACAACGCCTCGTCGAGGTTCATGTGGCTGGGGTGCGGCAGCCGACGCAGCGCGTCGACGACCCACACGGCGAGGCCTTCGAGCAATGGCAGGCTCTCCTCCGGCAGGCCCTTGATGTCCGCGGAATAGGCGACGTTGCCGAAGCGGAAGCCGAGCGAGGCGATGTCGCCGTGATGCTGCAGAATCGGCGTGACGGGGATGGCGCCGCCTTCGCCGTCGATCACGATCGGCCGCCCCGCCTCGAGACGGTGTTCGTTGAGGATGGGCGGATATTCGCTGCCGGGCGGCGTCGTGAAGCAATAGCCGAAGCGCGCCCTCAGCGCGCGGGACGTCGGCTCGTCGAGATAGATGTCGACGCGCCGGCGGTTCCTGATGAACAGCGGCCGCAGGTCATCGATCCCGTGGGTATGATCGGCATGTTCGTGCGTGATCAGGACGCCGTCCAGCCGATCGACCTCGGCATCAAGAAGCTGCATGCGCAGATCGGGCGAACAGTCGACGAGGACACGCGTCACCCGCCCCCTCGCGCCGTGTCGCTCGACCAGGAGCGCGCAGCGCCGGCGGCGGTTCTTCGGCTCGTTCGGATCGCAGTCGCCCCAGCCGAGCGCGACGCGCGGCACGCCCATGGAGGAACCACAGCCGAGAATGGTGAAGGTGAGGCTCATGCCGCATTCGGCAGCGCGCGCGGCACCTTGGAAAACAGGCGATGGAAATTGTCGGTGGTCTGCCGTGCGATCTCGTCGAAAGAGGCGCGCCGCACCGCGGCGAGCACTTTGGCCGTCTCAACCACATAGGCCGGCTCGCATCGCCTGCCGCGATGGGGTTCGGGCGCGAGATAGGGCGAATCCGTCTCGACCATGATGCGCTCGGCCGGCAGTTCGGCGGCGATCTCCCGCAGCCGATCCGAGCCTTTGAAGGTCAATATGCCGGTGAATGACACGTAGAAGCCGAGATCGATTGCGGTCAGGGCGAGGTCGCGTCCGCCGGTGAAGCAATGCAGCACGGCCCCGAAGGCGCCCTTCCCGCTTTCCTCCTTCAGAATGCGCGCCATGTCGGCATCGCAATCGCGCGAATGGATGACGAGCGGCAGGCCCGTTGCGCGCGCGGCGGCGATATGCTGCCGGAGGCTTGCCTCCTGCGCCGCGCGCGGGCTGTTGTTGCGGAAATAATCAAGGCCTGCTTCGCCGATCGCCACGATTTTCGGGTGGCGCGCCAGGTCCGCGAGCATGCGCGCGTCGACATCCGGCTCCTCCTGCGCGTGGTGCGGATGGGTGCCGATCGAACAGAAGACGTCGGGAAATTCCTCCGCGATCGCCAGCACCGGCGCGTGCCGCTTCACCCGCGTGGAAATCGTCACCATGCGGGAGATACCGGCGGCCCGCGCGCGCGCCACGACGTCCTTCGTCTCGCCGGCAAGGGCGGGAAAGTCGAGGTGACAATGGCTGTCGACGAGCACGGTCACACCTTTTCCGCGGTTTCGACATAGCGCGGGAAAACCGGAGAAGGCGGCGGCAATGTGACGCCGGGGCTGATGCGCCTGCGCGGGGCGAGCGCCGCGAAGGAACGCGCGCTTGGCGCGACCGCCAGGAGATCGAGCAGCTTCGCCGCCGAGCCGGGCATGAAGGGCTGGATCAGGATCCCGATCCGGCGCAGCACTTCGGCCGTCACGTAGAGAACGGTCCGCTGCCGCGCGGGGTCCGTTTTGGCCAATGTCCAGGGCGCCTGTGCGGCGAAATACCGGTTGGCCTCGGCGACCACCGCCCAGATCGCGCCGAGCACCTGGTGCAGCTGCTGGGTCTGCATGTGGTCGCGCGCGGTGCCGATCAGCGCGTCGGCGGCCGCCAGAATCGCCCGATCCGCGTCGCTCATGCGGCCCGGCGCCGGCAGGCGGCCGCCGAAGCCCTTGCCGATCATCGACAGCGACCGCTGCGCGAGATTGCCGAGATCATTGGCGAGGTCCGCGTTGATGCGGTTGACGATCGCCTCGTGGCTGTAGCTGCCGTCCTGGCCGAAGGGGACTTCCCTGAGAAAGAAATACCGGAGCTGATCGACGCCGTAGGCGGCCGCCATGGCGAAGGGATCGATCACATTGCCGACCGATTTCGACATCTTCTCCCCGCGATTGAACAGGAATCCGTGCGAGAAGATGCGCCGCGGCAGCTCGATCCCCGCCGACATCAGGAATGCCGGCCAATAGACGGCGTGGAAGCGCACGATGTCCTTGCCGATGACATGCAGCGCCGCCGGCCAGTAGCGCTTGAATTGGGCGCTGCCGACCTTCGGATAGCCGACACCGGTCAGATAATTGGTGAGCGCGTCGACCCAAACATACATCACGTGCCTGGGATTGCCCGGCACCTTGACGCCCCAGTCGAAGGTCGTGCGCGAAATGGAGAGATCCTGCAGCCCGCCGCGCACGAAGCTGACGACCTCGTTGAAGCGCTCCTTCGGCAGCACGAAATCGGGCACGCGCGCGTAATGATCGAGCAGCTTTTCCTGATAGGCGGAAAGGCGGAAGAAGTAGCTCTCCTCCTCCACCCATTCGACCGGCGTGCCGGTCTTGGCGGCGACGCGCCGGTTCTGCTCATCAAGACGGGTCTCGTCCTCGGCGTAGTAGGCTTCGTCCCGCACGGAATACCAGCCGGCATATTTGCCGAGATAGATGTCGCCGGCTTTTTCCATGCGGCGCCAGATCTCCTCCGATGCGCGATGATGGCGTTCCTCGGTGGTGTGGATGAAATCGTCGTTCGAGCATTCGAGAAGCTGCACCATCCGCTCGAACAGCGGGACGTTGCGGTCGCGCAACTGGCGCGCGGTCAGACCTTCGCGCGCCGCCGTCTGCAGCATCTTCTGCCCGTGCTCGTCCGTCCCGGTGAGGAAATAGACGTCGTAGCCGTCGAGCCGCATGAACCGCGCAATCGCGTCGGTGGCGATCGCCTCATAGGCGTGACCGATATGCGGGGGCCCGTTGGGATAGGAAATCGCCGTCGTGATGTAGTAGGCCGCGACTCGCCCCGCCCGCCGCCCCGCGCGGCCGACCCTGCGCGGCTTCCTCTTTCCGGCGGTCGCCGCCTGCGCGCGGGCCGTCCTTCGTCGCGCGACTTTCGTCCGCGCCGCCTTGCGCTTCGGGTTGACCGCCGGTCGTGCCCCTGCCCCCTTGCCGGCCGTTGCGCGCCGTCCCCGAGGCTTGCGCCGCGCCCTCGTTCCTGCTTTTCGCTTGCCAGCCTGGCGCATCGTCCACTTCGGGCCTTCGGCACAAAGACGGCATGGCCGGGCACGGGACCCGGCCACCACGAACCCGGCGGTTAGGTATCAATCAATCGCGGACCCGGCAAGCCGCGCCGCCGCGATCGCCCGACTGTTCGCGGACCGTGCCAAGCCGTCGACGATCTCAGACGATGACGTCGAGGAGCGCCGCGGTCATGCGCACATCGCCGCGGAAGACCGCCGCGTTGGCCGCGAAGGCGACGCGCGCTTCGAGCGCCTGCGTCAACGCGAGAGCGAGGTCGACGTCGGATCGCGCCGACGCACCGCCCGCAGCCTGCGCGGACGGGCCCGAGCGCAGGCCGGCGACGGCCTCGGCGCTCCCCTGCAGGCGCAGAGCCGCTGCCTTCATCCCGGCAACGGCGATCGTGCCGACGGTGCTCATGGGCGCGGCTTGTAAGGCCCGTCGGCACGATCGTTCTTCCACCGTTCGCCAGGAATTGACGAAAATTGCGCCGACGCGCTCGCCTGGGGACGCGCAGGCGCGGCCGCGCCGCGGGTTATTGGGCACAGAGCTTGTCGAGCCGCTCCAGCACCGTGCCGATCGCCTCGGCTTCCTTCTCGCTGAGGTTTTCCATCGAGTCCATCAGCGCGACATATTCCGGACCGAGCTGCTGGCTCATCTCGTCCAACTTCTTGCCGATCTCCTCCATCTTCTTGTCGTCTTTTTTCTGTTCGGCCTCCTGCGCCGCGTCGCCGAGCTTGATGATCTCGCAATAGGTCTTGATCTTGGCCTTGTCGGCGCTGATCAGCTTGACGACGCGTTCCGCATCGGCCTTCGTCGCCTTCTTCTGCGCCTCGACGCCGAGCGGCATCAAGACCGTCACGGCCACCGCTATCATCGGCACCAGCCTGCGTCGCATGGACCGCCCCTTCCGCTGTTCGCGCCGTCACCTCGGCGCTGTCGTTCCGATACCGTCAAAAAACCTAGCCCAGCGCCCTGTCGCACACAATCGCACGGGCGCGCCCCGCTGCGCTCGCCGCCCTACCCTTTCCCGCCTCCGGTGGGCACATTGTGATCGCCCCTCGCCGGCCGGGATGCGCTATCATGCAGGCCATCGTGCAGGAAGACGACACTGATGGGAGGTTCGCCATGGCTCGCCGTCCGGTCCCCGTGAAAGTCGCGCCCAAGGGCATGGGGCTCAATGACTTTGTCGCAATGCAGGAAGGCTTCTTCGCCGACGAAGGCCTCGACGTGGTCTTCGATTGGCAGATCTTCCGCGGCACCCAGTCGAGCTGGAAGCATCTCGACTATTTCCAGCGGCCGCAGGACCGGCCCTATACCGAGACCAAGGAGGACGTCGTGCAGGGCGCCTGCCTGTGGGGAACGATCTGCAACGCCAGCGCCGGCATGGGGCGGGTCGTCACCGAGGGCTACGGCGTCTCGCCCTGGGCGATCTTCGTGCGCCCCGATTCGTCGATCCGCAGGCCGGAGGATCTCAAGGATGTGCCCATTGCCGTCGGAATGCGGGCGGGCAGCCACTTCAACGTGCCCTATCGGCTCGAGAAATATCTGCCGCTCGAGCATATCAAGACGGTCAATACCGGCGGCTTCGGTGCGCGGCTCAAGGCGCTGCTCGACGGTGAGGTCGAGGCGGCGAGCCTGCTGCCGCCGCAGATCGCGATGGCCGAGCAGCTCGGCCTGCGCAAGATCATCGAGGACAGTTTCAAGACGCTGTGGTGGGTGCCGGAAAACGCGCCGCCCGAGGTGGTGCACGGCTACATGCGGGCGCTCCATCGCGCCGAACAGGCGCTCGAGGCGGATCTGCCCAAATATCTGCCGCTTTGGAAGCTCGCGGTGCCGCCGGATTTCGAGACGTTCCATCCGTGGGATTTCGGCCGTTTCGGCCGCGGCGAGCGGTTTGTCAACGCGCCGCTGCCGCCCGAGGAGTTCGACGAGGTATTCAGCCAGGTCGAGCGCTGGGGTCTCGACCAGTATGTCAAGGAACGCAGCCCCGCGGCCCTCGCCTATTCCGCCTGAGCCGGGACCATGGCGCCGCCGCCCGCCACTTTCGTGCTCGTGCACGGCGCCTGGTCGGGCGGCTGGTGCTATCACAAGGTGGCCGCGCGGCTGCGGGCGGCAGGCCATCGCGTCTTCACGCCGACGCTGACCGGCCAGGGCGAACGCGCGCATCTCCTGAGCGGGACGGTCAATCTCAGCCTCCACATCACCGATGTGCTCAATGTGCTGCATTACGAGGAGCTCACCGAGGTCGTGCTCGCCGGCCACTCCTACGGGGGCATGGTCGTCACCGGCGTGGCCGACCGCGCGGCCGATCGCATCGCCGCGCTCGCCTATCTCGACGCGTTCCTTCCGGAACACGACCAGTCGCTGTTCGACATCAACCTGCCGGTCAATACGCAGCGATTCATCGCGGCGGCGGGCGGCCTCGGCGGACTTGCCGTCCCGGCCCCGCCGGCCGCGTTCTTCAACGTCAATGCTGCGGACGCCGAGCGCGTCGACCGGCTCGCAACGCCCTTCCCGCTCGGCTGCTTCACGGAAAAAATCAAGCTGAGCGGCAAGTGGGAGAGCATCGCCAGGCGGGCCTATGTCCACGCCACGGTGCTGCCGCGCGAAAGTCCGTTCAAACGGTTTTATGAGCGGACCAGCAAGGACCCGAGCTGGGTCACCCATAGCCTGGCCTGCGGCCACCACGTCATGCTCGACGAGCCCGACCGGGTGACCGAGATCCTCCTTGCGCTCCGGTCCGGTTGAAGGCGACGGGGCGATCCCCGCAGTCCCGCCCGATTAAGCTTAATCGCGGATCGCCCGTTGGTCCTCCCTCTGATGCTGCTAAGACGACGGCGCAAACCCCGCTTTTTCCGCCGAGGCCCTCCCCATGAACATCGCCGTCGCCCCTTTCCGCTGCCGCCTGCACTGTGACGTGGCCGTGGTCGGCGCCGGCCCCTACGGGCTTGCCGCCGCCGCGCATCTCCGCACGGCGGGAATCGACGTGCGCGTGTTCGGCGAGCCGATGTCGTTCTGGCGCGCGCACATGCCGGAGGGCATGAAGATCCGCTCGCCCTGGCGCGCCACGCACATCGCCGATCCGCAGGCGCGGTTGACGCTCGACCGCTATTTCCTCGAGGCCGGTCTCGCGCCGCCCACCTTGCTTCCGCTTGCGCAGTTCGTCGACTACGGGCTGTGGTTCCAAGGCCATGCCGTCCCCGACCTCGATCGACGCAAGGTCGTCGGCGTCGACGCGGTCGAGGACGGATTCCGTCTCGCACTTGCGGACGGCGAGGTCGTGGCCGCGCGTCGCGTGATCATCGCGACCGGACTCCTCGGCCACGAATTCCGTCCGGCGGAGTTCGCCGGCCTGCCGCGGGAGCTGGTTTTCCATTCCTGCGAACACGGCGCCTCCGCGCCCTATCGCGGCAAACACGTGGCGGTCATAGGCCGCGGCCAGAGCGCCTGCGAGTCGGCGGCATTGCTGCACGAGGCCGGCGCCGAGGTGGAAATCATCTCGCGCGGCCATGTCGAGTGGAACGCGGACCCGCAGCGGCGCGGCGTCCTGCGGCGCAGCCTGCGCGCCGCTCTCGGCCGGCGCCTGATCCCGCCTTCGCAGGTCGGTCCCTTCCCCGTCAGCTGGCTCAACGAGGCGCCCGGCCTCATTCACGGCCTGCCCTCCGCGCTGCGCAGGCGCGTCAACGAAACCTCCTTGCGGCCCACGGCGATCACGTGGCTGCGTGAGCGCATACGACATATACCGATGCATGGCGGACAACGGATCGGGCGCGTGCGGCGTTCGGCAAACGGCGTGGTGCTCGAGCTCGACGGCGCCAACCGCCATTTCGATCATGTCCTGCTCGCGACCGGCTATCGGTTTTCCGTCGATCGCGTGACGCTGCTTGCGCCGCGTCTGCGCCAGCGGGTCGCGCAGCGCGAGGGGCTGCCGGTGCTCGATGCGCGCTTCGAGTCGAGCGTGGCGGGGCTGCATTTCGTCGGCGCGGCGGCGGTGGGCAGCTTCGGCCCGCTCTTGCGTTTCATCGCCGGCGCCGGATTTGCCGCCCGCCGCGTCACCCAGGCCGCGGCGCGCGACCGCCGCGCGGCTTGGCCGTCGCGCCGGCTCGCACTCGTCGCCGAGCACGACTGACCATGCACCCGCACGCCGCTCCCCCCGGCGCCCTGGTGGTGGGAGGAGCCCATGTGAGCCTCGGACTCGCCCGCAGCCTCGGGCGACGCGGCATCCCGGTATGGCTGCTCGCGCAGCATCCGCTGCCGCGATTCTCGCGCTATGTGCGCCGCTGTTTTGCCTGGCCCGGCGCGGATCATCCCCGCGCCCTCGACGTGATCCTCGATATTTTAGCGCGGCACGACCTTGCCGGCTGGGTCCTGATGGCCACCGGCGACGAGGACATGCGCCTGGTGGCCCGCCATCGGGCGGAACTGTCCGCGCACCTGCACGTCGCGACGCCGGATTGGGAAACGGCGCGATGGACCTTCGACAAGCGCCTGACCTATCGCCGCGCCGCGGCGCTCGCCCTGCCCACGCCGTGGACCGCAGAGCCGCAGGCGCTCGCCGACATCGAGCGGCTCGAATGTCCTTTTCCCGTGATCCTCAAGCCGGCCTACCGCCGCGGCGGCGACGCCTTCGGCGCAGCGAAAGCCTGGAAGGCCGACGACCGCGCGTCGCTTGTCGCGCTCTACCATCGCGCCGTCGCGCTGCGGGAAGAGGAAGCCGTGATCGTCCAGGAATGGATCCCGGGCGGCGGCGAAGCGCAATTTTCCTGCGCCGGCCTGTGGCGCGACGGTGAACCCGTCGCGCTGATGACGGCGCGGCGCAGCCGCCAATATCCGGTCGACTTCGGGCGTTCCAGCACTTTCGTCGAAAGCATCGAGCAGGAAGAAGTGGCCGATCTTGCCTGCCGCCTGCTCGCCTCGCTCCGCTATACCGGCGTTGCCGAGGTCGAATTCAAGTACGACGCGCGCGACGGGCGCTTCAAGCTGCTCGACGTCAACGGTCGGTTCTGGACCTGGTGCGGTCTCGGGTCGCTGGCCGGCACCGATTTTCCCCATCTCGCATGGAGGCAGGCGCGCGGCGAGACGATCACGCCCTGCCGCGCACGGCCGGGCGTCGCCTGGATGCACGGGCGCTGCGATCTCCCGGCCGCCTGGCGCGAAATGCGCCGCCGCCGATTGACCATGCGAGACTATCTCGCGGGTTTCCGAAAGCCTCTCGTTTTCGCCGCCTTCGCGCCTGACGACCCGCTGCCGGCATTCATGGAGATTCCCGTCGCCGCGTTCCATCGTTGGATGTCGCGTCCGGCCGCGGCGCGGCAGGGACGATGGCGCGGTCGACCGGCACCGGCGAAATAGCGCAGATTGCGAGGGAACAGGGCCGCCCCGCTCATGGAGCGAAACCCCGCAGGCACAGCGGCAGTCATTGCTCACGGTGCGGCGGTGGCGGCGTCCGGTTTCAATCGCCCGCGAGTTCGGCAAGCGCGGCGAATGTCGAGAACACCAGCGGCTTGCGCTCGAGATTATAGATATCGACGTCGCGCGCGGCCTGATTGAGCCGCTCCCAGACCTCGGCGACGCGCGCCTGCCGCGCCAGGGAGGCCGCGCAGGCGCGCCGTTGCGAAAGCCAGTCGTTGACGACATCCATGAAGGTGGAGAGCGGACGCGGATCCGTGCCGCCGAGCATGTCGCCGAGCGCGTGCAGCAGGCCGGGATCCGGGCGCGGCAATTGCGTCATCAGTTCGAGCGTGCGCCGGCGCAGCGCCAGCGCGTCGCCCTCGAGCCACGACAGCGCGCGACCGACGCTGCCGCCGCCAGCCGCCGCGGCCTCCGCCAGGTCCGCGTCGGCAGCGGCGCGTCCGGTCGCGGCGGCGAGCGCCCGTGTCACGTCGTCCGGCGCAAGCGGCCTCAGCATCAACCGCCGGCAGCGCGAGCGGATCGTCGGCAGCTCGCGGCCCGGCGCGTGACTCACCAACAGGAGCAACGCGCGCAGGGGCGGCTCCTCGAGCACCTTGAGCAGGGCGTTGGCGCTCGCCGCGTTGAGATCGTCCACCGCGTCGACCAAAGCGATGCGCCACGCGCCGCCGGCCGCGGTCGCGCCGAAGAACGAGACGATACGCCGTACGTCCTCGACGCGGATCACGGTATAGAGCCGGCCCGTGTCGTCGTTGACCACGCGCTCGAGCGCGAGCAGGTTGCCTTCCGCCTGTGCGGCGATGCGACGCGCGACCGGATGGCCGGGATCGACGGCGAGCGACGTGGCCTGCGCGACCGCCGGCGCCGCGGGATCCGGATGCGCGAGCACGAAGCGCGCGAAGCGGTAGGCGAGCGTCGCCTTGCCGATGCCAGGTTCGCCGGCGATCAGCCAGGCATGCGGCATGCGCCCGCTCCGGTAGGCGGTCAGCAGCGTCTGTTCGGCCGCGGCATGACCGAACAGCACGCTCGTTTCCCGCGGCGGGCGGACCTCGACTTCCCGTTCGCTCACGGCGCGGCGCCATGCAGTGCCGGCGCGCGGCCGGGCGCGAGACGCTGCTCCACGATCTCCCAGATGCGCGCGGCGACCACGTCGCGCGGCGGCCTTCCGTCGACCAGCACGATGCGCGCCGGCTCTTCCGCGGCGAGCGCCCGATAGGCCGCACGCAATCTCTCGTGAAAATCGATGGTCTCGGACTCGTAGCGGTCGGCCGGGCCGCCGGCGCGCCGACGCGTTGCGCGCGCAAGCCCGACGCTTGCCGGCACGTCGATGACGATGGTGAGGTCGGGCATGGCGGGGCCGACGGTGACGCGCTCAAGACTCCTGATGAGCTTGGGGTCGACGTGGCCGAGCACGCCCTGATAGACGCGCGTCGAATCCACGAAACGGTCGCAGACGACCCACTTGCCGGAAGCGAGCGCCGGCACGATCACGCTGCGCACGTGATCGTCGCGCGCGGCCGCAAAAAGCATGGCCTCGGTTTCCGCCCCGAGCGGCTTGGCAATGCCGGAAAGGAGAATGTGGCGGATGATTTCGGCGCCGGGAGAACCGCCCGGTTCGCGTGTGCGCACGACCTCGAGTCCGAGCGCGGCAAGCCGTTCGGCCACGAGCGCCGCATGGGTCGACTTGCCGCTGCCCTCTCCGCCCTCGAACGTGATGAAGCGTCCGCGCATCAGCCTATCATAGCTTTTCCGCGCCGGCACGGAACAAGGCGATCACGAGCTCGGTGACCGCATCGAAGGCGCGCTGCGACAGGTTGCCTCTGCCGACCGCCGCGGCGGCATGCAGAGGCTGCTCCAGCACGACCTTGTCGCCGCGCCAGACCTTGATCATGCCGATCGGTTCGCCCTGCTTCACCGGAGCCGGCACCGGTCCGCGATAGATGATGCGCGCGATGAGCCGTTCGCCGCCGGCCTTCGGCATCATGACCACGACCGGGCCGTCGGCCTGAAGCGGGACGTGACCGGTCGCGCCGCCGAAGACCTTGGCGCTGCCGAGCGTGACGCCCGCGGCGAACAATGTGCGCGGTTCGAAATTGTGAAAGCCCCATTCCAGGAGTTTCTTGGCGTCCTCGGCGCGTTCGTTCGCCGTCTTCTCGCCGGTGACCACGACGATGAGCCGCATGCCGTCCTGCACGGCGGATCCGACGAGGCCGTAGCCTGCCTCCTTGGTGAAGCCGGTCTTGAGGCCGTCGGCGCCGGCCACCGTGCCGAGCAGCGGGTTGCGGTTCTGCTGGCGGATGTTGTTCCAGGTGAACTCCTTCTCGCCGAACAGCTTGTAGAAATCGGGGTAGGTCAGAATGATGTGGCGCGCGAGCAGGGCGAGTTCCCGCGTCGTCATCTTCTCGTCGGGGTCCGGCAGCCCGTTGGAATTGGTGAAGGTCGATTTGACGAGGCCGATCTCGCGCGCCCGCGCGGTCAGCCTCCGCCCGAACTCGGCTTCGTTGCCCGCGATCGCTTCGGCAAGCACGATGCAGGCGTCGTTGGCCGATTGAATGATCATGCCGCGCAGCAGATTGTCGACGCTGACCTTGCTGCCGAGCTTGGCGAACATGGTCGAGGAATGCGAGGGCGCGCCGCCCTTGCGCCAGGCGTTCTCGCTTACCGTGTATTCGTCGTCGAGATTGATCGCGCGCTCCTCGATGAGATGGAAGACGTATTCGGCCGTCATCAGCTTGGCGAGACTTGCCGGGTAGATGAGACGGTCGGCGTCGCGCTCGAACAGCACGCTGCCGTGTACCGCGTCGATGAGGATGGCATGGGGCGCGGCGATGTTCGGCCCCTCCTTCTTGTCCGGCACGGCGGCGCAGGCCGGCGCGGCGAGGGCCGCGGCCGCGAGCACGGCCATGAACCGATGGGTGAGACCTGTCATCATCGCCGGCCCGATCGAGGGAGCGCGGACGCCCTGCCGCGGATAGGATTTAGGAAACAATGCGGCTCAGTAAAGGCCGCGGCCGCTCAGGAGGTCGACCGCCGGGGGATCATATCGCGTCGCCGCATAGGCCGAGACCGGCGACGACAGCACGGGCGCCGCCGCGGCACTCGCCGCGCCGGCGACGCGGTAGGCCGCCCCGGCGGGCAGCGACTCCGCCGGCGCGGTCGGCGCGCGCTCCTCCTCCGCGACGGGAGTCGCGGCGGCGTCCTCCCCGAGGCCGAAGGGGCGTTCGGGAGGCACCGGCACGTCGCGCGGCCGCGAAACGAGCGAAGGAATGCCGGGTGTCCGGTTGGCGGCGACCAGCACCGGGTGCGCCGGCGCCGGCCCATTCTCGCGCAGCGTCGACATCAGCACGCGGTCGTCGGAGCCGGACAGCGGCGCGAGACCGATATATTCCACCTTCACCCGGGCAAGGCCGTGTCCGTAAAATCCCAAAAGCTTGGCGGTCTTGATGGACAGGTCGATGATGCGATCGCCGACATAGGGCCCGCGGTCGTTGACCCTGACCACGATCGATTTGTGGTTCTGCAGATTGGTGACCCGCACATAGGAGGGCAGCGGCAGCGTGGGATGGGCGGCGGTGATGGCGTTCTCGTCGAAGATCTCGCCGTTGGCGGTATAGCGGCCGTGGAAGGCGTCGCCGTACCAGGACGCGAAGCCCACGGCGGTATAATGCGGGTCGACCTCCGGAACATAGACGCGCCCGGCCACCACATAGGGCTTGCCGACGCGGTAGACGCCGCCTCCCTTGGGCACGGGCTCGCCGGGGGCGACCACGCGCGGGCTCGCCGCCACGCCGTAGCGCGGGTCGATACCTCCGTTGCCGGCGCAATTGGCGAGAGCGAGCGCGGCGGCGCCGAGAACGAGCAGACTCCCGCTGCGGGCAAGAATGCCGTATCCCCCCACCTGACCCATCCCGCCGCCATCCCCGCTGCGAGGCGCTCGAAGCCGCCCGGAATTTCCAGCTTAACCTGCGAAGCCGCCCGAAAAGTTACCCCGCAACCCCCTTGGCGGGACGTGGTAAAGAATGCGTCGCATGAAGCGTCCGGACTTTGGCGTTTCCGCGGCGATTCCGCGACCACGGCCATCGGATAGCCGGCGCGCGGCCCGCGCGCAACCGCGTCTTTGCCGCCCGCCCGCCGGCATGCATCGGAGGCTTGCACCAGGCCCAGGCTTGCACCATGGATAGGGGCGTCGCGATCACGGGACTTGCCGCGCGAGGGACCGCGACGGCGGCCGCGATCCTCCGCCGGCCTTGCCGGCCGCAAGCGAGGCGGAAGGCGAAAGCCCACGCCCTGCAGCCGAACCCCCGAGCCGCCTTTACCGGGAGTTCGCGCTCGTTGGGCCTCGCGCCGGGGCGAGCGGCGGAACCGCGGAAAGTTTTGGCGGACGGCGCGGCGCCCGCCACAGGGTCCCGGGCTCCGGCCGCGGCAAAGCGCGCGTTCGCGGAAGGGTGGCCGAGCGGTTTAAGGCACCGGTCTTGAAAACCGGCAGGGGGCGCAAGCTCCCTCGTGAGTTCGAATCTCACCCCTTCCGCCACTTCCGGACACAACCGCGAACCCGGGTGCGGCGCGCCTCGGGCATGGGATCGTCCGCCATCTCCCGGACGACCGGCACGCGCCGGACGCCGTTCTTCGCCAGCCTGCGGACGTAAAACGTGAATCCGAGGTGGTCGCGGAAGAAGCGCGAGGAGCTGGGGACGATGACGATATCGGACGGAACGGGTGTGCTGGTGCCCGCCTCGATCATGCGCTGGAATTCGGACCGGCGGTCATTCCCGGCAAATCGCCGCGCCGGCGACAGCCGGTCAAGGCCGAAGCCGCGAAGCGGCGGCACAGAACGCGTCAAACCTTGACGGGCTGGAGGCGGTCCGCCGTGCGCGGCAGTGGCGCTGGCAGGCGCGGTCGCAGCGGTCGGCGAGCGCAAGACAGGTTCCCTGCGGGTCATGCGCGAGACAGGCACCGAGATCCGAAGCGCAGGCGGCGGCGCAGAATTTCCAGCAGTCTTCGCTCGCCCATACCGCCGCGGCGCGCGGACTGCGCGGGAAGGCCGGGGCATCGATCGGCGGGTGCGGCGCGTGCCTTTCGCCCGGTGCGCCCGCCCGGGCATCGGCCCCGGGCAAGGCGAGGCTCGCGAGCAGCAGGATCAGCGACAGCACGAGCCGCACCATGGGATCCCTCGCGACCGCGCAGCGGCCGTTGCGCGAGGATAGCGCCGGGCGGCGAGCGTTGCTATTGTCGCGAACCGTCATCGTGGAACGAGCGAGCCAAGCTGAGGACAATCGGTGAACAGCACCGCACAGACCGAGACGGCCCGTCAACCGGTTCAGCGTTTCGCCACCGAGGGCATCAAGCCCATGGAGCGAGCGAGCCTTCTCACACGCGTCTTCATGCGCATCGTCGCGTTCGTGGAGAAGCTCAACCTGAAATACAGCGCGGTCGGCAATCCGCCGATCTACGACAAGGCCGTCTTTCCCTGGGCGCGCGAGATCGAGGCCGAGTGGCAGCTGATCCGCGCCGAGCTCGATCGCGTGCTCACGCGCAAGGAGGATCTGCCCGGTTTCCATGAGATCGCCGCCGACGTCTCCACCATCAGCCAGGACCGCGGCTGGAAGACGTTCCTCCTCGCGGGTTACGGCTTCCGGTCCGAGAACAACATCCGCCTGTGCCCGGAAACCTGGCGCATCTGCCAGAAGATCCCCGGCCTGATCACCGCCATGTTCTCGATCCTCGAGCCGGGCAAACACCTGCCCCCGCATCGCGGACCCTATAACGGCGTGCTGCGCCTGCATCTCGGATTGATCGTGCCGGAGCCGCGCGAGCAGCTCGGCATCCGCGTCGAAAACGAAATCTACCGCTGGAAGGAAGGCGAAGCGGTGATCTTCGACGACGCCTACGAACACGAGGCCTGGAACAGGACGCCATTCACGCGCGTCGTGCTGTTCGTCGATTTCGTCAAGCCGACGCGCCAGCCGGCACGCTTCCTCAACTGGCTGCTCCTGCATCTGGCGGTGTTCACGCCCTTCATCCGCGAGGGCATGGACAACCAGAAGGCCTGGGAGAAAAGGTTCTACCGCGAGGCCGAGGCGCTGCGAAACCGGTGATCCGTCAGGATCGCACCCGCGGCGACGGCCGGGCTTGACCCGGCGCGCGCCTGCATGCTTCGGCAGGGTGAGCGGGCCGCGTGCGGGCAGGAATGGGCCCTGCCTCGCGCGACGTCCTTCCCCGGGGGACACGGAACGAAAGCCGCCGCATGGATTGTCGACCATGACTCCCGATAGCCGCGTCGTGCCGAAGGTGAGCTTCGTCTCGCTCGGGTGTCCCAAGGCGCTCGTCGACTCCGAGCGCATCGTCACGCGTCTGCGTGCGGAAGGCTATGCGCTCGCGCGCGATCATGCCGATGCCGACCTCGTCATCGTCAACACCTGCGGCTTTCTCGACAGCGCCAAGGCGGAGTCGCTCGACGCGATCGGCAAGGCGCTCAAGGAGAACGGCAAGGTGATCGTCACCGGCTGCATGGGCGCGGAGCCGGAGAGCATCGCCTCGGCCTATCCGGGCGTGCTCGCCGTCACCGGGCCGCAGCAATACGAGCGCGTGGTCGAGGCCGTGCACCGCGTGCTGCCGCCGCGACACGACCCCTTTCTCGACCTCGTGCCTCCGGAAGGGATCAAGCTCACGCCGCGCCACTATGCCTATGTGAAAATCTCCGAGGGCTGCAACAACCGTTGCACCTTCTGCATCATCCCCAGGCTGCGCGGCGGTCTCGTCTCGCGGCCGGCCGCGGACGTGTTGCGCGAGGCCGAGCGGCTGGTGAAGGCCGGCGTGAAGGAGCTTCTGGTGATCTCGCAGGACACCTCCGCCTACGGCGTCGATCTCGGCTATGCGGCGAGTCGCTGGCGCGACCGGGACGTGCGCGCGCGCTTCGTCGATCTGGCACGCGCGCTCGGCGAGCTCGGCGTCTGGGTGAGGATGCATTACGTCTACCCCTACCCGCATGTCGACGAGATCATCCCGCTGATGGCGGAGCGGAAGGTGCTGCCTTATCTCGACATACCGTTCCAGCACGCCTCCCCCGCCGTCCTCAAGCGGATGCGCCGGCCGGCGGCGCAGGAGAAGGCCCTTGCGCGCATCGCGCGCTGGCGCGCCGCATGTCCCGACCTCACCTTGCGTTCCACCTTCATCGTCGGTTTTCCGGGCGAGACCGAGGAGGATTTCGAGCAGTTGCTGCAATGGCTCGAGGAAGCCTCGCTCGACCGCGTGGGCTGCTTCAAATACGAGGCGGTGCGGGGGGCCGCAGCGAACGAGCTTGCCGCGCCGGTGCCCGAGCCGGTCAAGGAAGAACGCTGGCACCGCCTGATGCGGACCCAGCAGGTCATTTCCGCGCGCCGTCTCAGGCGCAAGATCGGCACGCGCCAGCCGGTCATCATCGATGCGATCGGTGCCTCTTCGGCGACCGGGCGCACCATGGCCGACGCCCCCGAGATCGACGGCGTCGTCCACGTCACGAGCCGCCGGCCGTTGCGCGTCGGCGAGATCGCCACCGTCAGGATCGAACGCGCCGACGCCTACGATCTCCACGGCTCCGTCGTCGGTTTCTGAACGAGGAGACGGGCGCAAGCAGCCGCACGGCCGCGTGCTGGATGGCTTCGCGCTCGCTTCGCTCGCGCTCGCCATGACGGGGAGTGAGGGACCGTCAATGCGAGGCGGCGCAGCCGCCGAAGCCATCCAGAGTCCACGGCAGGGATTGCGCCCGCCCGGGATTCCGTCCTCCCGCGGCACGTGGGATGCCCGGCGGCCGGCAGGTCACGACGTCCGAGGAGACCGACCGCGCTTCAGCCGCGCTCGCGCACCACCGCGACCACCGCTTCCGTCAGCCGCCCGAGCTCGTCCGGCGTGATGGTGAAGGCCGGCGTGAGATAGATGACGTTCTCAATGGGGCGAACGAAAACGCCGAGTTCGAGAAACCGCGCGCGCAGGGCGTCGAGGTCGCGGATTTCCGCGAGCTCCACCACGCCGACCGCGCCCCTCACCCGCACGTCGCGCACGTCCGGCAGGCCGCGACAGAGGCCGAGCTCCCGCTCCATCTGCGCGGCGATGGCAGCGACCTGCCGGAGCCGCGCTTCCTGCGCGAACAGATCGAGCGAGGCATTCGCCGCCGCGCAGGCGAGCGCATTGGCCATGTAGGTCGGGCCATGCATCAGCGCCTTGGCGGGATCGTCCGACCAGAAGGCGCGGAAGACCCGGTCGCTCGCGACGGTGGCCGCAAGCGGAAGCGTGCCGCCGGTGAGCGCCTTGGACAGCGTGACGATGTCCGGCACGATGCCCGCGGCCTCGCATGCGAACATCGTGCCGGTTCGGCCGAAGCCGGTGAAGATCTCGTCGCAGATCAGCAGCAGGCCGTGCCTGTCGGCGAGCGCGCGAAGACGGCGGAGCACCTCTTCCTCGTGGAAGCGCATGCCTCCCGCCCCCTGCACCAGCGGCTCGACGATGATGGCGGCGATCTCGTCGGCGTGTCGCGCAAGCAGCGTCTCAAGCGCCGCCGCTGAGGCCGCGTCGCGGGGAAGATCGATCCGGAAGTGGCGCGGCAGCACGCCGGAAAATGCCGCGTGCATGCCCGCGTCGAGATCGCTCACCGCCATGGCGCCCAGGGTGTCGCCGTGATAGGCCCCCTTGAACGCGACGAACCTCACTTTCCCGCGCACGCCCGCATTGAGCCAATATTGCAACGCCATCTTCAACGCGACCTCGACCGCAACCGAGCCCGAGTCGGAGAAGAACACGCGGGTGAGCGGCCGCGGGAGCATCGCGACGAGCCGTCGCGCGAGCCGCAGGGCCTCTTCATGTGCAAGACCGCCGAACATCACGTGGGGCAACACAGCGAGCTGCCGCTCCACGGCCTGCCGGATATGGGGGTGATTGTAGCCGTGGCAGGCTGTCCACCAGCTCGCGATCCCGTCGATCAGCTCGCGTCCGTCCGCAAGCACGATGCGGCTGCCGTGCGTTCGCACGACCGGCACGGGCGGCGGCGCGGTCTTCATCTGCGTATAGGGCAGCCAGACATGGTCGATGCCGCCCGCATACCACCCGGGCGTGGCCCTTCGTCGTGCGCTTTCGTCCGCCATTGGCTGCCAGCCCTCGCCCGCGCTACAGTCGCGCCTTGATGCCTGCCCTCGATCGCTTCGCGCAAGACAAGCTCGACGAGCTTGCGCGGCGCAACCTGCGCCGTTCGCTCGCCGCCACCGCGCGCGAAGACGGAATCTGGGTCGAGCGCAACGGCAGGCGACTCCTTTCCTTTTCCTGCAACGACTACCTCAACCTGAGCCAGCACCCACGCGTCAAGCAGGCCGCCAAGGAGGCGATCGACCGCTACGGCGCGGGCTCGGGCGCCTCGCGGCTCGTCACCGGCAATCATCCGCTCTATGCCGCGCTGGAAGCGCGCCTCGCGAAGATCAAGCAGACCGAGGACGCCGTCGTCTTCGGTTCGGGTTATCTCGCCAATACGGGCATCATCCCGGTGCTGATCGGACGCGACGGACTCGTGCTGATCGACGAGCTGTCGCATGCCTGCATCCATGCCGGCGCGCGGCTCTCGCGCGGCCGCGTGCTCACCTTCCGCCACAATGACGTCGCGCACGCACGCGCCCTGCTCGCCGCCCATCGCGCCGAGCACGATCGCGCGCTCGTCGTGACCGACGGCGTGTTCTCCATGGACGGCGACCTCGCACCGCTGCAGGCCTTGCATGATCTCGCCAACGAGCACGATGCCTGGCTGATGTCCGACGACGCCCACGGGCTCGGCGTCGTCGGCGGCGGACGCGGCTCCGCATGGGTCGCGGGCGTGCACGTGCCGGTGCCCCTGCAGATGGGCACGCTCTCGAAGGCGGTCGGCGCCTATGGCGGCTATCTCTGCGCCTCCGGGCGCGTGATCGAGTTGATGCGCAATCGCGCGCGCACGCTGATCTATTCGACCGGGTTGCCACCCTCGATCGTGGCCGCCGCGATCGCCGCGCTCGATCTGATCGAGAGCGATCCCCACTACGCCGCCCTGCCGTTGCGCAAGGCGCGCGCCTTCACGCGCCTTGCCGGCCTGCCCGACGCGCAGAGCCCGATCGTCCCGGTGGTGATCGGCGACGAGGAAGGCGCGCTTGCCGCCTCGCGCCTGCTTGAAGCCGAAGGTTTTCTTGCCGTCGCCATTCGTCCGCCGACGGTGCCGGCAGGCACCGCGCGGCTGCGGTTGACCTTCACCGCCCTGCACCCCGACGAGGCGATCGCGCGGCTCGCGGGTCTCGTCCGCGACCGGATCCTGGCGCGTTGAGCGGACCCCGTGCCCGCCTATTTCGTCACCTCGACCGGCACCGATATCGGCAAGACTTTCGTCACCGCCGGGCTGATCCGCACGCTGCGGGCGAGCGCACGCCCGGTTGCCGCGTTCAAGCCGGTGGTAAGCGGCTATGATTCCTCCGTCGTGGAGACCAGCGATCCGGCCGTGCTGCTGCGCGCCATGGGGCAGGCGGTGACGGCCGATGCCATCGCCGCGATCGCCCCCTGGCGCTTCCGCGCGCCGATCGCTCCCGATCTTGCCGCCGCGCGCGAAGCACGCGCCATCGATTTCGACGCCCTCGTTGCCTTCAGCCGCAAGATCATCGCGGCGGGCGCGGACGTCGTATTCATCGAAGGGGTCGGCGGCATCATGGTGCCGCTCGATGCCGAGCGGACCGTGCTCGACTGGATGATGGCGCTCGACATTCCGCTGCTCTTGGTGGTCGGCGGCTATCTCGGCACCATCAGCCACACCTTGACCGCCCTCGACGTGTTGCGGCGGCGCGGATTGAGGGTGGTCGCGATCGTCGTGTCCGAGAGCGAGCGCAACCCCGTCGAGCTCGGCGAAACGGTCGCGAGCATTGCGCGTTTCAGCGGCGCGACGGCGGTGATCGGCCTGCCGCGCCTGCCGCCGGGCATTCACACCCACCCCGCCTTCGATCGCATCGCCGCGCTGCTGTGAGCGCGGTTTCAGCCGTGCACGGCGAAGGCGGTCTCAAGCATGCCCTCCGCATTGACCAGGGCATGCAGGAGCATCGCGAGGAGCGTCGAGCCGGTCGCCCAGCGGAACCAACCGAGGATGAGCCCGCAGACGAAGACCTGCGCGATGACGAAATAGTCATATTGCACGTGGATGATCGCCCAGAGCAGCGCTGTCGCAATGATGACCGGCCAGGTGTCGCCGGGCGCGCGCAGCCAGCCGCGGAACAGGAAGCCGCGGAACAGCGCTTCCTCGTTGATCGGCGTCACGACCACCACCACGAGCCACAGCAGCGGCAGCGCGCTGGCCTCGTGCGCGGTGCGGTAGATGTCGCGCTGGAAGGAGGTGACCAAGGTCTTGCCCGCAAGCCAGCTCACGCCATCGCTCACGCCGATGAAAAGCGCGACCGCCAGCAGACCGAGCACGACGTCGGCGCGACGGGGGACGACCAGCGCGAGGTAGTCGGCCACCGTCGCGCCGGTCTGACGCGCCATGAGCGCGAGCAGCGCGAGCTGCACCGGGGTGGCGACCAGCATCACCAGGATGATCGCGACGCCGTCGCCCGAAAGGTCGGGCATCTGCTCAAGACCGATCCCGTACCACCATGTCAGCGCCGTCAGCGCCGCAGCCTGACCCGCGAACAGCGCCCCTGCCCCGAGCGCCAGCGTGGCGCCGCGCCCCCAGGGCCTGGCATCCTGCGGCCCGCGGCCGTTCACGGCAGCGCCTTCCGCCGCGTCGTGCGATCCGCGACGCGCCGCTTCGGCGCGGTCGCGCAGTCACGGCCGTCGCGCAGCAGGAACAGGCCGGCGCCGCCGCTTGGCGGCAGCGGCTCGCGTCGCCGAGAGCGGGGCCTCAAGGCACCAGGATCGAGGCGCCGGTCGTGCCTCGACTTTCCAGGTCGCGATGCGCCTGTTGGGCGTCCTTCAGCTTGTAGGTCTGGTTGATCGGGATCTTGACCGCGCCGGAGCCGACCTTCTCGAAGAGATCCTGCGCACAGGCGAGCAGGTCCTCCCGCTTGGCGACATAGTGGTTGAGCGTGGGCCTTGTCGCAAACAGCGAGCCCTTGGCCTGCAGGATGTTGATGTTGAAGGCATCGATCTGCCCCGAGGCGCTGCCGAAGGAGACGAAATAGCCGAGCGGCCGCAGACAATCGAGCGATGCCGGGAAGGTGGCTTTGCCGACGCCGTCATAGACCACGTCGCACAGCCTGCCGCTGGTAATCTCCTTCACCTTCGCCACGAAGTCCTCGTCGCGATAAAGGATCACGTGATGCGCGCCGTTTTTCCGGGCAATGTCCGCCTTCTCCTTGGAGCCGACGGTGCCGATCACGGTGGCGCCGAGATGGTTCGCCCACTGGCAGGCGATGAGGCCGACGCCGCCGGCCGCGGCATGGATGAGGCAGATGGTTCCCTTGCCCACCTTGTAGGTGCGGTTGAGGAGATATTGCACCGTCATGCCCTTGAGCATCATGCCGGCGGCCTGTTCGTAGCTGATGTTGCTCGGCAATTTCACCGCACGATCGGCCGGTACGATGCGTTCGGCCGCATAGCCGCCGAGCGGACCGACATAGGCGACGCGATCGCCGACCCTGATGTCGTTCACGCCGGGCCCGACCGCCACCACCTCGCCCGCGCTTTCGTTGCCGGCGATGAACGGCATGCCGACCGGCGACGGATAAAGCCCCATGCGAAAATAGCAGTCGATGAAATTGATGCCGCAGGCATGCTGTTTGATCTTGATCTGGCCCTGCCCCGGCGGCGGGATGTCGACATCCTCGTAGGTCAGCACCTCGGGACCGCCATGTTTGTGAACACGCACTGCCGCGACCATGTCTCACTCCCTCGACACGAATGGAAACAAACGGGATCGCCGGCGATCATAGGCAGGCCGCCGACGATGACAAGGCGGTGGCCGGCCGCGCGCGACGTCGTACGCCCTAACGCCGAGGATGCCGAGCGACGTCCCGGCCTTCGAACGACCATGGGGTCGATGGCACCCGCCGAGAATCATCGACCATCGAGCCGTCGGCGTCGGGAAGGCATGGTGCGTGTCCATTCGGTCCACCGCGAACGGCTCCTGTGCGGCGACCTCGGCCTTCCCGCCCGCGACCGCAGGGACCAGTTCCCCAATGTCGACGGTTAGCGCGCACCCGATACGCGCAGATTGGCGCCGTTGATGTAGGACGCGGCCTCCGACAACAAGAACAGGATCGCCTGCGCCACCTCTTC
>Ga0209581_1001604_pt1 | contig 25371 bp, 21 predicted proteins | sample Coa_R2_FD_187160 | JGI IMG/M metagenome (GOLD analysis project Ga0209581, IMG submission 187160) | Surface soil microbial communities from Centralia Pennsylvania, which are recovering from an underground coalmine fire - Coalmine... | ecosystem: Environmental > Terrestrial > Soil > Unclassified ...
CACATGGTGTTCTCCGCCAATCAGCGTCCGGTGGGGAACAACTATCCCTACTACATCGGCACTACCTGGAATGACTTCGACAACGGCTATCGCGCCGATGAGATCGCAGCGGAACTGAGCAGCGGACAGAAGCTGACCATGCAGGATATGGAGCGCATGCAGAACAGCACGCACGACTACCTGGCGGGCCTGATCGTGCCACAACTGCTCAAGACGCTCCAGGCGAACTCGCTGAACGCGACCGCGCAGCAGGCGCAGGGGCTGCTGGCAAGCTGGAACGAGAACATGGATGTCGCTTCGCCCGCCGCCTCGATCTGGTGGACCTTCTGGACGCGTTACCTCCTCGACACCTTCGGACCCTGGTGGCAGGCCAGGCACGTCCCGGTCGCCAAACATCCCGACCTGGCCATAGGCACCGGCCAGACCTCGCTCGACGAGGACCTGGAAGCCTGGACGCTGTACGATCCCACCAACGCGCCCTTTACCCTGCCCAACGGCACCAGGCGCAGCGCCGGCATGGTGATGCTTCAGGCTTTCCAGGAGAGCGTGGCGGAACTGAGCAAGGCTCTGGGCAACGATCCCAACCGCTGGCAATGGGGCAAGCTGCACACGCGCACCATCGCCTCGCTGCTGGGAGCCGATGAGCTGACCTATGGTCCACGCGCCAGCGGTGGTGACGAGTGGACACTGAACGCGGTCGGAGGCAGTCCGCTCAGTCAGAACAGTCCCCTGCTCAGTTCTTCCGAACACGGACCAAGCTGGCGCATCATCGTGGATTGGGGCAGCGTCCAGGCCGAGGGAACCTATCCCGGCGGGCAGGACGAGAATCCTGCCTCGCCCTGGTACGAAAACGAGATTTCCCACTGGTGGAATGGGCAATACTATCCAATGATCGACGGGGCGACCGCGCGCACGCAGCCGGGCAGCGTCACCTGGACGCTCAGTAAATAGGGAGAGAGAAGTGAAAAAACCGGTCTTAATCGTCCTCATCGCAACCATCAGCATAGGGATCAACTGGCTGGTCCTGCTTATCGGCTGGTGGTGGGTAACGCCGGGCATTGGCTTGCTGATTGGTCTGCTGCTGCGCCCGGCTGGCATGGGCTTGCTCGCTTCGCTGTGCGTCGGCGGCCTCGGCTGGGGACTCCCCCTGGCTGTGCTGGCGCTCAACGCGCCGGTCGCCAGTATCGCCGGAGCCGTCGAGAGCGTGGTTGGCCTCTCGTCCACCGGCGGCGTGGCCATCCTTGTTCTCACCGTCACGCTGGGCTGCATCCTGAGCGTCACCGGCACGTGGGTGGGCGTGGCCGGCAGACGGGTCATCGGGTAGAAAACGTCGCAGCGGGCAAAGCAAGTGACTCATCTCCCCATGCGCGTGCGTGCCTCGCGCTTGGTTGAGGAAGCTGTCAGACGTTGATAGAGCTTTTGCAACGAGGGACCCGGCTGGATCTTCAGTTGTTCGTGCAGTTCTCGGCTGCACCGCTGGTACTGCCGCAACGCCAGGTCGCGCTTCCCCATGCGCAGGTAACAGCGCATAATGCCATAGTGGGCCGTCTCCAGGCAGGGATCTAGCGTGAGCAGATGCTGCCAGTGCTGCAAGCTCTCCTCCCACGCCTCACGACGCCAGGCAATAAGCGCCAATTGATGATGGGCCTCGATAAATGCCGCCCGGAGCTTCTGACGACGGGGAATACACCAGTCGCTATAAAACGCCTCGACGTAATCTCCCCGGTAGAGATTGATCATTTTTTGAAATGCCTGCGCTGCAGCCTCGTCATCCCCCTCTCCAAGAGCGGCTTTGGCGAGCCGCTGCTGCTCCTCAAAGGCGGCCACGTCGTACCAGAACTGGCCGTAGACGGCGGGCAAGTCGAGTCGATACTGGCCCGATCGCTGCACCAGGCAGGCTTCCCCGATAGCCTGGCGCAGATAATAGATGGTTGAACGAAAGGTCTGGTTGATACGCCCGATATCATCGGCCTCCGGCCAGAGAGCCGCGATGATCTGATCCTTACGCAACGGCTGCTTGTTCTCCAGCAGAAAGAAACAAAGTTCCATCGCGCGCGCCATACGCCAGTGTGTCACCGGCATCGTATCGATCAAAACCACCGGCTCGCCCAGAGCGTAAATGCTCAAGCGCTCGGTGGAGAACATTCGCCAGCCGGGGTACTCATCCTGCTCGATTACCTCCTGCATTAACTGCCGCAAAGCAGGATACGCCTGAAGCTCCACCTGCAGCGAATAGTCGAGATCAGACTTGAGAGAACGAGCTCGCTCTTGCTGAAGAAGCCGCCTCGTCTCCTCAGGCTGTCCGCACGCCAGATGCCAGACCGCCAGCCGCACCAGGGCCTGCGTGTGCAGCCATACGATACCTATCTCATCTGTCAGATGCACCGCCTCTTCGAGCAGGGACCTGGCCTCATCATAGCGCTCCTGCGCGAGTAGAAGCGTTCCTCGCATGAGCGTATAGGACATGCTCTCATAGCTGCGCGTCTCGTCCGCGCGCAGCACCGTCTGATCCAGCAGATACTGAGCTGTACGCACATCCCCCATTCTGAGGTAGACCAGGGACAACATGTTCAGGATACTGTTGAGTAAGTAACGATCCTCCAATTGATGGGCCAGATCGAGCGCCCCCTCAAGATGCGCCAGTGCTTGCTGAAAGTGCTGGCGCGTGAGCTCTAATTCACCAAAGGCGAGCAGCGCATAAGCCTCGCTGCTCAAAAAGCGCGGGGATCGATTGGTCAGCCGCAGAATATGCCGGAAAGACTCCTCGGCCTCCTCCACGTATCCCTGGCGCATCTTCAGCAGGCCGATGCCGGTGAGATTGTTGATCACACTCTGCGGCTGGCCCAGGCGCGCCTGAATAGCATTGACACGCCTGCGGTGGTGCTCGGCAATGGTGTAGTTGCCGGTCCACTCGTAAGCGTTGGCAAGTTGATGGTGGAGCTCACCCGCCAGGCGCGCATCCACCTGGGGATGGCAAAGGCGCAGCGCCAGTTGGAATTGCAAAATTCCTTCGTGAATGGGCTGGCCGCTCAAAATCGCGCAGATGCCCAACTGCTGATATGCATGAATGCGCAACACACGCTCATCGATCGGCAATAGCTCCAACGCCTGCTGAAGGTGCTTGCGGGCAAGCGAGTGCTCACCTTGATGAAGGAAAAGCTTGCCATAAGCAATAGAAAACCCGGCCTGAATCAGCGCCTGCTCGACATGCTCACCAACCGGGAGAGGCGCGTTGACGATCGCTTTCGCCTCGGCCCCCTCTAAGAGAACGCGCGCCCTGGCGAAATCTCCGCGCCTCAGATAGGTATTCACGCGCAGAAGGAGGAGTTGGGGATTTTCTTCAATAAAACGCGGCGGAAAGCGATTCAGGTACTGGAGCACCATCTCGCTCTGTCCCCGGTTGAAAAGCGTCGGGGCCGCCTCAAGAATAATGCGGCTAGCCAGCTCATATACCTGCCCATCAAGCGCGCAGTTCAATGCCTTTTCATACTCATCCTTTTGATACCATAACGTAGCGGCCCGCTGGTAGAGGAAGCGATACCGCTCGCCCTCATGCCTGCGCAGATACTCCCTGAAGAGATCTCGGATGGTCGGCTGACAGACATACACCGGCTCCTCGGTCTCTCCGACCCGAATGACAAACAGCCCCTGGTGTTCCGCTCGTTCCAGCAGAGCGGCTGCATTGGATGTCTCAAGCAGCGCATCGCAGAATGTGGGGACCAGCTCATTTAGAAGAGAGGTATTCTTGAGAAAATGGTACACCTCCTCTTCGTCGCGAAAAACCCCCGTCATGACAAAAGAGAGCAACTGGTGCTGATTGACGTAGAGCGCCGGAATTGTACGATCGCCCCGCTGAGCCGACGCGATAGACTCAAATTGCGCAGCACCAAGACGCGAACCAAGCAGAATCCCCGTAATCCAGCCATCAAAGGTGGTCGCTAACTTCGCCGCCTCCTCCTCCGAAAGAGCCGGCAAGCCCTGCATCTGCGCAAGAGCCTGTAACTCCTGGACAGAGAAATGCAATGAACTGCAACCAAGTCCGAATATTTTCCGCCCGGTAATCAGCGGGGCCAACTCCAGATCCGGTTGGGCGCGGCTCTCAATGACGAATCGGCAGTGCGGCGGTAGGTGCTTCAAGAGGTGACTCACAATCTCATTGATGGTCGCGCTGCTATTCACTTCCTGATAATTGCAGAGGGCCAGAATACACTGTTCGGAAAGATCGGTCGCCAGGGCGCTGCTCAGCGCATCCAGTACCTTCTGAGAAATCGGTTCAACGCCTTCTGCCAGCAGGGCCTCCGCCCGGCGCCCAAAGGCAGGGAAACGCCGACGGATGCTGGCCAGGAGCATCTTGAGAAAGGTCGCGCCATCCCGATCGGAGCCGTCCAGAAAGTACCAGCAACAGGTGAGCGAGAAATGGTTTACCGTATCTGCAAGCAAAGTCGTTTTGCCATAGCCGGCGGGAGCAGAAAGGAGGATCAGTTGATAGGAGGCTGGGGTCTGTGCATCAATGCTTGCACCTAACGCATTTCCTAGAATCCGTAAAAGATGCTCACGGTGCAAGATGCCGGGTGGTACAAACGGAGCCAGTATTTTTTGTGAATCTTTCACACTATCCATAAATCCTTCAAAACTCTTTCCTTGAGATTTGCTCCGACTTATGATTTTTCCGCAGTGGCACCTGAATCCTATCAAAAGGAGAAGAAGAGTAAATCGTCTGAAAACGTTACTTAGACTAGTATACCTAAAAAAAACCAAATATACCAGACCGTCTTCGCTCATTTTCCCCCTCCATCCTGCAAACACCTGCGAACATTTCCCACCAGAGTGCGAACCTCTTTTTAACACCCTCTTTGCTATCTTATAGGTAGACAAGATGGTCGCACAGTTGAATACTCCTAAGGAGGAAAGCAACGCGATGTACATACTTATGACCACTGTGACCTTGTTTCTGAGAAGCATATGCGGAGAGAGAAGGCGTCTTGCCTTTTTTTTCCTGTGTCTGATCCTCCTCTGTGTCATGCTTGTGCTGATACAGTTAGGACAGCTTCACCACTGGCATACTACATTTCCAGGGCAGCATAGTTTTCTGGCCGACGATCAGCCACCATCGGGCCAAACGCCCTGGGATGGAGGAGATTGACTTGTTACGCAGGCTTACGGCGTGACCTGTCCATGAGTACGACGTTCGTGCGCACTCTTCTTCCTTTCGACAGCGAAGCGCCCAGAGAGACACATGGTATTTGGAACTACACAATGACATACGTCTATTTTCGCCTCTTCCCGGTGCCGATTCTCATCGCCAGGCTCTCTCCCATGACCTGCGAGTCACATGAAAGAGGAGGGCCTATTGAGATTAGGAGGCATGTTTGTCCTTGTATGGGGAAATGCTTCTCAGAAATGTGCAAGCTATTGAGTTGCAAGCCAGGAGAGATGTAGAAAGGAATCTCAAATGCTCCAGCCTTCGTCAGACTCGTCGCTGACACCCGACTCCTCAGATCAGGCCGCCTCTCTGCCCACTGCCGGGCCTGAGGCCGGCGGTTTCACGCGCCGCAGCGTGCTGAAAGGAGTGGCCGGCAGTGCGGCATCACTCACGGCACTGGGAAGTCTGGTGCTGCCGGGCGGTGTCGCGGCTGCCGCCCCCGCATCCCTTGCTCCCGCGGCCAGCGATCCCGCCGTCGTGGAATTTCCGCGCGGCGGGAAGCTGCGGGAATACTGGTTTCAGGCCGATTCGTTTTTTCACAACGTCATGCCCACAGGCGTAGACGGTATGACGGGCAACACCTTCACACCAGAGCAGACGAGCTACTGGGCGATTGGATACCGGGCCTTCACCCCCGGCTGGGGCAAGCCGCTGCCGGGCAACGACGACATCGGCCCGAACACCGGCATCCCCGGTCCGATCATTCGCGGCCAGGTTGGCGACACCATTCGGGTTCATTTCCGTAACAACAACACGCACTACAACGTGCCGCACAGCATTTCCGTCCACGCCCTCTCCTACACAATGGAGAACGATGGAGGCTGGGCCTGGATGTTCAGAGATCGACCCGGTACGGCAGTGAAAGTGGGCGAAACGTATACCTACGAGTGGAAAGCCATCCCCAGATCGGTCGGAACCTGGCCCTACCACGATCACTCCATTCACTTTGATCCAGGCCGGGGCACCGTGGTCATGGAGGCAGGCGCGGAACTGGGCCTGTTTGGCATGATCGCGATCACCGATCAGAACACCCCGGCGGTCGATAAAGAACTGACGGTCATCTGGCATTCTTTGTACCAGGGAGATATCCCCGGCTTGAGTCAGGACTTCCACTGCTTCGACGGCCTGGCCTATCTCGGCAATACACCTACGCTCACTGCCAGAGTGGGACAGCGGGTGCGCTGGCGTGTGATCGCGCTGGGCAACGACTTCCACACGTTCCATATCCATGGGCACACCTGGCTCTTCAACGGACGCTATGATGACACCATCGTTTTTGGGCCAGGGTCCACACTCACCTTCGATTATGTCGAGGACGCCCCGGGCACCTGGTACTATCACTGCCACGTCCCCATGCATGTGATGGGTCCGGGCATGGGCGGCATGATCGGACTCTACATTGTGTCGTAGACATGGATGTATTTTGGACAGGGATTGTCGCTTCACAGGCCAGGCGCCCGTTCTCGGCGCCTGACTTGTGATAGAAGCAATCCCCTTGAAACATGGCTATTCCATAGCACTTGTCTGATTGAGAAAGGATATTTTTGATGAAGAGGATAACCTTGCTCGCCGTTTTTGCAATGATGCTCGCGGCCCTGGTAGCCTGTGGAGGCTCCTCAAGTGCGAACACGTCAACCGCCTCGAATTACACGGTCACGATGAGCGGCGTGACCTTCAGTGTGAACTCCATCACCATCCCGAAAGGGAGCACCATCACCTTCACGACCGATCAGGGAGGCTCGGCGCACAATCTGGTCAACGGCAGCAATGGTCAGGCACATCCTGAGAGCGGCGCGCCCGATTTTGGATCGGGTGGGCACACCGTCGGCGCAGGGCAATCGTGGACCACAAGCCCGTGGAATACCGCCGGCACCTTCCACGTCACCTGCACCTATCACCCAACAACGATGACCCTCACCGTCACCGTCACCGGGTAGCGGCATATGAACCCGGCTGACTCGACCTGCACTTTATCTACGGGCCGGCGCTGCTCGCCACAAACCGCGTCGGCTGCTCATATACCCGGCCAGCACAGGTCAGGGCCATCCTCTATTCAAGACCGCTTAGTCTCGCGAAAGGATCAGTCTATGCCTGGACAGAGAGGGAAACGTCTCTATCGCGTACTCGTCCCGGCGCTCGTCGTCCTGAGTACCATCTTCCTGGTCAGTTGCACAAATAGCACCGCTAGCACAACGCCAGCCCCTGCGGCGGGAACCATCGTCGAGTTTCGCTTGCCAACGCGCGGCTCTCCCGAGGCGATCACTACCGGACCGGATGGCAACCTCTGGTTCACGGAGAAAGTTGGCAACCGCATCGGGCGGATTACCCCTCAGGGACAGATCAGCGAGTTTCCCCTGCCGACCGCCAACAGCTTCCCCGCAGGGATCACCGCCGGTCCCGATGGCAACCTCTGGTTCACGGAGCTTGCAGGCCGCATCGGGCGGATTACCCCTCAGGGGCAGATCAGCGAGTTTCCCTTGCCGGCCTCCAACAGGTTCCCCGCAGAGATTGTCAGCGGGCCGGACGGCAACCTCTGGTTCACGGAAAGCTCCAGCAACCAGATTGGCCGGATCACCCCTCAGGGGCAGATCAGCGAGTTTCCTCTGATGACGACGCCGAGCCTCGCGGATGGACTGGCGAAAGGACCCGACGGGGCCCTGTGGTTCACGGACAGCGCGACCGGCAATATCGGGCGCGTGACTCCAGGGGGAACCGCTACCGAATTCCCGCTCCTCACGTCCGACACGCTGCCCGAAGGCATCGCTGTCGGACCCGATGGCAACCTCTGGTTCACGGAGAATTCCAGCAACCAGATCGGCAAAATCACGCCCCAGGGCAAGGTCACTGAATTTTCGCTGCCGACGCAGAAGTGCGGCGTGACGGAGATTACCGCTGGTCCCGGTGGCGCTCTGTGGTTCACCGAGGCCACCGGCAACAAAATCGGGCGCATTACTACCAGGGGAACGATCACCGAGTTTCCTCTCCCAACTCCCGCTGGATCGCCCAAAGGGATCACTGCCGGGCCTGGTGGCACTCTCTGGTTCACCGAGGCCACCGGTAACAAAATTGGACGCCTCACGCCCGGCACGTGAGCATCAGGACCGACTGAGGAGAGAAAGGCCGACACACAGAGCGTATCGCACGCGGAAAGGGCAGAACAATGAGCGACATAGTAGAGACAAGCGCCCTGGTAGAAGTGCTAAGCAAGACGCGGGTGAAGAGGCACCGACAGGTCTGGCAATACCTCATCCCCCTATTCATCGTGTTCTGGGTAGGCTTTGCCGTGGCCATCTTTACAAGCAGCTACCTCCCGTTTTTAGTGATCAGCGTCCTGGCTGTGCTCGCGCTCTTTTCGACCTTGATTGTTGGCCTGGCGTGGGCATATCAGAACGATATCTGAGCAACGATCTAGCGCAGATTGGCCGACCCCTGATAGATCGAGTCCAGCAACGCAAAGGTCTCTGGATCATACTGTTTGAGCGCAGCGGGCCCATTGGCGATATGGTTAAAGGCCGAATAGGTATGTTCCGGCCCGGCCCAGAAGTAAAACTGGCTCATGACCGCCCAGAACTCCATGTCGTTCGTCATGGCGTAATCGCCGGCCCAGAGTCCCATCTGCTGAACCGCCTCAAAACGGGCCTCGATGCGGTTTCTATCCTCCTGCGATAGACCAATGTTCATAATGGTGTGGGCCAGTTCATGGACGCAGATATTCTGGCTGTACGATCCCGGACTGCGATCGTAGCGATCGTAAGGATCACTCGGCTCGCCCAGCAGATTCTGCTCGTCACAGGCCGTCACAGGATTCGTAGTAGTCCCGCCGGCGCCACCCTCGCCCAGGGCATTACACAGCGAGGTATCATTTTTATATTGAGCAAAGTACGGCAGGTCACAGATGCGCTGCGAGCGCGAGGCCACGACCGTGAACACGCCGTTCTGCCTGAGAACAGCGCCGATGTCCGGGCGATGCTGGAGCATAATCTCCAGGATGGCGCCGGCATCCCGTAACGCCTCCGGTGGAACCGAACGGTCGCCGGTCACATAGACGGGACCAACCGCGACCACCTGCGCCAGCAGCGGCGCAAACGGCGTGTACTTCGGAGTCGAGCCGGGAGCCTGCGCCGCACCTGGAGCTGCCGTCCCCTTGTGCCCCGGCGAGGCGGTCACAACCGGCTGAGCTTTTAGAGTGAAGGGAACGCAGCCAGCCAGCAGAAGAACGCAGAGCAGCAAGAGCATTGAATGGGACGGAAGAGTGCGCACAAAGCCATGCATAACAGCAAACACCAGATTCCTTTCAAATCAAGAACACGCAGACGGAACGCGTCTGATAGGCAGATCCGCCAGAAGCGCGTTTCGGTTGTCAGTGAATAAAGCGAGCGGCGCGCAAAAAGCCCTACGCCTTCCAGATAACACGTCTATCTCTCCCAGATTTGACGCCGGGATAGCCTCTCTAATAAGAAACGAGAGGGGAGACGAAAAGGCACCGCATGGCTTTCGTTCTCCCCTCTCGTTTCTTTTTTTCTGTCGTTTTGCACAAAGCGCCCTGTTCGCCGGGGGAGGCTAAATCGCGCGTCCGAGAGCCTGGCGATAGCGACGGATGAGTGTGTTGGTCGAGCTATCGTGCTTGAGATCGGGCGCGGAGGAACTTTCGAGTTCTGGGATGATGCGCTGAGCCAGCACCTTGCCAAGCTCGACCCCCCATTGGTCGAACGAATTGATATGCCAGATCGTGCCCTGCACAAAGACCTTGTGCTCGTAGAGCGCGATCAACTTGCCCAACGCAGCGGGCGTCAGACGGTCGAGCAGGATCGTGTTCGTCGGACGGTTGCCCTCGAAGGTGCGGTGGGGAACCTGGAAGGCGGGAACGCCATCGGCAGCGACCTCTTCGGCGGTTTTGCCAAAGGCCAGCGCCTCGGTCTGGGCAAAGAGATTGGCCATCAGCAGATCGTGGTGAGCGCCGAGCGGATTGAGCGTCTGGCAAAAGCCGATAAAGTCGCACGGAATCAGCTTCGTGCCCTGGTGAATCAATTGATAGAAGGCATGCTGCCCGTTCGTGCCAGGCTGGCCCCAGATAATCGGCCCGGTCTGGTAATCCACGCGCCTGCCCTCCAGATCCACGTGCTTCCCATCGCTCTCCATATCTAACTGTTGCAGGTACATGCTCAGGCGGTTGAGATATTGATCATAGGGCAGAATAGCCACCGTCTCCGCGCCGAAAAAGTTGTTATACCAGATGCCGAGCAGGCCCAGGATCACCGGTAGGTTGCGCTCCAGGGGCGCCGTGCGAAAATGCTCGTCCATTTCGTGAAAACCGGCGAGCATTTCAGAGAAACGTTCGGGACCAATAGCAATCATGAGAGAGAGGCCGATGGCAGAATCGTAGGAGTAGCGCCCACCAACCCAGTCCCAGAACTCGAACATATTGGCCGTGTCGATGCCGAACTTCGCCACCTCCGCGCTGTTCGTCGAAACCGCGACAAAATGCTTCGCCACCGCGCTCTCGTCCCCCAGCGCCTTGAGGCACCACGCGCGCGCGGAACGGGCATTGGTCAGCGTCTCCAGCGTCGTGAAAGTCTTGGAGGAGACGATAAAGAGCGTCTCGGCGGGATCAAGGTCGCGCGTGGCTTCCACGAAATCGGTGCCGTCGATGTTGGAGACAAAACGCACGGTAATATCGCGATCGCTGTAGTACTTCAGCGCCTCGTAGGCCATGAACGGACCGAGATCGGAGCCGCCGATGCCAATGTTAATTACGTTACGAATCCGCTTGCCGGTATAACCCGTCCATTCGCCGCTGCGCACCCGGTTGGCGAAGGCGGCCATCCTGTCCAGCACCGCGTGAACCTCGGGCACGACGTTCTGTCCATCGACGACAATCGACGAGCCTCTGGGCGCGCGCAAGGCTACGTGCAGAACCGCGCGCCCCTCTGTGACATTGATCTTGTCGCCGCGAAACATCGCATCGATACGCTCGCGCAGACCAGCAGACTCGGCCAGGCGCAAGAGCAGGTGCATCGTCTCGGCAGTAATGCGGTTTTTAGAATAGTCGAGATAAACGCCAACCGCCTCCAGGGCAAAACGCTCCCCGCGCTGTGGGTCGTCGGCAAAGAGCGTGCGCAGGTGGATCGTGCGCGTCGCCTGGTAATGATCCTCCAACGCCCTCCATTCAGGGCGCTGGGTCAGAGGCGTCAGCGTTGATTGTGTAGACATGCTTTTCCTTCTCCCCGTTGAATAAGGTCTCTATTTCTAAACTGAGCAAGTTTTGTAACGGTATCGCGTACTGATACATCAAAGTCTAATCTTCATGGACAAATTTTGTCAAACGCCGTCGTTGACTCTTAACGGCAGGACTGTATCCTTCCGGCCCCCAGGTTGGCCATTGATTACCGGCTGGTTACTTATGAAAGTAGCTCCCGTTCTATAAGATGGATTGGAGTTGCATATCTGGCGCATGGAAGTAATATATAGGGATATCTATTTGTAAAAATTAGGAAAGCTCGGTTGACGAAGGCAACCCTGACATGGAAAGGCGAGATGATGGTTGTACTCTGGATGACTCTTATATTGCTCTGTCTGCTCATCGCAACCGGCAGCGCCCTGATCGCCCTGCGCCTCCAGTATCGTCTTCTGGATAAGACGCGCCAGGAGCGCGAGGCATGGCAGCAGGCCCAGGAAGGCAGGCAGCGTACCTGGGAAGTGCGGCAGGGGAAACATATTTTAGACGCCGAAAAGAAACTTGCCGACCAGCTAAAAGAGGCGCGCCGGGAATGGCGGACCTGGAGCCTGGAGGTCGAGCAAAATCACCGGGCCTGGTTAGAGCGCGCCGACATTGAAAAAGAACTGGCTCGCCTTCCCCATATCGAGCACCTGGAACTATCGCTCAAGGCCGGCAGCCAGCGCCAGCAGCCGGCTGGGTGGCGCCCGCCTATGCTCTACCAGGCGGACCTGCGCGGACGCGACCTCGCGTACCGCTATATGGAGCGCGCCGACCTGCGCGAGGCGGCGCTCACGGGCGCTAATCTCTACATGGCCGATCTCACGGGCGCGATTCTGACCGGCGCGAATCTGGAGAACGCGAATCTGACGGGAGCCAACCTCTCCGGCGCCGACCTGCGCGGGGCCAACCTCTCCGGCGCCAGCTTCTTGGTCGCCGACCTGCATAACGCGATCCTGCATGGAGCAATCCTGCTCGGCGCTCGCCATCTCTCCACCCAACAATTGCACACAGCCCTCTACGACAGCACAACCGTCATTGATAGCTCGCTCGATCTCACCTTGCCGCGCCTCCCAGGCATCCAGGTCACGCCCGCCGACCTGCTGAGCATTCCTCAGAGAAAACAGGAGAACGAGGTAAAGAGTGCGGAAACGTCCGCCGAAACGCCATTCACAGAGCAAGACGCATCCGATGAATCATCCACCGCTTCGCCAGACGCCGCGCCCGGTCCAGAGAGCGAGCAAGCAACGGCTCCTGAACAGCCTCTCATCCCTGCCGGAGAAATAGAGGCCGTGCCAGAGGAGAGCACGCCCGAACAATTCCCGACGCCGGGAAATGCGCAGGAGAAGCCGGATGACGAGCAGCCGGATACAGGCACTCCTGCACAGGCAAGCGCGGAAAAACCGGAGAGCGGCAAGATCATCCAGCTCTCGGCACGCACAGCCAAAACCGTCCAACCGCCGAACGCGGAGAGGCAAAATGGTCCCGCAAAAGGCAGTTCGCGCAAAGGGAAGAGCGCGCTCAATCAAGCCAAAAAGAAGAGTAGCGGGTAATGCCCGCTACTCCTCTTCAGGCTCTCGTCGAGAAACCTCCTCGCTTAATCGCTCAGCGCAGAGACGGATGGTTGCTCCTCAACGGTCTCACCACGCAATTTAGCTGCTCTGGCAGCCTCCAGGGCAGGATCGCGCCCAACAAAGAGCGTCAGCAGCGTGCAGATGACGCAGCCGATCAGCGAGAACAGGAAGGTATCGTTCATCCCCATAGTCAGCGCGTGCTGGCCTATACAGAGTTGGAGCGCCTGAGCGTGCTGACCCACCTGCTGAGCGCAACTCGCAGCCACATCCGGGATGTGAACGGTTGTTCGCTGCGTCAGGTACGTTGTGAGAACCGATACACCAACTGCCCCAAAGACTACTTTGGTCGAACCCATTAGCGAGGATGCTTTCGCCATCTGCTTGTTGCTCACAACCGAAACAGCCAGGGTTTGCAGTGGCACGCCAACCAGGCCCAGACCCAGGCCGCGCAGGATCAACCAGATTTGCAGGCTCGCGCCTGTGGTTGTGACGGTCAGGTTCGTAAACCCAAACATCGAGGCCGCGACCATTATTGCTCCGACCACGCTGAGAAGACGCGGCCCAACCAGGTTATACATCTTTCCACTGGCCGCCAAGCCGATCGCCATAGCCAGTCCTTGAGCGATGAGTATTTCGCCCGTGGTCATCGAAGACAGTCCCTCGACATTCTCGAAAAAGAATGGCAGGAGGAAAATGCTGCCGAAAAGCACGGCGGTCGTGACCCAGATCAGGATATTTGCCATCGAGAAGGTGTAACTGCGGAACAGGCGAATATCGATAACCGGGTCCTTGACAAGCAGTTCGACGATGAGAAAAGCGACGAGCAGAAGGCCGCCGGCAACCAGGTACGCGATGACCGTGCTATTGCCCCAACCTTGAGACCCCGCGTCGGTGATGCCGTAGACCAGGGCGGTGAATCCTCCCATAGCGAGCAACAGCCCGAACACATCAAAGCCTCTCCCTTGCTGCGACCCGTCGGTATCGTTTGCCTCCTGCTCGGCTGCCCTGCCACGCAGAACCAGTAGTGAGAGGATAAACGCTACCACACCAATAGGCAGATTGATCGTGAAAATCGCGTTCCAACTAAAGTTCGTCGCCAGATATCCCCCAAGCACAGGACCAAAGGCAGGCCCCAGCAGCAACGGGATCATCAGCAACGACATTGCCCCCGCTCGCTCTGTGGGACCAAAGAGGCGGAAGATGATCGCCATGGCAACGGGCAGTAACGCTCCGCCACCAATACCCTGCACCACACGGAAAGCAATCAACGCTTGCTCATTGGGAGCAAACGCACAGAGCGCGGAACCTACGGTGAAGAGCGCCAGCGCGATTAGAAACACCGTCTTCGCGCCAATGCGATCGCTGATATACCCCACAATGGGGATAATGGCTGCGTTGGCCAGAAAGTAGCCGGTCGCGACCCAGGTGATTGTCTGTTCTGTGGTATGAAATGCCGTCGCTATTTGTGGAAGCACGACGCTGACAATCGTCGAATCAAGAATTGCCATGAGCAAACCCAGCGCGATAACCAGCGTGGCCTGCCATCTGTAGGTGAAGTGCATTGGCTCCTACCTCCTGTTCCTGAATATGTAGAACAACATTTTTTCAGTCGAAAAGCAGTTTAAGAAACTCATGTGTCCTTTGCCGAATCACGCGTGATCCCGGCAATGATAAATCTGACGAGATATTCCCGCACGCGCGCCTGCGCCTGCGCCGAGGAAAAATCTTCCTGCGGAAACACCATCTCGTACAACGGCTTCCAGGAGAGATAGCTCTGGCAGATCTGCATGGCGAGCGTGACCTGGAACAGCGGCGATAAATCCGAGCGCAACAGCCCGGCCTCGCTTGCCGCGCGAAAAATGGCCGTGAACTGTTCTGTATCGTCGGTCTCGAATTGCGAAAAGATCTTCTTGTATGTCTCCCAGCCTTCCGCCTGCTCCCAGGAGAGCATACGAACCAGGCGTGGGTGCTCAACCAGGTAGTCAAAGAGCGTGCCAACAATGACCTCGAGTAAATCTTTGAACCGGCGGGGGTCGGAAAGTATGCTTGTATCCGTACTCAGGGATTCCAGCAAACGATTCTGGATCACGCTCATCTCCCTGTCGGCCCGTCTCATCACCTCTACATACAGGCCCTGCTTATCGCCAAAGTACTGAAAGATCAGACTTTTGTTATACCCCGCCCGCGCGGCAATGGCATCGACGCGCGCTCCATCAAATCCATGCTCTGCAAAGACAATCTCCGCCGCGTTGAGAATCGCCTCGCGCGTACCCTCCGCATCATGACCCCTCCCCCGGCGACTACTTCCTGGTTCAGACATACAGTCTGCACCTCCTTTCATAACTAACCGGTTGGTTTTATAACTAACTGGTTAGATTTTAGTCTGAAAAAGAGGAGAATGTCAAGGGGTTTTGGTATCTCTTTCAGATCTGCGGGAAAATTGCCAAAACAGATATATCGTTATATCTCTCTGTTTTGGCCAAATGAGGACTTCGACCTGAAGGTAATGGGAAAATGCTTGATTCCCTGCGTGCCCGAGCCTCTGATCGGCTCCAGCGGGATCTCGCGCAGACGCTGGATATCTGTGAAGCGTTCGAGCAGCAGGGAGAAAGCAATTCTGGCCTCTAAACGGGCCAGGGGTGCTCCCAGGCAAAAATGAATACCATGTCCAAAGGCGAGATGCCGGTTGGGATTCCTCCGAATATCGAAGGTGAGAGCATCGGGAAAAGCGCTCTCGTCAAGATTTGCTGCTGCTACCATCAGATTAAGATGTTGCCCTGCCCGTATCTGCTGCCCTCCCAGGGATACATCAACAGCGGCTCTCCGTCCCACCGACTTGATCGGTGCATGATAGCGGAGCACCTCCTCAAGCGCGCTGGGAATGAGTGATGGATTTTCGCGCAGCACTTGCAGCGTATCAGGAAAGGTGTCGAAGCACAGCATCGCATTGCCAATCAAGGTCGTAGTCGTCTCATTGCCCGCCACCAACAATAGAACGCAAAAACTCAGAAGATCTCGCTCGCTGAGCCGTTCGCCATCGATCTCTGCTGCCAGTAAAGCGCTGATGAGATCGTTTTTGGGCTTCTGACGCCGCGCTTCAATCACCTGCAGAAAATATCCGGCCATCTCCATCTGTATCCGGCGCTCTCGCTCAGGTGAAAGGTGGCGCTCCAGAATGGCATCAGACCATCCCCTGAACTGTCTGCTATCCTCAGCCGGAACGCCCAGCAACTCGGCTATCACAATGGTAGGCAGCGGATGAGCCAGGTCGTCAACCACATCCATGCGTCCTGTGCTGCTCACTGCATCGAGCAGGTGATGCACGATGCTTGTAACACGTCCCTCAAGTTGAGCAACAATGCGCGGGGTAAACTGCTGAGTAACAAGATCGCGCAGCTTTCTGTGGCGAGGAGGATCGCTGGTCACTAAACTCGCGTCCATGCCGCGTCCTAACCCTGTCTGCGAAGAGAAAGTAGCGGGATCAAGCAAAACCTGCTGAACATCTCGAAAACGAAATACCTGCCACGCCTGTTCATGCTCATGGAAAACAAAAGGGGTAGTCTCGCACATAAAATGGTACCAGCGTTGAGGGAAGAGGGGATCATACACAATTTGTGCCTGTTCTGACATCATCGCTTCCTTTCGTAATAGCCGCCATGAATGTACGCTTTATACAGCCAGAGTTCGCAGGCGCTCCTCCTAAGTATATTTCAAGCAGACGGCGAATGCCAGAGTCTGCTTCCCAACCCGTTCAGTAAAGCCGAGCCTGATGATGAATATGAGGTGCAGGAAGAGCATTCCTGCACCTCATATTCATCATCAGGCTCGTTTCAACAACTCCTCATGCTTTGTGTCGTAGGAGATCATCTTCCCCTCCGGCATAAGCAGGAGCGTGTCGGGATTGAGGGCGCGCACAAACTCGACGTCGTGAGTGACGGCGATCACCGTGCCGGGATAGCGGCCCAGGGATTCGCCGATGATGTCGCGCGAGAGCACATCCAGGTGCGATGTGGGCTCGTCCAGCATCAGCAGATTCGGCCCGTCCAGCACCATCTTGGCGAGCGCCAGGCGCGTCTTCTCGCCGCCGGAGAGTGTGTCGATGCGTTGGAAGACGCGATCTCCGCTGAAGAGAAAGCGGCCCAGCACGCCGCGCACGCGTTTGATATCATCCGGCAGCACCGCGCAAGCCTCCTGCAGAACCGTGTTCGCGTAGTTGAGTCCCTCGTTCTCCTGGGCATAGTAGCCGATGCGTACCCGGTCGCCGAACATCACTTCGCCGGCAGTGAGGGGCGTCAGGCCCAGCAGAACGCGCAGCAGGGTGGTCTTGCCGACGCCGTTCAGTCCCACCACAACCAGGCGCTGGCCACGCTCGACCTCAAAGCTGATCTGTCGAAAGATCTGGCGCGAGCCGTAGCTTTTGCTTAGCTTCTCGGCCTTGAGCACCAGCCGGGCGCTGGACTGACGCACTGGGAAATCAATTTTGATCTTCCGGCTGGCCTGTGGCAACTGCGGCATACTCTTCTCAAGCGCGGCGATACGTTTGTCGATGGCGATGCGCTGGCTCACGCGAGTGGCGCCGTAGCTACGCAGTTTTTGTGAGGTTTTCTGCAAGCGGGCAATCTCCCGCTCTTGCAGCGCCTTCGTCTTCTCCAGCAGTGCCAGGGCGTCACCGGTGATGGTCAGGTAATTGGTGTAGGTGCCGCGATACTCCTCAAGCTTATGGCTAAACTCGTTCAGGCGCAGAATCTTCGTGATACTCGTATCCAGCAGATCAATATCGTGCGAGATGAGGAGCAGCGCTCCGCGATAGCGCGCGAGGAACTCCATCAGCCAGACGGTAGCTTCGACATCCAGGAAGTTCGTCGGCTCATCGAGCAACAGCAGATCGGGCGACTGGAAGAGCAGGCGGGCAAGTGCCAGCCTGGTCTTCTGTCCGCCGCTGAGTGTCTGCACCTGGCGATCCAGCGTCACGCCGCCCAGGTTGAGGCCGGCGAGCAACTCTTCCGCGCGCGCCTCGGCGTCGTAATAGCCCAGGTGCTCAAGCGCGTTCTGTGCTTGCTCGAAGCGTTTGAGAACATATTCCAGGTCGCCATCGGCCTCGGCCAGGCGCAGGCTCAACTCCTCGTACTCGCGCTCGGCCTGGTCGAGTCCCGTGCTGCTGAAGATAAACTCGCGCACGCTCGTACCGTCGGCCACGCTGGTTTCGTGCGCTACATCCTGGGCCAGATAGCCGAAGCTGCGCGGACGAATCACCGAGCCATGATCGGGCGTGAGCAGGCCCGCGATGATCTTCAAAAGCGTGCTCTTGCCCGCGCCGTTCACTCCGATCAGCCCGGCCTTCTCGCCAGGCGCGACGGTAAACGAGACATCCTCCAGAATCAGGCGCGGCCCATACGCCAGGGAGATATGATTAACCTGCAACATAACGATTCAACCTCTGTTTCTGCATACGTCAGCGATAGTCTCATAAAAGCTTGGAAAAACATGCTGCCGGGGACAAACGGCTACAGTGAGCGGTCGGGGCCTAGCTCGAAGTGCAGGAAACAGGGCGTGTCGCAAGAAAGACGAACGGACACACGGGCACAAGCGAGTTTGGCCCGGCGACACACGCCAACTGAGAGGGAAAGAAACTTGCGGAAGATGCGAAGTAGTATACCAAACAGCTCCTCACTAGCAGTGAGCAGCAGCATCAAAAGCGCCTTTTCTTAACCCGCGTAAGCCCGGCGTGAGTGCCTACGCGGGAATGACAACTGTGAGCATAATCTTCTCTCTGTTTGCTATGACCTTCCTGCCTTGCAAATGGATGGGTAGCGATCCATCTGTATCTTTCAACAGAATACCACATCCACTTGCAAATGGTCAAGTTTGAAACGCTCCTGGAATCCAGAACTTCGAGCAGCAGGCAACGTTTACGGGATAGCCCGCGTTTGCTTGCGCCTCCCGCCGTATCCCAGGCGCATTCTTAAACGCTGCATGAAGGTGTCGATCACAGCGTCCAGGTGCTCCGTCCCCGTCTCCACATACCACTCGGAAAGGGTTGAACGCAGGTCGCACCTGATGGCCACGAAGTCAGGCTCGGTTCCCCGGATGCGCTGCAGCAGGTTCGCCAACAAAGGGACACGATAGGTCCGCTTGTAAATTTGTCTTGACATGCGTTCATGCGTAGCTGCACGCGCCAGGTCCATCTGGTGTTGACGCGCTAATTCTGGATTGAATAAAGGATACATGGCATTCCTCGCTTTCTATTCACTCCGAATTGTTGAGAAATCCCTCCAGCAGCGCAGAGATGTTGGAGAGCCTCTCCGGTCGTAAACTATATTGCTTCTCATCGTCGCGTATCCTCACCAGGCCCGCAGTGCGCAGCAGACCCAGATGGTGATGCATGGTGGACTTCGCAACACCGAATTCGTCGGCGATTTCCTGCAAGGAGTAGCTGCGCTTCTTCAGCAACTTGAGAATACGCAGCCGTCGCTCGTCGCCCAGGGCCTGGTAGAGCCTGACCAGTTGTGCGGGCGGCACTGTACGGTCGGGCGTCACCGACTCATCGGCCACCGGATAGATGATGAGTTTGACATCCTGGTGGGTGGACGGTTCGTTCCAGGGGCGACCGAGGAAGGAGGGAATCAGCACAATCTTGCGCACTCCCGCCTCCCGTCCATAGACCAGACCGTTGGTAGCCAGCTCCATGAATTTCTCAGGAGTGTGCGTGGCTTGCAGCTTGCGCTTCGCCTCTATATCGCGCTCCAGAATTGGACGAATCTGCTCCTCCTGGGCGCGAAACACCTGCTCGTACCAGCCCCCGAGGAGTCTGATTACTGTACTTTTCATAGCCTCGCCATCTAAGGCAACGAGCCGGCGGATGCGCTCCTGAGCAAACGGACTGTCGGGCAGAGCAGTCTTGAAAAACTGCTCCAGCGCCTCCTCATCCCCCTCGACAGCCCGCAGAATCACATCCAACGGCGTGATTTTGCGCATCTGGCGCTGATAGTAGCCAAGCCAGTAGAGGCGGATCTCTAATGGCTCCAGCGATTCCAGGTAGGAGAACAGCGCCGGTATATCTTTGGGCGCAGGTGAATCATAGACCATGCCAAGCAGATGCGACCAGCTATGCAGCCAGCAGCGCGCCGAGTAGGACTGCACGGTCAGATCGGCCAGTCCCTCCAGCACGTCCTGAGAGCAGGTGGCTTGAATGTTCTCAAACCAGCTTTCCCCAATCTCATATTCGTAATCCTTCTTTTCATGCCACTGATGTTCGTGGTAGATGATCAGGCTCTGAATAAACTCATACGCCAGACCTGCCTCGAGCTCTATCACTGGCATACCCCGTTTATGTAACATGGCTTTTCCTTCAGAGTCGTCCATCGTTCGCGTTCTTTCGTATTCGAGATTTGTCGTACACACAAAGTATACCCCTGATATCTGCCGGATGTCAAGGGAAAAATCGGCTTTTTTACGATTTTTCTCGAATGGTGAAGAATGTCGTTCGATTTTAATCGTACTTCTGGAAGGGTGAGAAGCGGACGAGCGACCCGACTGTACCGCTGGACGCCCGGTGGGAGAGCCAGGCGACGTCGCCCGGAGTCATGGAGGCACCACCATACGATCATATATGATATGATGCAGGCAAGGGAAAATTTCCCCGCGAACCGCTATTTCTTCACAGGAGAACCGATGGCATGTCCCAGCTTCTTGATCTCAGTCCTTACCGTCGCTACTTTCCCTCGCTCGCGCAGACTGTGAACGGTCGCCCGGCGATTTACTTTGACAATCCCGGTGGCACACAGGTGGCGCAGCAGGTAATCGACGGCATGGTTGCTTACCTGCAAACGGCCAACGCGAATACTCACGGGGCGTTTCTGACCAGTCGGCGTACCGACGAGACGATTGCCGCCGCCAGGCAGAGCATGGCCGATCTCTTGCACGCGGCCAGCCCTGCTGAGATTGTCTTTGGCCCGAATATGACTACCCTGACTTTCGCTTTCAGTCGGGCGATCGGCAAGACGCTCCAGCCGGGCGACGAAATCGTGGTGACGGTTCTCGACCACGATGCAAACGTGGCCCCCTGGTTGGCCTTGCAGGAACGCGGCGTGGTCATCCGCACGGTCGATGTTCATCCTGAGGACGTGACGCTGGATATGGAGGACATGCGCGCCGCGCTCAATGAGCGCACGAAGCTGATCGCGGTGGGGTACGCTTCCAACGCGGTCGGCACAATCAACGATGTCGCAACCATCATTCGCTGGGCGCATGAGGTGGGGGCGCTGACCTGGATCGACGCGGTACAATTCGCTCCGCACGGCCCGATCGATGTGCAGGCGCTGGATGCGGATTTCCTGGTCTGCTCATCCTATAAATTCTTCGGTCCGCACCTGGGAATTCTCTACGGCAAACGAGCCCACCTGGAATCCTTCCCTGCCTATAAAGTGCGACCGGCCTCGAATGAAGCGCCGGACCGCTGGGAGACAGGCACGCAGAATCATGAGTGCCTGGCCGGCCTGGTGGGCGTGATCGACTATCTAGCGATGCTGGGCCGTGAGCAGCGCGACCTCTACCGCGAGGCGTACCAGGAGTACAGCGGGCGGCAACGCGACCTCAAGATCGCCATGCGGGCGATGATGGACTACGAGCGCGGCCTGTCGGCGCAGCTTATCGCCGGCCTGCGCGAGATCAAAGATGCACAGATCTACGGCATTACCGATCCCGCGCGTTTCTCCTGGCGCGTGCCGACTGTTACCTGCAATATCGGAAATCACGCACCGCGCGCGCTCGCCGAACACCTGGCGGCGCACGGTATCTTCGCCTGGGATGGCAACTACTACGCGCTGGGCATCATGGAGCGCCTCAGCCTGGAAGAGCGCGGCGGCGCCCTCCGCCTGGGCATGGCACACTATAACACGCCCGAAGAGGTCAACCGCGTATTGGATTGTCTGGAGCAGTTTGTTTCGTAAAGGTATCCCATGCTGCAAGGATGTGGAGTGTGATTGAACAAGATTCGCTCAACCACACTCCACATCCTCGCCTGGTGAGGTCTAGGCGATGATGCCCAGGCAGTGGCCAGCGCCGACGGTGTAGCCGCCCTCACGGATGGCGAACTTGACGCCCTCCTCCAGCGCGACCGGCTGGCGCAATTCTACCGTAATCTCAAGGGTATCTCCCGGCATGGCCATGTCGATGCCCTCCGGCAGCCTGATCGTCCCCGTCACGTCGGTGGTGTAGATGTAAAACTGCGGCTGATACCCGCTGAAGAAAGGCCGGTGCCGCCCTCCCTGCTCTTTGGGCAGCACATAGACCTGCGCCCTGAAGCTGGTGTGCGGCTTGATCGAGCCGGGTTTGGCCAGCACCTGGCCGCGCTCGATCTCGTCGTGCGCCACTCCGCGTAGCAGGCAGCCAATATTGTCGCCGGCCACGCCGCCCTGCTCCAGCGCCTGGTGGAACGTCTCCAGCCCGGTGACGACTGCGCTGCGGACCTTCTCCCGCATGCCAACGACCTCCACCGTCTCTCCCTGGCGAATGGCGCCGCGCTCGATCAGTCCAGTCGCGACGGTTCCTCGGCCCGGAATGCTGTAGACGTTCTCCACATACATCAGGAACGGCTTGTCGATCGCGCGCTCAGGGGTGGGAATCGCGGTATCCACCGCGTCCAGCAGCTCCCAGATGCATTGCGCATTTGGGTCGTTGCGCGACAGGTCCCCTTTGCTCTCCAAAGCCTTGAGGGCCGAGCCACGAATGACGGGCACCTCGTCGCCGGGAAAGCCTTGCTCGCTGAGCAGTTCGCGCACCTCCAGCTCCACCAACTCAAGCAGTTCCTCGTCATCCAGCAGATCGACTTTGTTGAGGAAGACGACCAGGGCCGGCACATCTACCTGCCTGGCCAGCAGCACATGTTCGCGCGTCTGAGGCATTGGACCGTCGGGAGCGCTCACAACGAGGATTGCGCCATCCATCTGGGCCGCTCCGGTAATCATGTTCTTGATATAATCAGCATGCCCCGGACAATCAACGTGCGCGTAATGACGCTTCTCCGTCTGATACTCCAGGTGGGCAATCGCGATGGTGATCCCGCGCTCACGCTCTTCGGGCGCGTTGTCAATCTGATCGAAAGCCGTGTACTTCGCAAGCTGAGCCGAGGCCAGCACTTTGGTGATCGCTGCCGTCAGCGTGGTCTTGCCATGATCGATATGCCCGATAGTCCCTACGTTTACATGCGGCCTGGTTCGCTGGAATACCCGCTTGGCCATCTCCTCTTTTAGCTCCTTCCGTCTTCTCTGGCATGCAGCGCCAGTAATATTCTCAGCAAGGACAGAAGCCTACAAAGGTCCACCCGATACCTGGTGACTCCCTCTCGTTCACAACCAGGAGTGACCACCAACCAGAGGATGACAGAAGAGCATGGAGCAGCACGCGGCACAGTCCGTGTGCATGAAATGAAACGGTCTGGAGACAGGAAGATCCAGCCGCAAGATCATCTCAGAAAACACTGGTACCCGTGACGGGAGTCGAACCCATCACCTCAGTCTGCGAAGGACCGCGCGCCCGCCGCTGCGCCACACGGGTAAATGCTACCCACCATACTTCTTTTCTGGTTCGGTATCAGCATGAACGATGGAGGCCCGTACCTCCCGGCTTCATCAAGCAAGCAACTTGCTCACGCTCACGCTAGATAACTGCATAACCATGAGATTCTCTCTTACCAGGAGCCGTAGACCCCGCCCATTGCTATGTTGACATAGTAACATGATATTTGTTTTTTGTCAAGTTCTTTTTGTGGGGAATATCACGTAGTGAGAAAGGCTGATCTCAAGAGCGTAATTCTACATGGGCACATGAAAGAGTGTATACAAGTTATGTTCATGAGGGAGCGCGCCACTGTGGAGTTCGCCCCAGGTGGGAGGCGCGATTGAATCCTCTGCCACCGTTGGCAATGGCGTCGTGTACGTTGGATCACTGAATCACAAACTCTACAGCTTCCACCTTCCCTAACATCTCAGGCCGGCAGGGGATGCGCCTGGAAGAAACTCAACACGACCTCAAGGCTGGTCTGATCGCCCAGCATGGCAGGCCAGGAGTGCCCGCCCCCTTCGATGCGATAATGCACAATCTGCGCGCCGCCCTGGCAATTCGTCCACTGCTCGCCCGTTACCTGTGCAGTATGCAGAAAGACTCCCGGCCCCTGCTGACAGCCATCGCGCGTGGCCCAATCGCGCAGCCACTGCGGGATCGGCGGAAGCGGCCAGGAGGTGTCCGGGTATCCCTGGTAGAGAATGAGGGGATCGGCAGTACCGTGGATCTCCAGGATCGGCACGGAGCGGCTGGGATGGCATCCGCCCGGAAAATAGTAAAAGTTGCCGGAAACCGGGACGAACGCGGCAATGCGGCCCGCCAGTGTACACGCGAGATAGCCGCTCAGTCCCCCACCGTTTGAAAAGCCCGTCGCGAAGATGCGGCGCGCGTCAACACAGAATTTACTTTGCAGATCATCCAGCATAAGGCTCACATAATGCAGATCATCCACGCCATAATCAATCGGACCCGCGCTTGCCCAGAAAGGCGGTCCGTCCGGGCCCTGCGGCAAGCCCTGCCCGTAGGCGACGATGAAGTGATGCCGATCGGCGAGTTGAGTAAAGCCCGAACCGCCATCCCCGCCCAGAGCGGTCCCACCAAAGCCGTGAAAGTAGAGAACGAGCGGCGTAGGGATGGTATTCTGATAGCCGGCGGGCACATGGACGCGATAGCTCCGCGTGCTCTTCCCCTCGGCCTCTGCAGGATTCACCGCAAACGTCTGGTCCGCGCTCGTTCCAGGTGACACCGACGAGGAGCGTCCACACCCGCTGGTCGCCAGCGGACGATCTACGGGGCTGCTAGAGGCCGGCAACGGTCCTAAAGAAGATGGCGTGGGCTTCTGCTGCAAAACCGGTCCACCGCTGAAGAGGCTACAACTACTCAGCAGTACACAACCCAGCAGCATGCAAAAAATCATGGGCGCGCGAGCACCGTTCCGCCTGCGAAGTTGCATGACCAGCCTCTCCATGCCCGGCAATCGGTGACATGCTATCGTTGCGATAAGAAAATACCCGCCCTGCCCTCCAGATCTTGCGTCCTCTTTTATTACGCCAGAAATAGCCGGGATCTCTCAAAGATGTCCACTCCGAGCACTTCTTGCGCACTAGAACGCTGGAAGTCATTCTTCTGTGGTAGTAATGGTAAATCTGCTCCACTCCCCGATAAGCGTCTGGCCATGAACGGAAACGCTCTTGCCGTTCTCAATCGTCTTCTCGGTCATGAGGCCAAGTGCAATCAGGAAGCTATTGAACTTGATCGGCACGTCACGATACCTAGCGACCTCGTTGCCGTCCACCCAGTAGGCAACCTCGTCTTTGCCG
>Ga0209581_1001608_pt1 | contig 25315 bp, 26 predicted proteins | sample Coa_R2_FD_187160 | JGI IMG/M metagenome (GOLD analysis project Ga0209581, IMG submission 187160) | Surface soil microbial communities from Centralia Pennsylvania, which are recovering from an underground coalmine fire - Coalmine... | ecosystem: Environmental > Terrestrial > Soil > Unclassified ...
ATTCGCCGCGCAGCAGGCGGCGCAGGGCCTCGATGCGGGCGGCAGGCCAGTGGGAGAGATTGGCCAGGGTGCGATTCTTGACCTTGCCGTTCTGGCGGAAGGATTCGCGCAGGAGGAGGGCGGGTGGGGAGTTGCGGTTGGGGATGGTGGCGACGTACATGACTTCTGTATATCGCACACAATTGAACATGTCAAGATAAATATTCACACAACATGACTACATCTTGGCTCTCGAATTCCCCTAACTCGCGCCGACACAACAACTTCCCCTCATTACTGCGGGGGAAGATCCGACAGAAGGCGCGCAGAGGGAATTGAGCCGGTTGCAAGTTCAATTGCTCCATGAAACCTCACCAGCCAAACGGAGCGAGCTCTTGCAGCGGCTTTTTGAGGTCGAGCAAGTATTAGGACCGGAAGGCGGATCACGTACAGCCATACAGCGGGCCACGCTCCGGGCTGTGCCCCCGACATTGCGTGACGTTCAGCAATCGTTGAGTCCTGACACGGCCATTCTCGAGTACGTGCTGGACGATCCGGCTTCATTTTGCCTGTACGTTACGCACGGACGCGCCGGCGTGGTTTCGCTGCCGGCCAGCCGCACTGAGCTCAATCGTCTCGTCGCGTTGTACCGAAGGCAGGTTGGAACGCGGGCGGCCACAATTCCGGCATCGCGCTCCCTCTATGCCGATCTCATCGCGCCGCTGCCGGCGCAGGCGCTCACACCCAGGCTCATCGTGGTCCCCGACGGCCGATTGCACCTGATTCCATTCGATGCGCTCGTGGACGGCACCGGGCATTACGTGCTGGAGACGCACACCATCACGTACGCGCCATCCGCGACGGTTCTTCGCCTCATCGAAAACGCCAAGGCGGTAAACACGAATCCGATCACGTTCCTAGGTGTGGGTGGTGTAGAGTATCGGATGAGCGTGGCCGATGCTGCCCCGGGCGGCAAGCCGTTGCCAGACGGGACAGCGAGCGTATCGAACCCGTTTGATCCAAAGGCGGAGCCGCTCCGAGATTTGCCCGAGAGCGTGGACGAAGTCCGGGCAGCCAGTAAGATTTTAGGCAGTTCGAGCGTGCTGTTGCTGGGCCAAGATGCCACGGACGCCGCATTCAAGGCCGAGCCGCTCGGCCGGTTCAAGATCATCCACATTGCCGCCCACGGAATCGCCAGCCCGATATTCCCCGATCGCGCCGCGCTGGTGCTAACAGAGGACCCGAAGCATCACGACGACGGCTTGCTTCAGGCGCGCGACATACAGCGGCTGCATCTCAATGCCGCCCTGGTGACGCTCTCAGCTTGCGATACGGGCGCCGGCCGGTTGGAAGGTGAAGAGGGGATCGAGAGCATCGAGCAGGCATTCCTGTTCGCCGGCGTGCGGTCTGTGCTCGCTAGCTTGTGGACCGCTTCCGACATCTACACGACCGACTTGATGGAAGCGTTTTATCGAAATCTCGCAGCCGGGCAGGATGAGGCCGACGCGCTCCGCAACGCCAAATTGAGCTTGCTGGCCGAATATCGCAGGCAGGCAACGCCGTTTTATTGGGCGGGATTCACGCTGGTGGGAGATGGCACAGGGAGAGTGGAAAGCAGACAAAGGTAGCCGCTGAACCCAAGCAATTGCTGATCTAGAGACGTCGTTCGGCCGAGGTCTCCTGAATAACTTCCGAGTGCCGCGTCAACCACCCAATAAACAGCTATACGGCAAGCTGCAGTACGATCTTTCCCCGCCCGTGCGGTGCGCCGCCGAGCATCTTGTGAGCGGTACGCACATCTTCCAATGGCAATACGGTTCCAACCCGTGGGGCCAACTCTCCACGATCAAACAGGGCAGAAATCGTGTTCAAGCGCTCAGTTGTTACTTCTACATAGAAGAAGACCGCGCGTACGCCAGGCCACCTAGTCGTTGGTTCGGACGATACGACGGAGACCACGACTCCGCCGGACCTGATGAGGTGAATTGCGCGATCTCGCGTATCCCCGCCAACCGTATCCAGTACCAGGTCAACCGAACTCACTGTGTTCTCGAATCGGTCAGCCTTATAGTCCAGAACCGTCTCGCTGCCCAGACTTCGGACATAGTCTATATCGTGTGATCCGACAACGGCGATGACATGCATTCCTGCTCTGGCCGCGAGTTGGACCGCATAGGCGCCCACGTTGCCTGCGGCTCCGAGAATCATCACGGTCTGATTAGATTTCGCGTTCCCATAGTCAAAGAGCATCTGCCGCGCGGTGACCGCGATCACGGGGGCTGACGCTGCTTCCACCTGGCTTAAGCGCGAAGGCCTCAGAGCCACCATGTTTGCATGGACGACAGCATATTCTGCGTTTGCCCCGCAAAACTGCGGGTTGGTGACACCATAGATCTCATCACCTGCCTTGAATTCATTAACGCCCAGTCCAACCTCCTCTACTACTCCTGACAAGTCGGAGCCGAGCGTGAGCGGGGGTGGCGGGCTCACTTTGCTTTTACCCTCACGAATGAGCGCGTCCCATGGTCCAACTCCGGAAGCGGCGACCCTGACCAGAAGTTCTCCCGCTGCTGGAGCCGGACGAAGCACCTCGTCAACCACAACTACATCGGGTCCGCCAAAGCGATGGATTCGGGCCGCCTTCATGTCTAAGCCTCCGTTCTCAGGGTAACGGAGGATCCGAGGGCATTCAAGTCGGCAATAGATCTGTCGCTGGGCGGTTGCCGGCGTACTGTCGGCCACTGGAAAGTTGGAAAAATAAAAGGAACTGAGGATACTTGGCGAGAAATCCCCTTGCCACCCCTGACGCCCCTAAGCCCCCTTTGAGGAAGCTTGTGTTGGCACAGCACTTGGTGGGATTGATCGCGAGTAACGGCCCAGTGTTTACCGATAGTGCCCGAGTAGTCGGCTACTCGGAAGTTGTCCCAACGCTCGCGAGTTACTCCCAGCTCGCCGCGTTATCTAAGATTGATTGGGTATCGACTCCAACTTCGCCCCGGTGGATGGACACGCAACGAAGCGCCGCCAGCATGGGCATGTCGCGTATCGACGCGGAGTTTCAACACCGTAAGGCCATTCACTAAATTCGCGGTGCCGGTCGTTTGCGCCACAATCTGCCCGGACGGTTGCTCAAGCTCAACATCATAATTTCCGGGCTCACTTCCGACTGGCAGATCGAGGGTCAGCACGAGCTTCCCGCGCGGGAGCACCAACGGCGGGAGCACCGGGCCGGGCTCGGCGCCGCGCAGCGCTTCATAGCCGCGCAAATCGATACTAGCTTGCTGCCAACCTTCTGCCCAGGCGACTACACCGTGCCCCAGACGCACACCAAGTTTGGCGAGGACGGCCCACCCGATGATGACGATCAGCACAGCGGCGGCCGCAATCAGGCCTGCCGCACGAACCCGCCTGGCTCGTTCGGCGTTTTTGCGGAAAGCAACATACTCCCTGATGCACGGCGAGCACGTTGCCGCGTGCACTCGCCAGCGGCGGGCTTCCTCACCCTTGATTCTGCCGAATGCGATAGCCTTGATCGTTTCCGAGTTCGGGCAACCATCCCTTTCGGGATTCGGGAAGTCATTCAGCAGCGCTTCTTTTGCCGCGCTCAGGAATCTGTCTTCGCGTTTATTCGTCAATGGTGTGTCACTCAGGAAGGGCCATCCAGTTCCTGCTTTGTGCTCCTTGCCCGCGCCACCGGGCTCCGCAACCTGCCGCTATGCGCCCGCGGTTCCCCGCTTCTCGATCCCGAATAGTCTCTCCCGAACTTTTTTCAAGCGATAGAGGAACCGCTTCGTAGCCTCCGCGTCAGTCAGGCCGGAGCGCTTTCCAACTTCCTTCCAGGGCATGCCATCGATCACGCGCTGCACCAGGACATCTTTCATCCAGTCGTCCATTTCTGAAATCGCTTTTTGCAGAACTAGATGATCGTCAAGATCGTCGGGCCATTCGCTGTCTCGCATCCGCCCTTCTTCAGCGAGATCCGCGCCGAGGGCCACATATCGCTTTTCCTTAACGACGGAATCTCGCAGACGACGACGGAAGATACCGAAAACCCAGGCGTCCAGATCGCGCACGGGCCGCAGACGGAATCCCGTCTTCAAAGTCTTCAGGGCTGATTGAAGCGATAATTCCCAAACCTCCCAGATGACACTCTCGTCGTCAGCCAGTGGGCTGCCCTTTAGCTCCCGCCTCGCGTACGCGTGCGCCTGCGGCCAGACTCGCAAAGCGACGATCTTCAACTCTTCACTGGTGCTATCGGATTGCGCTTCCGGACGCTCTAGAATCCAGGCGGCTGCAGCATTCTTCGCATCATCATCTGCCATCGTGGAAGCTCCCCTAACTTCTCCCTCTCCGTTGTGCAAAGACTGCCATTGAATTTGCTCATCTGTCAATACATCGCCGGTACGTTGACGAAGCAGCGGGTCTGACGGCATGTAATCGCCCGTGGCCGCATCGTCGCAGCTTACAAAATATTTGAGAACCTTTGGGAGATTTTGCGTTTTCAAAGCCCCTTATACAAGTGAGGAGGAGAGTTTCCTCGCGCACGGCTGAGCAGCAAGCGTGCACGGTCCGCCCGACCATCTTGCTCTCCTTCTCAGACGAACCCTTTGGAATCCGAAGGAGGCTTTGCATGGGTACATCCCCCTGGACGCAGGCAGTTCAAGTTCTACAGGCCGCATTCACCGGCCCGATCGCTACCGGATTGGCGCTCGTGGCCATCGTTATTGGCGGGCTCATGTTCAGTTTCGGAGAGGGAGGCGCCAAGCGCACGCTGGCCGGCGTGATCTTCGGCGTCGGCATGGCCGTGGGCGCCGTCAACTTCATGACCTGGCTCTTTCCATAAGGCGTTCCTTCGCACCCATCCACTTCAAGGAACCGCGATGGAACGGCGATCCAATCCCGTTTTCCGCTCTCTCAACCACCCGCTCACCCTCCTGGGGGCCGAGAGAAGGCTTTTCTTTTTTGCCCTCGTGATGGGCGCGGCGGTCTTCAACCTCTTACACACGTTCTTCGGCGGAATTCTGATGTTCGCTCTGCTTTATCTCTTCGCTCGCTGGGCGACTAAGACCGATCCTCAAATTCTCCGGTTTCTCTTGAATTCTGCCCGGCTGCGCACCCAGTACGATCCCGCGAAGTTTACACCCGTCAGCATTCGCAGGGTTCACCATGTTTAGGCTCGACCGCGCCCTTAAACCGTACCGCGAGTCCGGCTCGCTCAACGACCAGGTTAGCCTCTTCGGGTTTATCGACGACGGCGTGTTCCTGACGAAGAGCGGCGATGTGGGGCTGATGCTCGCCGTCAAAGGCGTGGACTACGAGGGCCTGGCAGGAGGCGAAATCGACCAATACACAAAACGCCTCGAATCCGCATTCAAGATTTTCGACGAGAAGTGCCGCGTCTACCAGTACCTTTTCAAGCGGAATCACCAAAGTATCCCGCGCGGCTCGCACGAAAACCCGGTCGTCAACGCCGCCATCCAGAACCGGGCGGCATTTCTCGAAGCGAAATCCGACCGGCTCTATTCGCTCGATATCTATTACGCCGTGCTGATGGAAGGCCTGCCGAAGCAGAAGGCTTTGCTCGCCACACTCGCCGAAGCGCACCGCGATCCGCGCCGCGCCTGGCGGGAGGTGAATGGCCTGCTTTCGACCGGAAAGCAGGTGCTGTTGCTTGGGAGCGAGCTCGACCGGGCGCTAGCGTGCCTCCGGCAGAAGGCCGAAAGCTTCATCCTGCAGGTCAACGATTTCCTGGAGGCGGAGATCCTCGGGAAGCACGAGGCCTTCGCCACGCTCAAGCGCACGCTCAATTTCTCACCCCTGAAACTCGAATGCGCGCGCCTCAAGCACGATACGTTTCTTGATTACTACCTGCCCGAGTCGCACCTTGAATGCCACCGCGGGTATCTGCGCGTGGACGATTATTACGTCAAAGTGCTCACCCTGAAAGAGCCGTCTGCCCGGACGTACCCGCTCATTTTCGAGCGCCTGCTCGAAGTCGAGGCCAATTACTTCATTGTGACCGAATGGAAGAAAGAGCCTTCCGACAAAGCCCGCCGTCTCATCCATTCCCGGCGCCGGCACTTTCACACCACCAAACGCTCCTTCATCAGCTACCTGAACACGTCCGACGCGCCGGCGAACTCCGCCGATGTCCTGGTGGACGACTCGAAAGAGGCCCAAATCCGCGACCTCGGGAAGGCCCTCGAAGAGCTTGAAGTTAAGGGAAATTACTTCGGCCGGTTCTCGCTCACGGTGGTGATCTACGACCTGGACCTCGCCAGGGTGGAGGCAGCATGCGCCGATTTCTACAAGGTTTTCAGCGTTACCGACGCCGAACTCTACGAGGAACGCTACAACCTGCTCAACGCCTATCTCGCTACGGTCCCCGGCAATTACGCCCTCAATGTCCGCCAGATGCTCATTACCAATGCGAATTACGCCGACTACTCATTCCTCTTCACGCTCCATTGTGGAGAGCGGGAGAACCGCCATCTCCGGCGCGAACACCTGGCCGTGCTCGAAACCAATCACAAGACGCTCTATTTCTTCAATCTCCATTCGAGCGACACGGCGCACACGCTGATCCTGGGCCGGACCGGGGCAGGGAAGTCGTTTCTGCTGAATTTCCTCATGACCAACTTGCAGAAGTACGACCCCTACACGTTCATCTTCGATCTGGGCGGCAGCTTCGAGAGCCTCACGAAGCTTTTCCAGGGCTCCTATATCCGAGCTGGGATCGAGTCGCGTGAGTTTCGCATTAATCCGTTTTCGCTGCCGCTGACGAAGCAGAACCTCGACTTTTTGGCCCTGTTCGTCCTGGTGCTGGCCGAATCGCAGGGCGGCGAGAGGCTTACGCCCGCCGAGGAGCGCGAGCTCTACGAGCAGATCGAAAACCTCTATAAGGTCGAAGAGCCGACCCTCCGCACGTTGAGCACGCTCGCCAATACCCTGCGCCGCGACCTCGACGCGCGCCTCTACAAGTGGAAACAGGGCGGCCAGTTCGGGTTCCTGTTCGACAACGCCGAAGACAATGTGACGCTCTCGCGCTTCCAATGCTTCGATTTTCAGGGGATGAAAGAATACCCGCAGGTCTTGGAGCCGCTGCTTTTCTACATTCTCCACCGGGCGGACGCGATTATTTCCGATCCCAAGATCAGCCACGTCTTTAAGGCGTTCTTTATCGACGAGGCGTGGGTGTTCCTGAAAAATCCGGGCCTCAGAGCTTACATCTCCCAGGCCCTGCGCACCTGGCGCAAGCACAACGCTGGCCTGATCCTCTCAACCCAATCACTTGAGGAGCTTCGCCAGTCGGAGATTCTCGACATCCTCATCGAGACGTGCGGCACGAAGATATTTCTCGCCAACCCGGACCTTGACCGCGAGCTTTACCGCGAGCAGTTCCACCTGAACGAGCGGGAGCTTGAGCTCGTCACCGGCCTGATCCCCAAGCAGCAGATGCTTATCAAGACCCCAGCCGTCTCGAAAGTCGCCAATTTGAACGTCGATCCCAAAAGCTACTGGATTTATACCAACGACCCCTTCGACAACCGCAAGCGCGACGAAGCTTTCGCCGCCCACGGCTTCGAGAAGGGCCTCGAAGTTCTCGCGGGAGGCAGACCGTGATGTTTCTTCCGATCGTCACCTGGCCGGCGTTGGGGTTTCTCGGCCTCCTGGTTGCGCTCGCCACCGTCGTAGCACAGTTCGGGCTTTTCCCTTTATCCACTCGGGAGACGAAACATGAAGACAAAAGCTCTTCTATTGCCAGTGATTATCTCGTTGCTCAGCGGAGTTCTCCGCGCCGCTGACGGGGCGCGCCTTGTGCATTATTCCGAGAAGGATGTGATCCCGATTAACGCCAAGGTCCGGTTCTCTACGCTCATCGTGCTGCCGGCAAACGAGGAGATCCTCGATTACACGACCGGAGACAAGGACTACTGGATCATCAACGGGGTTCACAACCTCTGCTATTTGAAACCGGCGGCGGAAGGGATCAAGACCGACCTGAACCTGGTGACGGCGAGCGGCCACATCTATTCGTTTCTGCTGACCGAAATCAGCAAGCAGCCGGGCGCCGAGCCGGACCTCAAGGTTTTTATCGTGCCGAAGGACGGATCGAGTCTCGCCAAGACGGACGACCCGCCGGGCGGCGATCCTCCGAAATACGTGCGGGCGAGCGTGGCCAACGCTTACCGTGATGAGATCACCCAACTGCGAACGGAGATGGCGCGGGAAGTTGAGGCGGCGAACTCCCGCGCCGAGAGCGAGATCGAGCAGTACCGCTCGAATTACCCGGAGAGACTCCGCTTCGACTACCGCTACGACCGCAAGGCGGAGCGGGCCCCGTTTGGGATTTCCGCCATCTACCACGACGACAAATTCACCTACATCCAGTGCCATGCCCAAGAGAAGCCGACGATTTACGAGATCAAGGATGGCAAGCCGGACCTGGTGAATTTCGATTTTGAGAACGGCGTCTACATCGTGCCGGAAGTGGTGAACGACGGCGTCATCGCGGTGGGGAAGAAGCGCGTGGAATTCAGCCGCCGCGCGCCGCAAGGGTAGAAAAGAGAGGTAGTCATGGAGCAGAAGGTTGAGGACAAAGCGCCGAAGCCGAAAGGCTTAATGCCAAAGAACGTGCAAGCCCTGGTGATCGCCGGGATCGCCTTCTTGATGATCCTCATCATGGCGCTCACAGGCCACAAGCGCCCGAAGATGCCGCAGGCGGCGGCTTCGGCCCCGAAGCCGGTGGCCGCGCCCGTGGATCAGGGAAAGATTCAGAACTTCGAGAGCGATATTCAGCAGGAGCAGCAAGCCTCCGCGCCGGAAGTCGAGGCGGCGCTGCTTCAACAACAAAGGCGGCTGGCCGCAGAACGCCAGGGAGCCAGCGACCCGGCCAATCCCTACGGAACACCCGTAACCGGGCCTCCGCCGAACGGCGTTTATCCGCCCGGCGCTTACGCCGCGGCTTCGCAGCCGCAAACCGCAGCGGCGCCCGATCCGGTTCGGGAAGACGCGAGGAAGCGCCGGTACGAGTCGCTCTTCGCCGACAATGTGGCGCTCAGTTATCGGAAGAACGCGCCGGGAATGCGGTCCGCGGGCCCCGAGCCAATCAATGATGCGCCTGCGGACTCGCTCGGGCCGGCGCCAAATAATCCCAATCCCTTTCAGGGACAGCAGCAGCTCCTCGATCAGGAGGCCGCGCAGCTTCAACAGGAGGAGCAGATGCTCGGATCGGCTCAGGCCGCAGGGCTGCTTCCAAAAGCCAAATTGCCCCATCCGCTTCCGCCGCCTGACGGAGCGGAGAAGCGGGCAACAACCGTCCCGGCCGGCCAGCAACAGAGCGATCCTCCCAACCCTTACGTTGCTGAACCCGGCGCATTCAATCGCGCGGCCGGCAAGACGTACGTGCTCTTCCAAGGGACCGTGATCCAGGCCGTCCTGGTGAACCGGCTGGAAGGGAGTTTTGCCGGGCCGGTCACCTGCCTTGTGACAAACAACGTGTACTCGCACGACCGGCAGCACTTGCTCATCCCCGCTGGCGCCAAGGTGTTCGGCGCAGCGAAGCGCGTCGATACGTTCGGGCAGTCACGCCTTGCCGTCTCGTTCGACCGGCTGCTGATGCCGGACGGCTACTCGGTCAGCCTCGATCAGTTCGCCGGCTTAGGCCAACAGGGCGCGACGGCGCTCAAGGACAAAGTAAACAACCACTACGCCAAAATCTTCGGCGCCTCGCTCGCCCTGGGCATCCTCGGCGGCGCTTCCGAGCTTGGAACGGGCGGGGTCTTGACGGCGGGAGGTGGCGACCTCATTCGCCAGGGTTTCGGCATCAGCATGGCGACTTCGGGCGAACAGATCATGGACCGTTTTCTGAACCAGATGCCCACGGTCACGATCCGCGAAGGCACGCGGGTGAAAATCTATCTTTCCAACGACCTCCTTCTCCCTGACTATAATCAGCACAAGATGAAAGGCGACTTGTAATAAGGGAAAGGAGTTTTTGAATATGACTCGAAACACGGACACCGGAAGCGGTCTGGGGCGGCCGGCCGCAATCATTTTTGTAGGACTTGTGGCGGCGGCAATCGTGCTCAGCGCGTGCGCCCAGAAGAAGAAATACACATGGGCGGACCGTCTTCCCCATGCAGACTGCAATCCGCGAACGGCGAAAGCAAAGGAAGAGCTTGGAGGCTGTCCCAAGCTCGCCGATCCACAGCACCCGACGCTTCAGGAAGAGCAGCAATTCGTCAGCTACATGAACAAGAAAGACGCCATCGAGGGCACTGATATGGATGGGAGGATTGTCCCTTCTGGCTGCTACAAGTGGTTCATTGACGTGGGTGGAGTGGACCTCAAGAAGGTCAGCAATGATGCAAGATGCCAAGGACCCGATCTGGAAAAATCGCTACGAAACTTCAAGTTGCCGTCAGGAGGATGAACCATGAAAAGATTCTTCGTCATTGCGTTTGTGGCCACCGGTTTATTGAGTGTGGCACGTCCGGCGCAAGCCCAATTGTTTGGCGGGATCGTCTACGACCCAACGAACTTCCATAACGCCGTGCTCCGCTATTACCAGCTCCGCATGCAACTTGCCCAGATGCAGGCCACGTACTCGGAAATCGTCAACAGCTACAACCTGGCCGTGATGATGGCGAGGAACATTCGCAACATGCCCCAGCGGTATCTTGCGAGCTGGTCGCCGTGGCGTTACGCGAGCGCCCCGGACGTTTACGGGAACACGACGCCCTGGCTCATGGGGGCTAACTCGGGGGCGCTTAACACGGTCCTTAACGGCTACCAGCGGGCCACCATCGCCCTCGGAACCTACAACCCTGCGGCGCTCGCCGCCATGCCACAGGCCATTCAGCGGGAGCTTCAGTCCCGGTACGCCACGGTCGAACTCCGGGACGGCGCGAACGAAAACGCGCTTGAGACGATGGGCGCGATCCGGGCGAACGCCATCGCCGCGACGAACGCCGTCAACAACATCCAGAACGACTCTCTCTCGAATAATCCCGCCTTAAATACCGAAGTTTCTGTCCTCAACAAGGTCAACGCCACGGGAGTGCTGAGCTTACAGACCGCGCAGGACACGAACAAACTTCTGGTTGCGCTTCTTGAGCAGCAGACGATCCGCGCGAAACAACTTCGGGACGCCCAGGCCCAGGCAATCGACCGCGACATCTACCGCCAAGCCAACGCTGATGTCCTCGACCAGCAACTGACCGGGGGCCTGGAGTCGGCGCTCGCCAGCTACAGGATTCCGTAACCCACCACATCCGGCTGAATACGCGGAGAACGCTCATGGGCATCAACCAAATCTTTAACCTCATTTCCCAGCTTCTGACCCAGCACGGCGGCCAGTTCGCCTACATCGGCCAGAGTATGTATACGGGACTGGCCACAATCATGGTGGTGTGGTTTGGGATTAAATCCGCCCTTGGCGCAGGCGAAGTCGTGGGCGGGTTTCACTTCGGGAAATTCGCGGAACTGCTACTGATGATCGCCTTCGGGTACGCGATGGTGAATTACTACACCTCGCCAATTCCCGGCTTCGGAATGAGCTTTCCCCAACTCGTCACCAACGAGTCGAGATACCTAACGAACCTCATCGGCACGACTGCGCTGCAAAATGCCGAAACCACTCTTACCACTTATTGGAAGCGCATTCCTGAACCCGGGGTCACCGACGTGATGGCTCAGATCGAGTACGTCATCGTCGTCATTATCGTGGATATTTGGAAGTTCGTGGCCATCGCCGTGAATCTCTTCGGACCTGTCGCAATGGCCGTGGCCGTCCTGGTGGGCCCTATCTTCATCCCGTTTTTCATCGTCCCAAAGCTCGACCGGCTTTTCTGGGGCTGGCTCAATTTCTTCATCGCCTACGCCTTCTATTCGGTGGTCGCCGCGGCGGTCACATTCGTGCTTTGCAATTTGGTCGTTGCTCTCTTAACCGTACCGCCCTTCTATCCCTATCCGATTGATCTTGGAGATCTGATTGGCGCGCTCGCGATCCTCTTATTGGGCGGGGCATACATCTTGCTCAAAGTGCCCGCGCTCACCAACCACCTCTTCAGCGGCGGTTCGGGCATTTCTACGTCCGGCGATATCTACAAGGCCGTCTCCGGGCTGATGGGGTAATCCTATGGCGAACACCGATCCGGCTTTCAGCGAAGCCAAGCAGCTGTATCTCGAAAAGTATGGCGACGCCATCGTCACGAACACGTACCTCAAGATAGCCGTGGCTCTGCTCGCCCTGATCGGTCTGGGCCTCGTGGTGTTGAACCTCAAAACCATCGGCACCTTTCACAACTGGAGACCCCTGGTGATCCGGGTGGACGAGCTCGGCCGGGCCCAGGCGGTCGATTACCGCAGCCTCGAATACCAGCCCGGCGACGCCGAGGCTAAATATTTTCTCTCGGAATTCTGCCGCCTCTATTACCGCCGGAACCGCTACACGATCAACGACGACTTCACGAAGGCGATGTATTTTCTGGACGGGAGACTTGCCGGCGACATCATGCAGCAGTCCAAGCAGGCCGGAACGATTAATAAATTCCTTACCGATCCCTCCGCCGCCCAGGTCGATATCGACGTCCAAAAAGTCACCCTGGACCCCATGACGAAGCCCCCCTACCACGCCGAGGTGGACTTCTACCGGGTCGAATACAACCCGGCGGACCATTCCGTTCTGAAGAAGACGCTGTGCACGGCGAGTTTCCTGTATCTGTTCCGCCGCCATGTGCCGAACGATCTGATTCCGGTCAATCCCCTCGGCCTCACGATCACCTATTTCCGGGAGGACGAGGCCTTCATCAACGCGAATGGAGGCCAGCAATGAAAGAATTAGCCTCAAACGCCCCGAACGTGCGTCAGAAAGCGCCAGGGGCCACTTACCCTTGTCCCGCAGTCTCCCTTCGCCTGTGCGCGCCTCTGGCGCGTTGCCAGGGGCGTTATAAATCACCGCCGGAGGGCCATGATGCCCATTGACACGCGGATCGCCGCCCTCTTTTTTGTCGTGCCGCTCACCGCCGCCGTCTGCATTGTGGCTATCGAAACCGAGCTTTCGTCGATCGGCAATTTCACCGCGCTGGTGGTCCTTAGCCGGAATTCAGGCCAGCCGGAAGACCCCCCGGAGGATGGCAATGATCGCTAACGCGCTGTTTGCGGCGGCGATTCTCGTGATGGCCGTGCTGTTCCTTCTGGCCGGGAGTCTGCGGTTTCTCGTGCCTTATCGGTATCTCATCATCCACCATTACGCTCCAGCCATCGGGCTCTACCTCGGCGTTTTGTTCCTGAATGTAAGCGCCCTCGTCTTCACTCTCGGACGCCGGTTCTTCCTGAAGGACACGGGCCGGAAGCTCGCCCATTTCGATAGAGAACTCAACGCGGGCGAGACCCCGATGCCCGCGCAACTTGATCGGGAGGAGTCAAACTGATGGCCCGAGGCCGCGATTACACCCCGAATCCAGCCGAACGGGAGCGCGACGCGGCGAGCCGCGCGTCCGCTGGCGACCGCCAACCAGACCGGGAAGTCGTCGAACAGGGGAGCCGCGGCGGAGGGCAGGGAAGCGGTCCGGCTGGCGCGGCCACGCCTGACAGCCGCTCCCCGGAGGACGGAAAGACTCGATTCGAGCGCCGGCCGTACCCGGAAATCGACCGGGACCGATCCCTGATGCTGCGGGATTCGGAGATCAAAACGCTCGCCGAAATAGGGACCTTTCGAGCGGTCACGGCGGAGGATTTGACGCGCTTCCGCTACGCGGGCGATGGGCGCCAAGCCTGGCGTGACCTCAACAATCTCGCCCGCGAGGGCCTCGTCCGCCGCCGCACAGCCCTTCCCGGCAACCAGGTTTACCTCACCTTGACCCGGCATGGACACCGCTTCATCGAGACCCACCGGCCCCAAGGAACTGACTCACGGCAGGTCCTATACCACGGTTTTGTGAAGCCGCGCGAGGTCCGGCACGATGCCGCCCTCTACCGGCTCTACCAGGAAGGCGCGAGCCGGATCGCCCGCGACGGGGGCAAGGTCCAACGCGTGGTTCTGGACTTTGAGCTCAAGAAATCCGTCTACCGCAAGCTTGCTAAAGTTTCCGAGCTCCCGGAATCTGAGTACGCGCAGCTCAAACAGGAGATCGCCCGAGAGCACGGTCTCACCGTCGTCAACGGCAAGATCCCGCTCCCCGACCTTCGCATCGAGTACGAAACCGCCGATCGCGATCAGACCAAAGTTGACCTGGAGCTTGCCACCAGTGATTACCACCGCGACAGTCTCGCGGAGAAAGCGCGGGCGGGTTTTGCGATTTTCGCCATGCGCGAAGACGCCGCCCCGCTGCGCCGCGCCATCGGCGATCCCGAGCTAACCAGGGACATTTTTTCGATATGAACTTCCGCCCCGAAGACATTTCAGCCATCCGCAGCCTCGGCTATACCGAGACTGAAGCCAGATTTCTGTACCTGGTCGCCACGCACTCCGGCTATTTTACTCGCCGGCATTTCCTGACTTTCACAGGCCAGCCGAACGGGTGTCTCGTCCAGCGCCTTCTCGACCGAACCGTGAGCCGAAGACACGCCCGCGAGACTGAATACGGCCGCCAGGTCCACGTCTACAACCTCTACGCGCGGCGGCTCTACGGCGCGATCGACAAGGACAATCTCCGCAACCGGCGCCGCCAATCGAATGAGCTCATCCGCACCCGGCTGCTGATTCTCGACTTTGTTTTAGCCCACCCGGACGAGGCGTACCTTGAAACCGAGGCTGACAAGGTAGGGTACTTTCACGACAGCCTCGGTGTTCCGCTGCCCGTTCTGCCAGGGCGAATCTACCGCGGGCTGAAGTCCACCGGGAACACCAAACGCTATTTCGTGGACCGGTTTCCCGTCTTTATTCCCCGGCCGGGTGATGCCCTTTCGCTGCCTCCGGTCGTGACGTTCACGTATTGCGACACCGCCGATTCGAACCTTCTTGCCTACGTCACTCACCTGCGGAATTACGAGAAATTCCTGCGGCGTCTGCCCGATTTCAACTTCATTTACGCCTCGCCTGACCCCCAGAAGTTCAAGCGCGCCAGGGCATTTTTTGAGCGGATGTTCCGTGATTCAGGCCGGGTAGATGGTCATAGGCTCCGGAGATATTTCGAGCTTCGGATGCTCTGGGAGGGTCCGAAGAGCGGCGAGTTAACCCGGGCGGACCGGGATTTTTTGCGCGACGGCCTCAAGCGTTTTGCGGGCGAGCCGTTCGAATCGGCCTTCCGGAAATGGTCCACCAAGGGCCTTTCGATGGATGAAGTGAAGGTGTTGCTCGGACCTCGGGAAGCCAAGCCGCAGAGGCGATTCTCGACGTACCGATTGCCGGAAGCTTACGATATTTTTCATCGCGAGGGAGGCCCTTTATATAGACAGCCACGTTGCAACGCAGTGTCTAGCTCGCTGTCTACCTCCCTGTCTACCCCTTGTGACTGCTAATCAGCTGTAGCGCAAGGAGATGCGTCTTGCGCGGCAAAGCCAAAATGACGCGGCAAAAAACACACCCGTGGCCGGGAGCGACCCCATTTGGCGGCCCTTCGGTCCGGCCAAATCCCTCCGGGCTCTGGGGGTCGCTCCCGGCCACGTTTTGCCCTCGGTCGAGGGCTGGTTGGTGGTTTTTGTCGCGCGTCGATCTTCGATTTTTTGCCAAGAATCCTTGGCAGATTTTGCCAGAGGCTTCTGGCAGAAAGTGCCAGAGCCCCGTTAAGGAGGATGAGTGCATGTCACTACTGAAACCACCGGCGCCGGAAGTCACGAAGCGCAAATACTACATCCGCATCGACGAACGGCTCGCTCAGAAGATGGAGAAGTACGCCGAATTCATCAACGCAAGGACGGTCGATTACGTGATTGCCGAGGCCCTCGATTTCGTGTTCAGGAAGGACGGCAAGTTTAACGCCTGGCTTGCCCAACACCCTGGCGTTCCGCCAGCGAGAGCCAACGGCTCAAAGCCTAACGGCAGCACAATAGCGGAAGAGACAGACCGGGGAACACCCGCTACAGCGAGCGCCACCATATGATCCAGAGAATCCTTGCTTCGCGGGGCCTCGTGGCCTACCTCGCCGCCTCAGCCACCGGCCTGACGCTCTACTTCAAGTGCCCTTGGCCGGCTGACGACCTGATGCTGCGGCTGATCGCCTTGCGGCAGCCGCTCATCTACGAGGGACTCCGCGGCAGCTACACAGTCTTCCTGTTCACGACCCCGTACATCCTGTTCTCGTTCGTGCTGTCTGGCGTCTACGTCTTCGCCTGGAAGCCGTCGAAGAAGATCGAGGCGGGCGAGCTCCCGCCTTACCCGGATCCAAGCAGGCGCGAGAAGCTGTACCTCGTGCTGGGCGAGGTCCACGACCCGCGCCGGCCCGGGCAGTGCGCGAATCCCTACTGGCTCGAGATCCCCGAGCGCGGCCTCTACACCGGGATTGCGATCCTTGGGGCGACCGGCGCCAGTAAGACCACGGGCTGCATGTATCCTTACGCCGAGCAGCTCATCGCGTACAAGGCAGACGACCCGGAGAGGCGGATCGGCGGCCTGGTGCTCGAAGTGAAGGGCGACTTCTGTCACGACGTGCAGGATCTGCTCAGGAAGCATGGCCGGGCGCAGGACTACGTTCCGGTCAAGGTGGGCGGCGAGTTCCATTACAACCCCCTTTATAACGACCTCGACGCCTACGCGCTCGCCTACAACATCGCAAGCCTGCTGAACAACCTCTTCGGGAAGGGCAAGGAACCGTTCTGGCAGCAGGCGTACACAAACTTGGTCAAGTTCATCATCCAGCTTCATAAAGTCGCCTACGATTACGTGACCCTGTTCGATATTTACGAGTGCGCGATCAACCGGGACCTGCTGCGGAAGCGGATCGCCGAGGCGGAGGAGCTGATCCAGGGGCGACAGTACCTCGTGATCCCGAAGAGCGCCTTGATGGACCGTCCGGAGCTTGAGCCGTTCGGGTTCGCGGCGGATGGCGAGAGCGGCTCTCTCAAGGCGCCACACAGCCGGGCGCTCGAAGACGCCTTGCGTCGCGCCGGGGTCGATTACGAGTGCCAGACGGAGAAATCGCCGCAGGCGGTCGATTGGATGAAGCGGGAGACTTTGGAGGCGGTGAAGCGCTGGTACAACCATGACTGGCTCGGGATCGAGAACAAGCTGCGGAGCTCCATTGTGGAGGGCATCTCGGTATTCCTGTCGCTCTTTGACGACAACCCCCTGGTCAAGCGCACCTTCTGTCCGCCCAAGGAGTGTTATGACCCGAAGCTCAACGCGGACGGGCGCTACGGCAGGCCACTGCCGCCTTTAGGGGACTTGATCGAGCAGGGCAAGGTTTGCGCCATCGACTTTCCTGTAAGCCTCAACTCGGGCCTGGCGCGCGCCATCGGCTGCATGATGAAGCTCGACTTCCAGCGGGCGGTGCTCAACCGCATCCCCAAAATGCGCCGCGAGCCTGACCGTCACTGGCGGCCGGTGTTCTTCATCTGCGACGAGTACCATGAATTCGCCACCGCCGGCCAGAACGATCCGAACGGCGACGAGAAGTTTCTGGCGCTCTCGCGGCAGCCCCGCTGTATTCCCATCGTTGCTACCCAGAGCATGAGCTCGCTTCACGACGCGCTGCCGGGCGAGAGCTGGCGCACCGTCTTGCAGGGCTTCCGCACCAAGATTTTCCTCACCCAGACGGACAGCTTCTCGGCGAGAGAAGCGCGCGACCTCTGCGGCAAGGAGGACCAGTGGAAGGTGAACTACAACATTTCAGAGAGCGGGCACGACGCGCGGGTGAGCCTCTGGACAGGCAAGGCGATGGCGCACAAGGCGAACGTCACAACCTCGAAGAGCTACAACACGCAGAGCGATTACCGGTTCGACATGAAGACGTTCACCGAACTCAAGAACGCGCAGACGGTGACGCTCGCTTACGACGGGTTCAACCCGCACCCTCCGACTCTGATGTACCTCAAGCCGTATTTTCTGGACGTGAACAAAAATTACTTCCAGCAGTTGAGGGATGGAGAGCTCGGGGGCGACCTCAGCGGGAAATCGAAGGCGAAAGGGAGCGCGGCATGACCGGCTTTGAGATGATCCTGCCGTTTCTGAGGCCCATCGAGCCCTACCTCCTCGACCCGGACGTGAGCGAGATCATGATCAACGGCCCGGAGCGCGTCTTCATCGAGCGCGGAGGATTTATCGAGGAAGCCGCCGGGGTAACGCTCAACGAGAAATCGCTGCTTGTGGCTGTGAAGAACATCGCCCGGCGGCTCGGGAGCGACATCTCGGAGGAGAAGCCGATCCTCGACTCGCGCTTGCCGGACGGCTCCCGCGTGGCGGCGGTGATCCCGCCGTGCAGTCTTGCCGGCGTCACGCTCACCATCCGTAAGTTCAACGCGAGGCGCTTCGGCCTCGAGGACCTGGTGCGCATCGGGACGGTTACCGAGGAAGTGGCCGGCATCCTCGAAACCGCCGTCACGAGGCGCAAGAACATCCTCATCTCGGGCGGCACGGGCACGGGCAAGACCACCTTGCTCAATATCCTCGCCAACTTCATTCCGAAAGACGAGCGGATCCTCGTGATCGAGGACACCGCCGAAATCCAGCTTCAGGCGCCGAACCTGGTGCGCTTTGAGGCGCGCGCGGCGGAGGGTGTTTTACCGGCCGTTACCATCCGGGAGCTGCTCAAGGCGAGCCTTCGCCACCGGCCCGACCGGATCATTCTCGGAGAAATCCGGGGCGGGGAAGCGTTTGACTTGCTTCAACTGCTCAACACCGGGCATTCCGGCACGCTTTCCACCGTCCACGCCAATTCGGCGGCGCAGGCCCTCAGCCGATTCACCACGTGCGTTTTGCAGAGCGAGATGGAGCTGCCCTACCGCGCCATCAAGAGCAACATCGCCGATTCTCTTGATTTAATTGTGCAGATCGAGCGGCGGCCAGGGCGCCGCTTTGTGTCGGAAGTCTTGGAAATTAACGGCTACGGCCCGGAGGCCGACCGCTACGACCTTATCCCCATTTTCATCCGCAAGGAGGATTCATGCACCCAAACGCCAGTTTCTATGAGGGTTTAGAGCAGCAGGCCCGGCTGGACCACCAGCACGAAGAGGAGCAGACACGCCAGGCGCGGTACGAAAGCGAGCGGCACGACCGCGCCGTTGTGCGGCAGGAGCTCGATCGCGGCATACCGGAGGCCGAGATCGAGGAGCATCTGGAGTTGGCCAGCGAATTTGTACGGTTGAATCCGGGCCGCGATGTCCGCGCTTATATTCGCGGCCTGATTGAGGAAGAGAAGAGCGGCTTCCATGCTCTGAGTGAAGCGAGCGAGCCGTTCCGCGAGGATCTACCGCGCATGGCGAGGCCTAGCGGAACACAACGCCAGGTGGCGGCGAAATCCGTCACTCCGCAATTACAGGAACAGCCGCCGCAGGAAACCGCAGGGCTACCGAAACCGGCGTCGCGGCCACCAAACGCGAAAACCGTGGAAGCTGAGACGCAGGCGCGCGAGTATATAAACGCGAGCTTCGCCCCGGACGACTGGCTGGCGGTTGTGGCTGTCAACCGCAAGACCGGAGAAACCGTGCAGCGCGTCAGTTCAGTCGGGCGCATCGTCGGCCCGGAATATCAGGGATGGCTTCGCTACCTCAACGCGACCGGCTCAGATGTTTACCTCAGCCTGAACACGTTCAAGGAGCACGCCCGCGGCAGGACCAAGGAAGATTTGAAGGAAATCCGGCACCTCTACCTTGACCTCGACGAGGGCGGCGCGCAAAAGTTGGAAGCGATCCGCCAGGACAAGTCAGTTCCGGCGCCGAATTACGTTCTAAACACTTCGCCAGGCAAGCTTCAGGTGATCTGGCGCGTAGAAGGCATAGACCAGGACCAGGCCGAGGCTATGCTCCGCACGCTCGCGCAGCGGTTCGGGGGTGATCCGGCGGCTACCGATTCAACGCGCGTCTTCCGCTTGCCGGGGTTCAACAACAAGAAATATCCCGTGGATTTTCTGGTGACCGTCAGTCGCGAGGCGGCCGCTGGTCAGGTTTATCGCGCCGAGGACTTCAAGGTTTACGGGCACAACAGGGAGCTGGTTGGTCGAGTTCCCGGCAGTGCGGATCAGGAGCGCCCCCTTAGCCCGGAGCAGGCGACGCAGTCCGAAAGAGATTTTGCGTACGCTATCCGCATGCTGAAGAAAGGCGAGGACCCGAATACAATAATCCGCGACATGGCCGCCTACCGCAGCAAGGATCGGTACGCTAAGAATGACTCAACGAAGCTGGTTGCGCCGGCGAAGGTTCGCCCATATTATTACGCAGAGCAGACGGTAACGAAGGCGATGGTCAGCCTCGGCATCACTAAAGCACCCGCGCGATCGGCAAAGCTGGATGCCAGCTCTCGTGGAACCGAGGATACACTCAGCCGGTGAACGGTTCATCACGTCAATTGATCATTTAAGGCTGCCGATAATACCAACTGTGAGGGTCGGGTCATGTATAAAAAGCAATCGAAAACCCTTCAACGGATGAAGGAGCGCGGCTGGAAAGTCGGAAAACTTGGAGTTTATGAACGGCCCAAAAGCAGTAATGCTCGGAAGGCTGGTGCTCGTAGGGGATGGAGCAAGCGAACGATCAAAGCCATCAAAATGGGAATGCACTGCCCAGAGTGCGCGGAAGCACTACCGTTGATGGTAAAAGAGATTCAGATTCACTTCCGCAACAAACACCACCGAAAGCTGACCGAAACGGAAGCCTTTCGGCTAATGATGACGACTCGCCAGCGAAGCATTCGAAAACGCGCTCCCAACGGCGAATCGGATCGTAGGCGTTTTGAGGTATCAGGTGGACTCCCATCCTTAGGAAAGCGATCCTGAACACCCGCTAACCTGCCGCTGGACGGCATGAGCCGACCGGAAAGGCAAACCGAGGTCAGGAACTTTTGAATCGCCTCGGGCACGGATGACTCTGGACCGGTCCAAACTTGATTCTAGAGAGAATGCGAAGCGGATGAAGACAAGGTCCACGTATACCGTACACGCCGTGTGCCGATGTTCGGTTGTGATAGGTTTGCTCGCAGCAGGGCTGTTTCTCGCCGCAGGGACCACGCACATCCCGATGCTTCGAGCCTATCTTGTGGTTTTTTTGGTGATGCTGTTGATCACCATGCTGGCGGTCGACCCCGGCCTGGCCCACGAGCGGACGCGTCCGCAAGCGGGCGGTCTGGACGGAAGATCGCGGTTCGGCGCCGGGTTTCTTTTTCTCGTGACGGTAGGGTTTGCGGCGATGGATGTTGGCCGGCTCCATCAATCCGATAGCGTGCCGATCCCGGTGAGCGTTCTTGCGCTGGCGGTCTTCGCGGCGGCATTGGGCTTCCAAATCTGGGCGATGATCGTGAATCCCTTTTTCTCTCCGGTTATGCGCATCCAGGCAGAGCGCGGCCATCGCGTCATCACCCGCGGCCCCTACCACTGGCTCCGGCATCCGGGCTATCTCGCGATGATTATTGCCATCCCTGCGAGCGCGCTCGCCATCGGCTCATGGCTGGCCTTGATTCCCGCAGCCGGTTTTTGTCTCATCATCATGCGCCGCGCACGCATGGAAGACGAATTTCTGAAGCGAAATCTGGTCGGTTATATAGGCTATATGCAGCGCGTCCCGAGCGGCTTTTTTCCATACTTCTCGACCTTAACCCGTGACAAGGTCAGAAGATGAAAGTCCGTTCTGGCGAGACTCTCGTTCATAAAACACGGCCGCACTGGATTGTGTTCGCCTGGGCTATCTGGCTTGCTTCACTGGCGGCGCGGTTCTTTTTCGCGGCAAACTACGTGACAAGCGCAGAGGACGCACAAATATGGGTGGGCCTCGGCTGGACTTTCTCGGTGTTCGCCGTGATCGCGCTGATCCTCGCCCAGTTCTACCGCTGGAGTTCGCGCTTCATTCCCACCGACCGGGGGTAATCCTGAAGAATGGGCTTCTCCGGCAGCGGTCCACCGAGTTTCCTTTGCGAAACGCGGAATCCGTGCTGATCGAGTTTCCCATCTTGGGCCGACTCTTCAATTACGGGACTCTGACAGTCCGGGGTTTCGGCGGCAGCCGCGATGCTATCAAGCGCGTGCCGAAACCCGAGCGCGTGCGGGAATTGATCGAAGGGCAACAATCCACGGCTCTGAGGCCGTCCTACCGCCGCTGCTCACAAAGCGACTTTTCCGTGAAGAGACATTAGCGAGAGTGCTAAACCGCGTACGTGCAGTTGCCGATAATCTGAATGGATAGGAGGCGGAATGTTGTTAAAAAAAACGGTGCCTGCCGTCGTCGTCGTGTTGATGGTAGGATCGTCGGCGTTCGGTAGAAAGAAGGTCAACCCGGAAGATTTCACGCTTGAGGCTACGGTTATAGACGTAACCTCTTCACAACAAGCGAGACAAGTTTTTACCCACGCGAATGTGCCATATTTTTGCGGAAATCCGCAGAACTCGTTTGAGCGCGGCTATTGTGCAACGGCTAAGAATCAGAGTACATCCGAAATCGAGCGCAGCACAGTATATACCCTGAAAGCGGTCATAAGTGACAAAATCTATGATCTTCAAGGCCCGCGTCTGGAGCTGGGCACATACCAAGCACGTTTCACGGCTCCAAAGCGAAGACGCCCGGCTGGGATCGCTATTCTGTCGCGGGACAGGAAGGGAAGACCTGACACAATCTGGTTTCTCATCGCCGGAGAGCATCAAAAGCAACAGCCCGCTGGCAGCCACAATTGACCGGCTCTAGATGGGAAGCTCGTCCCGAACCGGTGGGTTTCAACGTGGATGTCTGCTACTCGCAGGGGAACCGCCGGATTCCGAAGCAAGTCGAGCAGGACATGCAGTTCAGCGCCCGCGACTTATGACACGCTCGCGTTGCTTACCGCAAGACAAACCATCGCGGAGGGGCAAACATGACAGAGACGGAACTTGCACGCCGGCTCGAACGCTTGGAACGTGACAACCAGCGCCTCAAAGGTTTTGCGGTAGCCGCGCTTGTGCTGGCGATGGCATTTGGAGCCATCTATGCCACGCAGCCGACGCCTCAGACGATTACGGCCCACCAATTCGAGGTGGTGGATGAGTCAGGAAGGGCGAGGGTAGCCATTGACACCATGTATGGCCCGAACATCCGGCTTCTGGACGCACATGGCAACCAGCGCGTGGTGCTTGCATTCGATGAGACGGGCGCGGGCGTCGGTAGCGCACACGCCCGAGATCGGAATAGGCGTCAGGCACTTCGCGAATGACTCACTGCGGTCTGTAACGGCTCGTAAGGGCCATGCTCCGCCGATCTTGGCAGGCTGCGTGAGCGCATTTTGTTACCGAGGTATGCCCTGGGGGAGGATTGTTGTCATGTACAACGGTAGAGAGGTGAAGGGTCGCGTCGATAAACTGGAAGCCGCATGCCGAAGACATTGGCAACTCAAGTTCGGAATTGTTGCACTAGTGGCCCTTGCCACCATCCTCTTTTCTATTCGCTATAGCGCCGCTCAACAAGCACAGAGCGAAGGGGTGTCACTGACGATGGCACAGGTGATGAGTCCTGGCGAGCTAACCGCAACGGGCGTATCGACGCTGAGCGTGCTGCAACGACAGCAACTCGACGAGTGGCTGACCGCTTATACGCGTCGCGTGCTGAGAGTTGGCATGAACCAAGCCTGTCGGGACTGGGACAAGGATTCGCTCGAAAGCGTTGCGGATGACGGCAAGATTCTCACGACGGATTCAGGAGACATTTTAGAAGTGGATGCTCTCGACCGGATCGATACGGCCCTGTGGGAAGGTTCCGACGACATTCTACTTCACTGCAACGATTCAGTATGTACCCTCATTAATTTGGACGAGCAAGGTGAAATTGCCGGGGCCAGGCGGCTTAAGTAGGTGCGCCGTTTCTCCCGACGCCGTTAGGGTTTAGGGTTCTTCCCACCGTCGAGCATGATGCCTCCATCGGGAAGTCACGGCCTGTCCTGTTCCGCAGAAACTCAGGATCGACACGCCTTCCTAAAGCGGCGCGCCAGGGGTTTGCTCGGATGGACACGCTTGGCTTGCCGGTGAACCCTGCGCCTCATTTCTCGCACTCACGCGCCACGCCTCTTGACGTGCATTCCTCGCAGCGGTCGCGCGCTCCACCCTCACCCCGCCGCCCGTCTGATTTCCCGTTGTTCTGCTTGCCCCTTTTTCCCCAACTGTGCTGCGTTTCCATTCTTCAATACGTTCTTTCTGCACCTCGTCTGCGGGCGCTGCTTCGGGACTTTCTCCGCGCCCGGCGGACGCACGCTCTGTGGAGCCTCTGCTTTGTCGCTGCGGCGACACCCTCCGGGTTGACGGTCCCACCGGCCAAACGATGCTTCAAACTGCATCATCGCCGGTCCCCCATAAAAAGCGGCTCCTTGCCTTGGGAGCGGTGATCCACTCGCTCTCGGGCGCCCCGCAGACGCGGGGCAGAAAGGAACAGAAAAATGTATTACAACATCAGCATTTTGGTTGGGTATTTAGGGTCTGACGCAGAGCAACGGGAAACGAAGAGCGGGGCCAAATACACGGTCCTCTCGCTCGGCACGAAACGCTCATGGAAGAACGCCCAGGGCGAGTATGAATCCCGGACCTACTGGCATCGGGCGGTCGCCTGGGGGCGACTGGCTGACTTCGCCGCTACGTTGAAGAAGGGCATGCACGTTCAATTGGTCGGCGAGCTGCGCACGCGGGTGTACGAGAAAGAATACGGCAACCGCAAGAAGTTCACCGTCCAGCAGCGCGTTTGCGAAATCGCGTTGCAATCCATCCTGAAACTTGACCGCGCCGAGCGGCAGGAAGAGCCTGCCCCGGACGTCGATCCCTCCGACCTTCCCGCCGAATTAGAAACCGGTGCCGCCACCGTCCCGTCCGACGACGTTCCCTTCTAATCGGGGCCACCCATCGAGCCTCGGCCCTCCGGGGCTGGGGCTCTTTTCATGTCTTCCTCGCGGCGGGGCGCTGCTTGCCTCTGGCACTCCCCCTGCAGCCTTCAATCGTATTTCTCTACTTACTATCAGCCTACGCGCGTGCTGCGGCGCGGTCGTTTACCCGCCAGAGTTTTGCGTGCTCGACTCATCAGCCATAAGGTGACGTAATTTTGTGTGTGTAAAAGTGCGGAGGGTGTAAGTTGGTTTCGCATAGCAAGCGAAGACCAAAATCCTTAGAGAAAGGAACCTACACCCCATGAGGAGAGTAACACCGATCACGGAGCAGTTCGAACATTTTGTGCGGGACCTGAAGGAGACGTTTTGGGGCGACCTGTATGGGAAGACGCGGCTGGCTTGGAAGGAGTTTTTGGAGGA
>Ga0209581_1001611_pt1 | contig 25281 bp, 26 predicted proteins | sample Coa_R2_FD_187160 | JGI IMG/M metagenome (GOLD analysis project Ga0209581, IMG submission 187160) | Surface soil microbial communities from Centralia Pennsylvania, which are recovering from an underground coalmine fire - Coalmine... | ecosystem: Environmental > Terrestrial > Soil > Unclassified ...
GTAGGGCCGCGCGATCAGCGGGGCGCGCCGCGGCACGATATCGTCCATCAGGCGGTTGCCGGCACGGTCGGTGAGCCGGTCGAACAGGCGCAGAAGCGTCCGTCTGATGAAGCCGTTACGAGGCATGGCCGGGGCGCCCCAGCCTGGTGCGGACCAGGCGGTTGACCTTTTTGATGCCGCGCACGATGCGCTCGCGGCCGAGCCGTGCCTGGCCGTTGGCGGGCAGCGGCGGGGCCGAGCCGAGCCCCTGGCCGTCGAGCCAGCGCAGCCGCGCCTCGATCTCCAGCAGGCGCGAGGCCCGCATCGCGATCGGAAACGGGTGGCCGAGGCGCGGTTCGTAGACCTGGCGCGCGGTCTCGACGATGTCGCGGTTCTCCTCGCGCTGCGAGAAATAGGCGAGGTGCACGAACGGCACCGAGCGGGCGCAGACGATGCGCTGGTTGGTGCGCTTGCAGTACTGGTGCAGCATGTGCTCGTCGTCGCTGCCGCCGTCGTCGATGCGCGCCCACAATTCCTTGCGGAACAGGATGCAGCCGATCGAGTAGCGCTCGTGGTTGGGCACCTCGGCGGGTCCGAGGCCGCGCGTCGCGGCGATGAAGCGGTCGGGGTCGAGGGTGGTGCGCCGGTGCAGCCAGCGGGCGATATGCGGGTAGCCCCAGATCGTGCCGCAGGTGCCGGTGTCGATCTCCGAGGCCGGCACGATGCGCGCCGGCGCGTCCTCGGTGCCGGCGCCGACCTGGTGTTCGAGCGCCGCTTCGGCGAGGTACTCGGCGCGCAGCCCCATCGCGTCGAGGGTCTGGGGAAAGCCCCAGACGTTGTTGTTGATCAGCGGGGTGACATAGGCGAGCGGGCGGTTCGAGCCGGCGAGCGCCGCCTCGCGGCAGGCGAGCAGCGCGTCGAGCCAGCCCGGGGCGATCGGAAAGGCGTCGTCGTCGACCTTGCAGATCAGGTCGAACTCGGCGAAGCGCGGCGAGGCGAGCAGCGCGGCGATGCTGCGGTAGGGCGGCCCCGGCGGGATGTCGTCGACGACGCTCACCGCGCGCGGAAACAGCCGCTCGTAGCGCCGGGCGACCGCCAGCGTGCGGTCCGCGTCGTAGCTGCCGCGGCAGTTCTGCAGGATGAAGAAGCGCGTGTCCGCCGGCAAATAGGCCATGTGACAGGCGAGGGACAGCTCCATCGCCTCATAGTCGCGGCACGCAAGCATGAAGATGGCGACCCGGTTCACGCAATATCCCCGGCCAGAATCCTCGGAACCCCCACCCCAAGGTGCTGTCTTCTGGCGTTGGATCGCACGGTGCAGTCGAGAAACACCGCGCCGTTTCCCTGGACGAACTTGTATCCGGACCCGAGCGGGTCGCTTTCGTGCACGTGGAACGCGGCCGCGTTGTCGGCATAGACGAAGAACTCCGTGTTCGTCTTGCCGGCGGCGAGGTCTATGCTGTAAACCCCTTCGGCGAGGGGAAGTTCAGGCAGCTCTATCGCGATGTCGTGAACGCCGGGGTCGAGCGCCAGCTCGTAGCCCGAGGCGATGCCGGTGCTGTAGCACCCCAGCGGGTGCAGGTCCTTGTCCTTGAGGAAAATCTCGAATCCCGCCTGCAGCGGGCGCCGCACGTGCCAGCGGCCGGTGATCACGACGCGCTCGCCGAACTTGATCGACGGCGGCGAGATATCGACCGAGACGAGGGTCAGGTCGGGCGAGCGGTGGCGCAGCGAGAACGAGGAGGCGGTGTTTCGCCGCGTCGTCGTCGCGTGGTAGAAGTCGAGCGCCGCATTCTGGTTGCCGGCAAACACCACCCGCCCCTGGTCGAGCACCAGGGCGGTGTTGCACAGGTGGCGCACCGCCGCGGCGTTGTGGCTGACGAACAGCACAGTGCGGCCGCCGCCGGCGACCTCCGACATCTTGCCGAGGCATTTCTTCTGGAACTCGGCGTCGCCGACCGCCAGCACCTCGTCGACGATGAGGATTTCCGGTTCGAGATGGGCGGCGACGGCGAAGGCCAGCCGCACATACATGCCCGACGAGTAGCGCTTGACCGGCGTTTCGAGGAACCGCGCGATCTCGGCAAAGGCGACGATCTCGTCGAAGCGGCGCCGGATCTCGGCGCGGGTCATGCCGAGGATCGCGCCGTTGAGATAGATGTTCTCGCGCCCGGTCAGTTCCGGGTGAAACCCGGTGCCGACTTCGAGCAGGCTGGCGACCCGCCCGCGCAGGATGATGCGCCCCTCGGTCGGCGCGGTGATGCGGCTGAGCACCTTGAGCAGGGTGGACTTGCCGGCGCCGTTGCGGCCGACGATGCCGACGACGTCGCCCTGCATCACCTGGAACGACACGTCGCGCAGCGCCCAGAATTCCTCGATCCGGTCGCCCTGGACCACCTGGCGGCCGCGGATCACGTCGAGGGTCTTGCGCGCCGCGTTGCGGATCTCGCGGCCGATGATGTCGCGCAGCGCAACATAGCCGTAATGGCCGCGCGGCTCGCTGCGCTGCCCGACGAGATACCGCTTGGACAGGCTTTCGACGGAAATGACCGGAACCGCCATGCGCAACCGTCTTCCTAGATCAAGTCGGCGAAGGTCTTCTCGGTGTTGCGGAAGCGCCGGATGCCGAACCACAGAAAGAAGGCGGCGACCGCGACGCTGACCGCGAGGCCCGGCAGGTAGAGCCGGCTCTGCCCGCCGAGCAGGCACCAGCGGAAGCCGTCGATGACCCCGACCATCGGGTTCAGCGAATAGACGAGCCGCCAGTCCTCGGGCACCACGGCCGAGCTGAAGCCGACCGGCGAGACGTACAGGCCGAACTGGATGATGAAGGGGATGACGTAGCGGAAATCGCGGTATTTGACGTTGAGCGCGGTGATCCACAGCGCCGGGCCGATGCTGGCGACGAAGACCAGCACGACGAAGGCGGGCAAAAAGGCGACGTGCCAGCTCGGCATGATGCCGTACCAGGCCATCATCCCGGCCAGGATGGCGAAGGCGATCAGCAGATCGACAAAGGCGACGCCCACCGTGGCGGTGGGCACGATCAGCCGCGGGAAATACACCTTGCTGATCAGGTTGGCGTTGCCGATCAGGCTGTTCGCCGCCTCGGCCAGGCCGGTCGAGAAGAAGGTCCACGGCACCATGCCGGCGAACACCATCAGCGGATAGGGGGCGGCGCCGTCGGACGGCAATTTGGCGATGCGCCCGAAGATGACGCTAAACACGATCATCGTCAGCAGCGGCCGGATCAGCGCCCAGGCCGCGCCGATCGCCGTCTGCTTGTAGCGCACCGCGAGGTCGCGCCAGGCCAGCACGTAAAACAACTCGCGGTAGCGCCACAGGTCACGCCAGTAATTGCTCTCGTCCCGGCCCGGTTCGATAACAATCACATCCCACATCGGGTCCTGACGCCCTCAACCCTTCCGATGGAAGCCCCGTTCGATCGCCGGCGGCGGACGAGAAATGCCTTGAAGCGAGAGACCGTGGAGCAAACGCGCGACCGCGCGATCCGTTCCGTTTCGCAATGCAGCATGCGGCCGATGGCGGGCCGGCGCACCGGCTCTTTCGCGGCACCCCGCCCGGGCATCGCGGCCGCAGGCGCGCCCCGCCGGCGCCGCCGCTCCGGCCGGCGGAGGGGATCGAACCGCAGAAGACAAGCGAGCGGGGCTGGCGTCCCCTACCGGATTCGAACCGGTGTTGCCGCCGTGAGAGGGCGGTGTCCTGGGCCTCTAGACGAAGGGGACGCGGCCGGGGGTCTAGATAGCGGTTGCCGCCGCCGCGGGCAAGCGCCGGCTTAGTCCCGGAAATTGAGGTATTGCAGCGGCTGCTCCAGCTTGAGGCCGCGGATCAGCGCGATCGCCGCCTGCAGGTCGTCGCGCTTCTTGCCGGTGACGCGCAGTTCGGCGCCCTGCACCGCGACCTGCACCTTCAGCTTGCTGTCCTTTACCTCGCGCACCAGCCGGCGGGCGAGCGCCGCGTCGATGCCCTGGCGCAGCACGATCGCCTGGCGCAGCGTGTTGCCCGAGGCCTTTTCCGGCGGCCGGAAGTCGAGCGCCGCCGGGTCGACCTTGCGCCGGGTCAGGTGGACGCGCAGCAGCTCGTGCATCTGCTTCAGTTTGAGCTCGTCGTCGGCGACGAGGAGAAGCTCCCCCTCGCGGCGCTCGATCGCGCATTTGCTGCCCTTGAAGTCGAAGCGGGTGGCGATCTCGCGCAGCATCCCGGCGATGCCGTTGTCGACCTCGGCAAGGTCGATGCGGGAGACGATGTCAAAGCTCGGCATGGCTGCTTGATATAGGAAACGCCCGCCGGGCTACAACGCGGGCGGCCCGGTCTCGCCGCGCAGCCCGGCGGCGATGCCGCGCAGCAGCGCGGTCCGCTGCGCCCGCCGCCCGCCGCCAGCGAGATCGGCGAGGAGCCGCAGCGGCAGTGTCGCCGCCACCCGCGCCTTCCACCACAGCGGCACGTGCGGCAGCCGCATCATCAGCATCTGGTTGCGCGCATAGGTATACAGCCGCGGCGGCGGCTGCTCGACAAAGCTCAGGCCGAGGCCGGGCAGCCGCAAGACCCCGCGGCCGAGGCGGTGCGGCATCGCCTCTTCCATCGCCATCAGACAGCGATAGCCGCGGGCGCGGGCGCGAAAGCACCATTCGATGTCGATCGCGTCGATAAAGAAATCGGCGCGGAACGGGCCGATCTCGGCAAAGGCGGCAAGGTCGATCAGCGAGCCGGACGAGATGACAAAGGCGCGCTCGCGCAAACCCGCCGCGCCCGCCGCGGCGGCGGGCAGCTTCACCGCGCCGTCGGCGACCGGGCGCGGCGCGACCACGGCGACCCGCCCGCCGGCGCCGTCGAGCGCGCGGGCGAGGCGCCCGGCCATGCCCGGCGGCGGCCGGCTGTCCTCGTCGAACAGGATCAGCCGGTCGCAGCCGGCCGCGCGCGCCGCCGCCGCCGCCTCGTTATAGGCCTGACCGAGGCCGCGGTTGCCGCCGTCGCCGAGCAGCGTCACCGGGCCCGCGGCCCAGTCGTCCGGAACCGCCGCGTTGCAATAAAGAAAGATGCGCTCGACATCGCCGGCCAGCGAGGCGAGGAGGGCCTGCACGGCCGCCCGCTCGGGCCGATAGAGGACGATGGTCGCGGCGATTCGGTGGCTCACGGCGGCAGGCGGCGCAGGGCGGCGAAGTGTAGGGGGATTCGCGGCCGGCTGGCGAGGGCCGCGTCGGCGCGGCTTTACACGGCCGGCAAACCCTGCCCTTCTATCGCCAGTTATACCCGCCGGGCTGTCGCGTGCCTCGAACCCGCCTTTCCGCGCCCGCCGCCGATGCGCCGTCCGGTCCCGCCGCGGCCAGGCCGAAGCTGCTGTTCCTGGTCACCGAGGACTGGGTGTTCTGCGGCGGCCGGATGCCGATGGCGCGGGCGGCCCGCGCCGCCGGGTTCGACATCGTCGTCGCCACCCGGGTCAACGCCCATGGCGAGCGCATCCGCGCCGAGGGCTTTGCCCTGCGCCCGCTGTCGTGGCGGCGCCGCGGCGACGGCCTGCTCGGCGGCTGCCGCGCGATCGGCGAGATCGCCCGGGTCTACCGCGCCGAGCGGCCCGACCTTGTCTATCACGCCGGGCTGAAGGCGATCGTCTTCGGCGCGGCGGCGGCCCGGCTCGCCTTTCCGCTCGGCCGCCGCGGCCCGGCGCGGGTGGCCGCGGTGATGGGGCTGGGCTCGGTGTTTCCGCGCGTCGCCGCCGGACGCTGCGGCCGCTTTCATCCGCTGGTCGTCGCCGTGCGGCTGGCGATGCGGCGCGGCCGCGTCACCGTCGAGAACCCGGACGACCGCGCCGTGCTCGTCCGCCTCGGGGTCGATCCCGGCCGCATTGCGGTGATCCGCGGCCCCGGCGTCGACGCCGCGCGCTACGCCCCGCTGCCCGAGCCGCCCGGCGCGGCGCTGACCGTGGCGCTGGTGTCGCGCATGCTGAAGAGCAAGGGGGTGCCGGAGGCCGCCGCGGCGGTGCGCCGGCTGCGTGCCCAGGGCTGCGCGGTCGAGCTGGTGCTGGCCGGCCAGCCCGACCCCGCCAACGACGATTCGCTCGACGAGGCGGAGTTGCGCCGGCTCGCCGCCGAGCCGGGGATCGAATGGCTGGGCCCGGTCGCCGATGTCCGCACGGTATGGCAGCGCGCCGGGCTTGCCGTCTATCCCTCGACCTACGGCGAGGGGGTGCCGGCCTCGCTGCTCGAGGCGGCGGCCTGCGCCCGGCCGATCGTCGCCGCCGACATGCCGGGCGCGCGCGAGGTGGTGCGGCCGGGCGAGACGGGGCTGCTGGTGCCGCCCGGCGATGTCGAGCGGCTCGCCGCGGCGATCGCCGAATTGGCGCGCGACCCGGCGCGGCGCCGGGCGATGGGGGCGGCGGCGCGCGACTTGATCCTGCGCGGCTTCACCGACGAGCGGGTGGGACGCGAGACGGTGGCGGTCTACCGCGCCGCGCTGGCCGAGCGGGACGGCGCGCGGTGACGCGGCTCTGGCTCGCGATCGCCGGGCTCGGCGGCCTCGCCGCGATCCTCGCCGGCACCGCCGCGGCGCATCTGGCGCTGGCGCCGCACCCGGTCGAGCTGCTGCGCACCGGCGCGCTCTACGGCCTCGTCCACGCCACCGTGCTGGTGGCGACGATCGCGCTGGCCCAGGGACGCGAGCCGCGCCGCGGCCTTGCCGCGGTCGCGGGATGGGCCTTTGCCGCCGGCATTTTCATGTTCAGCTTCAGCCTGTATGCGTTGGCTTTAGGAGGCCCGGCCTGGCTCGGCACGGTGACGCCGCTCGGCGGGATCAGCCTGTGCATCGGCTGGGCCGCGCTTCTCCTGCTCGCGGGGCGCCGCCGATGACCACGCTGTGCTATACCCATTCCGCCTGCCTGCTGCACGATCCCGGGCCGCACCATCCCGAATCGCCGGCCCGCCTCGAAGCCGTGCTGGCGGCGCTGTCCGGCCCGCGTTTCGCCGCGCTGGAGCGGCGCGAGGCGCCCGAGGCGGCGATCGAGGACCTGGTACGCGTGCACTCCCGCCGCCTCGTCGAGGCCTTGCTCGACGCGGTGCCGCAGCAGGGCTATGCCGCGATCGACGCCGACACGGTGATGTCGCCGGCCTCGGGCGCCGCGGCGTTGCGCGCCGCCGGCGCGGTGGTCGCCGCGGTCGACGCCGTCGTCGCCGGCGAGGCGGCGAGCGCGTTCTGCGCGGTGCGGCCGCCCGGCCACCACGCCGAGCCGAACCGGCCGATGGGGTTCTGCCTGTTCAACAACGTCGCGGTCGGCGCGCTGCGGGCGCGCGCGGTGCACGGGCTGGCGCGCGTCGCCGTCGTCGATTTCGACGTGCATCACGGCAACGGCACCGAGGCGCGCTTTGCCGCCGACCCCACCCTGTTCTACGGCTCGACCCACCAGTCGCCGCTCTATCCCGGCACCGGCGCGGCGAGCGATACCGGGGTCGGCAATATCGTCAACCTGCCGCTCAGGCCGATGTCGGGCTCGGCCGAGTTCCGCCGCGCCGTCGAGCGCGAATTGCTGCCGGCGCTCGACCGCTTCGCCCCGGAGCTGCTGCTGATCTCGGCCGGGTTCGACGCGCATCGCCGCGACCCGCTGGCCCAGCTTCAGCTCGACGAGGCGGATTACGCCTGGGTGACGGAACGTCTGGTCGAACTCGCCCGCGCCCATGCGCAGGGCCGGGTGGTCTCGACCCTCGAGGGCGGCTATGATCTCCAGGCGCTGGGGGCGAGTGCGGCGGCGCATGTTCTCGCATTGATGTCGGCATGAGATGAGCGACCCGACCGTACCGGCCGAGATAGCGGCGATGAGCTTCGAGGATGCCCTCGCCGAGCTCGAAGCGATCGTGCGCCGGCTCGAAGGCGGCCAGGTCCGGCTCGACGACGCGATCCAGGCCTACGAGCGCGGCGCACAGCTGAAGCGCCATTGCGAAGCCAAGCTGGCCGAGGCGCAGCAGCGCGTCGACCGCATCGCCATCGGCCCCGACGGCAGCGTCGCCGCGGCGCCGCAGAAGCTCGACTGAGCCGGCGATGACCGAAACCCTGTGGGGCGATTCCGTCTCCGTCGCCGAGGCCACGGCGATTACCGCGCGGATGACCGACGCCGTGCTCGACCGGCTGCTGGCGCCGCCGCCGGGGCTCGAATCGCGGGTCTACGAGGCGATGCGCTATTCGGCGCTGGCGCCGGGCAAGCGGCTGCGGCCGCTGCTGGTCGTCGCCGGCGCGCGGCTGTTCGGGGTGCACCGGCGCAGCGCCTTTCAGGTCGCCGCGGCGATCGAGATGGTGCACGCCTATTCGCTGATCCACGACGACCTGCCGGCGATGGACAACAGCGATTTGCGCCGCGGCCGGCCGACCTGCCATATCGAGTTCGACGAGGCCACCGCGGTGCTCGCCGGCGACGGCCTGCTGACGATGGCGTTCGAGGTGCTGGCCCACCCCGACACGCACGGCGATCCGGCGGTGCGCTGCGAGCTGGTCGCCTCGCTTGCCGCCGCGGCCGGCGGCGCCGGCATGGTCGGCGGCCAGATGATCGACCTGATCGCCGAACGGCTGCCGCTCGACATCGGCGCGATCACCCGCCTGCAGCGCATGAAGACCGGGGCGCTGATCGCCTTCGCCTGCGAAGCGGGGGCGATTCTCGCCAAGACCCCGAACGAGCCGCGCCAGGCGCTGCGCGGCTATGCCCACGATCTCGGCCTCGCCTTCCAGATCGCCGACGACCTGCTCGACGTCGAGGGTTCGGCGGCGGAGACCGGCAAGCCGGTCGGCGCCGACGCCGCCGCCGGCAAGGCCACCTTCGTGTCGATCCTCGGGGTTGAGCGGGCCCGCGCCCAGGCGCAACTGCTGGTCGATCAGGCGGTGGCGCATCTTGATTTGTTCGACCAAAGAGCGGAACTTCTGCGCCAGGTGGCGCGGTTCGTCGTTAGCCGCCGAACGTGAGGATTGGCCCTTGGACGGAAAGCCGAGCTCCCTGATCTCGAACCGGACGCCGCTGCTCGACCGCTGCCCGACGCCGGCGGATCTGCGGAAACTGCCGGAATCGGATTTGCGCCAGCTTGCCGACGAGCTGCGCGCCGAACTGATCGACGCGGTATCGATCACCGGCGGGCATTTCGGCGCCGGGCTCGGCGTCGTCGAGCTGACCGTCGCCATCCACTATGTGTTCAACACCCCGGAGGACCGGCTGATCTGGGATGTCGGGCACCAGGCCTACCCGCACAAGATTCTGACCGGGCGGCGCGACCGCATCCGCACGATTCGCCAGGGCGGCGGGCTCAGCGGCTTCACCAAGCGATCGGAGAGCGAATACGACCCGTTCGGCGCGGCGCACAGCTCGACCTCGATCTCGGCCGGGCTCGGCATGGCGGTGGCGCGCGACTTCAAGGGCGAGCGCCGTGACGTCATCGCCGTCATCGGCGACGGCGCGATGAGCGCCGGCATGGCCTACGAGGCGATGAACAATGCCGGCTCGATGGATTCGCGGCTGATCGTCATCCTCAACGACAACGACATGTCGATCGCCCCGCCGGTCGGGGCGATGAGCGCCTATCTGTCGCGCCTGTTGTCGTCGAAATCGTTCCGCTCGCTGCGCCACCTCGCCGGCGAGGTCGCCAGCCACCTGCCCAAGCGGCTGGAAACCATGGCGCGCCGCGCCGAGGAGCTGGCGCGCAGCTTCGTCACCGGCGGCACCCTGTTCGAGGAGATGGGGTTCTACTACATCGGCCCGATCGACGGGCACAACCTCGACCACCTGCTGCCGGTCTTGAAGAATGTGCGCGACAGCAAGGAGAACGGCCCGGTCCTGATCCACGTGGTGACCGAAAAGGGCCACGGCTATCTGTCGGCCGAGCAGGCCGACGACAAGTGGCACAGCGTCGCCAAGTTCGACGTGATCACCGGCACCCAGGCGAAATCGGCGGCCAAGGCGCCGGCCTACACCACGGTTTTCGCCAAGTCGCTGATCCAGGAGGCCGAGGCCGACGAGCGCATCGTCGCGATCACCGCGGCGATGCCGTCGGGCACCGGGCTCAACCTGTTCGGCGAGCGCTTCCCCAACCGCACCTTCGATGTCGGCATCGCCGAGCAGCATGCGGTCACCTTCGCCGCCGGGCTCGCCGCCGAGGGGATGAAGCCGTTTGCCGCGATCTATTCGACCTTTCTGCAGCGCGCCTACGACCAGGTCGTGCACGACGTGGCGATCCAGAAGCTGCCGGTGCGCTTCGCCATCGACCGCGCCGGGCTGGTCGGCGCCGACGGCCAGACCCACGCCGGCTCGTTCGACATCACCTATCTCGGCTGCCTGCCCGGCTTCGTCCTGATGGCGGCGGCGGACGAGGCCGATCTGATGCACATGGTGGCGACCAGCGTGGCGATCGACGATGCGCCCTCGGCGGTGCGCTTCCCGCGCGGCGAGGGGGTCGGCGTGCCGCTGCCCGAGCGCGGCGTGCCGCTCGAGATCGGCCGCGGCCGCATCCTGCGCGAAGGCACCACGATCGCCCTGTTGAGCTATGGCGGCCGCCTTGCCGAATGCCTGAAGGCGGCGCAGGAGCTGGGCGCCTACGGGCTGTCGACGACGGTCGCCGACGCCCGCTTCGCCAAGCCGCTCGACACCGACCTGGTCAACCGCCTGGTGCGCGAGCACGAGGTCGTCATCACCATCGAGGAGGGCGCGATCGGCGGCTTCGGCAGCTTTGTCCTGCACCACCTGGCGATGAGCGGCCAGCTCGACCACGGGCTCAAGATCCGCACGATGGTGCTGCCCGACCTGTTCCTCGACCACGATTCGCCGAACGCGCAGTACGAGACCGCCGGGCTGACCGCCAAGCACATCGTCGCCACCGCGCTGTCGGCGCTCGGCCGCGAGGCGGTCGAGCATCCCGCCCGGGCCTGAGCTGAGCAAGCGGCGCGCCGATCAGCTCGTCGTCGAGCAGGGCCTCGCCGAAAGCCGCGCCAAGGCGCAGGCTTTGATCCTCGCCGGCACCGTCTTTGCCGGCGAGCGGCGGGTGGACAAGCCGGGCAGCGCGCTCCCCGACGACACCCCGTTGCGGCTCGCCGGCCGCGACCATCCCTGGGTCTCGCGCGGCGGGGTCAAGCTGGCCCATGCCCTCGCCCATTTCGCGATCGACCCCACGGGAATGGTGGCGCTCGACATCGGCGCATCGACCGGCGGCTTTACCGATGTGCTGCTGGCGCACGGCGCCCGCCGCGTCCACGCCGTCGATGTCGGGCGCGGGCAGCTCGCCTGGAAATTGCGGCAGGACCCGCGCGTCGTCGTCCATGACGGGGTCAACGCACGCCGGCTGTCGCCCGCCGCGCTCGGCGAGCCGGTCGATTTCGTCGCCTGCGACGCCAGCTTTATCGGGCTGGAGACGCTGCTGCCGGCGCCGCTGGCGCTGACCGCGCCGCAGGCGCTGCTCGTCGCGCTGATCAAGCCGCAATTCGAGGCGGGGCCGGGCGAGGTCGGCAAGGGCGGGGTGGTGCGCGACCCCGCGGTGCACCGGGCGGTGTGCGCCCGCATCGCCGCCTGGCTCGACGCCCGGCCCGGCTGGCGGGTCGTCGGCATCGTCGACAGCCCGGTGCTCGGCCCCGCCGGCAACCGCGAATTCCTGATCCATGCCCGGCGCGGCGAGGCGGGGTGATGGCGTTCTCCGGCTTTCCCGCCGCGGCGTTCGAATTCTTTGCCGGGCTGCGCGAGCACAACGAGCCGGGCTGGTTCAAGCCGCGCAAGGCGCTCTACCAGGAGGCGGTGGTGGTGCCGTTCCGCGAGTTTATCGTCGCGCTCGGCGCCGCGCTTGCCGCTGCCGGCGTGCCGCTCGTCGGCGATCCCGACCGCGGCATGTTCCGCATCTATCGCGACGTCCGCTTCTCGCCCGACAAGCGGCTGTACAAGACGCATGCCGCGGCGGTGCTGACCCGCTCCGGCGGCAAGCGCGACCCCGGCCTGCTTTACGTCCATCTCGAACCCGGCGGCGAGTCGATGGCCGGCGTCGGGTTCTGGCATCCCGAGCCGGAATTGCTGGCCCGGCTGCGCCGCGCCATCCTCGCCGACCCGGACGGGTTCCGGGCGATGCTCGCCCGGCTCGCCGCCGCCGGCCTGTCGGTGATCACCGACGAGAAGCTTGCCCGCCTGCCGCGCGGCTTCGAGGCGGCGAAGGGCAGCGCCGTCGCCGACTATTTGTGCTGGAAGACCTTTATCGTCGAAGTGCCGCTCGCCGACGCCGAGATGATGGCGCCCGGCATCGTCGAGCGCATCGCCGGCATCGCGGCGGCGGCATTGCCGTTGCTGGAATGGGGCTGGGCGGCGATCGAAGACGACGTGCCGCCGCTCGCCCTCAACATCCCGGCCCGGCCGCTGCCGAAGCCGGATTTCTGACTATGCCGCGTAGCCGGCGGGCGGCTGCTCCGACTTGTCGAAGTCGAACTCGACCTTGCCGCCGTGCGGGTCTTCGAAGAACAGCTGCCACAGCCCGCCGCGCACGCTCTCGGCCGGCAGGCGGCGCAATTCCCATTTGACCCCGGCCTTGTCGAGCTTGGCGACGGTGCCCGGCAGATCGGTCGCGGTGAACGCCATGTGGTCGATGACCCCGGCGCGGTGCGGATGCAGCTCGCTGCGGTGGATCACGTGCAGGATCGGCTGGTCGCCAACCCACAGCCAGTAGCCCGGAAACTGGAAGTTCGGCCGCTCGCCGACCTCGAAGCCGAGCAGGTCGCAGTAGAACTTTCTCGTCACCTCGAGATCGTCGCTCAGCACGGTGAAATGGTTCATGCCCTGGACGCTCATCAACCGTCTCCTTCGCCAGACATGCGGTTATCCTAGCACGAAGGCAATCGGGAAAGGAAAACGGATGCGCAAGCACATTATCGCCGCGGCTCTCGCCGTCGCCGTTGCCCTCGCCGCCGCGGCGCCGGCCTCGGCGCAGAAGCGCGGCGGGGTGCTGCGGCTCTATCACCGCGACAGCCCGGCCAGCATGTCGATCCACGAAGAGGCGACGTGGTCGACGATCATGCCGATGAGCGCGGTGTTCAACAACCTGGTCATCTACGACCAGCACGTGCAGCAGAACAGCCTGAAGACGATCCGTCCCGAGCTGGCCACCGAATGGTCGTGGAGCGAGGACGGCAAGGACCTCGTCTTCAAACTGCGCCGCGGCGTCAAATGGCACGACGGCAAGCCGTTCACCGCCGCCGACGTCAAGTGCACCTGGGACCTGCTGACCGGCAAGGCCAGGGAGAAATTGCGGCTCAACCCGCGCGAAACCTGGTATCTCAATCTCGACTCGGTGACCGCCGAAGGCGACGACACGGCGGTCTTTCACCTGAAGCGGCCGCAGCCGGCTTTCCTGGCGCTGCTCGCCTCGGGGGATTCGCCGGTCTATCCGTGCCACGTCTCTCCCAAGGAGATGCGCAGCCGCCCGGTCGGCACCGGCCCGTTCCGCTTTGTCGACTACAAGCCGAACCAATGGCTCAAGGTCGAGCGCAATCCCGACTACTGGAAGCCGGGGCTGCCCTATCTCGACGGCATCGAATACACGATCATCCCCAACCGCTCGACCGCGGTGCTCGGCTTCATCGCCGGCAAGTTCGACATGACCTTCCCCTACGAGATCACCATCCCCTTGCTGAAGGACATCAAGAAGGAGGCGCCGGACGCGGTGTGCGATACCGAGCCGCTCAACGTCTCGGTCACCCTGGCGATCGTCCGGAAGCCGCCGTTCGACAATCTCGAACTGCGCCGGGCGATGGCGATGGCGCTCGACCGCCAGGCCTTCATCGACATCCTCGGCGAAGGCCAGGGCGACATCAGCGCGGTGATGCTGCCGCCGCCGGAAGGCATCTGGGGCATCCCGGTGGAGGAGCTGCGCGCGTTTCCCGGCTACGCGCCCGATGTTGCGAAGAGCCGCGCCGAGGCGCGCGAGATCATGCAGCGGCTCGGCTACGGGCCGGACAAGCCGCTGAAGATCACCGTCTCGGCCCGCAACATCCCGGCCTATCGCGACCCGGCCGCGATCCTGATCGACCAGCTGAAGAGCATCTGGATCGACGGCGAGCTGGAGACCGTCGAGACCGCAAGCTGGATTCCGAAGATGGTGCGCAAGGACTACACGGTGGCGATCAGCCTGTCGGGCAGCGCGGTCGATGACCCCGACCAGATTTTCTACGAGAGCTACGTCTGCAGGTCGCCGCGCAACTACACCGGCTACTGCGACCGCGAGATGGAGGCGCTGGTCGAGCGGCAGTCGATGGAGACCGACCCGGAAAAGCGCAAGGCGATCGTCTGGCAGATCGAGCGCAAGATGGCGGCCGACGTCGTCCGCCCGATCATCTACCACATGCGCGCCGCGACCTGCTGGCACCCGCAGGTCAAGAACATCACGCAGATGGTCAACAGCGCCTATAACAGCTGGCGTCTCGAAGACGCCTGGCTCGACCGCTAGAGCGGGATGAGCCCGGGACGAAGCGGCGCTCCCGCCGGGTGGCGGGGATTGCCGCGTCGGCTGCGCCGCCTCGCAATGACGGGGCATGGTCATTGCGAGCGCAGCGAAGCAATCTCCCGCCCTGTGCGCAGGGATGGCCGCGTCGGCTGCGCCGCCCCGCCATGAAGCGGAAGTTCGCAGCGCTTACAGCGCGGCGTAGACCGCCTTTTCGAACCGGTCGAACACGGCGAGCGCACGGGCGTCGGCGAACGGGATCAGCTGCATCAGGATGACCCCGGCAACTCCCTTCGCCGGATCGATCCAGAAATAGGTGTTGGCGAGCCCGGCCCAGGCGAGGCTGCCGGCGCTGCGCCCGCCCGGCACCGGCGCGGTCGAGATCATGAAGCCGATTCCCCATTTCTTGACCATGCCGGGGAAGAACTCGGCATCGTTGGAATAGGCCGGCGCGACGGTGCGCAGCGGCGCCACGTTGAGGCTGCCGATCGCGTTCTCCGCCATCAGCCGCACCGTCTCCGGCTGCAGCACCTGGGTGCCGCCGGCCCGGCCCTCATTGAGGATCATGCGGACGAACTCGAGATAGTCGGCGGCGGTACCGTAGAGGCCGCCGCCGCCCATCTGGAATTCCGGCTCCGCCGGCAGGGCGAAGTCGATCGGCGCGAGCTTTCCGTCCTCGCCCCGTGCGTGCATGGCGGCGAGCCGGCTGCGGTGCTCCGGCCGCGGTCCGAAGCCGGTGTCGCGCATGCCGATCGGGCCGAGCAGGTGCTCGGCGAAATAGTCGCCGAGCCGCTGGCCGCTGACCCGCTCGACCGCTTTGCCGACCCAGTCGATGCCGATGCCGTAATCCCACCGCGTCCCGGGATCGAAGGTCAGCGGCGTCGCCAGCGCCCGGTTCTCGCAGCAGATGATGCCGGGGATGCCGCGCTTTTCCATGTAGCGGCCGATATCGCCGTTCCAGATGTCATAGCAGAACCCGGCGGTGTGGGTGATCAGGTGGCGCAGCGTGATCGCGCCGCGCGCCGGCCGCAGGCGCGGCTCGCCCGCCGGGCTGAAGCCCTGGAGCACCTGCGGCGCCGCCAGCTCGGGCAGGATCGGGGCGATCGGCTCGTCGAGCGCGAGCCGCCCCTGCTCGACGAGCTGCATCGCCGCGGCCGAGGTGACCGGCTTGGTCATCGAGGCGATCCAGAAGACCGTGTCTTCGGTCATCGCAGCGCCGTCGGGCAGGGCGCGCCGCCCGAAGGCGCCCCGGTATACCGGCCCGTCGCGGGTCGCCGCCATCGCGACGACCCCCGGCACCTCGCCGTGCGCGGCGGCTTCCTGCAAAACTCGGTCGATCCCTTCCTGTATGGACATGGCGAGACCTCCCTGAATGGCGGGCGCGCCGGGCGGCATTTCCGCCGCCCGGCGCCCCTTTTTTGCGCCGATTACGGCCGCGCTTCGAGAATCATGTTGAACGGCGTCTCGGCGGCGCGGCGCACGCTGGAGAAGCCGCCGGCGGTGATCACCTCGCGCAGCCGCGCTTCGCCCGCCTGGGCGCCGAGCGCCGCGCCGACCTCCTGCGACAGCGAGGTCGGCACGCAGATCAGCGTCGAGCCGGCGTAATAGAGCCGCCCGACCGGGTTGAGATTGTCTTCGAGGCGGTCGCCGGCGATCGGCTCGACGATCATCCACGACCCGTCCGGCTTCAGGGTTTGGCGGATGTGCGCGGCCGCGCCCTGTGGGTCGCCCATATCGTGCAGGCAGTCGAAGCAGGTGACGAGGTCGAAATCGCGCCCGGCATAGTCCTTGGCTGCGCCGACCTCGAAACGGACATTGGCGGCGCCGCCGTTCGCCCGGGCATGGGCGCGCGCGGCCTCGATCGATCCCTCGTGGAAGTCGTAGCCGACGAACTCCGAGTTCGGAAAGGCCTTGGCCATGAACATCGTCGACCAGCCGTGGCCGCAGCCGATATCGGCGACGCGGCCGCCGCGTTCGAGCTTGGCGACGACGCCGTCGAGCGCCGGCAGCCAGTTGGCGACGATGTTGGCCTGGTAGCCGGGGCGGAAGAACCGCGCCACGGCGCAGAACATGCACCCGGCCTGGTCGCCCCAGGCGACGCCCTCGCCGGTCTTGAACGCGGGCTCGACCTTTTCCCGGTTGTCGAGCATCGCCTTCATCAGCTCGAAAGCGCCGTGCAGATTGACCGGGCTGTCGTCGTCGGCGAACACCATCGCCTGCTCTTCCGGCAGGGTGAATTTCTGCGTCGCCGGGTCGTAGGCGACATAGTTGGAGGCCGCCTGGTGCGACAGCCATTCGCGCAGGTAGCGCTGGTTGAGGCCGGTCGCCGCGGCAAGCTCCGCCGCGGTCATCGGCCCCTTCGCGTGCAGCGTCTTGTAAAGGCCCAGCGAATCCCCGATCTGAACCATGGCGACGCTGGCGGCGCCGCCGAGATCGGACAGCATCTGGCCGACGAACTGATGCAATTTGGCTTCGTCCATGACGGGTCTCCCAGAGTGATTGTAGACCCCCCCTGCATCCTCCCCGTTATTGGCCGCCCGCGCCGCAGTCGCAGTCGACGTGAAAGATTCTTGCCGCGTTGCCGCCGAGGATCGCCTCGCGCTCGGCGGCGGTCAATCGGGTACGATTGACCACCCCGCACGGGTCGGGGTCGCCGATCCCGAAGGGAAAGTCCGAGCCGAGCATCACCTTCTCGGCGCCGGCGACGTCGCAGAGAAAGCGCAGCGCGCGCGGCTCGAACATCACCGTGTCGAAATAGAGCCGGCGGAACCCGGCCTCCGGGTCGGCATAGTCGCCGTGGATCGCGTGGTTGCGCTTCAGCCGGCCGAGCGCATAGGGCAGGGCGCCGCCGGCATGCGACAGCACCAGGCTGATCCCGGGAAAGCGGGTCAGGTGCCCGGAAAACAACAGCCGCGCCGCCGCGATCGTCGTGTCGGCGAGGCGCCCGACCGCGTTGACCAGATCGTAGCCGGCGAGCCGCTCGTCGCCGCAAATGTAATGCGGGTGGAGAAAGATCGCCGCCTGCCGCGCCGAGGCGACCTCCCAGAACGGGTCGAGCGAGGGATCGTCGAGATTGCCGCCGACGCCTTTCGGCTGGGTCGCGATCATCGCCCCCTTGAAGCCGGCGTCGAGCGCTTCTTCGAGCACCTTGGCGGCGAGTTTGCCGTCCTGCAGCGGCACCGTTGCCAGGCCGCCGAGCCGGGTCAGCTTGTGCGCGTCCCGGGCGATGTGCTCGTTGTAGAAGCGGGCCCAGTCGGCGCCTTCCGCGCCGTCGAGCTCGTAGCCGTAGACATCGGTCCAGCCGCCGACGAGCTGGTGGTCGACCCGCGCCTGGTCGAGCCACTGCCGGCGCTGCGCCAGGTCGTGCAGCCGCGGCTGGATCGGCCGCCCCGGCCCGCCGCCGGCAAATTCCATGCGCGGCGCGTGGCCGTCGTCGTGCAGCCGCACCGATGGAAACAGCCGCCGTTCGCGACGCAACGCCTCCAGCATCGTCGCCGGCACGACATGGGCATGGGTGTCGATGATCATGCGTCCTCCTGATCGTGCGAAACCGCGCCGGCCCGGATTTTGGCGCTGATCGGGCGGAAGAGCCGCACCCGCTCGTCGCGCTCCGCCAGCCCGGCGAGCGGCGCCGGGTCGTCGATCACCGCCAGGCCGCAGCGCGCGACCGAGCGGTCGAGCCCGATGCAATCGAGCCAGTCGACAACCGTCCCGCCCGGCAGGTCGATCATCTCGGCGTCGCGCAACAGCAGCAGGAACTTGCCGTCGGGCACCTCCGGCGTCGTCTCGCGGCCGGCAAGCAGGTTGCGGTGCCAGTTCGATTGCAGATCGTGCCACTCGCCGACCGAGCCCGGCCCGCCGCGGCCGCGATAGGCGGCGCTGTCGAACAGCCCGGGGCCGGAGACCTCGTGCAGGGCGAGATAAGGCGACGGGTTGGGGACGATGGCGGCAAAGCGCTGCGAGGCGCGAAACCCCGGCACGGTCTGCAGCACGCGGATATGCGCGAGGTACCACGCGTGCCATTCGGCGAGCCGCGCCGGGTGGCGGAAATCCATCTCGACCATGTAGATCACGCCGCCCTCCGATGCCGTCGGCCCGGCCCCGACTCATACGGCAAATCGGGCATGCAATCATCATCTCGCCGATCCCGGCCGCGGCGAGTAGACTTGGTGCCCGTTCTCGTTTGGAGGATGCGATGGGCGATGCGAAGACAAGCCGTTCCGGCGGGCCGCCGGGCCTCGGCGAACTGACCGCCCGCGCCGAGGCGCTGGTGCCGGTGCTGCGCGAGCGCGCGGCGCGGGCCGAGGAATTGCGCCGCCTGCCCGACGAGACGATCGCCGACCTGCACCAGAGCGGGCTGTTCCGCATCCTGCAGCCGCGCCGCGTCGGCGGCAGCGAATTGCCGTTCCGCTCGATCGTCGAGCTGGTGGCGATCGTCGGCCGCGGCTGCGGCTCGACCGCCTGGGTGTTGGCCAACCTGGCGGCGCATCACTGGCTGCTCGGCATGTGCACCGCAGAGGCGCAGGACGAGATCTGGGGCGAGGACCCCGACAACCTGATCGGCTCGGCCCTGATCTTCCCGCGCGGCCGCGCCCGCAAGGTGCCCGGCGGCTACCGGCTCAGCGGGCGCTGGCCGTTTTCCAGCGGCGTCGATGCCGCCGGCTGGAACCTGATCGGGGCGATCGCCCAGGACGAGGATGCCGGCACCGCCAGTCCGCACATCTTCCTGCTGCCGAAGAGCGACTACACGGTTATCGACACCTGGCACGTCATCGGCCTCGCCGGTACCGGCAGCAAGGACGTCGCGGTCGAGGATGCGTTTGTTCCCGACTACCGCACCCTGGCGGTCGAGAACATCGCCGGCGGCCCCAACCCCGGCAGCGCGGTCAACCCGTCGGTGCTCTACCAGTTGCCGGCGATCAGCCTGTTCGCGTTCTGCATCGCCGGCGTCTCGCTCGGCATCGCCCAGGCCGCGATCGAGCATTTCGCCGCCTCGACCCGCACCCGCCTGTCGAGCTACACCGGCCGCAACCTCGCCGATTTCAACACCGTGCAGGTGCATCTCGCCGAGGCCGCGGCCTATGCCGATGCGGCGCGCGCGATCATGCTCGGCGATTGCGACGAGGCGACCGCGATCGTCGCCAAGGGCAAGACGCCGAGCCTCGACCAGCGGGCCCGCTATCGCCGCGACGGCGCCTTTGCCGCGACGATGTGCACCAAGGCGGTCGATGTGCTGTTCGCGGCGACCGGCGGCGGCGCGATCTATGCGCGCAATCCGATGCAGCGCGCGTTCCGCGACGTTCACGCCGCCAATGCGCATTACGTGCTCAACTGGGACATCAACGGCGCGATGTACGGACGCGTCGCCCTGGGCCTGTCGCCCGACGCGACGATCTGACCGCCACTGCGAGGGACGAATTCGTGGCAGAGCAAGTATCGAGGACCGCCCCAGCCGAGGCGCCGGCCGAGGAGCATCCCGGCAGCCACCAGGCGGTGGTCCACAGCACCTCGGCCGAGGGCTTCAACACGCGCGAGCTGCGCAACGCGCTCGGCGCCTTCGCCACCGGCGTGACGATCATCACCACCCGCGGCCGCGACGGCAAATTCCACGGCATGACGGCGAACTCGTTCACCTCGGTGTCCCTGAACCCGCCGCTGGTGTTGTGGAGCAGCTCGCTTTACGCGCAAAGCCTGCCCGCCTTCCAGGAGGGGTCGCATTTCGTCGTCAACGTCCTCGCCTGGGACCAGATCGAGCTGTCGAACAGGTTCGCCAAGCAGAGCGACGACAAGTTCCTCAATGTCGGCCACATCATCCCGGAATCGGGGGCGCCGGTGCTGATCGGCGCGGCGGCGCATTTCGAGTGCCGCAACGAGTTCCGCCATTACGGCGGCGACCACATCATCTTCATCGGCCATGTCGAGCGCTTTGCCTATACCGACAAGCCGGTGCTGATGTTCTGCCGCGGCAAATACGTGCGCGGCGAGCCGATCCTGCAAAGCTGATGGCGCCGGCGCAGGGCACCGTCGCGATCGTCGGCCTCGGCATCATGGGCGGGGCGATCGCCCGCAACCTGCTCGCCGCCGGCTATCGGGTGCGGGGCTACGATACCGACCCCGCGCGCTATTTCGACGGCGTCGCCGCCGCGGCTTCCGCCGCCGCCGCGGCCGAGGGGGCGGCGTTCGCGCTGACCAGCCTGCCGAGCGCGGCGGCGCTCGACGCCACCGTCGCCGATCTCGCCGCCCGGCCGGCGCCGGGGCTCGTGGTCGCCGAGATCAGCACCCTGCCGATCGCGGTCAAGGAGGCGGCGCGCGACCGCCTTGCCGCCGCCGGGATCACCCTGCTCGATTGCCCGATCTCCGGCACCGGGGCGCAGGCGGTAACGCGCGACCTCGCGGTCTATGCCAGCGGCGACGAGGCCGCCTTTCGCGGCATGGCGGCGGTGTTCGATGCCTTCGCCCGGGCGACGCACTATCTCGGCGCCTTCGGCAACGGCAGCCGCATGAAATTCGTCGCCAACCTGCTCGTCGCGGTGCACAACGTCGCCGCCGCCGAGGCGATCGTGCTCGGCGTCAAGTCGGGGCTCGACCCGGCGCGCATCCTCGAAGTGATCGGCAGCGGCGCGGGCAGCTCGCGCATCTTCGAGCTGCGCGGGCCGATGATGGCCAGGGGCGTCTACACGCCGCCGACCGCGACGATGCACGTCCTGCAGAAGGACAGCGCGATCATCGCCGACTTCGCTCGCGCGCTCGGCGTCGACACGCCGACCCTCGCCGCCGCCGCCCCGCTCTACGACGCCGCCGCCGCGGCCGGCTATGCCGCGGAGGATGTCGCCGCGGTGCATGCCGTGCTGGCCCGGCGCGCCGGGCTGTAAAGGAGACCGGAATGCTGTCGCCCGCCCAGATCGACGCCTACAACCGCGACGGGTTCATCGTCGTGCCGGACGTGTTCTCCGCCGCCGAGATCGCCGAACTGCGCCGCGTCACCGACGAGTTTGTCGCGCGCGCCGCCGCGGTTGCCGCCAACGACGACATCTACGACCTCGAAGACAGCCATTCGGCGGCGGCGCCGCGGGTGCGCCGGATCAAGACGCCGCATCTCCACGCCCCCGCCTATTGGCGCGCCAGCCGCCACCCGGCCGTGGTCGAGATGCTGACCGATCTATGGGGCTCGGTGCGCTTCGATACCGGCAAGCTCAACATGAAATCGGCCGGCTACGGCGCCCCGGTCGAGTGGCACCAGGACTGGGCCTTCTATCCCCACACCAACGACGATCTCGCCGCGGTCGGCATCATGCTCGACGACGCCACCGAAGCGAACGGCGCGATGCTGGTGCTGCCGGGCAGCCATCGCGGGCCGGTCTACGACCATCACGGGCCGGACGGCCGCTTTTGCGGCGCGATCGACCCCGAGGCGGCGGGGCTCGACCTGTCGGCGGCGCGGCCGTGCCTCGGCCGGGCCGGCTCGGTGACGCTGCACCATGTCCGTGCGGTGCACGGCTCGGCGACCAATTTCTCCGGCGCGGAGCGGCGCTTTCTCCTCTACCAGTACCGCGCCGCCGACGCCTGGCCGCTCTTGGGCTTCAAGGACGGGATCGAGACGTTCGACGAGCTGCTGCTCGCCGGCGAGCCGACCTTATGCCCGCGCCTGGCGGACGTGCCGGTGCGTCTGCCGCTGCCGCCCGCCGCCTACCAGGGCTCGATCTACGAGAACCAGCGCGCCGCCGGCCGCCGCTATTTCGCCACCGCCGCCCAGGGCAGGGCGGCGGCGGAATAGCCGGGCCGGCTACCCGCCTTCCAGCTTGGGGATGAAGAACACCTCGCTGCCCTGGCGGAGCTGCTGGAAATAGCCGGGTGCGTCGTGGATTTCGCCGTCGATGGCGACGGTGGTCTCCTCTTCGAGGTGTTCGCCGAGCCCGGGATACATCGCGTCGAGCGCCTTGATAACGCCGCGCAACGTCGTCGCCTCGATGTCGAACTCCTTCCTGCCGCCGGTGTAGCGCCGGCTGAAGCCGCTCGACAGCGTCACGTGCGCGATCGTCACCGGGCCCGTCCGTTCGGTCTGCGGCTTCGGCCAGCGTCCACTCAACGCCGCCTCAATCGGCCGCTTCGTCGAGCGCGGCGCGAATCTTCGGCGGCGACATCGGCAGTTCGGTCAGCCGCCGGCCGATCGCGTTGTCGATCGCGTTGGCGATCGCCGCCATCGGCGGGCAGATGTTGACCTCGCCGACGCCCTTGGCGCCGTAGGGATGCACCGGGTTCGGCACCTCGACGAGGATCGGCTCGATCATCGGCAGGTCGGAGGCGACCGGGCAGCGATAGTCGAGGAAGCCCGGGTTATCGAGCCGGCCCTGCTTGTCGTAGATGTACTCCTCGTGCAGGGCCCAGCCGATGCCCTGGGCGACGCCGCCCTGGATCTGCCCCTCGACATAGGAGGGGTGGATCGCGGTGCCGACGTCCTGGGCCGCGACAAAGCGCAGGATCGTCACCTTGCCGGTCTCGGGGTCGACCTCGACATCGCAGAACTGGGTGGAGAAGCCGGGCGCCTGGCCGCCGGCGTTGACCGAGGCGGAGGTGGTGATCGGCCCGCCGGTCTGCGCCGCCTTGGCGGCGATCTCGCGCAGCGGCATCGGCTTGAAATCGCCGACATTGCTCGACGCCGGCTTGGCGCAGCCGTCCTCCCAGACGACGCCGTCCACCGGCACGTCCCAGATCATCGCGGCACGGGCGCGCAATTCGTCGATCGCCTTCTTGGCGGCGTTGACCACCGCGGTGCCGGTCGCAAAGGTGACGCGCGAGCCGCCGGTCACGTGGGTGTAGCCGACCGAGCCGGTATCGGCGACGATGGCGCGCACGTTCTTGTAATCGACCCCGAAGGTCTCGGCCGCCATGATCGCCATCGAGGCGCGCGAACCGCCGATATCGGGGCTGCCGGTGGCGACCAGGATGGTGCCGTCGGCGTTGATCTGGACGCTGGCGCTCGACTCGCCGCCGCCGTTGAACCAGTAGCCCGAGGCCACGCCGCGGCCCTGGTTCTTGCCCAGCGGCGCCTTGTAGGCCGGGTGGTTCTTGATCGCTTCGAGCGTCTCGATATAGCCGCCATGGGCGAGCTTGGGCCCGTAGATCATCGGCGTGCCGGCCTTGGCGGCGTTCTTCAGCCGCAGATCGATCGGGTCCATGCCGATCTTCTTGGCGCAGATGTCGAGCACGCTCTCGACCGCGAAGGCCGAGATCGGCGAGCCCGGCGCGCGATAGGCGGCCGATTTCGGCCGGTTGCACACCACGTCGTAGCCGACCGTGCGGGCATTGGCGATCTCGTAGGGGGCGAAGGCGCACAGACAGGCGTTCATCACCGGCGAGCCGGGGAAGGCGCCGGCCTGGAACTTGAAGACGCCGTCCGCCGCGGTGATCGTGCCGTCCTTCTTGACGCCGATCTTGACCCACATCGACGAGCCCGAGGTCGGGCCGGAGGCCTTGAACACCTCGTCGCGGCCCATCACCAGCTTGACCGGCCGGCCCGATTTCTTGGCCAGCAGGGTGGCGACCGGTTCGAGATAGACCACCGTCTTGCCGCCGAACCCGCCGCCGATCTCGGCCGGGATCACGCGCACGTCGCCGACCGGCATGTTGAGCAGCTTGGCGGTCAGCGCGCGGACCACGAAATGGCCCTGGCTCGACGCCCAGATCTCGGCCTGGCCGTCGGCCTCGACCTTGGCGATCGTCGCATGCGGCTCGATATAGGCCTGGTGCACCGCCGCGGTCTTGAATTCCTTCTCGACGATGACGTCGGCCTCGGCGAAGCCCTTCTCGACGTCGCCGATGGAGAATTCGAGCCGCTTCGAGATGTTCGACGGCTTGGTCGGCGCCGGCTCGATGCCGCGGGTGATCATGTCCTCGAAGAGGAGCGGCGCATCCTCCTTCATCGCCTCGTCGACGTCGATGACGTGGGGCAGCACCTCGTAATCGACCTTGATCAGCTCGACCGCCTCCTCGGCGATCGAGCGGCTGGTCGCGGCGACGGCGGCGACGGCGTGGCCCTCGTAGAGCACCTTCTCGCGCGCCATCACGTTGCGCGTCACGTGCCAGAAATTGACCGCGACGCGCTCCGGCCCGATGTATTCGAACTTCTGCTCGGGGAAATCCTTGGCGGTGACCACCGCCTTGACCCCGGGCAGCGCTTCCGCCGCCGAGGTGTCGATCGAGCGGATGCGGGCATGGGCGTGCGGCGAACGCAGGATCTTGCCGTAGAGCGCCCCGGCCATCGCCATGTCCGCGCCGTACATCGCGCGGCCCGTCACCTTGGGCACGCCGTCGGGGCGAATCGGGCGAGTGCCAACCCACTTGTACCGCGTCGGGGATACGTCGTTCACGGCGAGTTCTCCTGCTAGCCCAACTCCGAAACCATGGCGGAAGGGTCGCGCGAGACGGGGCGAAATACAAGCCCCGTCTCGCACCGCCCGCGCGGCGCGGCGTCGCGTCAGACCGCCTCGGCCGCCGCCTCGGTAAAGCTTTCGAGCTGGCCGACCGTCTCGCGGCCGAACAGCACCGGGACCAGCGCCCCGGTGGTGACGACGACGGCGAGCGTGCCGAAGAAGATCGGCGCCGACCCGGTATGCGGCTCCAGCAGATAGGGCACGACCACCCCGGCGAGCAGCCGCGCCGCCGACTCGTCGAAGAAATGGCGGTGCCGGGGGCAATGGACAGGATGCCGCTGCCGGGCTTCCCTCGGGGGCCGCTTTGCGCGAGGATCGCAGGAGCTTCGCGCCCGCCGGAGGCCTGTCATGAAAGTCGGCATCGCGCTCAACATGCTGCATCAGCCCGGACGCTCCGACGCCTCGGTCGTCGGCGAGCACCTGGC
>Ga0209581_1001614_pt1 | contig 25254 bp, 39 predicted proteins | sample Coa_R2_FD_187160 | JGI IMG/M metagenome (GOLD analysis project Ga0209581, IMG submission 187160) | Surface soil microbial communities from Centralia Pennsylvania, which are recovering from an underground coalmine fire - Coalmine... | ecosystem: Environmental > Terrestrial > Soil > Unclassified ...
GACTATGCATTTTCTATGGCTATAAACACAGAAAACAAGTATCCTTGAATGGTCAGTAGCCGACTCCCTACCTGTAACAATAACTCCCGAACTGAAACAGCGGTTAGAAACTCCCGTATACGTAACAGAACTTGCATTGGAGTTCTGTCGAGTATGTGGGGTTTAAGGTCAAAGCTCACGGGTTGTCGAGTTTCGGGGTCTGGGTGTCGAGTCACGGGAGCTGAGCATACGACTTTATGGTACTACAGTAAACTGTTTTTCTGCAACAAGTGGCTCACCAAGTCTAAATCCTAATGTGTAATTGCCTGATTTTTGAATCCTAATATCTGACCAGTCATACACATCGTCAATATAGTGATAGACGTGACTAGGGTCATTATTGTCGCAAGTCACAACTGGCAATCCTGAAAACCATTTTTGTGCCTAGTTGAGCGTGATAAGATACTTTAGAGGTATCTTAAGGGTATCTTAACGAAAGTTTCCACAATGAGCGTGCCGCTTGAGCGTGCCGCATAGTAAAGAAAGTGTGCCGCTGAGCGTGCCGCAGATACTATAGATGTGCCGCACATTGGTAATATTGCTGCATGACTTTTGGCAAGAAGCGGAAAACCATTGGAAACCAGCCATTACCATTGGATTTTACGTGTAAATTGGGCTGGTAATTGCTGCTAAAAAATCGAACTGTGGTATTAATTTTTGACGCCGTAATGTTTTAGAATGCGAGCGGTATCTTTCAAGCCGTAGCAGAAACCAATATGAATACATGAAGGATTGGAAGGGTCAAATTCGCAGCGCAGTGTTTTTGCCGCTCCATCAATGGTAACAATTACATTTGATTGCTTAAAAGAATCGTATATGTGAATTTCATTACCGAATGCACCTTTGAACCGTAGCATTGCGTGTTTCCGAATAAAATCTTCATAATCAATTAACCCTGTTATTGTCTCGTCAACCCATGCACCGAATTTCTGATTTTGGGGCCTTTGTATATCTTGGTCATACATGGTTTTTAATTTTTTAACTACTGTCTCTCTGACTGTAATGCTTTTCCATCCCTTTTCTGGCATAAAGTAAGTTACGTTAAGATGTTATTAAATCTGCTTACCGTAACTTGCGGTAGCTTTATTAGTTACCGTAACTTACTGTCAAGCATGGCTCGGGAGGACTTCATGACTGTTACCATGAGAAAATCAAGGTATTTTGGCCTGAAACAACAGGCTGAAAGAAACGGCAGAACTGTCTCAGGTGAGCTGGATTGGATTTTGAAAAACACAGGCATACCTGAGATAAAAGGCGAACAACCTGTAAGGCAGAAATCAAGCGGAAAGGGGCTTTTTCTAAAACCAGCAATGGAGGTCAAGGCCTGAGATGGCGACTGCATCGAGTTTAGAGACCACGTTGCAGCCGTCGGCGCTCAAGCCAACTATTGCTGCTGCAACCGAGATTAAAGGCCTTTCCAAGCAGCGCATGCGCGTAGACGGCAAAAAAGTATCTGAAGACGAGTTTAAGAAGAAAATAATAGCGCTGCTTGCACGGCCAATGACCACTGCTGAAATAGCAGAGGCATTGAAGCGCAGCAGCACAAAAAGTCTGCGCCGTGACTGGCTGGCACCTATGCTGCAAGAAGGCCTGATAGAGCAGCACGGCGACCACTACACCAGAAAAGGTGTTGCAGAGGTTCAGGTTGCAAGAGAAAACTTTGACGACCTTGTCCGCAAAAGTGCATTCAACCAGCTGCCAATCATGGCTGACTTTGTAAAGCACTGTGCCACATTGGATAATGGCAAAGGTGACTTGTCATGGGCTACAAAGTTCTGGAAAGTATGCATCGGCAAAACCGTTCCTTCTTTCAAATGCCGGCCTGAACACTGGACGCCTGAGACGACTCTGCGATTCATAGAGGCCTACAGGCAGCACAAAAAAATCGATAGGCTTGGCGGGGATTGGCGACAGTTGATACGATACGTGCATGAATATGTTCTGCACAAGCCTGTTACAGACCTCGAGAAAAATGCATGGGGTGTTGACGGCACAAAAGACAATGCTGGCATCTATTCGCATATCAAACTTACAGAGCAGCAAATCAACCAACTATTGGATTACTTTGTTAACAAAGGCGACCTTGAACTTGCTGCCTATTGCTCTGCTGCTATCGAGATGTTTGGCAGGCCAGAGGCAATGTTCAGAGCGAGACAGGGGACAATGCAGCTTGTGCAGCGAACTCGATACTGTGCTATAGTTGCAGGCGACCCACAGCCCAATTTTGACCCAATTGCAGTCAGGCAAATGAGGATAATTGCTGCAATCAACCCTCAACTGGTGCAAATCAAAGAAGTTAAGGACGAGATATTTGCAGGCACACTAAAAGAGTTCAAAACGGCGCATGCACCTTGGCCGAAATATATTGTAGAGAAAAGAAGGGTTGCACTTTTCAAGGAATATCTTCAAACCAGAAAGGGTAAGGAAACCTACTTTGGTGCAGACGGTGAGCCATACTGGAAATTTAATTGCCGACTCGCTGCCGCAATGAGGCCAGCATTCTATGAACTTGGCTTGATACACCACTTGACAAATGTGCCAGAAAAAGGCACCACAGAGTGGTATTACTTCAGGAAGCCAACTTATGTCTTCCGCCATATCGGTGCACACCTATGGTTAGCAAGGCTTGGGTCCTATGAGGCTCTGGCAGAGATGGGGTGGGAAGACGTAGGCATACCAAAGAAATTCTATGCTGGCAGCAACGTTCTGACGCTGGAACAGAAGATAGCGGTGGCCTGCTGATTGCAACAAGGGGAGAAAAGCAATTGGTTTGGAAATCGTTAGACGTTGACTATCCATTCAAAGTGACGTGCGACCAGTGCAACTTTGAATTTTTTTGCCGCATGAAAAAAAGCGCATTTGTCGCAGCAGATATGCATGAACTGGAATGGATAGGACACGTCTGCACAGTGAGTATGGAGGAGGTATAGGCAATGGATTTCATAACCTCATATGGTATGCGCTGCCGCTGCTGTCCTATATGTTCTGCATGGTTCGGCGGCAAAGAAGCAAGGGCTGAATATCGTGTGCACCTGTATCTGCATTCTTTTCATGGGCAGACAAGGAGGGTGTTTTGATGTCTGCCGAAGAAAAAAAAGAGCGCAACGGTGTTTCTCTGACTTTATCACATTGGAAATTTTTGAGGGCCAATGGTGATGCATCGACCAAACTCCGCGCTATACTTGACAAGGTTCTAAGCGGCGAGTGGGTAGATGCAGCTGCAACTACTTCAAAGGATGCAAACTGCATTTTCAACATGCGCACGCTTGAAGAAAACTCTTCGATGGTCTGCCCAATAAAATTGAATTGGCCTGACCTGAAAGAAGAAAAGAAAAGAGGCGACCTGTTGACATGCTGCCGAATATGTCCAAGGAAAAAAGAATATGACTTGCTTTTAAAAATGCGGGTAAAATATCCGACAGCCTTCAAAGAGACAGAGGCCGCTGACACAGACCAGCAGCAACAGACCAGACAACTGCAAAAATACCAAATGTGCAAGAATGGCTGCGGCACAGAGATATACTTTGAATATTCTAAAAATAAGCAAAAGTGGCTGCCTACTGAGAGAATATCTGGTCTTTTGCATGTCTGTCCAAACTGGAAGGGCAACTATCAGCCAGCCACTACAGCACCGACACCTATCACAGCGCCAAAGCCAGCACTGAAGGACTTCTCTGTCAAGTGCAGCATGTGTGATTTTGTTATTCATTCAAAGAATTTCAAACATGAGCAAGACCCATACGGCACGATGGACGACTTTATGCTCGGTCACAAGCGCAAAGCCCACAATTCTGCATGGATAGAGCCTGAGGAGCATGCTGAAAACGCCGCTAAAGGAGGTTGCAAACTTGAGCAATAACATTGCCATATTTCACGGAATCGTGAATAAATGTAGATTCGGAACCAGTCTTGAATCAATGCATATGACCGCCTACATGGGCGGCCCGCATGGCAAGTGCATTCAGTTGACCTTTGGAGACCAATACTTTTGCCTTGCAGAAAATCAGGTCAAAGAATTGATAGACGTGCTAATGAAGCGCCTGTATTGTTATCCAGGCTACTCTGCAACAGATTGGGGTGAAGCAAAAGAGTTCTGGCCTGAGGTGGTAAGGGAATGAAATGCCAAGTCTGTCGTAGGGTGGTTCACTATGCCAGAATACCTATTCCATTTGTTGACAGCGAGACAGGTGAACCGTCTATCCTTAGAGTTTGTATACAATGCTATCCTGTCTGCATGGAGAAAATTCAAGAGTGGATAAACCAGGCAGGTCAGCCCAAATCCGCATTGCCTGACCCTTGCAAAACCCACCAGTTCACACGGCAGCAGATAGATGATGCACTCAACACTATAAACGGGAGGCATGACACGTGACATTCAAAGAGTGCCGCTCCTTCAACAACGCCCACAAAGAGCATTTCTGTAGCAGCTGCAACCTAGCAGGTCAACTCTATGTCCAAGTGTTTGAATCCAAAAAGTCAGTGCGATACTACGGCTACACTGTCCATCCTGCGCAATTTGTTAAAGTAAAAGGCATGAAGAGAGGTCACGAGACCAGTTCACGAAAGCGCTGCTACTCTGGCCTTCTGTCCAAGTTTGTGAGTGAATGAACATGAAAATCATTTGCAAATGTGGTCATGAGAAATGGCGGCATGGGGGGGGCTTTTACTGCGAGGCTACAATATCAAATGGCTGGACAACGCATCGTTGCTCTTGCATAGTTTTCGAGCCAGTGATGGTGTTTGAAGAATGACATTGTGTAGATGCGGACACATCAAAAGCCGCCATGGCAGAAGGATTGGCAAGTGCTACGGCAGAATCACCTTCGCAGACCCGTTTGAGAACTTTGAGCGACTATGCAGCTGCCTGAAATTTGTGCCGGTGAACCAAGAAGATGGCTGACATTGCAATAGAGATAGGCCTTGTTTGCAAGTGTGGCTATTGCAGCAATGATACAATAAAGGTGGCCGTCCATTTTAGCAGCTGCAAAGAGATAAACAAACTTCCCTTGTGCCTCCGAAACCTTGCAACCGCCTTGTTGAAAAATGAGGTTGAAAAGAAGAAATGAGCCACCAATGCAAGGGTGCTTGCAGTGCCTACAGGTCAGGCGGCAGAACAAGATATTATGTCGATGGATACAAGTTCTGCCGCAACTGTCAGTGCTTCTTCAAAACTGATGCAGTCAGGTGCCTATGCTGCAATAGTAACTTGCGCAGCCATCCTTTGAAGGCAAAGCACAGGCGCAAATTGAAGACCATGCGGGTATTAAAACTACCTGGGCTGATGGTCAAGTGATGGAAGCAATAGACGCTGTAGTGGTCGTTGCCTCTGTTGCAGTCGGAGCGCCATTTGTTATCGGCTTTCTGACACGCAGCATGCAGACAATATTCAGCAGAGGTAGCGAAGAGACCTCAACAACTCCAAGTGGTAAGTGACCTGACGGGGTTATTACCTACTCCTTTTCTTTATTTTTTTACAGTATGTCTGAGCCAAACCCCGACAAGAAGGCTGGCGGCGAGCAAACTGCTGAAGTTTCGACTTCTAGGAATCATGGCAAACAGGATGCTCGGAACAATGAAGCGGCTCAAAGCAGCCAGTCTTCTTCTTCTGATAAAAAACCATCAAGAGGGGCAGCAATAGTTGTCGGCTGCATCCTTCTTGCCGTTGCCGGTATTGTCATTGCAGGTTATATAATGACAAGAAATGAGCGCAAAAAACTCAAAGAGGTAAAAGTCAAGTGAGTGACCCATCAACAACAGCAGGAGAGCAGCCACAGGAGACACCTTCGCAAGGTGAGCAGATAAGGCAGGCCTTGCGTGAGGCCATTAACGCAGGCAAAGACCTGACCATCAAAGACGTAAAGGTCAAGGTGCAGCATGAAATTGCCGACAAGTTAAAAGTTAATTTTGCATCGGTCAGCAAGTGGACTCCAAAGGTTCTGTCAGAATTTGGTAAAGCGCCACCAAAGCCTACATCTGTCAAGTCTGCAACAGGCGGTGCCAGTGTTGATGTCAAGATACCGCCAAGGCAGCCTGCCAAGGAAGACCAGCCAGCAGCGGGACAGCAGCAACAGTCAGCAGGTCAACCAGTAGCGTCCGAAAGACCACAGTTACCATACAAAACTCTGGACGATCTGCGAGCATCGGCAGAGTATCAAATGCTTGTGCTTGACTACCAGAGCGCCTTTATGGAAGTGCGTGAATTGGAAAGGGCATTTGGCCTTGAGGTGCCACAGCCCTTTGTGGTGCAGGTGAATGGAAAAGACCAAGTTTACGATCCAATCGTCCTGCTGGCTGACAAATGGGCTATTGCACATATAAAATATGGATGGACATTTCCGCAATGGCTTGAAAAGACAATGTTGATGGGGACAACGGCAGCATGCTTTTTGGTGCCTGTCTTGGCGCAATTTGGCCTGATTGGCGGCGATGGCAAAGAGAAGAGGAAAGACGACAACAAAAAAGAGCCTGAAAAATCAGACAAACCCCTCAAAGCAGACCTATCTGACAAGGAAAAGGAGAGGCTTCGCTAATGTTCAATCCTGCAATCATGGGCAAGGCCTTGAAGGTCAAAAAACTCATGCAGGATGCGCCAATTCCTGCCAAGCACTATGAGGGAATTTCTGATAACCCTGACGGAACTGCTGTCTATGAATTTCAAGCCCTTTTTAGTAGCAAAGCCGAAGCAGAAAGATTCATGGAACTGTGCCAGTTGTCAGCGGCACTTGAAGCCGAGATTGCAAAATGAAGATAGTTGACGGCGTAGTCTACCTGACTGCTGCCGAGTTCAAATTTTTATGGAATTATGGCACTGACAATTCAGTCGTGATTGGCGCTCACTGGCAGGGCAAGACTGAATTGTCTGTTAACCTGATTGCTCGCCCGCTGATGGGAAAAGCGCCTATTTGGATTTGGGATTATAACAATAAATTTTCTCACCTGATGCCTGATAACGTCATTCACTCAGTTTCTGAGTTGAAATATGGAACGCAAATTCTTGTGCCATTTGATAAAAGCCCAGAACATTTTGAGCAATTCTGCGCTGCCGCTAACAACTTGTCAGACCTGCACGTCATTATTGACGAAGCGCACAACTATTGCAGCGCTCACAGAATCAGCCCTGAATTTGCTATTCTGGTGAGGGACAAGGGTAACCAAAACGTTAGTTACACCTGCATATTTCAGCGGCCAGCCAATGTCTACAAGGACATTATTTCAAATGCAGCTCACCGCTTTGTTTTGGCTTTTGATGTTCCGACAGATGTAAAATATCTCCGTGACTGGCTAGGTATTGAATGTGAATTATTTTTGTCGCCTGATTCTGTCAACCGCCGCTACTTCAAGGACATGCAGCAGCATCCAAAACTGCCTCGATACAGTTTTGTTTACAGGGACATGCATGAACTAAAGCCTGTTGTTGTCGTTGGAGGGTTGAAACTAAAGCCATGACCCGCTCAGGCCTGCGCCGCCTGAAGGCGCCGATCCGTTGCCCAGAGTGTGGCCGTGGTGTATTCAGTTTCAAGGCATTAAAGCAGCATGCGGCACAGACAGGCTGCGACATATCAGACTTGATGGCGGAAGTCTATATAGTATGCATGCAAGCACGCTTGGCCGCAGTCAGAGTTCATTGTTAACTGGTAAAACTGCCGCACTTGCAGCCTAGCGCATGTCTGGTAAAGAATTTGCAACAACCTTTGGAATAGCCATCATAGCAGCTGGCGTTCTATTGGGAGTTGCCAAAAAGGCCGGATGGATTTAGGAGGCTGCAACATTCTTGGTTCACAATCCATGCCAGCACCTTGCATGGGCCGAGATTCATGCCCCTGAAAACATCGTAGAAGAAAAAGACCAATATGGCAGATTCAAAGGCTACGCTGTCAAGCCCGGAGCTCAGCATATTTTAGAAGAGTGCCAGCAGTGCGGCGAGACAAGAAAGCCACAGCCAAAGAAAATCAATGTAGCATCAACGCAGGATGTTCACGCACTTGTGCAGGCAAAAGTGGACGAGGTTACAGTAGCCATGCAGAAAAAGATTGACGAGATGCAGGCAATGCTTGCAAAGGCTCTTTTAGCAAGACCTGTTGACCCGCCTGTATCACCCCCAACTCGGATTGATTCAGCCCAAAAGGCAGGAGATGGCGCCTGATGCTGCTCTCTTCAATCCCGCTGACTGACACGATAAACTATGTCGCCTCGCAGACACAAAGCATCAAAATCCCACGCAACCGCTTCATTCGTGAGATACAGTGCAAACTTGAAGTCAACACCACAAATGGCGCAACAGGACCGACTTTGTCTGACAACGGCATCCTCGACCTTGTGAAGAGGCTGCGTCTGAGGGCGAATGGAAAAGACATCAAGTTTGAGTGTCCAATGGCTTGGCGCTACTATGAGCAGCAATACATACAGGGAACAGCGCCGCAGCTGATTCAGCCATCTACAACGGCAAACGCAACATCGACAGGATACGCAGAAGCATCGATGCACTTTGCACAGGACGAAAACAACGAAAATGATATCATTGCCTTGCTGCCTGCTGCTGCATTCACTGACCTTCAGTTAGAAGCAGACTGGGGTGCTAACACTGACATTGCAACAGCAAATCCACCGACAATCAATGCAGCATCGACCCTTATCCGTGTCACTCTTGTGGAAGCAGTGCTGACAGACGAAGACATTGCAGTATTAAAGTCTCTGTTCAATGGCGAGGCAAAGTTGCTCAACAAAATTGTAAGATACCTGCAAATAACAACAGACAACTCTTACAGCAACTTTGGATTCAGCAAAAACATCTTGACCGGCTCGCTGGTAGAGAGGCACACCATCTTTGTTGTGGACAACAGCATAAGAAGCGATGCCGAATACACGCAGTTTAGGTTCTTCCAGTATTCGCCTGTAAAGACTGAACTGGAAAACAGAAGATGGGCAGAGTCGCAATACAGAAACAAGCGCACATTCCACATCGAGAGCATAGTCCGAGGCATGACGATGGTTGATTGGAAGTCAAAAGGCTACCTCAACCTGACAAAAATGAAAGACGGAGACATCAAGTTCGAGGCAAACACCAACTCACCAACGGCAACAAGTTACATAGGAATCGTCCAGACCGAATACAACTGATAGTAGGAGGTCTTCCTTCTGTCTTTTTTTGAAATAGGCACGGCAATCGAAAAGGTTGCAAAGGCTGTGCAGGAAAGTTCTGCAGCAGTGCTAAATGCATCTTCTAAAGTTTCTGATATTGCGCTTACAGGAGCGGCAAAGGCTCAGTCAGTATTGCATGACGCAGTTGACGCCGCACAGGCATCAAAATCTGTCAGGACTGCTGCAAAAGTGGCAGTTGTAGGCGGTGGAATAGCAGTAGGCGGCACACTTGCAGGCCTTGGGGTCCAGCAGGCCATAGTGGCGCCATTTAAGCAACTAGGATTGGTCACAACTGATGCAAATGGCAATCAACACATGACCACAACTGGCAAAATTATAGTGTTTTCAGTAGTTGGCCTTGCTCTAGGCCTTACAGTGCTTTATGCGGTGAAAAGGTGAGGGTGAACAAAAGTGAGAGCAGCAGGCATCATTTTAATACCGCTGGTGGCGGCTGGCAGTTATGCCCTTGTCCAAACGCTCAGGGGCAAGCCAATTATCCCAAAGTGGGTTTCAAAGGCTATAGAGGGAAGCGGCGACCCTGCACAGACGACAAAGACGCAATACACGATAAACGACATGCAGGCTGGTACTGGCAAATCAGGCCAGACGGACAAGCCCGCTGGTTCTGACCCTGTAAGTGCTGCAATTTCTAACCTTGTAAGCGGTGCGGCAGCGTTGGGCAAAGATATCGGCTCTGCTCTGTCAAGTCAAGTTGCAATTCCTTTGGAGGCAGCCGTAGGCTCGGCAGGTGCTACCATAGCAATTCAGCGCTACCTTGCTGGATTGAAGGGAGTGCCAGCAGTTCAGAATGATTTGGTGACTACAGGCGGAGGCCTTGTTAAAACAGCAGACCAAGTTGCCGCTGACGTTACTGCACCTTTCAAGGTCACTGCCACAGGAGGCCAAGGCGCAGTCAAGGCGCAATTGGTTTCTGATGTGCCAAAGGCACCTTCGGCGATAGACACAACGCCCGCCTTGAATGATGCTGCCGCTGTGGTCTCTGATTCTGCAAAGGCTGGCGTAGATGCTGCGAAAGTGGCGGGCTTGGTTGGCCGTGTAGTCTCTAAATTGAATCCAATTCTGCTGCCGATAGGTGTTGGCATGACTGCTTATGACCTGGCTCAGCAGGTGCAGCAAAAAGGAGCCGAAAATGTCACGGTTGGCAACGTGGTTGGTGACATTACAGGCCTGTCAGGCTTTGGCCTGTCAAAATACGTGCCGCCACAACTGGACCCGCTGGTCAACACGTCTGTTTTGGGTGGCGCTCAGCAGGTTAACACTGCACTGCTCAATGGATTGCAGCAGGCTAGCGCAGGCCTTGCGGGTGCCGGTCAATCAATCGTTGGAGCATTTAGCAGCCTAGGACAAGTGCTGCAAGCAGAGTCCAAATTGGCGGGGGGGTCATAAGATGGGAACAACAGCATTCGACCCCGGCAAAAATGTCGATAGCGACTATGTCAATCCGAAAGGCAAGTTGCAAGTAGGCGAGATACGCAAGATATTCAATTCACGCCTTGGAGGACAAGAAGCACTGAGGCACTCGCTGTGGGTCAAGAACAAAAGCACTACGGACCCGCTCTGGATACAAGAAGGCGATGGCAAATCGATATTCCACATCACAGTAGACCCAAATTCTGAAAAGATGTTCGACCCGCATCTTGTAGGCTCATGGCTAGACCAAGCATGTGTTACACACTACATCATGCACTGCGAAATTGAAGGCGAAGTTTGGCTTCAAAATGGTGGTGCCAATCCGATAGCCTATGAGATAATGGAGGTCTACTAGACGATGCCGACTACATCTCAGGTCGGATTTAGCAAAGGTGGATACGATGTAATTGTCTATACTAATGGTGTTGGCATCTATGCTGAAACCAAGTATGGTGGTGTGGTGGCATCTGGTGTGTTAGGAATAGACGACTACCGTGTTTTAAATGCTGCAATTGCCTATATTATTGCAAATGGTGCTGGTAAGGTCTATGTGGATGCTGGCACCTACGTTCTTGGTAGCAATACTTTATCATTTCCCGCCACAATACCAATAGGGTTTGAATTTATCTGCTCAAAAGCGGCAATTTTCAATTACAGTGGAACAACCGATATTGTTAACATTGATTCAAATTCTGCATGTAATTTTGAGTTTGGCATACTGAATGGAAACAGCAACGGCACTACGGTTAATGGTATCCATCTGCAACCGAGAAATGCGGGAGTTAATGGTCAAATCACTGTTGTGACAAGCAGAGTAGCAGCAAACAAAATAGCGACCGTGAAAAATGGCATATATTTTGACTGTTCAGCAGGTAATATTGCAAACAATGAATTTGTTATCAACATAATTAATAATTCTGTCTCCGTGCCTGGTGGCATGTCTTCTAACTGCACGGGTATTTTAGTCAATGGTTCTGGCAATAATATCTGTCAGGGAAACCGTATTTACGTGACTTATCTTCATTCTGGCGCCAATTATTCTGGTGGTGCAGTCTGGACAGGAATAAGTATAGGTTCGGCTGCATGGGGTGCTACAAAGACCAACGTAAATCGATACGAGATTCCTGCGCTGGATGCAGAGAATGTCAATGGCTGCACCGGTGTTGTTACGTATGGCGGCTCCGATGTATTTATTGGCAACTTGGTCGATTTGCCAGCAGGGACAGGAATTGTTCTGAATGGTGGTGCAAACCAGAATCATTTTGTATTGGGTAGTTTTGGAGGAGCTACACAGTTAGTGAATAATAGTGGCAATGTCAACAATGTCATTATTTCGGGTAGTTTCTTCAGTGTAGGACTTAGCACGTGCAGAATGTATAACGATGGGCAGGAGATTCAAATCTATAGCACCAATGTGGGTAATGTTCTGAGGATACTTGATACTGACGGGGCGACTCAAAGACTATCTATCAAGGGTCAGGGTTATATCAACAGCAATATTTCAACAACAACGCTCAATGGGACTACGGCAGGTAGTGCAATATATCATCAATTATTTGCCGGCAACAGTCTGAAAATGTTTTTCGTCTATCTCAGTGGTTATCAGAATAATACTGGAATAGCTCAGACAATTCCAATGGGGACAAATTTCAGCCATCAGGCTAAAATATTGGTTGACGATTCAGGCGGCGCAACTGTTGACAATCCTACTACAACACTGACTTTGCCCATCAACATGGCCTCGGCAAAGACTGGCTGGATAGTTTTGATAGGGTGGTAAATATGGACATAGCATCAATCGCTGGTCAATACGGGCTTGGTGGCTTTGCTCTGTTCATTATATGGCAACTCCATCGAAAGGAATTGAGGACACTGATTCGAGAGCATCAAAAAACAAATCACTTTCTGAGGGTTATGGTGATGGCACTTGGAAGACATGACCTGCTAGAGCAGGAGAGAGATTAAGGTAATGAGTTATTATTATGACCCTGTATCGGGTGAAATAAAATCTGGCGGAACTGGTGCACAGGTGCAGCAGACTGAAAGCCTATTCGGAAAGACTGTCAATGTTGGCATAACTCCGGCTCAGGCCGACCTTGCAAACAACCTTGCAAAAGCCGAAGTAGCGGCGCAGCAAAAATCAGGCTATGTTGTATCGCCAACAGCACAAAGTATTGTGAGCAATCCAGTCAAGGCAACACAGACAGATAATACATTGAACAACTACCAAACTGCACTGGATGCGATCCAAAACTATGCTGCCCAAAAGAATATTGTCCTGCCTGTCACTACGCCGCTGCTCAATGCTGTCGTTACAGCAATCAGCCCACAGCAGCAAGCACTTGCAAAGCAGGCTCAACCGCAAAACCAGCCTGTCACGCAAAGCACTGCACAGGGTAATAATGCATCAGAAGTGCAGCAAGCAGGAGCGGTAACGACTCAACAGTCTGTGCAGCAATCAGGTATTGCAGCTGCTGGCGTGTCAGCGTCAGCAATTAAAATTGCAGCAGGTAAATTGCTATCAAATAAACTTGGTCTTGCAGTTGGCATTGCCGTTGTAGGGCTTACATTGTTGGCGGTGTTGAGAAAGTAAATGAGCAGCCTTGGTTTGAATGGCAGAGTAGCACCAGCAGGTTCCGCTTGGTATGGTGGTCAACTGGTGCCGATATCTTCTCTGCCTTATGGTGTGTATGTTATTCCTAATAGTGGAGGACAGACAACTACAGTGCCGCCAGCAATACAGGACAAGGTTGTGCTGGCAGGAGGTATTATCAACTATGACCTTGCTAACAATATTCCAGTGCCAAAGGTTGCGATACAAAGCAGCCCTGTTACTGTTCAGACTGTGAAACTTGCACAGCAGGTTAACAGTCAGGCTGCAAATCCAACACCACAGCCACAACCACCTGTTCAGGTGTTGACTCAAAATCCTGTGGTTGCTGTAAAGTCTTTGCCTGTTGATTGGATGCTTGTTGCAGGCCTTGCTGTTGCTGTTCTTGTTGTGCTTGCAGTGGTCATATAGGGCAGCGGCGCCTTCGGCGCCCATGTCGCATACTTTGAAAGAAAAAAAGTTGTCTGGCGCTGCGCTTTTAAGCCTTTGTGGTATCTTAAAAATTATTTTTGAGTTTGTAAAGATACTTTAGAGGTATTTCCTGAACCCCAAACAGGTATAGATTTTAAGAACTGACTAGTAGTCCAGATTGCACCGTTTGGACTCTGACAATAATACCCATAGCCCGCTACCCTTACATCGAATCTTATCGGCTCACCTGTATGGTATGAATCCTTCAAACCTTCTATAGCGACATTGATATGATTTGACTTTGGAAAGATTGGATTATCATTAGATGAACCGATAGAAGTAGAAGCAAACAGGAATACCATAGTTATTCCTGCAATTAGACCAATAACAACAGATGCACCTAGACGATCAATCATCAATATGGCTTTGTGGATAATGTAGTTTATTCTATCTTCCTATGCAATGTAGCTTACTTTATCATTCTAATCCAACAGCTATCCTTTCCATTAGATAGCCAATTGAATCCTTGAACCCTGACAATATCATTAATCTCTGTCTATTCTTTCCTTTCCAACCATGATTTAGCCTTGATTTTGATACAGTCTTTTTCATTTATGATAGTGACCTTGTTTACTCTGATGCCTAGACCTTTTACAACTGGTTCTTGCTGTGCTTCTTTTTGGTGAATCGCAGCTTGTCGCATGAGGTTTTCAACTTTATTTTCTCCCAAGTTCAGATTAATGCCTGCCGCTTCTGCTGGTGTCTGACCGCCTATTGCTTGGCTGCCCCTGATGAAATTATAGTGGATACGCATAGCATCAATTAGTTCTTGTGCTGCCACTGCATTATCCAGACCCCTCATTACGGTTTCACGATCTCTTACTGTACCGTTCAGTCTCTCAACTTTTGGATTGAGACCTTTCTTACCTGAGCTAATGCTTCTAATATTTTGGATTCTTGGATGAATGTGTGTGTATAGTTCCTTTTGGTATGCATCGTCATAACTTGGAAGTCCATCATGTACAATTGCTTTTGGCAATGGAGCTCTATCTTTCATTTCCTTGAATAGTGCCCTAGCGTCATTCGTACTCCGTTTCTGTGTTATCCTAGAGCATATCCAGAATCTAGTTGTAGAATCCATCAAGTTCCAGAGCCAAGAGTAATGGCTATCGAACTTTCTGTTAGTATGGTTTTCCTTGTTCTCTAGTGTCATATTCGTTTCGTTGTTTTCTTTCCTGACATGCAGGAGCATTTCATCAACATGGTAAACTCCACCTATCTGAGAGGGAACGAAACTATTGACATAAGGTTGGACTATACTATTAAATTTCCTTAACCAGTTTCCAACGCTTGAATGATCAATGGATATTCCATAGGCTTGCCTGATATGACGCTCAATTTTCCTCATTGAAACGCCGCTAAAGTATAGGTCTACGGCTGCGCTGATTATCTTTGCAGATACCTTTGCATTCTCAAACGCTGGATTGACCGTAAATTTAGCCTTACAGTCTTTACATGCATATCTCTGAATGTCACCAGCTTTCTTGTTATGTCTGATTCCCACCTTTTTGTGATTCTCGGAACCACAACGCTGGCAGACTACCCTGCCAAGGGTATTTGCTTCATTAATGACGTCTTGGTTAATTGGAGTTTGAATTAACTGGTCATGATAGATTTTTGTCCTAAGTAATTTGCTAAACTTGACGGCGTGAATATGTTTGCAAACTGCATGGCGAAATATATGATCTGGACAGTCACAAGTCCACTCATCCCTTATACTCTGCCTAATGACGGTGTACCATTTGTCTGTACTCGATTGTGATTTTACCTTATAAGTTAGCTTGTTCAACCTTTGGATAGAAACATCAGGCTGTCCTTTCTGACCTATGCTGTTAGCCATTTCCAAGCCTTTGATTTCCCTCGCGTTTATTGGAGCAGTAGTAACCATTGATATCAATAGTAATACATAGGTAGGTTTATAAACATTGCTACTATAGATATCAATAGTATCTAGATATGGCAATGAGAAGGATTCTAGTTTCGGTATCGGAGGAGCTGTTTGATGCAATAGAGAAGGAACGGAAAGCAAGAAGGTTAGAGACTGTACCTGAGGCAGCAAGGGCTATACTGAGCGATTATTTCCGTAAGACAACATAGTTAAGTAAATGGTAGCCTCTCCCTCTCATATGGGTGTCACATTACTTATTAGCAAGAGTTTTAGCTTTGTGAGTATCAAATCAATTTATCATTGGGGATTAAATAATGGCAGAACCTAGAGCATGGGTTAAAGTACCTTTATTCTTGAGCTCTTTCTTTCCATTATGGCTAATCTTCTTTGTTACTCTCATTTTTAACGAGAAGTATCAATTAGTAAACCAAATCTTTCTAGAGCCTGCCAAGAGAAATACGACAGTGATCTATGCTGCCATATTTTTTGGATTAATAATGATTGTATCGATGACCATAGTTGGTCTGCTTGTATGGCAGACTAGGAAAGGAAACAATCCAAAACCAATTACAGTCAAAGAACGTGAGGATTTTACAGGTGAATACATGTTTTATATTGTAACCTATGTAATTCCATTTTTAGTCGATGACTTTCTGGAACCGTCAAAAATACTTGCGCTGACGATCCTTATGACGACTATTGGGGTGCTGTACATCAGGGCAAATCTATTCCATGTAAATCCTACACTGAACCTATTTGGCTATAAGCTATACAAGATTCTTGACGAGGATGATAATAAGTATCTTTTACTCTCAAAACAAAGCGGAATAAGTAGTGACTCAGAACTTTTAGCAAATGCTATGGGAATCAATACGTATGTGGATACAGGTAAACAACCTCATGCTAGGTGACTTTATTAAGCACTTTTCCGAGCTTAGGTAGCAATAGTGTCACTACCTGACAAGCTTGAACGTGCCATAAGGGATGCAGGCTCAGAACTTTCTTCCACAACTCCTGTTACGATGTTTTTTCTTAGGAGAACAACCAGCAAGTATGACGAAAAGAAGTACGAAATAGTAACTGTGGAAGTCGAAGGGGAAGTTGCCGATGATTTGAGAGACATAGTGGCAAGGAGAATAGAAAATTTAGTAGGCGATATTGATAACGATAATGTTGATTTCAAAGATTTCTTTGACCAAAATATCAAAACAGGAGATTTGGCGGAATTAAAGCTTGACCAACTGCCAGTTTTGAAACATATTAGAAAGAAAATGAAGGATGATGGATTAGTTAGAATCTATAGCTTTGAGAAAGTGAAAGAATTTGATGCATATGCTGTTGAATGTCACTTATCTTCTGGCAACCTAATTTACTTCAGAAAAATTGGGCTTGCTCAATTAATCACAAAAAAGTTCGACCTTGCTTATCTCTTCCAACAAGGCAAATTCAATAAAATTGAGGATGATGTGGTGGCATTTGATAAGCAGGTTGATTGCATCTATTTTGACAACTCCAATTCATTGTTAGTGCTTAACAAGTTTGATGTAGAACTGATCTTTAACTTCAAAGAATACTATCATATACATGCTCAAGTAGTGTTTCAGGAGCTTGTCAAGCGGAAGTTAATAACAATTACGGATGAAGTTATGGTTGAGATGTTAAGTAATTACATTATTACAAGGAGGATTACAAGTCTTTTGAAGGAAGCTAAATTTAACAGGACTATTGATGTGTTCAAAGATCATGAAGAGTACTTTAACAAGAAGAAGTATGAACTTCAAGATAATAAGGTTGAATTGGAAATTAAAGATAACAAGGTGGTTATTGACAACAAGGAAAAACTTGATACTTTTCTAAATATCTGCGATGACGATTATGTCGAAGGAGTCATTTCCCATATCTCATATGTTGCAGGAACAAAGGAAAAATTAAGTAAATAATCTTATTTATGCGGTTTTTCTTTTGAATGCAATTTTGAATGTATTTCGCGCAGAGCTATGACATAGGGAACTGCCGCTTCTCCTATTTCATCCTTATCGTATTCATAATCAAAATCTTCTGTAATGTCATATTCTCTAAAAAATGCTCTAAACCTTACCTCAAATTCTCTGCTAGCTTTTCGGGATTCCGTACTGTCATTATAATGTATTATTCCCTCTTTTACTATTGGTTTTAACTTTTCATAATCTCTCAATATCGATTCTACAACAAGGTTATCAAAGCGGATATCGCCAATCTCATGTTCTTCCTTTTTTGCAATCACTTCTATGATCAGCTTGGTATTCTCCATCTCTAACTCAGTAACGTCAATTGAAATTACTGCAAAAGTGGTTAGCTTATCCGATTGTTTTAAAATCAGGTTTACCCCTCCGTGAGAATCATCAATATCACCAATCATTATGCTTGCTTCTAACCTTGGAACGCGAGGAATTGCTTTTTCGTATACCTTCATACAAATTCCTAATGCAATTTCAAAAAAGTGATAATCAGCCATTCGGGCTTTACTGAAGCCATTTACTATAAAAATTTATAATGTTTTCCATCGGCAAACTCCGAGCCTCGACAACCAGACCCCGACAATCGACAACCCGTGAGCTTTGACCTTAAACCCCGCTTACTCGACAGAGCTTGCATTGGAGTTCTGTCGAGTATGCTGGGTTTTGGTCATTCTTCCTTGCCTGTCGAAAGTTGGGGTCTGCTTGTCGAGGGTCAGGTGCTGCATTTTCTAACTTAGTGAATCTGCTACCCTTTCCAGCACTGCAGAAGGATGGTATCCTGAGATAGAATAAAGCAAATCTCCATCATAAAACAGGATCATTGTGGGTACAAGTTCAAGGCTCTGCTCCCTGATAACTGCTAAATGGCCAGAGATATTAGTTATGCGAGTTTGAAATGTTGGCTTTAGTTCCTTGTATATAGATTCTAATTCGGCAGTTCTATTTTTGATATAGTATGCAGGATCAGTACTTGGATTATCAAGCAAAGCACTGATTGCTATTGCTCCTTTTGAAACCATTTTGTTATTCTGCCAACCCACAATAGAGATGCTGGATTGGTTCCAGTAGAGGAGAGAGTATCCGAGTCTGTCAGCATTTGCGCACTTGAGACTATAGCCATCGGGAAGCCATGATGGCTGCTTTATCTGTAGAGGAGTTTCAAGCCTCGCCACAGTCAATGATGGACATATTTGTTGTTTAAGAGTGGTCGGAATAGGACTATCAATGATTAATTCAGAAGCAAAATGTGTTTGTGATATGCTCAATAGGACGATTAACGCTATACCAGATATTAGACCTGCGATTGCAGGAAATGCGATAGAATCTTGCAATATTTGGAAATAGCCAATTGTCTCTCTTCAATTTTTCGACATTCTAATCCAACAGCTGTCTTTGCCATTTGATAGCCAGTTGAAGCCCTGTACTCTCAGGATATCGTTTATCTCAGTCCAGTCTTTTCTTTCAAGCCATGACTTGGCTCTAACCTTGATACAATCACCTTCATGCAGAATTTGCAGTTTGTTTATTCTGATTCCTAAGCCTTTGATTACTGGTTCCTCTTCAGTAGCTTTTGCATGGATTGCAGCCTGTCTCATAAGGGATTCAGTCTTGTTCTCTCCAAGATTTAGGTTAATGCCTGCCGCTTCTGCTGGTGTCTGGCCTCCCATAGCTGGATTTCATCTGATAAAGTTATAGTGAATACGCATAGCATCTATCAGCTCTTGCGCTGCCTCTGCATTGTCTAGCCCATGCATTACGGTTTCTCCCTTACAGTACAGTTCAATCAACTTTCAGGTTCAACCCCTTCTTGCTTGATCCTAGGCTCTGATATTCTGTATCCTTGGATGCACATATGTAGAGTTCTTAAGGTCGCCAGGCATTGCCTTTCTCTATAATTTTCATCAGCGCCCCAGATCACTACCTTCACTAACTATATTACCCAATTATGAAATTGCTTGTGCGTTAGAAAGTACCAGCGTTACAGGTTCCTTGGGTTAATCGACCTTAATCCTTTGATGCCTTTATACTTGCTATCTGCACTTATCATGGTATAACCCTCCTCAATGGCAACTGCTGCGTGAAGGCTATCAAAAAAAGAGAGGCCATATTCTTGTTCTAGCTGGGCTGCTTTAGCATGATAAGCGGGTTTGTCGGGGATCTGTTGCAGGTTTTGCTGTCCATAGCGGGTTCTTTCTATTTCTTTGATAAATATGGCGACCATATGCAGTTTGGACATGGATTGTAAGTTCCAATTACTGTTCCCTGCTTTGCATCAACAATGATAAAAGTACAAGAAGGATGGCATTCAGTCCTTACAGCCCAAACAAACCTCCTTTCAGTCGAGTTATCATACAACCTGCTATGAAAGCCACTAAATATAACAGGATAGGCATCGGAATTGTTAACTGCTCTTGTTGTCATATTTGCACTATAGAGTACGAACGAAGGGTCATGACCAACGGTTCCATTATACTTCATATAATCAAAGGATACTTTGGTTTCTGGTCCACGCAGGTAGGTGATGGTTGAGCCATTGAAGAACTTGTTCTCAATTGCCTTGATTGCATCATTTTTTGAAATAAACTGAGTTAGATTATTATTGTTTGATGGCTGTGCAGAATTGGACTGTTCTACAAGAAATGCTATGATGGCAATGTCTATGGCAACTCCAACTGCAATTACTATCACCCAGATTCCTTTCAAAGTCAGGTCTGATTAGTGATATAGACTTGATATTATTGACCGTTTTCTTGAGAAATTGGTTTCATCCAACAGCTATCCTTACCATCAGAGAGCCAGTTCAGTCTCTGATCAGGTTTACCGTACAGCATTGCAGTTATTGCGTTGTTTAGTTTATTGTTGACATAGAGTGGTTCTTGCATCTGTTTGCATTGCAATTCTGAGTATGGATTTACTTATATTGACCACAACTCTAGGATTTTACCGCTTGTCGCCCAGTAGCGAATCTTATGATTGCTCCAAGATTCGCAAAGCATTCATGGAATCATTATCTATCCTTGGACTGCCAGCACTTGATGCGCTGATAGTTGAACTGGAAGATATGGGGGTATTTTTAGGGAGAAAATGCTCAACGCTTGGCCAGATAGCTGAAGCATTAAGGTACATGTATGGAGAAGAGACAGCAGAAATGATGATGCAGAGGGTATTTCTCAAGCTAGACGAAATATGCTGGACCGGCGCAACCTCAGAAGATACCAAGAAAGACTAGGGCAGGCAAGTTTCAATCAGGTAAATCCGGACATCACGATATGCAAGAATCCATTCATCTCAACAGGCTAAAACATAGCAAATCTTATATCTAAAGTCCTATACCGTACCATGTTGCCAAAACCAGGCTTCAAGTCCATTACAGTAAGCGAGCATGTATACAAGCGGTTTCTTCATGTCTATGAGAAAAAGAAAAAGTCACTTGAGCTGAAAGGCATTACAAGCTTTTCCGGCTACATCACAAGCACAATGGAAGAGGTCATGGCAAAGCACGAGGCCTTTTCAAAATACGCTCCGCTACTTGAGGCATTGACCATCGAATCTGACAGGGTCATTCTAAAGGATAACAAGCAGAATAGAATCATCGAAGTCATGGTAAGAAATGGCGAGCTTTATTGCCTGCTAGATGAGCGAAGTGATTGCGTCCACGTTGGGTTTGCATATTCCATCCCCGAGGTTTATTCGGCTATCAATAACAAAGGCAAGGCACCCAATCTGCAGTAGTGATAGGTTTGTTTGCTGGTTGCTTAGCAATCAGCCAGATTACCTGCACGATTTTGAAAAGAGTTTAGGCTGGCAAGAAGTGGAGGGGGTGGGATTCGAACCCACGAACCCCTAAGGGACGGGATAACCCATCTTGTTGATTGCAGGTACAGTTGATCTTGAGTCCTGCGCGTTTGACCAGGCTTCGCTACCCCTCCAGCGGGATTTTGTTGAGGAAGTCCATATTTAAGCATAGGTCGCAAGAATGCCTGAGCGGAAGTCAGCGGGCCGAACAAGTTGTGTTAAAAGCAAATCAAATCAATCAGTTAGGCCGGTCGGCTCAGCTAACTTTTAAAAAGGCCTTTGCAATTTCTATAGTTGAACCTATTATATGCCCAAGCCGCAGACTATGTCAAGACTTTGCACAAAATGCCATTCAAAGACTGTCCATGAGGTAAGAGAAAAGACCATCGCCGGTACAAAGCTTGTCTGTACAGACTGCGGTCAGTCGGTGGTAGTGACAGGTGCAGGATAGGATAGATAGCTGGCAACATCCCCCAACCCAGCCTTTCCAGAAGCTTTATTACAAGAACCCCATGACATACGTGTGAGCCAAGATGAACATAAGCGAACTCAAGACAGGCATGCGTGGAGTCAGCGTCACAGGAAAAATAGTCAGCATTTCAGAGCCAAGGACTGTAAACCTGAGGGCTGGAGGAACAGCGCAGGTTGCAGATGCGGTACTTTCTGACGATACAGGTTCAATCAAGCTATCCCTGTGGGATAATCAGATAAATCAGGTAAAGCAGGGCGATAAGGTCTCTATCGAAAATGGCTACATCCAGTCATTCAGGGGAGAGAACAGCCTCAACATTGGCAAGTACGGCAAGATAAACAAAGCATAATCTATCTACTTTTTCTCCTCCATTAAACAGGTAAAGTCAGCTGATATAACCGGTATCCCGTGGTTTTGTCTGGCCCGGAACCTGTCCCTGCGGCCCAGCTCTTCCAGCTCCTGCGGCCATCTGCTGCTCTATTGTGCGGATGAGCATTTCTGTGTCCTTTGCCCTTTTGTCCAGATTCGTCATATCCACCTTGACGCCTATTATTGACAGTAGAGTCTCCAGAACAGATTTGGAAGCCTTGGCGTCCACTACGTACCCGGAGGTTTCGCCCAGCAGGCAGGTGCCCTTCAGATTGCGAAGCTTTGCAATCCCTATGATAAGCCCGTTCATTCCGGTGATGCTCCCGTTGTCCATAAGCGAAACTTGGTGCCTGGAAAATGACCTGACGATATCAGCGTCGGTGGCAGTTCCAAAAACTTTGGGTTTGTCTACAAAGACCCCCGTGATATAAGCTGCCAGGGTAAAGACTTGTTTTGTCCCAAATTGCGAGGCTACATCCAGAATCTCTTCTGCAAGGGCATATTCCGAATCTGGGTTTGCCGGCTGAGAGTCACCGGTGAGCAAAAGAAGGCTTGCATTCTCGCCTGACCACCAGAATATGCTGTTTTTCAAAAGATCAGCAGTCCCGTCGGTCCGTATCATGACCTGCGGAGGAAATGATGAGGAGTAAATGTCGACCAGGTGGTTTGCGTTCAGCTCCTGGATCAGGTGATCTATTGCCAGCTTGCCAACATAACCGCTGCCTGGGAAGCCACATATCAGGTGAGGTGACGTCAGCTTGGGCAGTTCAGTTGAAGAGTAGACCAGCTTGATGCCTTGGTAGCGGGTCTGCGGTGCTGGTTGGTGCGATGACATGGAATTAGCCTATTAGCCAAGCTCTTACGATGGTCTTTAAAGCTTTGCCCGGGGCAGTAATCTGCATTTCAGGCAACGCAGACAAGACAGCTAGTACTGGAACCATCTCCTAAAACAACCATACCATGAGAGAATTAATAAGAAACTACCGGTATTCTCAATCTATGCTGCAGAGCGGCGCCGAATCTGTCGCTACAAGAAAACAGAGGGTCGGCGTTCTTGGGCTCTGGTTTATCCTGTTGATTGGCGTCCGCGTGGTCATTGGCTATTTCTTGCACGATGTCTGGCTTGGAACAGCAGGCGCAGTAGCTATCACCTTTCTGATATTTTATGCGGCTATCAGATACACGTGGCTTCAGAGGTATCGCAATACAGTCAATGTTGTCCTGCTGGCATGGTACAAAAAGAGATTCTTTATTGTCAGCGCAGCCGTAACGATGATAATATTTGCAAGCATTCTTGTCCTGATACAGTACGGTTATTCCCATTTCGCAAGCAAGCTTGTAACGGTTACCTTTGGGTCAGAGGATCTTGGGCAATTTGTCCAAGCATCAGCGCACGCTTCTGGTTCTGATAGTCTGGCCAGATATTCGCCTGCAGACATTGCTGCAATAACGGTGGCAAGCGCCGACAAGAGCATGAACGGCTATTATTCCAAAATAGTAATGTACATGCTTGCAGAGGATGCAGAGATAACCGGATTCTTGATTATTATGAGAGGCAAAAAAGAGATATTCCCGGAAGTCAAGCCGCAGCTATAGTCAATAGATTTTTTAGCTCAAACAATCCTTTCTTGACATGACCCATCTTTCCGTCATGTTACCCAAGTTAGTAATATGGGTGAAGAGAGCCTTGGGCGGGATTTGGACCCGCGACCTTTGCCTTACCAAGGCAACGCTCTGGCCAGGCTGAGCTACCAAGGCGACAGAACGGAAACTGTGAGGGGGTTTGATTAAGGTATCTCTCCCTTAGAACCTGACTGGTATTTGAACTGGCGTGACTATTAGCTGTCACATTGTGACTATTGATATGCAGTAGATATTGGTTTTATGAACTTGATACTTGCATATTTTACTCACCAGCTTACTATTGAAGAGAAGAAGTTGGTTGCAGAGGATTTGTTAAAGTCATTTCGAATTCATCGCAACATTTTGATTCTAACTGCCGCGCTCTTTCTATTTTCTGCAACTCCAATTTTCACGCTGGAAGAAAGGTTTGTGATTTGGGGAATATCATTTTTGACAATCGTTGTTAGAGTCTCAATAGCGGGCCGCTCGAATCTAGGCAAAATTGGACCGTGAATCTTTATTTTCTGACCACATGCAATCTTCATTACCTTTGAAAATTGAAATGTATTTGCCACCTATGAACTTGGAATTCTGCTCTCCCTTGACATTTTCATCTTTGAGCTTTTTCATGAAGATAAGGTAAGACATTTGCTCTATTGCCTGCAATGTTCGATATTCCCCCGCTAAAAAATTTGTCCCAGAGCAAGTTTATTTTTGATTTTGAATCTGCGTCTAGCATACTAATTCACCTGTGAACGCCTTCTGCATTAAACTATCGAATAAATCGTTCAGATTAGTTCTTGGTCGCCCTTGATATTTTTTAACAACTTCAATGGATTTTGCTATCCTCGAAAATTGATTTTGAAGTTCAATTGGAGAAGATTATTTCAAATTCTAGTGCTGTTACTATCTTGAGAGTTTTGAACCGCTGTTTCAGTTCGGGAGTTATTGTTACAGGTAGGGAGTCGGCTACTGACCATTCAAGGATACTTGTTTTCTGTGTTTATAGCCATAGAAAATGCATAGTCCGCCTGCGGCCATTAATACACCATATCCGACAATTCCTATTTCAGATTCTATTAGTAACGCTGGCGAGTAAATATCTGAAGCATACATTTGTTCAAAGAGTTCACTATTAACGTAATAAATCGCAAGTGCAAAGAAAAAGGCTGAAAATGGAGTTATACAAATTCCTGCTATAATGAATGCTTTGCCTGTCCTCGTTAGAGGCTTTTTCATTGTCATCATTACGAATACTTATGCAGCATGAACCTCTACCTTATGGTCAAGCATTACAAACTTCAAAGCATCAGGGTTGCCTAGCTTTTCCATTACAGGCTTTGGTACATACGTTTGATGGCCTCTAGTCTCATGATGTGTCACGCTGACAACAAATTCCTTGGCATCCTTTTTCCACTTG
>Ga0209581_1001616_pt1 | contig 25232 bp, 27 predicted proteins | sample Coa_R2_FD_187160 | JGI IMG/M metagenome (GOLD analysis project Ga0209581, IMG submission 187160) | Surface soil microbial communities from Centralia Pennsylvania, which are recovering from an underground coalmine fire - Coalmine... | ecosystem: Environmental > Terrestrial > Soil > Unclassified ...
GATCTATCACACCTCCGACCTGCACGATCGCCGCGGCTTTGCGCCGCGTCTGCGCGCGTTGCGCGATGCGCAGCCTGGGCTGCTCTTCGATTGCGGAGATTCGCTGCGCGGGAGCCAGACCGTCTATCACCGCCGCGAACCGATCCTGGCCGAGATCGACGCCGCCGGCTACGACGCGCAGTTCACCGAAACCCGCCTCGGCCGGCTGCTGCGGAAGTACGGCGACAAGCAGGCGCTGTTCCAGCGCGTTGGACGCCCGGTCGGTCTCGTTCTTGGTCTGGAGGTATTTTGCTGCAAGCGATTCCACATTGCCCGCGAGCGAGGCGATCTGGGCAGTGGATTCGTGGGCGGTCTGGGAAATCTGGTCGGCCAGCCGCGACAGACCCTGCTGCAGCGCCTTGACCGCCTCTTTGGTATTGCCGCTTTCGGCCTGCCGCTCCACGCGCTCCAGCCGTTCGTTGAGACCAACCACATGCGAGCCCAGCTGGTCGAAGGCCTGCGTCTGTTCGCGCGCGGCAATGTTGATTTCGGTCGCGGCCTTGCTCATGGCGCGATTGTTTTCGGCCTGGCTGCGTTCGGTGGCATCGAGTCTGCGCGAAAGAGAGCGCAGCTGTTCTTCAATGCGGCGGAAGGCATCCTGGCTGTCGTTTTCGCTGCGGGATACGCGGGCCAGCATGGCCTCGCTGTCGCGGCGCGCCGGCGCCGGGTCGTCGTTCCCGTTGGATTGCGGGCTGTCGGCGGAGGACGACGGCCAGTATCCGCGCGCCTGATCGCCCTGATCCCCGGCATCGGCAAAACTGCGCAAGATCCGGCGGGTCAGCCATTCGCCGACCGACAACCCCTCGCGGCGTGCAGCCGCTCGCGCAGCCTCGCGCGCCTCAGGCGGAATGCCCGCCACGTTCCAGGGAAGTTCAGGCCGCATTCTGATTCGCTACGCGCTGTACCCCAAAAGAAGGTATCGGCGCCAAGATATTGTGTAAAGAAAGGCAGGGCGCCCAAAAGCGTGTAGCCGCCGTGCCGTGCCCGTTCATGCACAGCATAGTTGCCCGGCAATCTTAATTGGAGGTTAGCGGCCTGTTCCCACGCCGGCCTTCGCCAGCTCTTCGGGCAGACGTCCGATCATCCATGCCCAGGCCATGCGGTAATCGGAGATGAGCGACCAGAGGGGATAGGTGAATGTCGCCGGACGGTTCTTTTCGATGAAGAAATGCCCAATCCAGGCCGGCCCATAGCCCAAAACCAGCGCCGCCGGTATGAACCAGAGGTTCCCGCTGAAGATCAGCGCGGCAATGCAAAGCGTGGCGAGCGATGTTCCCGCGAAGTGGACCGCGCGCGTGCCCGCTCTGGCGTGCTCCTTCAGGTAATAGGGCCAGAATTCCCGGTAGGTCTTGATCTTCGCCGATGTCTTTTCGGACATGGCCGGAATTTTATCTTCCCGGCGCGGCCACCGGAACGGGCACTGCGGACGCAGGTGCCGTCCCGGTCTGCGGAATTCCGGCTTGTGCGCCGGAATCGGCATTGCCGCTGCGCCCATCCGCCGCGCCGGACGGCGGCGGCGGAAGGCCCATGTCGCTGGCGAACAGCTGGGTCACATACACCGCATCGCCTTTCGCGGCGGCGCCGACGCCTGTGCGGTCATAGACCGGGACGGAAAGATTGTCCCGGTGCTTGGGGCTCTTGAGCCAGAGGGCCACGAACTGGTGCGCCATGCCGTCCACATCGATTCCGTCCTGCGGCGAGAAGTGCACAAGCGCGATGTTCTCGCCCAGCAAGCCCTGAAACTGCGCGTCTTCGTCCATGATGATGGTGGCGGTGGTCTCGCCGCTGGGCGAGGCGTGCCCCAGATAGTTGCGCTCGGCCATGTCGAGGCTGTGTTTGCGGGCCGCGCCGATCAGTTCGGAATCGAGCATCAGCCCTTTCGCGTCCGGATCGATCCTGTGCCGTTCGTTCTGCACGAGATCGTAGATGCGGATTTCAAGCGCCGACAAAGTCTGCGGATTGGGCGGCGGACCGGCATGGATCACCGGACGCGGCGCCGAGGTGCAGGCAGCGCAGGCAAGAAGCAACAACGCAAACGCAACAATACGCAACGCTTCTGCCCCCCGAATGACGGCGCTCAGTTCACGATCTCGAACAGGCCCGCCGCGCCCTGGCCCCCGCCGATGCACATGGTAACGACTCCGAGCTTGGCCTTCCGCCGCCGCCCTTCGAGGAGGATGTGACCGGTGAGCCGTGCGCCCGTCATGCCGTAAGGATGCCCGATGGAGATGGCGCCGCCGTTCACATTCAGCCTGTCGAGCGGGATTTCAAGCTTGTCCACGCAATAAAGCACCTGGCTTGCGAAGGCTTCGTTAAGTTCCCAGAGGTCGATATCGGCGGTGCTGAGGTTATGCCGCTTCAGAAGACGCGGGACCGCCTTGGCCGGGCCAATGCCCATTTCGTCGGGCTCCACGCCGCAGGTGGCGAAGCCGCGGAATATGCCGAGCGGTTTCAGCCCCTTCTGTTCGGCCACTTTGGAATCCATCACGACCACGGCGGCCGCGCCGTCGGAGAATTGCGACGCATTGCCGGCGGTGATGAATTTGCCTTCCTTGATCTCGCGGCCTCCGGCGAAGACAGGCTTGAGCGCCGCAAGCCCTTCCAGCGTCGTGTCCGGGCGATTGCATTCATCGCGTTCCACCGTGTAGTCCACGATGGATTCCTGGCCGGTCGCCTTGTCCACCTTCTTCATTTTCGTTTTGACCGGAATGATCTCGTCGTTGAACTTGCCGGCCTTTTGCGCGGCCGCCGTCCGCATCTGGCTGGTATAGGCGTATTGGTCCTGCCGCTCGCGGCTGATGTCATAGCGGGCCGCCACCACCTCCGCCGTCTCGATCATCGACATCCAGAGCGCGGGCTTGACCTGCATCAGGTGTTCTTCGGTGATGTTCTTGGTGTTCATGCCGCCCATCTGCACAAGCGAGATGGATTCCACGCCGCCGCCCACCACGATCGGGGATCCTTCGTTGATCACCTGATGGGCCGCCATGGCGATCGCCTGAAGCCCCGAGGAGCAGAAGCGGTTGATCGTGACGCCGCCGGTCGAAACCGGGCAGCCCGCCCAGATGGCCGAAATCCGCGCGATGTTCATGCCGGTCGCGCCTTCGGGATTGCCGCAACCCAGATAGACATCTTCAACCTCGGCGGGATCGATCCTGGCGCGCGCGATGGCCGCCTTGATGGCGCTGCCCGCCATCACCGCGCCGTGAGTCATGTTGAAGCCGCCGCGAACGGATTTGGCGAGCCCGGTGCGCGCGGTCGAAACGATGACGGCTTCTCTCATGATGTCCTCCGTTGGCTGACTAAGGCAAACCTAGCCCGCCGCGCGAATCCGCGAAAGCCCGGAGGGAAATGGCGGTTCAGATATTTGCGCCGATCTCGAGGAAGGCGCCCTGCCTGGCCGTGCGCACGCGCGACCGGATCATCACCTCGTTCAGATGCGCCACCGTCCGGCTGCCCGTCTTCACGAAGAGGAACGGAAATATGCCGTGGATGCAGCAGCACAGCCCCGCCGCAATCATCCGCGTGCCGAAATAGGCCGCCGAATGCATGTGCTGGGCGTAGGTTTCGCCGACCGAATGGGGATGATCGCAGAAAAGCCCCTGCAAGCTCGCCATGGCCGCCCCCTTGTGTCCGAGCGCCTGCGCAATATCGCCCCGCCACGGTAGAAAATTCATTATCGAACTTGCTTTGAACGACGATCGGAATAGAATATTATTCTACATTTTAGGCGATGCATGGAAAATGATTGATGACCTCGACCGCCGGCTGCTGGCGCTTTTGCAGCAGGATGCGACCTTGACGGTGGCCCAGCTCAGCGAGCGGGTCGGGCTTTCGACGACGCCCTGCTGGAAGCGCGTGAAGCGGCTCGAAGACGAAGGATATATCGAGCGCAAGGTTGCCATTCTCAACCGCGCGAAGGTCGGCCTTCCGGTCACGGTGTTCGTCAGCATCCGCACCAGTCAGCACGATGAAAAATGGCTCAATGAATTTGCCGCGGCCGTTTCGCGCATGCCCGAAGTCATCGAGCTTTACCGCATGAGCGGCGAGGTGGATTACCTGATGAAGGTCGTCACGTCCGATATCGGCGGGTATGACCGGTTCTACAAGCGGCTGATCAAATCGGTGAAGTTGAACGATGTCTCGTCCACCTTCGCGATGGAGCAGATCAAATATTCGACGGAGGTGCCGCTGGACGCGGTCCAGGCTATGGGCGGCTTACGCCGCGGCGCTGGCGAAGAAAGACCGGATAGCGCGCGGTAAAGACAATCGCGATGGCCAGCGTGCAAAGCCCCGCCGCCATGTCCAGCGAAACCGGGATGATGCGGCCGAAAACGGCCGCCGCGTCAGCCCCGGCCATCACCGCGAAGGCGGCCGTCCAGGCAAACGTCAGGACGTAGTTGGTGCGCACGAAAGCAGGATCGCCCCAACGCTGCCATGGCACCTGTTCGCGGGCGTAGTGCAAGGTCAAAGGCTGTCGCGCCGCCAGTGAAATCAGGGCCAAAACCAGCAGCCCCGAATCCACCACGAATTTCACGATCTCGATCGCGAGGCCCGGCTGGATAAACCCGTCATACAGTGCGAGCAGGCCGAAAATGACCGTGTTGCCCGCGTCCAGGATTCGCAGCTGGCGGGTGTGCAGGAAGCTGTAGGTGCCGATCCCGAATGCCAGGGCGAACGCCACCCACAGCGCCAGGCTCAGGGAAATTTCCTGCACGATGGCGAACACGATGAGCGGTGCAAAACCGAGCACTATGGCCATGGCGGATCCCGGGCGCGAAGGCCGCCGTGTCGGGCGGCCTTCGCCGGTTGAAAGTTACTGCGCGGGCTGGGCGGGCGCCGTTCCTCCCGCCTGATGCTGCGCATAGATCGCCCACAGATGGGCGGTCTTCGTCGAAGCCGCGTTGCCGGTGACGCCGTTAAACATCCGCACGGCGTCGGCGTTCTTGCCTTGCCCGACCTGTGACATGCCCACAAGCAGCGGAGCTTCGGCGGGATATTTGAGGCCTCCTTTTCCCATCGCATAACGCGCGATCTCTTCGGCCTCGGCGTAGCGGCCGTATCCGTAAAGTCCCTCGGCCACCTTGACGGCCACTTCGCCGGAGCTGCGCTTGGCTTCCGCGATCTGCGAACTCATGGACGCCTGGTCGCGCGCCGCGCCGGAGCGGGCCGTGGAAAGGGCGCCGCCGCCCACGCCGCCCGCTTCCATGATTTTTTCGGCATCGCCGAAATAGCCAAGCTGGTTGGCAAGGCGGCCCGCGAGTGTGGCATCGTCGCCATGCAGCGAATGGGTCACGAGTTTCAGGCGGTAAAGGTCCATCGCAAAGACGTCATTCATGCCTGTGGCGCCGAAATTGTAATCGATAAGCCGGCCCCAGTCGTTGGGGGAATTGGTTTGCGCAACGATGTTTTCCAGCATCTGTGCAGCCGCTTCCGGATTGCTCTTGGCCTGGCTGTTCATCACGATCTGCTGGGCGGCCGGGTCGGGCTGCTTGCCGGCGGCCTTCGCCATGTCCATGGATTTCTGCGCGTATTGCAGCGCTTTGGCCTGGTCGCCGGCGTTGTAGAGCGCAACCGCGTAATCGGCTGCGGTCGTGTCATCGAGCGCGTTGCTGGCGTCGAGCTGCTGGCCGTATGTCACGGCCTTGGCCCAATGCTTCTGTTCGGCGCTCAGCAGCAGCGCGTTCTTCAGGATGCCCGCCTTGTCTTCGGGCGGAATGGCGGGTGAATCCGCTGCGGCTTCCGCGGCCTGATCCGCCAGCGGAAGATTCTGCATGCTGAATGCGACATTGGTCAGGATCTGATTGATCCGGTAATCGTCGAAGGGCGTGCGGTTGGGAACGGCCTGCGCTTCCTGCACATGCGTGAGCGCCGTGTTGTAGTCTTTCTGCTGGATGGCGGCGATCGCGGCGTTCAGCGCCTTGCCCACGTCCGGGGTCACGTTTTCCGCCGCCACGGCCTGGGCCGCGCCGATGGTCAATGCCACGATGCAAGCGGCTCCGCGTATCAACTGTCTCAACATATCCAATCCTCTTTCTTCCGTTGGCGACGGCCACTCGGGCAGCGCGCCGCACCCCTCCGCATGATGTGCCGCGACTTTAGAGGTCCCCGTTCATGTTTCCAAATGGGGCGGATCGCGTCATATTGCGCCGCAGCGCGGCCACAATTTTTCAAGCAAATTCGCGAGATGACGACCGCTTCTTCCGCCTTGCCCCCCGATGCCGAAGAAATTTCGCGGGGCGGTTTCAACCGCTTTGTGGGGCCGATCTACAAGCTTGGCGATTCCGGGCCGGGCGGCACGTATCGCTATGCCTTCATTGCCGCAGAGCGCCACATGAACGCCGCCGGCAGTGTGCATGGCGGCATGCTGATGACATTCATGGACGTCGCCATGAGCCGCACCACGCGGCTTGCGGCGGGCGCGAGGTCGCTCAGCACGGTTTCCATGTCCTGTGATTTCGTCGGCCCGGGCCGGCTCGGCGATCTTGTCGAGGCGCGCGTTCGGGTCGTGCGCGCCTCGCGCTCCTTCGTGTTCATGTCCGGCGAGATCCTGGCCGGCGACCGGCCGCTGATGAACGCGACCGGCCTGTGGAAGATCGTGTTGTGAAAGCGCCCGCCGGATTTTCGGAAACCAGCCTGGTTGATCCGTTCGAAATCTTCGTCGGACCTGTTTTCGAGCGCCGGGAGAACGGCCAGCGCCGTTTCGCCTTCGTGGTGGACGATCGTCACGTCAACATGCGCGGGGTGCTGCATGGCGGCATGCTCATGACCTTCGCCGATCTTGCGCTCGGCGCCGCGGTCTGGGATGCAACCGGTAACGCCCCTTGCGTCACACTCAACATGCAGACCCAATTTCTGAAATCCGCGCGCGCGGGCAATCTCGTCGAGGTCGCGCCGCAGATGGTCCGCCGCACGCGTTCGCTGGTCTTCATGCGCGGCGATTTTGCCGTCGCCGGCGACATCATCATGACGGCAAACAGCATCTGGAAGCTCCTGAACGCCGGATGAAAGGGTAACCGCTTGTTTACCATGCGGTGCCACTCTCTTTATCTCTGCAGGAGAATGCGGCGATGCGGGGTGAACAGCCGGCCGCCTTGGTGCTCGGAGCCGTTCAGTTGGGGCTGGACTATGGCGCGGCAAACCGCACGGGAAAGCCCGGGCGCGCGGCCGCCCTGCGGCTTGTGCGCCGCGCCGCGAGCGCCGGGATTCTCGAATTCGACACCGCACGGGCCTATGGCGACAGCGAACAGCGGCTGGGCGAGGCGCTGGAGGGAAAGCGTGCGCGCACCATCACCAAGCTGAGCCCGCTGGCCGATCTTCCCGCCGATGCGCCGCGCGAGGCGGTTCGCGCCGCCGTTGACGACAGCATTGCCGAGTCATTGGCCGCGCTGCGCCGTGACAGGCTCGATTGTCTCCTGCTGCATCGCGCCGAGCATATGACGGCCTTCAACGGCGCCGTGTGGGACCGTCTGATCGAGCATATCGAAGACGGGCTCATTCTTTCGCTTGGCGTGTCGGTCCAGTCGCCCGCGGAAGCGCTGGAGGCGCTCGCGCGGCCCGATATCCAGCATCTCCAGCTGCCCTGCAATCTTCTCGACTGGCGCTGGCGCGATGCGGGCGTGGTGGATCGGCTGCGCGCCCGCTCGCATGTCACGGTTCATGCCCGCAGCGTCTTCCTGCAAGGCATTCTCGCGGCCGATGATCCCTCCGTCTGGCCTACGGTCGAAGGCGTCAACCCGCAGGAAATCATGGCGCAGATTGGCGCATTGGCGAAGGCTTTCGGGCGCGAAAGCGCGGCGGACCTGTGCGTGGCCTATGTCCGCGGCCAGCACTGGATTGATGGCGTCGTGATCGGCATGGAAAACGAAGACCAGCTCGATGCCAACCTTCGCCTGTTCCTCAAGCCGCCGCTCGCCGCCGAAGATTGCGCGAAAATCGAAGCGCTGGTGCCGCGCGTGCCCGCGGCGCTCCTCAACCCTGCCGTATGGCCGCGCGCGTGAACGGTCTTGCGCTTTTCCGTCTGGATGGCCGGGTGGCGCTCGTAACCGGCGCGGCCGGGCACCTGGGGCGCGTGATGTCGCGCGCTCTGGCCGAAGCCGGCGCACATGTCGTTCTGAATGGACGCAACGAATCCAGGCTGCGCGATCTTGCGGGCGAGATGAAGGCGTCCGGCCTGTCGGCGGAATGCGCGCCCTTCGATGTGATGGACAGCGCGCAACTGCGCCAATCCCTGTCGCGTTATGGAAGGCTCGATGTCATCGTCAACAACGCCGTCACCATGACTCCTGGAAGCATGGCCGCGCTCGGCGCGTCCGACTTCGAATCCGTCTATCGCAGCGCGGTTACGGCCGCGTTCGAAATCGTACGAAGCGCGCTGCCCGCCCTGCGCGCCGCCGTGCGCGACGCGGGCGAGGCGAGCGTTGTCAACATTTCGTCCATGTACGGCGCGGTCGCGCCAGACAGCCGCATCTATTCCGATCCGGGCCAGGCAAGCCCGCTGCATTATGGCCCCGCCAAGGCCGCGCTGCTTCAGCTCACCCGGCATCTGGCCGCCGAACTTGGCCCGGAAAAAATCCGCGTCAACGCGCTCGTCCCGGGGCCCTTTCCGCGCGAGGAAGTGACCGGGCGCGATCCGGAATTCGCCGCGCGCCTGGCCGCCCGCACTATGCTCGGCCGCACCGGAGCTGCGGCCGAAATCGCCGGGCCGCTGCTCTTCCTTGCCAGCCCCGCGTCCAGTTTTGTAACCGGCGCCACGCTCATTGCGGATGGCGGCTGGACGGCCTGGTGAGTTAAAAGAGGGCAGGTGTCATGAACATGGCCTTCATCTCCTCATTCCGGTCGGGGCGGGAAACAGTTTATCCGGAATCGCTGCGCGCGCGTCTTCGCAGCTTTCCCCTGCTTGCGGACCTGGGAGATGCGGCGCTTGTCCGCCTGCTGTCCGAGGCGAACTGGTTCGGCCTTCCCGGCGGCACGATGTTGCCCCGCGATGGCGAAAACAATCAGGCGCTCTTTCTGGTCATCACCGGCTCGCTGGGCGTGTTCGTGGATGACGGCAAGATTGGCCGCCGGCTTGTGGCCCACATTCCGGCCGGCGAAACGGTTGGCGAGATGTCGCTCATCTCGGGCGAGCCGCATTCGGCCCAGCTGGTCGCGCTGCGCGATACGGAGCTTCTGCGCGTCAGCCCGCATGCGTTCGATTCGCTTATCGCGCGCCATCCGCGGGTGATGTTCAACCTCATGCGGCTGCTCATCCGCCGCCTGCACGATACGACGCGCCGCCCGGTGGATGGCGCCAAGCCCAAGACGTTCGCCATCATTCCACTACATGACGGGCTGGAGAACGAGCCGATCGCGCGCCGCCTGGTCGGGGCGCTCGCCGACATGGGCTCCAATGCGGCAGTGCTGGATGCCGCCTTCGAAGACCGCACGGCGGACTGGTTCAACAATTTCGAATCGGCGCACGACATCGTGTTCTATCGCGGCGACAGGCCCGACAGCGCCTGGACGCACCAATGCGTGCGCCAGTCCGATCGCGTGTTCCTTCTGGCGCGCGCCGATCATCCGTTGCCGCTCAGGCCGCTCGACATCCCCTTCTTCAAGGAGCGGGCCGCCGGCCTGCCCGAGCTTCTGCTGCTGCATCCGGAAGACAGGCTGCACGGCCTTCCCGAACACTTCGCGCTGAAGAGCGGCCTGTTCGAATCCCATCACCACATTCGCGAAGGCAAGCATGACGACATCTGCCGGCTTGCGCGTTTCATCTCGGGACGCGCGGTGGGCTTCGTGCTGGCAGGCGGCGGCGCGCGCGGCTTTGCGCATATCGGCGTGATCAAGGCGCTGATGGAAGCGGGCGTGCCCTTCGACTATCTGGGCGGCACAAGCATGGGCGCCATCATCGCGGCCGGCCTGGCCGCGGAATGGGGCCTCGAAGAGCTGACCGACCGCATGCGTGCGGCCTTCGTGCAGACGAACCCGCTGTCCGATTACACGCTGCCGCTGATTGCGCTGGTCAAGGGCCGCAAGGTGACCAAACTCCTGCGCCAGAATTTCGGCGATGTGCGCATCGGTGAGCTGCCCAAGCCGTTCTTCTGCGTCTCCTCCGATCTGACCTCGGGCCGCATCCATGTCCATCGCGCGGGGCCGGTCTGGCGGGCGTTGCGCGCGAGTGTGGCGCTGCCGGGAATTCTTCCGCCGGTGACGCATCATGGTCATCTTCTGGTGGATGGCGGCGTGATGAACAACCTGCCCGTGGACGTGATGGCAGAGCACGCGCACGGGCCCATCATCGCCTCGGACGTGACGGGCGAACTCGACCTGCGCGTGACCGATCCCGAATATGGCGAAAGGTCCGTCTGGTCGCTGATCTGGCAGCGGATGCGCGGCACTCCGTCCATCATTTCGATCCTGATGCGCTCCGGCACGGTCGGTTCGGAAGCGCAGCGCAAGCTGGTGCGCGAGCAGGCCGATTACCTGTTTGAGCCGCCGCTCGAGGGCGTGGGCCTGCGCGACTGGAACCTGTTCGATCGCGCCATCGCCGAAGGCTATCAGCACGCCGTCAGCATGATCGAGAAAAAGGGCGTGCCGCTGACGAATGTCTGGGCGGAAGGCCCGGCCATGCCGGTCGAGCACCTCGAGCACAAGGAAGCGGTTTAGCCCCGATCCGGCTCAGGCCGGATTGGACGTCACCCCATCGGCTTCTTCACCGGCAGCAGATCGTCGAATTTGGGCGCGCGCTTTTCCTGCTTCGCAACAAAGCTCTCGCGCATATCGGTCTCGGGGTTGTACATGCCGGCCTGCCAGGTGGCGATGTAGTCCAGCCCGTCCGCGATGGAATGATCGCGCGCATAATTGATCATCACTTTCGAACCGTGCACGGCCAGCGGCGATTTCTCCGCAATTTCCCGCGCAAGTTCCAGAACATGCTTCAGCATCGCATCCTGTGTGGCGAACACCTCGTTCACCAGCCCCAGTTCCCTGGCGCGCCGCGCCGGCAGCCGCCGCCCGGAATAGGCAAGCTCGCGCACCGCGCCTTGCGGCATCAATCCGCACAAGCGCGGGAAGGTGCCCACATCGGCCGTCATGCCCAGATTGATCTCCTGGATGACGAAGAAGGCATCTTCGGTGGCATAGCGGCAGTCGCAGGCGCTCACCATATCCACCGCGCCGCCCACGCATCCGCCCTGGATGGCCGCCAGCACCGGCATGCGCGCGCGGTCGAGCACGTTGAAACTCTCCTGGATGTCCAAAACCGCGCGCCGCAGGTTCGCGCGCACCCGCCCCCGTTCATGCCCGTCGCGCGCGGCCGATGTGCCCACCGATGTGCCGCCGGTGAAAACCGAAAGGTCCATGCCGGCGGAGAAATGCTTGCCGGTGGAGGAAATCACGATCACGCGCGCCCGGGCGTTGTCGTCAATGTCGCGCACGATCTCCGGCAGCTCGCGCCAGAACTCGGGCACCATCGTGTTCATGTCGTCGCCGCGCTTCAGCCGGATGTGGGCGATTTTGTTTTCGGTCTCGACGTCGAAGCAGCGATAGGTCATCGGTTCTTCCGTTCAGATTGCAAAGGCTGCGGCGGGCCGCCACGCGCCGAAGCGGCCGGCGCGGATCAGATTGCCCTGCTTGTTCGTTATAAGGTCGTATTTCAGCCCGTCCGGCGCGGTCAGGACAAGCGAGCGCAGGACCGGCTCTTCGCCATGATACACAAGCTCGGCCTGCACGGTTCCTTCCGCCTTCGTGCCTTTGACCGTGAAGTGATAGCTCGCGGTATGGCCCGTCTCCGTCGAATAGCTGTAGCTGTAGCCGGGAAATCCCGAAAGCGCGATGCCGTCGCCCAGAATCTGGCGCGCGGTCGCGCTTGACTGAACGCTCGCCATCGCAACCTGATACCCGCGGTCGCTCTTGTAGGCGAAGAAGGCGTAATAGCCCGCATATCCGGCCAGTGCGATCACGATGACGCCCACCGCGATGATCGGCGTCAGGCAGCCCCACAGAAATCCGCGACTCCAACCCGCTTTCTTCGGCGTATCGCTCATCGGTGGCCCTCCGGCATCCCGGAAACACTCTAGCAGATCGCCGCCCCGGCCGGGAGAACGCGCCATTGCGGCTGGCACATTTTCGCGTTTCACTCCGCGCCGAAAGACATTTCCGGAGGCCGCCATGCCCATCAATTACGACGAGATCATGCAGCTGAAATCGGAGGGGCAGTCCTTTTCCTACGGTGACCGGGAAACCATGCTCTATGCGCTGGGCATCGGGTTCGGCCGCGATCCGATGAACGAAGCCGAGCTTCCCTTTGTCTATGAGAACGGTCTCAAGGCCGTTCCCACCATGTCCACCGTCATCGCCTGGGCCACGCGCACGCTCGGCCGCTCCGGCATCAACTACCTGATGGTCGTGCATGGCGAGCAGCGGCTCACCATGCACAAGCCCTTGCCGCCCGCGGCGGAAATCGTGGCCGACGAACGCGTGATCGGCGCCTTCGACAAGGGCAAGGAGAAGGGCGCGATCATTCTGACCGAAAAGGTGATCCGCGAGAAAAAATCCGGCGAGAAAATCTGCACCATGGTCAACACCACCTTCGCGCGCGGCGATGGCGGCTTCGGCGGCCCGAAGGATGGGGCGCCCGAGCCGCATCCCGTTCCGTCGCGCGCGCCAGACCTCGTGCACGATTGCGACACGCGCCCCGATCAGGCGTTTATCTATGCGCTGTCCGGCGACCGCAATCCGCTCCACCGCGACCCCAAGGTGGCGAAGATGGCGGGCTTCCCGCGCCCCATTCTGCACGGCCTCTGCACCTATGGCACGGCGTGCCGCGCCATCATTTCCACGATCTGCAAATACGATCCGGCAAAGATCGCGGGCTTCGATGTGCGCTTTTCGGCGCCGGTGTTTCCGGGCGAAACCATTTCCACCGAAATGTGGGTGGACGGTCCGGTTGTTTCCTACCGCTCGAAAGCGAAGGAGCGCGATGTCGTCGTCCTCAACAACGGCAAGTGTGTCCTGCGTGAATGATACGCTTCCTTCGCGGCTTGCCGCGGTGCGTGCGCTGATCGGGCAGGGCAGGGCCGAAAGCGCCGTGGCGATCGCGCGCGAGACCTCACATCTTTATCCGGGCATTGCGGCGGTTGCGCTTGCGCTGGGCGAAGCGCTGCTGGCGGCCGGGCATCTGCCCACCGCAATTGCGGAATTCCAGCGCGCGCTCAGGCTCGATCCCGATCTGGCGGACGCGCGTTACGGCGTCGGCTGCGCATGGCTCGAAGCGGGGGAACCCGACCGGGCGCTCGATGCCTTCGCGCACATCGACGCGGCGCGCGCGCCTGCGGGATTGCCGGAAAAGATTTCCGCTGCCGAGGCGATGAAGAAGGCCAAACGGTCCGATCCGAACTATGTGCGCCACCTCTTTGATCAATTCTCGGCCGATTACGATGCGCGCATGCTGGGCCAGCTCGGCTACAGCGCGCCCCGCATCCTGCGCCATCTGGCGGCGCTGGTGCTGCCGCGGCAGCGCGATCTTGCCGTTCTGGATCTCGGTTGCGGCACGGGTCTTTCGGGCGCGGCGTTCCGGAGCATGGCATCGCGGCTGGATGGCATCGACCTCAGCCCGCGCATGATTGAAAAGGCGCAGAACCGCGGCATCTACGATTCCCTCGCGCAGGCCGATATCGAAACGGCGCTGGCCGGCGGGTCGGGCGAATACGATCTGGTGCTGGCCGCCGATACGCTTGTCTATCTGGGCGATCTCGGCCCGGCCTTTGCCGGCGTCGCGCGCAGCCTGAAGCCCGGCGGCCATTTCCTGTTCACGGTGGAAAAGAAGAAGGGCGAGGGGTTCGAACTCGGGCCCAGGCGGCGCTGGCGGCATTCGCAAGCGTATTTGCGCGGGCTTGCCGCCGATAACGGCATGGATATATGCGGATTGCTGGATTGCGTTCCGCGCACCGAAGCGGGGGAACCGGTCCCGGGCCTTGCGGCCGCGCTTGCGCGCACGGGCCGGATTGCAAATTAGGCAGGCCGATTCGGGTTTGCCGGCGCGTAGGATGTGTGCGGCCTCATGAGGGAGCACAACATGGCGGGCGCCATTGGCATTCTCGTATTCGACGGCGCGGAGGAGCTGGATTTTGTCGGCCCCTGGGAAGTTTTCACCATGGCCAACGAGCTTCGCAAGCGCGCGGGAAAGGCGCCGCCGCACGAAGTAATGCTGGTGGCCGAGCGCGATGCGGCGGTGCGCTGTGCCAAAGGCATGCGCGTGCTGCCGGATGTGACCACGGCCAAATGTCCGCCGCTCGATGTTCTGCTGGTCCCGGGCGGGCAGGGCACCCGGCGCGAAGTCGAAAACCGGCCGCTGCTTGAATGGATCTCCCGAACGTCTGCCGGCTGCCAATGGGTCACAAGCGTGTGTACAGGCGCCTTGCTGCTGACGGCCGCGGGGCCTGCGCGCGGGCGGCGGGTCACCACGCACTGGAACTTTGTCGAAACATTAAGGGGCCGCAAGGAAGCCGCCGAAGTTCTGGAAAACATCCGTTATGTGCGCGATGGAAATGTGGTTACCGCGGCAGGCGTTTCCGCGGGGATCGATATGGCGCTCTGGCTTGTGGGCCAGTTGCACGATCCCGCGTTCGCCCGCGCCGTGCAGCGCGGCATGGAGTATGATCCCGCTCCACCCTATTTTGCGGAAGTGTAGCGTCTGCGCCTCTTATCATGGGCGGGGCGCTATGCTTCTATCGCCGCGGACAGACGTTGGGAGAGGGTCGGGTATGTTGGGAAGAATGATTGCCGCCGCCGCGTTCCTGCTTGCGGCAACGCCGGCGCTGGCCGACAGCAGCCGTTGCGTCGAGCCGATTCCGCCGGCAAGCATCAACGGCAATACGGCGACCGAGCAGCAGATGAAAGACGCCATTGCCGATTTCAAGACGTTTCAGCAGGCGTCCGATGATTACCAGAGCTGCCTCCTGGCCGATCTGAAGGCGCAACAGCTCGCGGCCGCCAAGGCCAAGGATCCCAAGCCGCTGGATCCTTCCGTTGCGGCTGGCGTGGATGCCAGGATCGACGCCAATCAGAAGCTGAAGGAAAGACTCGGCGCGGAACTGAATGCGGCGATCATCGCCTACAAATCAAAACATCCCGGCCAGTAACGGCATCTTGCGAATCGCGTAACATGCCGCCATGGCGATCGTCGAAGCCAGGCGGAAAGAACGGCGTGCGCGCGAACAGAAGCTTTCGCGCGCCGCCATTCTGGAATCCGCCCGGCGCGTCGCCGTTCGCGATGGCGCGCGGGAGCTTTCGCTGCGCGCGGTTGCCGCGGAAGCCGGCTTCGCGCCGGCCGCGCTCTACGGCTATTTCCGCAACAAGGATGAATTGCTGCTGGCGCTGGCAGCCGACGATCTGGCTGCGCTGGTTCGCGCCGCGCGCGGCCATGCGGCCCCGTTCCCGGACGCGCTGGCGGCGATGCTCGAGGCGCTGTCCGGCAGCGAAAGCCTGGCCGCCGCGGTGGCGGCGCTCACTTCCGGCGATGCCGGCGGCGAGGCCGAGCGCGTTTTCAACGGCCGGCTGATCGCCGCGCTCAAACACATTTCCGATTCCGCCGGGCTCAATGCCGCAACGCGCGAGGGCCAGCTCGATGCCGTGCTGGTCGCGGCAGCCCTGTCCGGCCTTGCGGTTCTGGCCCGCGCGGGCCGGCTCGCCGCGCTCGGCCTGCCGGAACGGGAGCTGCTCGGCCGCCTGGCGGCGCGGCTTTCCCCTTAGGCAGCCTTTGCGCTTGCATCATTTTCCGGGAATCATCGGGCAAACGCCATCTTGGAAACGCCCGTGCATCCCTCCCATCACGCCAATACTGCGCCCGGAAAGCCGGCCGTCATCATGGCCGGCAGCGGCGAACTGCTCACCTATCGCGAACTCGACGAACGCTCGAACCAGGCCGCGCAGCTTTTTCGCGCCTGTGGTCTTGGCCGGGGCGATGTCGTTGCGATCTTCATGGACAACAACATCCGCTATTTCGAAATCTGCTGGGGCGCGCAGCGCGCCGGCCTTTACTACACCTGCATCTCCTCGCGGCTGACGGCGGGCGAAGTCGAATACATTCTCAGGGATTGCGGCGCGAAGCTGTTCATCGCCTCTCACGCCTTGGCAAACGTGGCGCGCGAAATTCCCGGCGCGCTGCCGCGGCTGAAATGCCTTTCCGTCGGCGGCGAAATCGCAGGCTTCGGCTCATATGAAGCAGAAGCCGGCAAAATGCCGGCCGTGCCCATCGCAGATCAGTCGGCCGGCGCCGACATGCTTTATTCTTCGGGAACGACCGGGCGGCCCAAGGGCGTGCGGCATGAGCTCGACGGCGCGCCGATCGATTCGCCCAATCCGCTCACGGCGCTAGTGGCGATGCTGTTCGGATTCAACGGCGATACGGTCTATCTTTCGCCCGCGCCGTTCTATCACGCCGCGCCGCTGCGCTATTGCATGACGGTGCATCGCCTTGGCGGCACGGTGGTGGCGATGGAGCATTTCGATCCGGAGCTCGCGCTCAAATATATTGAGCAGTACAAGGCCAACGCCAGCCAATGGGTGCCCACCATGTTCGTGCGCATGCTGAAGCTGCCCGATGCGGTGCGCGCGCGTTACGATGTTTCGTCCATGAAGGCCGCCATTCACGCGGCGGCGCCGTGCCCGGTCGAAGTCAAGCGCAGGATGATCGAGTGGTGGGGGCCCGTGATCCACGAATATTACGCGGGAACCGAAGGCAACGGCTTCTGCTATGCGAACAGCGCCGATTGGCTGAAGCATCCCGGAACCGTCGGAAAATCGCTACTCGGCGAAATCCATATCTGCGGCGAAAACGGCGAGGAACTGCCGGTGGGCGAGGAAGGCGTCATCTATTTCGCCGGCGCGACCACGTTCCACTATCACAACGACCCGAAGAAGACCGCCGAGTCGCGCCATCCCGCGCATCCGGATTGGTCCACGCTGGGCGATGTGGGCCGGCTCGATGCCGATGGCTTTCTTTATCTCACCGACCGCAAGGCGTTCATGATCATCTCCGGCGGCGTGAATATCTATCCGCAGGAGGCCGAGAACGTCCTCATCGCCCATCCCAAGGTGGCCGACGTGGCGGTGATCGGCGTGCCCAACGAGGAATTCGGCGAGGAAGTGAAGGCCGTGGTGCAGCCGGCCGACTGGCGTGACGCAACGCCGGCGCTGGCCGAAGAGCTCATCGCGTTTGCCCGCGCGCGGCTTTCGCCCATCAAATGCCCCCGTTCGGTGGATTTCGAGCGCGAACTGCCGCGCCATCCCACCGGCAAGCTTTACAAGCGCCTGATCCGCGACCGTTACTGGGGCAAACGGAATTCACGCATCGTCTAGAAAGAAGGGGCCATGAAAACCGTCAGCTACGAAGACCTGCCGCAACTGGCAGGGCAGGAGGTCGGCGTATCCGATTGGATCGTGATCGACCAGGACCGCATCAACAAATTCGCCGACGCCACAAACGACCACCAATGGATTCATGTGGATGTCGAGCGCGCCAAGACGGGCATGCCCGGCGGAAAGACCATCGCGCACGGCTATCTGACGCTTTCGCTCATTCCCTTTTTCGGGCAGCAGATCCTGCGCGTGACCGGCATTTCGCGCGGCATCAACTACGGCTCCAACAAGGTGCGTTTCACCAGCATGGTGCCCGTGGGCAGCCGGCTTCGCGCCCGCCAGAAGGTGCTTGCGGTGGAACCGCGCGGCGGCGGGCTTCAGGTGACGAGCGAGTTCGCCATCGAAGTCGAAGGCCAGCCGCGGCCGGCCTGCGTGGCCGAAACCATCGGACTTCTGTTCAAATAGGGAATGGCTGGGGCGGGAGGATTCGAACCTCCGAATGCCGGAATCAAAATCCGGTGCCTTACCGCTTGGCGACGCCCCAATTTGCCGGGCGGCGGACCATACTGGCCGCCCCCCGGGGTTTCAACCGGCCCGGCTTTGCGGCGCGCGCGGCTTTGCTTGAAATTTGCCGTAAACGACTCTTTGCAAATGCCATGATGAATCACGCCCGCATCTGTGCGATAGTTGCGATGGCCTTTTCGGGGTGGAGACGGAGCCATGGCCGCGCAGCATGTACCACACGCATCGCCATGGTTTGGCGCTGACGAAGACAGCTTTCACTTCGGCGGAAACGGCGCCGCGCAATCGGGCTTTCTTCCCGCGGCGCGCCTGCACGCCCTGAACGGCGGAACAACGCTCTCCACGCCGACGATGGCGGACGAAATCACCTACATTTCGGCCATCACGGGTGCGGGCAAGATCGCAAATCCCAGTTTCGCGGCGTGGAACGAGCCCTCGTTTCCCGCCACGTACACGAACTCGACCCTGGCCGCGAAATGGGGTTCTGCCACGCCGGGCACCTCGGGCGGCACGATAAAATACTTCTTTGACGCGGCCTCCTCCTGGACCGCCACGGAAAAGGCCGTGTTCACGGACTGCCTGAAACTGTGGTCGGATTTTGCCAACATCAAATTCGCCCTGGCCTCAAGCAAGGGCGCCGCAGATCTCCTCATCACGCGCGGCCACAGCGGGGCATTCGATCAATCGAGCTTCACCTCGAGCAACCCCAACGCGGGAAAGGCAGGCGGTTCGGTTCTGTGGACGACCACCGGCTCGACGCTCTCGATTGACACCAGCGTCCCGGGCTTCGGGCCGATCACCAAGGATTTCACGAAGGACGGCGGTTATCCCTGGACGACCATCCTGCATGAGCTTGGCCATGCGATCGGGCTTGGTCATGGCGGGCCTTATGACGAAGGATCGAGCGTTGACCCGCTCCAGGCGCAATACAGCCCCTATGACTCCCGGCTCTGGACGCTGATGTCGTACATCGACCCTTCCGATTCGGGTGCGAAATTCTTTTCAAGCTATCCCGTGAAGGGAACGGACTGGGGAACGGTGACGCAGGGCGCGCAGATCTGGAACAACAATCCCACCACGCCGATGATGCTCGATATCCTCGCGGCGCAGGCGCTTTACGGCAAGCCCGCGGCCACCGTCTTCAACGGCGGGGACATCTTCGGCTTCCACACGAATCTGCCCTCGAATGTTCCGTTCTACGATTTCACCCTGAACGTGAACCCGGTCGTGACCATCTGGGATTCGGGCACGGGCAATACGCTCGACCTTTCGGGCTTTGCAGCCGCCTCCAGGATCAATCTGAACGCGGGCACCTTTTCCAGCTGCAACGGACAGAAAAACAACATCTGCATCGCGACGGGCACGAAGATCGACAGCTTCGTGGGCGGCAAGGGGAACGACACGGTCACGGCCAACAAGGACGGCGACCATATCACGGGCGGGCTCGGCGCCGACAAATTGACGGCGGGTGCGGGTCACGATGTTCTCGTTTACGCCGCGGCCGGCCAGTCGACCAGTTCGCATTTCGATATTGTCTCGAAATTCAACGCCACGGTTGACACATTCGACCTGTGGTTTTCGGTTTCCGGCGCGCTGCACACCTATTCGTCCGGAAGCCTCTCGAAGGCGACGTTCGACAGCGATCTGGCGTCCGACCTTTCCGGCAAGCTTGGCGCCCACCATTTCGACCTGTTCACGCCATCGGCCGGCGACTATGCGGGCAAGACGTTTCTGGTGGTGGATGCAAACGGAACGCCCGGCTATCAGGCCGGCGCCGATCTTGTGATCGAGCTTGCCGCCGGAACCAGTCTCTCAAGCCTGGCGTCCGGCAATTTCACCTGACGGGCAAACCGATATTCGCCGGAACGGCGGCCCGCTGAACCGCCGTCAGCAGCAAACTGACAGGAGCCAAAATGGCGTCGCCAACGAGCAATTCGGTCCCATACACCATCATATCCATGGCGGGGCTTTCGCAGCAGGTCCAGGCTCTGCTTTCCGGCATGAAATGGGGGGGCGGCCTCGGCTCGGGCGTGGCGCTCACGTACAGCTTCCCCACGAGCGCCGCACATTCTTATTGGGCGACGTCCTACAGCGGCGACAACGAATACACGAACATGAGCGTCCTGGATGCGGTGGAACGGAGCGCCTGTCAGCAGGCCCTCACGGTCTGGGCCAACTCGGCGAACATCACGTTCTCGAAGCTTTCAGACAACAGCACGACCTGCGGCGAAATCCGCTTTGCCATCTCCGATCTCGGCAACAGCGGCTTCTATGCGCACGCCTATTACCCGGGGAGCTCGCCCGACGCGGGCGATGTCTGGTTCAGCAGCCAGTGGAATTCCGACGCCATGAGCAGCGTGGCGCCCGGCACCTATGCATTCACGACCATCCTGCATGAACTTGGGCACGCGCTGGGCCTGAAGCATCCGTTCGAAAAACCCGTCACGCTGGATGCGGCGCATGACAGCTTCTTCTATACGATCATGAGCTATGACGTGAAGGAGAACACGCCCGTATCGTCGGTATCGGCCGATTTCTACCCGACCACGCCGCAGTATTACGACCTTTTGGCGATGGAAACGCTTTACGGCCAGTCGCCCAGCGCCAATCCCGGGAACACGAAATATGTTTTCTACGGCACGCAGCATTACTGGCAGACCATCAACGACGTATCGGGCCACGATACGATTTTCTACAAATCGTCCACGGGTGGCCGCATCGACCTGTCCAACGCGACATTCAGCCAGCTCGGACTGCCCATACATTTCAGCGATGGCGCCGTCAGCTACGACACGGTCGCGCTTGGCCCGTTCACCGCGATCGAAAATGCGACGGGCGGCAGCGGGTCCGATACGATCTTCGGCAGCGACGCGCACAATGTGCTGAATGGCGGCGGAGGAAGCGACTTTATCGAAGGCGGGAAGGGCGCCGACCGGATCAACGGCGGCACCGGCCGCGACAGCTTCGTTTATGCAGGCGCGGGTGACTCGACCGGCACGAAGTTCGACACGGTTGTCGCTTTCGATGCCAGCCAGGATGTGTTCGACGTCTGGAAAGCAATCAGTGCCATCGATCAGCGGCTGCACACCGGAAGCCTGTCGCTGGCCAGCTTCGGTCATGACCTTTCGCACGTTCTCACTGCGTCCCGGCTCGGCGCCCATTCGGCCGTGCTTTACACGGCCGCTCATGGCGACCAGGCCGGCAAATTGTTCCTCATCGTGAATCCGACGGGCACAGCCGGCTATCAGGTCGGCCAAGATGCCGTCATACTGCTCGACAATGCCGCAAACCTCAGCCATTTGAGCGTGCACGATTTCATCTGAACCGGGCCAGTTGCGGGGCGATGGCCGCGCCGTTATAAGGCCCGCCGGCATTCGGAGAGTAGCTCAGCCTGGTAGAGCACCACGTTCGGGACGTGGGGGCCGGAGGTTCGAATCCTCTCTCTCCGACCACCGCCGGAACGCCCGTCCTGCCTTGCGCGTTCGCCATCCGGGGGAATAGGCGCCGTGAAAACCACCATCCTGATCGTGGAGGATGTCGTGCTGGTCCGTGTGGCGACCGCCGCCATGCTGGAACAGCTTGGCTATCCGGTGGCCGAGGCGGGCGATGGCCATCGCGCGCTGGCCGCGCTCGCGAAAAACCCTGCGATCGGCGTCATGGTGGCGGATCTGGGGCTTCCGGGAATGCCGGGCCGCGAGCTGATCGAAAAGGCCCGTGCGCTGAGGCCTTCGTTGCGCATCGTGGTCGCCAGCGGCTATTCGCGCGCATCGGGCAGCGGCGATCCGGTCTTCCGGGATGTCCAATATCTTCCCAAGCCCTTCGACATCGCCGAACTGGAACGCGCCGTAAGGGGCTAGCCGGAAATCAGCGCGCAGAATTTTTCCAGATCGATATTGCCGCCCGACACGATGCAGACGATGGGGCCGTCGCCGGCCTTGCCGGTCAGCGCCGCGGCCAGCGGCAGGGCGCCCGCGCCTTCGGCAATCACGCGCGCCTTTTCCGCCATCAGCCGCATGGCGCGCTTTGTTTCCTCCAGCGTCACCACGATATAGCCGTCCACCAGCGGCTTCATCCGTTCCCACATGCGCGGGAACACGCTCTTGCCGCCGGCGCCGTCCACGAAGGACTGTTTCCACGGCGCGAAGGTCTGCGGCGATCCCATCTTGTGCGAAAGCGCCGCGGGCGCGGCCGTTTCCGGCTCCGCGCCATACACTTTCACCTGCGGCTTGAGCGCCTTGATGGAACTGCCCAGCCCCGTCACCAGCCCGCCGCCGCCGATGCCGCCGATCACCGCTTTCACCTCCGGCGCATCTTCCAGAATCTCAAGGCCCATGGTGGCGTTTCCGGCGATGAAATTGTGATCGTCGAACGGATGCACGAAGGTGCCGTCCATGCCCGGATATTTCCGCTCGTCCATCGCCTGCCAGGCCACGTCGAACGGCACCGGGATGAGCTTCGCCCCGAGCGCCTTCATCCGTTCCTTCTTCGATTCGGGCGCTGTGTCGATCACCACCACATGGCAGGGAACGCCCGCCGCCCGCGCCGCATAGGCCACGCCCTGGCCGGCGTTACCGGCGCTGATCGTCCACACGCCCTTGCTGCGTTCGGCATCGGAAAGCATCGCAACCGCGTTGGCCGCGCCGCGCAGCTTGTAGGCGTTGATCGGCTGCAGGTTTTCAAGCTTCAGGCGGATGTCGGGAAAGCCCTTGCCCAGCTCCAGCTTCACAAGCGGCGTGCGCACGATCGTGCCGGCGATGCGCTTTTGCGCGTCGCGGATTTCGTCCAGCGTGATGGGGCGAACCGGTTCGACGCTCATGGCAGTTCCGCTTGTTCCGGTATCGCATCCGCACGTCCGGCCTGCGATAGAATGAAGGGCATGGGAGATCATCTTATGCGCAAAACCACGGCCCCCGCAAAGCCTCTGGCCCGTTCGCGCGCGCAGGCCCGCGGCGCCTGCTTGTGCGGGGCGGTCGAAATCGAGATCGACATGCCCGCCTTCTGGGCCTGGCACGATCATTCCCGCAGCACCCAGCGCGCGCAGGGCTGCGCCTATGCCACCTATATCGGCTGCTGGAAAAGTCGCGTGCGCGTCGTGAAGGGCGCAAGGCGGATTGCGCGTTTCGAAGTGCCCGGCACGCGCGCCATCCGCAGCTTCTGCGCGCGCTGCGGCACCCCGCTGTTTTATGAGCGCGCCCGCGCCCGCGCCATGATCAACATTCCGCGCGCGCTGTTCGATGGGCGCACCGGCCGCGAACCGCTCTATCACATCGCGATCGAAGAGACGCCGGAATGGGCCTGGCGCAACGAAAGGCTGGTGCCGCTCAAGGGTTATCCCGGCGTGATGTGGACGCGCGGCAGGCGCAAGGCGCGCGCCATCGCCGATCCTTTTGGCGATTGATCCGGCCCGTCACGCCTGCGCGCCGGATTGCAGCCGCGCCGCAACCGTTGCGGCCATTTCCGCCGGCGCCTCGTCGGGGATCGGAAAGACGGAACTCACGTTGATCTCGCACAGAACGTATGTGTCCGCGCCGGCCGCATCCTTCGGTCCGTAGAGAAAATCGGCATCCCAGATGACCGGCAGATCGCCGCGCGAAAGCCCAACGGTCTCCATCATCTGCGGCACCCACTCTTGCTCCATCTTCGCGCGAAGCGCCGCAAACTGCGGGGCGGATGCGGCATGCATGATGCGCGGCCCGGGCTGGGCCTGCGGCGAGTCGGGGCCTTCCGGCGGCGGCGGGATCAGCGCCTTGATCAGCTGCTGCCCGAAACCCGCCACGCGGCCGGCGCTGAGATAGCAGCGGATCATGCCCTCGGGCAGGCGCGGCTGAAACGGCTGATCGACGATCAGTCCGCCATCGGCGAAATAATCCGCACACCGCCCCAGGAAGACATCGAGCCGCAGCTCTTCGGGCATGCTTCCACGCCGCCCTTCCAGCACGCGCACGCGGCCGCCCGAAAGCGGCTCCACTTTCCAGACGCCCTGTCCGCCGTTGCCGCGGTTCTGCTTCAGCACGCGCGCGGTCCCTTGCGCCAGCAGCGCGGGAAATTCCGCGCGCAATGCCTCCATCGTGCGGTAGATCCGCGTGTCTGCACCCCAGCCGAGATGCCGCGTCCGGTAAAGGATTTCCTTGGTGCCCATTTTCAGGATCGTGTCGGGATGGGCGCTCACGCAAACGCCGTGCGCGGCGGCCTCGCGCAACAGGGGATCGAGTGCGGTGCGCGTCCGGCCGTCCGAAAGCGGATCGACCCACACAAGCGCCGCATCGCATTCCAGAAGCGCCTGGCGCACGTCTTCGATGAATTCTTCCGCGAAGATCACGGGCCTTGGCGAAAGCCCATTGGCCGAAAGCGCGGCGAAAATCCTGTGAAGCCGGTTGTTGCTTGCGGTTGCCGTTTCGCGCAGCGCCCGGTCGCCGCGCCAAAGAACGGCCACGGCCCCGGAATTGTGCGTTTTTCTGGCTGAAGCGCCCATAGGTTCCTCCCTGCGCCATGCGGCGCGTGAGCAGAACTTGGACGTCCATCGTCTGAAGGGGAGCCTGCATCCCCGGCCGAAAGGCTATCGCGAAACGAACCCGGCGATCAAGCGGGCCGATTCACATCGCGTTTCTTTTCGCAATCTCGCCCAGCCACCAGGCGGAAGGCTTGGGCTTCCCGGACGCTATCTAGTTAATCCACCAAACGCAGCGGGACAAAAGCGAATCTTTTTCCAGGCAGGCCGCGCGCAGCACTCGTTTTGCGTGAGACCCGATTTCGGGTCTCACGCAAAACGAACCTGTTGCGGTTGGCGCGCGATTTCCTATCGGCTAAATTGGATCGGAACGCCTTACGTGCACCAGGCCAGTTGCGGTTGGCGCGCGATTTCCTATCGGCTAAATTTACGCCGCCTTCTGCGCGTCGCGCAGATACGTTGCGGTTGGCGCGCGATTTCCTATCGGCTAAATTACAAGCCCCGTGATGGTGGTGATGCGCTCAGTTGCGGTTGGCGCGCGATTTCCTATCGGCTAAATTGCGCGTTCGCCGCGGCCTTGCGCCCGTCAAGTTGCGGTTGGCGCGCGATTTCCTATCGGCTAAATTCCGGTACAATACGTTCGATTCAACAATGAGTTGCGGTTGGCGCGCGATTTCCTATCGGCTAAATTTAAACTCACGCGTAACTGTTTTCTTTTCGCGGTTGCGGTTGGCGCGCGATTTCCTATCGGCTAAATTCCGGCCGGGCGGTCATGCGATGCGCGCCAAGTTGCGGTTGGCGCGCGATTTCCTATCGGCTAAATTAAGGCAAGCTAACGCCTCATTCTATAAACTGTTGCGGTTGGCGCGCGATTTCCTAT